>Ga0187776_10000174_pt1 | contig 31410 bp, 33 predicted proteins | sample 0216_BV02_MP12_2_FD_132426 | JGI IMG/M metagenome (GOLD analysis project Ga0187776, IMG submission 132426) | Tropical peat soil microbial communities from peatlands in Department of Meta, Colombia - 0216_BV02_MP12_20_MG | ecosystem: Environmental > Terrestrial > Soil > Wetlands > Peat | place...
AGGTCGGCTCCGTCTCCGCCGAGCAGCGTGTCGTCGCCGTTGCCGCCGTCGATCGTCAGCGCGGTCACTCCGGCGAGGCCGTTCTGGCCGGCGATCGTGTCGTTCCCGCCGAGCCCGGAGACGACCAGGTTCTCGACCGAGGACAGCGAGTTCACCAGCGCGGTCGCTGTGCTGACCGCCGCCGCACCCGCGTTGGGCACGATCCCGATCGAGTCGGCGCCCGAGCTCCCGTCGAAGAGCGTGGAGTCGACGTCCCCTCCGCCGTCGAAGGTGGCCTGCATGACCGCGGCGAGACCGATCGAGGCGCTGAGCGTGTCGTCACCGCCGAGGCCCGCCACCCGGAGGGTGTCCTGCGTCTCCTGGCCCACGGCGAGGACCTCCGTCTCCGCCGCGAGGCCGCCGACCGCCAGCGAGCCGTTGTCGTTCTCGAGCTCGGCCGCGTCGTTGCCGGCCGTGCCGTTCGCGATCACCGTGTCTGCTGCGCCGTCGTCGCCGCCGATGCCGTTGCTCAGGTCGGCGGAGACGGTCTCGAGCTCGGTGCCGGTCGTATCGTTGACGGTCAGCGTGTCCGCGCCGCCGAGCGCCCTGACGGCGATTCGTTCGACTCCGTCCAGGTCCATGACGATGTTGGCGATGTCACGGCTGAAGCGGACGCGCGGCCCGTTGGCCGAGACGTCGAAGTGCTCGGCGATGTTGGCGCCGTTGAAGTCGAGCTGGTCGTCCCCGCCCTGGCCCTCGACGATGTCGCTGCCGTCGCCGGGATCCCATTGGAAGCGATCGGCGCCAGCTCCGAGGAAGGCCGTGTCGCTCCCGCGGTTGCCGTCGACGAAGTCGTTGCCGGCCCCGCCGAGCAGGAGGTCGGCTCCGTCGCCGCCGAGCAAGGTGTCGGCGCCCGGGCCGCCGTTCATCGTCACGGCCTCGTCGGTGAACGTGCCGCCGCTCTGGTCGATGCGGACCTGGTCGTCACCGCCGCCGGCTTCGACGTCGATTGCCGTGAACAAGCTGCGGTCGAAGCTGAAGTCGGCCGTGCCGTCGTCGCCGACGTCCAGCTGGATCGTGGTCGGCGAGCCGAGGCGGATTGCGAGCTTGTCGCTCGCTCCGTTGCCGTTGACCTGCAGGACTCCGGCCTTCACGCTCGCCGTGTACGCGGCGTGTGCCGTGCCGGCGCCGAAGCCGAGGACGGCTGCGAAGAACGCGCCCGCGAGCGCGTTCACGACGAGCGCTCTCCGTCCTGCACGTAAGAGGTTGAGCTTGCCTGCCATGTGAGTGCTCCTCTCTCGGGGGTTTGCCATTCCAGACGAGCGGGAGGCACAATTCCTTCCCCGCCCGGTGCGGAGCCCATGTTCCGGGCAGGAATCGGACCTGCGATGCTCCTCGCCCTCGTGCCGTCCGACCCCTTCGGCCCGTAGCCACCCAGAACCGCTACCGCTGGCTCGTCCTTGCCGCGGGGACTGCGGCGCAGACCGCGTTCTCCGTCGTGCTGATCGGGTTGCCGGTGCTGGCGCCGCAGATCCGCCACGAGTACGGGCTCGACCTCGTTCAGGTCGGCTTCGTGCTCGACAGCGTCTGGATCGGCGGGCTCCTGACCCTGCTGCCGTGGGGGCTCCTGGCCGACCGTGCCGGCGAGCGGATCGTGCTCGCGCTCGGGCTCTCCCTCGCCGCGGTGGCGCTCGCCGGCGCGGCCTACGCGGGCTCCTACGGCATGTTCCTCCTCCTGCTCGGCCTCGCGGGCGCGGCGGGCGCCAGCGTGAACGCGGCCAGCGGCAGGGCGATCATGTACTGGTTCCCGGCGGCCGAGCGGGGCCTCGCGCTGGGCGTGCGCCAGACCGCAGTCCCGATCGGCGGGTTCCTCGCGGCGCTCGTGCTCCCTGCGCTCGGGCTCGAACACGGGCTCCTCTTCCTGGCGGCGCTCTCGGCCGGCGGCGCGCTCTTCGGCGCGGCCGTGATCCACGACCCCGAGGCAGCCGAGGACGTTCTGCGCCCGCGCCGCCTCGGCGAGACCCTCCGCGACGGGCGGCTCTGGCTCCTCTGCAGCGGGAGCGGCTTCTACCTCGTCGCGCAGATCGCGATCACGAGCTTCGTGGTGCTCTTCCTGTACGACGAGCGCGGGTTCTCACGCGGCGAGGCGGCCGCGGTGCTCGCGGCTGTCCAGGTGTTGGCGGCAGCGTTCCGGATCGGCGGTGGCCGCTGGTCCGACGTGGTCGGCTCCCGCCTCCGGCCGCTGCGGTTGATCGGCCTCGCCAGCGGGGCGACGCTGGGGGTCGTGGCGGTGCTCGTCGACGCGCCGGCGCCGGTGCTCGTCGCGGCTCTGATCGTGGCCGGCGGCGTTGCGATGGCATGGAACGGCCTTTCCTACACGGCCGCCGCCGAGCTCGCCGGACGGGAACGGAGCGGCGCGGCGCTCGGGATGCAGCAGACGGCGCTCGCCGCAGTCGGCGCGGCCGTCCCGCCGGCCTTCGCCGCGATCGTCTCCGCGACGTCGTGGCGAGCCGCGTTCGCGTTCGCGGCCGCGTTCCCGCTCGCGGGAGCTTTGGTCCTCCGGCTGCTCCGTTCCGGCTCGGCGTACGGTTTGTAGATGCGCGTGCTCGAACGGCTGGACCAGCTGTACGCGATCGGCGGCGGCCCGGGTGCCAACCGGCTCGGTGGGACTGCCGAGGAGGACGAAGCGCACGAGCTCGTCACCATGTGGATGCGGGAGGCGGGGCTCGAGATCGAGGTCGATCCTGCCCGCAATCTGTTCGGACGCTTGCGGGGGAGGCGGCCCGAGCTACCGGAGGTCTGGACTGGGTCGCACCTCGACTCTGTGCCGGCGGGCGGCCGCTTCGACGGAGCCCTGGGGGTCGTCGCGGGTCTCGAGGCAATCGAGCAGGCTGGGCGGCAGGCGGGCACGTTGACGGTCGTCGCGTTCCGCGACGAGGAGGGGGCCCGAGGCGTCGGCTGCTTCGGCTCTCGCGCTCTCTGCTCAGGTTGGCTCGACCCGAAGCCCGCAGTCTTCCTCGAGGCGCACGTCGAGCAAGGGCCGCGCCTCGGGCACGCGGGCGCGCCGCTGGCGGTCGTGACCGGGATCGTCGCTACCGCGCGAGGCGAGGTCGTGTTCGACGGGCAGCCGGGACACGCGGGCACGACGCCGATGGCGGGCCGTCGAGACGCGCTCGCAGCGGCCGCCGAGTTCGTCCTGCACCTGCGGGACGCAGCCTCCGCCGTCGACGGCGCGGTGGCCACGGTCGGCCGCCTCGAGGTCGAGCCGGGTGCGGCGAACGTGATCCCGGCGCGCGTCGTGATCAGCGTCGACGTTCGCGCTCCGGATTCCACGAGCCTCGACGCGGTTCTCGCGGAGATACCCGCTGAGACCGTTCGCACGGAAGCGGTCGCGATGTCGGCCGCTCCGACGGACGCGCTGCGGGCAGAGATCGAGCGGCTCGGCCTGCCGCTGCTGGAGCTGCCGTCCGGCGCCGGTCACGACGCCGGCGTGCTCGCCGCCGCCGGAGTGCCGACGGCGATGCTCTTCGTCCGCAGCCTGCGCGGCGGCATCAGCCATACGCCGGACGAGGAGACGAGCGCGGAGGACGTCGAGCTCTGCATCGAGGTGCTGGCAGGCGCGCTGGCCAAGCTCGCCTCGGTGGAGTGATCGTCCGGGAGGCTACCGCTCTTCGAGGCGGATCTCTTGTGCGCCCTGCCAGAGAGCGCGCCGACCCATCTCGGGGAGGCGCTCCAGGCCCTCGACGACCGTGGCGAAGTGGTTCCCTGCGAGCGCCCCCGCCTTGCTGGCGAACGAGGTCGGGCCGTACGGAAACAGGATCTCGGTCTCGCTCACGCCGCCGGGATAGAGAAGGATCTCACCGGGCGCCGGGTAGCAGGTCGCGTTCTCGGGGCCGAGTCCGAGCTCCAGCTCGCCGAACGGGATCCAGCAAGCCTCCCCGCTCCAGCGAGCGTGGACGATCTGGCTCTCGAGGGGTAGGAGCCGGCGGAAGGTCGCAACGGTCCGGGGTGCCGCGTCCTCCTCGAGCCGGGCCACGAAGCGGAGCTCGCCGACGCTGATCTCGAGCACGCGCCGAACCTACCTGATCCTCGCGCCCTGGCGGATCCACACGCCGAGGATGGCACGCTCGGTCCGCGTCATCCCGGTCACGTTTCCGAGTGGCATCACGGTCGTGGTCACCGCTGCCTGCTCGATCAGGTTGGCCCGTGCCCTGATCTGCTGCGGCGTGTCGAAGGCGATCCCGAGCGGCGCCGAGTCAGTCCTCGTGGGATGCGACGAGTGACAGGGGACGCAACGCTCCTCGACGATCGCCTGCGCGCGTGCGAACGGAACGAGCTGCGCGGTCTCCAAGGCCGCTGCCCCGCCGGAGCTCTGGGGCCGGATCGCGATCGCGACCCCGGCGATCGCAAGGGCGGCCGTCAGTGGAATCGGCCAGACGTTGTAGCCGATCTGGCGGAGGTTGAAGAACAGCCGGATCCAGGCGCCGATCAGCATCATCACGACGAGGATCAGCCAGGAGTAGCTGTGGCCGTACGTGCTGGGAAAGTGCGGGCTCAGCATCGCGAACAGGACAGGAAGCGTCAGGTAGTTGTTGTGCACCGAGCGCTGCTTGGCACGGATCCCGGGCGCGGGGTCGGGCTCCTGGCCGGCCTTCATCGCCCGCAGCAGCTTGTGGTGGGCGGGGATGATCACGAAGAAGACGTTGGCGACCATGATCGTCCCGAGCATCGCGCCGACCTGGATGTACGAAGCGCGTGCACTGAACAGCCGGCTGCAGGCCCACGCGGCCACGGTCGTCAGCGCGATCATGGCCATCGCGACCACGAGCTGGCTCGAGACCGCACGACAGAGGGCGTCGTAGACGATCCAGGCCGCGGCGAGCAAACCGATCGAGATCAGGATCGCTTCGGTCGGGGTCAGGTCGGCGACACTCGGGTCGACCAGGTAGGTGCGCGCGTTGACGTAGTAGAGGACGATCAGGAGCGCGAAGCCCGAGAGCCACGTCGTGTAGGCCTCCCACTTGAACCAGTGCAGGGGCTCAGGGAGCTTCGGGGGCGCGACCCGGTATTTCTGCACCTGGTAGAAGCCGCCGCCGTGGATCTCCCACTCCTCCCCGGCCACTCCGCGGCGGGCGTCTTCGGAGTCCTCGGGCGTCCGCAGGTGGTTGTCGGCGGCGACGAAGTAGAACGAGGTGCCGATCCAGACGATCCCGGCGATCACGTGCAGCCAGCGGGCCAGGAAGTCGAGCCACTCGTTCGCGTACGGACTCATAAGCGCTAGCTGCGGCTCCAGCGGTCGCGGGCGATCGCGACCAGCTCGCCGAGACCCGTGTCGAGCTCCTCGTCGCGCGGGCGCGTGATTCGCCCCCGCAGCACCTCCAGGATCTCCGACTTGGGGCGCGCGTTCACGAACACGACGAACCGGAAGCCGAACCGCTCCTCGTAGGCCCGGTTCAGCTCGGCCAGCTCGGCGAGGAGGGCGGGATCGGCTTCAACGCCCTGCTCCGCAGCCGAGCGGGGGGAGAGGTTGCCCGCGCCGATCGACGGGTGGGCGTCGAGTGCCTCGAGCTTCTCGTCCTCGTTCAGTCCGGCGATGACCTTCGGCGCGGCCGCGAGCGGGTTTTCGTACCCGGCGAGCTTCTCGACGAAGCGCGTCCTCCCCTCGAAGAGCTCGGCCAGCTCCTCGACGGTCAGCTGCCGCGGTAGGTCGCGCACGAGTACGAGGAGACGAGCAGCGGGACGTGGTGGTGGCCGTCGTCGAGCTCGAGCTCGAGCTCGACGCGCCGGAAGTACGGCGACGGTGGATGGAAGACGAGACGATAGGCGCCGGGCTCGAGGTCGCCGGCGATCGGCGAGATGCGGCCGTCGGCGTCGGTCTCGGAGCCGGCGACGAGGTCCTCGCCGCGGTAGAGCTCGACTCGGACTCCCCGTCCGGGCCGGCCGCGCTCGGTGTCGAGAACGTGGGTCGAGAGAGAGACGCTCACGTTGCAAACTTCTGCGCCCGGCGGCGGTGCTCCTGCGCGATCTCGGGCTCGTCGGCACGGACGAGCCGCCCTTCCCGGACCACGTCTTCGCCGCGGACGAGCAGCCGCTCGACTCTGTGCGGGCCCGTGAGCACGAGCGCCGCCACCGGGTCGTCGGCGCCCCCGAGCTCGAGCCCGTCCGTCCGCCAGATCGCGATGTCGGCGCTCCTGCCCGGCTCCAGCGACCCGAGGTCGTCGCGTTTCAGGATCGCAGCGCCGCCTCGCGTGCCCAGCCGTAGCGCCTCCCGCGCGGTCATGGCCTCCGCACCACCGCGCCCGCGCGCGAGCAAGAGCGCCTGTTTCACCTCGAGGAACAGGTCGCCTCGCTCGTTGGACGCCGAGCCGTCGACACCGAGACCGACGCGGACACCCGCGTCGAGCATGGAGCGAACCGGAGCGATTCCCGCCCCGAGCCGAAGGTTCGAGGTCGGACAGTGCGCGACCCCGGTTCCTGTGGTCGCGAAGCGGCTCACGTCGTGATCGCCGAGGTGGACGCAGTGGGCGCACCAGACGTCGCCGTCGAGCCAGCCGAGCTGCTCGAGGTAGTCGACCGGACGGCATCCGTACAGCTCACGGCAGTAGGCCTCCTCCTCGACGGTCTCCGCGAGGTGTGTGTGAAGTGTCCGCCCGAGCCGGCGCGCGAGCTCGGCCGACTCGGTCATCAGCCGGCCGGTAACCGAAAAGGGCGAGCAGGGCGCGACGACGAGCTCCGGGTAACGGGCCGCGAGCCGCTCGGTCTCCGCGAGCACCTCGTCCGCATCCTCGACGAGGGAATCGGGCGGCAGGCCCCCGTCCGACTCGCCGAGATCCATCGATCCGCGCGAAGGAATCAGGCGCACCCCGAGCTCGCGTGCGGCGACCATCTCCGCCTCGATCAGGTCGCCTCCTCCCCGGGGGAACACGTAGTGGTGGTCGAACACGGTCGAGCACCCCGAGAGCGCGAGCTCGGCCAGCCCCGTTCGCGCCGCCGCGTACTCGGACTCGGCATCGAGCCGCGCCCAGACCGGGTAGAGCGTCTTCAGCCAGGTGAAGAGGTCGGCCTCCTGCGCGCGGGCGCGCGTGAGAGTCTGGTACAGGTGGTGGTGCGTGTTGACGAGGCCGGGTGTGACCAGCGCTCCGCCGAGATCCTCGCGCTCGTCCGCCTCGGGCTCGCTGCCGCCCCCGGCCTCGACGACGAGGCCGTCCTCGACGAGCACCCAGCCGCTCGAATGCTCCGTGCCCGTGTCGTCCATCACGACCACGTGGGCGTTGGCGAGAAGCCGTTTCACACCCGGAGTGGTACGAGCTCGAAGCGGTCGACGTCGACCAGGCCCTGGTCGGTGATCTTCAGGCTCGGGATGACCGAGAGCGCGAGGAACGCCATCGTCTGAAACGGAGAGGGCAGCGCGCAGCCGAGCACCGCAGCCGCGTCGATGCAGCCGTTGCTCGCCGAGACGACCTCCTCCGCGATGTGCTCGGGCTCCCGGTCGTCGGTGCAGAAGGCGATCCGGTGCGGGCCGAACTCCTTCGCCAGCGGAATCAGCGCCTGGAGGTTTCGTGCGGCCGAGGCCTCTCGCACCAGGAGCCACATTCCGGCGCGAAGTCGCTCGCGGCCCTCGTCGATCGTGAAGGTCTCGTGATCGGAGCAGATCCCGGCGGCCGCGTAGGCGTTCAGGGACTTCACGCGGCGCCGCCGGAGCAGGCCCTCGAGGTCACCGGTCGAGAACGGGCGCCGAGGCGACTCGAACCGCGAGGCGGGCACCGAGGAGGAGGCCATGAAGTACACATCCAGCGGAAGAACGCCGCAGACGTCGAGCAGCCAGTGGACGCCGTCGGTCCCGAGGACGTTCGCGATCTCGTGGGGGTCGACGACGACCGAGGTCGTGCCGAGCGGCAGCACCAGGCGCGCGAACTCGTCGACGAGCAGCTTCGTGGTCTCGAGGTGCATGTGGGCGTCGATGAACCCGGGCACGACGTCCCGGCCCGAGGCGTCGAGTGTCTCTTCGCCCTCGTAGTCGCCGAGACCGGCCACGCGGCCGTCGACGACCGCGACGTCGGTCTCGAGCCATTCGCGGGTGAAGACGGAGAGAACCCGGCCGCCGCGGATCACGAGGTCGGCGGGCTCGTCGCCTCGTGCCACTGCCAACCGTCGAGCGAGCCCTGCCACGGGACGACGATACCCGGGGTGCGGGATTCTCAGCACGGCTCGCGCAGAAAGTACGCTGCCGTCGTGGACGTGCTCAGCCCGCGATCACTCGACGAGGCGCTCCACCTGAAGGCCGAGCGGCCGGACGCGGTGCCGATCCAGGGGGGCACCGACGTGATGGTCGAGCTCAACTTCGACCGCAGCCGGCCCGACACGCTTCTGAACCTGAACGAGGTACCCGAGCTTCGGCGCTGGTCCCGCGACGACGGAATGGTGCGGCTGGGTGCCGGCCTGACCTACACCGAGGCGATGAACGCGCCGTTTGCCGGCGACTACCGCGCGCTGGCCGAGGCGTCGCGAACCGTGGGCGGTCCGCAGATCCGGAACCGCGGCACGATCGGCGGCAACCTCGGGACCGCCTCGCCTGCCGGGGATGCGCTGCCGCCGCTGCTCGTGGGCGACTCGGAGGTCGAGCTCGCGAGTGTCAACGGCTCGCGCACGCTGCCGCTGACGGAGTTCATCCTGGGGCCGAAACGGAACGCGCTCGCGCCGGACGAGCTGATCGTCGCGGTGAACGCGAGCCCCGGCGGCCCGCGGCAAACCTTCATGAAGATCGGTCCGCGCAACGCGATGGTGATCGCGGTCGTCTCCCTCGCTCTGGCCGTGGACGAGGAGCGGGGCGAGGTGCGCGCGGCCTTCGGCTCGGCGGGCCCGGTGCCCGGGCTCGTGGCCTTGTCGCTCTCCGAGCGCGACCAGCTGGCCGAGCGCGTGGCGGAGGCGGCCAGCCCGATCGATGACGTTCGTGGCACGGCGGCGTATCGGCGGCATGCGCTGCGTGTCCTCGTTGGGCGCGGCTTGGAGCGCTGCCTCGTATGAGGTTCGAGCTGACCGTGAACGGCGAGCGGCGGGAGGCCGACGTCTGGGAGGGCGCGAGCTTGCTCTTCGCGCTGCGCGAGAGCCTCGGTCTGCCGGGCTCGAAGAACGCTTGCGAGCAGGGCGAGTGTGGCTCCTGCTCGATCCTGCTCGACGGGAGGCTCGTCTGCTCATGCCTCGTGTTGGCCGCGCAGGCCGAGGGCCACGAGATCGTCACCGTCGAGGGCCTCGCCGAGGACGGCCGCTTGCACCCGGTACAGGAGGCATTCGCCGAGACGGGCGCGGTGCAGTGCGGGTTCTGCACGCCGGGCCTGATCGTCGCGACCGTCGACCTGCTGGCCCGCAACCCCGAGCCGAACGGTGACGAGATTCGCGAGGCCCTCGCCGGGAACCTCTGCCGCTGTACCGGCTACGCCAAGATCTTCGAAGCCGTCCAGCTGGCGGCGCGAGGCGCATGAGCACGACCTCGCGCACGCTCGAGCTCGGGCGGGTCGGCGAGAGCACGAGGCGCGTCGACGCGATTCCGAAGGTGACCGGCGAGTTCGCCTACTCGAGCGACCTCCACGCGGAGGGGATGCTCTGGGGCCACACGCTGCGCAGCCCGCACGCCCACGCGCGGATCGCGGAGATCGACGTCTCCGACGCCCTTGCGATGCCGGGCGTCCACGCCGTGCTCACCCACGCCGACGTGCCGGGCGCCAAGACCTACGGGCTCGAGTTCGCCGACCAGCCGGTGCTGGCGATCGACCGCGTCCGCTACCTCGGCGAGCCGGTTGCGCTCGTCGCGGGAGAGCACCCAGAGCAGGCGCGCCGCGCGGCAGAGCGGATCAGGGTCGAGTACGAGCCGCTCGAGCCGGTGGTCGACCCGGAGCGCGCGACGGAACAGGAGCCGCTCCACTCCGAGAGCCCGACGGCCGACCACCGCTTCCGCGACGACCCGCGGCCGAACGTCCTCCGCACGATCGTGATCACGCACGGCGACCCCGACGCCGAGGGCGACGTCTCCGTGAGCGGTGTCTACGAGCTCGGCCAGCAGGACCAGGCATTCCTCGGCCCGGAGTCGGGGCTGGCCGTGCCGGACGGCCTTGGCGGCATCGACGTGTACGTCGCCACGCAGTGGGTCCACGTCGACCGCGACCAGGTCGCTCCCTGTCTCGGGCTCGAGCCCGACCAGGTTCGTATCCACCTTGCCGGGGTGGGCGGCGCGTTCGGCGGGCGCGAGGACCTCTCGATGCAGATCCACGGCGCACTGCTCGCTCTGCACACGAACCACCCGGTGAAGATCGTCTACAGCCGCGAGGAGTCGTTTGTCGGCCATGTCCACCGGCATCCGGCGAAGATCTGGGCCGAGCACCGGGCGACGCGTGTCGGCCGGCTCGCGTGCGTGCGCGTCCGGATCCTGCTCGACGGAGGCGCCTACGCGTCCAGCTCGGCGGCGGTCACCGCGAACGCGGCCTGCTTCGCATGTGGGCCGTACCGGGTCGACAACGCCCTGATCGAGGCGACCTCCGTGTACACGAACAACCCGCCCTGCGGTGCAATGCGCGGCTTCGGCGCCGTGCAGAGCTGCTTCGCGCACGAGGCGCAGATGGACAAGCTCGCAGCCGCCCTCCGGATCGACCCGGTCGAGCTGCGTCTCCTGAACGCGCTCGGCCCGGGCGACCGCCTACCGACCGGGCAGGTTGTGACGGGCTCGTTTCCGGTTGCGGAGGTGATACGCCGCGCAGCGGAGCTGCCGATGCCCGAGCCGGAGGGGCTCCCGCGCGACCCGCTCCGCCTCCCGGGCGGCGCAGGCAACACCACCCGCGGGGAGGGCGTCAGGCCCGGGGTCGGGTTTGCGGTCGGCTTCAAGAACGTCTGCTTCTCGGAGGGCTTCGACGACTCGTGCGCGGCGCGCGTGCGGCTCTGGAAGGGAGCGGACGGAGAGCTCCAGGCCGAGATCCGATGCGCCGCCGCCGAGCTCGGTCAGGGCGTCAACGACATCGTCCTCCAGGTCGCCCGTGGGGAGCTGGGTACAGAGAACGTGGCCCTCGCGCCCGCGTCTTCGGACGGGGTCGGCTCGGCGGGCTCGGCCTCGGCGTCACGGTTGACCTGGATGGTCGCCGGCGCGGTGCGGCACGTCTGCCGCGACGCGCTCTCCGCCCTCGAGGACGGCCGCAACGAGGTCGACCTGGAGCGCACGTACCGCCACGAGCGCACCGCGGCGCTCGATCCGCAGACCGGCCAGATCACCGGCGAGAACGCTCACGTGGCGTTCATCTGTGCGGCGATGCGCGTGGTGGCCGAGGTCGACGTCGAGCTCGGTCTAACGCGAGTCGTCTGGATCGGCACGGCTCAGGACACGGGTAGGGCGCTCAACCCGCGGGCGGTGCACGGACAGATCGAGGGCGGGATCACGCAGGGTCTCGGGCTGGCCCTGATGGAGGAGATCCAGACGCGGGACGGGCTGATCACGAACGCGAACTTCACCGACTACCTGATCCCGACGGCGCTCGATGTCCCGCGCGTCGATGTGGAGCTGGTCGAGGACCCGGAGCCGGACGCGCCCTACGGGGCGAAGGGCGTCGGCGAGCCGCCGACCGTCGTCTCGACCGCGGCGATCGTTTCCGCTTTGCGCGCGGCGAGCGGGCGGGAGCTGGCCCGCGTTCCCGTCAAGCCGGACGACCTAGCGCTCTAGCGTCAGTGCCGCGCCGATTCCGAGCAGCAGGATCCCGAAGAGCCTCGACCAGCCGACGACGACCCGCTCCGCGCCGAGCAGGCCCCAGCGGTCGATCGCGGCGCCCGCCGCGAACTGGCCGGCGAGGAAGATCGAGATGGTTGCGAGCACGCCGATTCGGGAGCCGGCGACGGTGACAGCGAGCACGATAATCACGCCCAACAGCGCTCCGCTCCAGAGCCAGACCGGCTGTCGCGCCGCCGCCGCGAGCTCGCCGAAGCCCTGACGGGCGACGAGCAGCAGGACGAGCGTCAGCACCGCGGCGAGTGAGGTCGCCCAGGCGAGGGCGCCGAACGCCCCGACCCGGTTGCCGAGGTTGGACATGACGGCGACCTGTACCGAGCCTGCGATTCCGCCGAGCACGGCAAGTGCGACGACGAGTGCGTTCACGCCGCGAGCATAGCCCTGAGATCGGAGAGGGCCGGCTGGGCCGGCCCTCTCCTCGGGTCGTGAAGGTGCGGGCTAGATCCCGCTGACGAGCGTGCCGTCGAGGGTTGCCTTCGACTTGAAGACCTCGATCTCGGCCGTGTGCACCTCGCTCTGCCGGATGCCCGTTCGGCACTCGGCGTTGTTGCCGGGATCCAGGTCCTGGTCGCCGTGGAAGGACGGCTGACCGGTGCACTGGTTGTTCGTCACCACGAACTTGACGTGCGTCGCGAGCAGCTGCTGCGGCGCCGCGAAGTAGCGGAGCGACTCGTCCTGCGTGCCCGGCCGCGGGTTCGCACCCGGGAACGAGTCGGACGGTGACGAGAGCAGCAGCGTCCAGCCGTCCGAGATCGAGCCGTCGCAGGTCGGGTTCGCCGCCACCCTGCCCGCGCGGCACACGTACGCGTCGAACGAACGGAGGCCGACGAAGCGGCTGCTGTAGAACGCCGAGACGCCGAGCCGGTTGACGCTCACGCCGCCGGCAGGGATCCCGCCGAGCTGGATCACGACCCACCGGCCGTTCACCGGCACGAGGCAGGTGGCGGTCGGCGTGCAGCTCTGGGTGTTGCTCGTCGCCTCGTTGTCGTCGATCAGGTTCCCCGGGGTGACGTTCGTCCCGGTCGCAGGAGCGTCGGTCGTGATCGTCGCGCCCTGCGTCGCCGAGGCGTAGTTGGTCGGCATGTGGATGGTGATGTTGCGGGTCTCACCGGCCTCGAGCCGCTTGACCCGGAAGCGAACGATCCCGTACCCGGGGGCGACCGCCGTGAAGTTGTAGTACGACCAGCGGTCGTTCTTGCCGGCCAGCGAGCCCGCCCCGGTCGGGACGAACTGCGCGGTGTTGTCGAGGTTGCCCGTCGCGTCGGTGCCGGTTGCGACGGTTGCCGGGTTGGTGTCGGCGATCTGCGTCGCGCGGGCCGAGTAGTCGCCCACGAAGATCTGCGCGTTCACGGGGACGGCGCTTCCGTCCTTCGAGTCCGCGGAGAAGTTGATCGTGGCGTTGTCGGCCGTCGGCGACGAGAAGTCCGGCACCGGGTTCGTGTCGGCGTTGTTGACGGTGCTTTGGTGCTGGCCGAACCCGCGCATCGCGAATCCCTGCCAGATCAGGTCCTGGTTGGCGCCGCCGAACCGGGCCATGTCGGCGGCGAGCATTGCGTTGCGGGCGTCGATCATGGTCGGGCCGCGGGGCATGATCACCATCGAGTCGTAGTAGTCCTGGATCCACCGGCGGTCGCCCGGGCAGGTGTTCGTGTTCTGCTGGCCACGGGCGCAGGCGATGTCCTCGGCGGCCCCTGAAGACGGGTACCGCTGCAGGAACAGGTCGCGCAAGTCGATCTCGACCGCGACCCAGATCTCGCCGTCGGCGTGCACCTCGGGCCCGACGATGTCGAAGCCGAAGTCGCCGTAGTTGAGCGGGTCGGTGTCCGGGTTGTGACTCGGCATCGGGAACTCGCCGCCCATCGGCCGCCCGGCGAGGAAGTCGCGGATGCCGTTGTAGCCGTTGCCCGTCGCGTAGGCGCCCTCGGTGTAGCGGTCGGCGCCTGTCGGGATCGGGAGGTGCAGCTCGTTGACGACCTCGAGCGCGTCGAAGTCGGCCCAGCCCTCGCCCATCGAGCCGGCCGCGTTGCCCTGCCGGGCGCCGACGCCCTTGCCGATCATCCGGTTCTCGATCAGGTGCCCGTACTCGTGGCCGTAGACCGTGAAGTCGTAGGCGCCGTCGACGCACGGGGCGTAGAACGAGCCGGCCAGCGGCTGCCAGACGAACTGGTTCGTCGTCGGGTGCGCGCCGTCTGCGCCGGTGCTCATGTTCGCGTTGTCCCGGCTACCGCTGGCCGCGCCGGACTGCGCGTTGCCGAGCAGGCCGTCGTTGCCGACCGGTGCGAGGACCGGGCCGCCCGGCGGCGGCGTCGGGTCGACCGTGGTCACGCCGTTGTTGTACTGCTGCGCGTTCCAGTGACCCTCGTCGAAGCCGAGGTAGTAGGCGAAGTCGTGCATCCGGTTGTGGCCGACGAACATGCTCGCCGTCGACGCCTCGATGTCGTTTCCGAGCGGGTTGATCGAAGCGTTGACGTTGTCCGGGTTGCAGCCCGACGTGTACCAGGCGTTCGTCCAGGCCGGCTGGTAGTCGCGGGTCGCGCTCGTGTCCCGCACGAGCGCCGCGTTCCCGAAGACCCCGTGGTTCCCACTCCAGACGCGCGCATCGTCGACGTTGTTTCCGACCGTTGCGGTCGTGCCGAGGTTGGCGCCGGTGACGTCGAGCTGGGCGTCCCACGGGAACTTCGAGGCGACGCCGCCACCGTAGACGGTCGATGTGTCCCCGACCACGTTCGTGCAGCCCGCGGTCGCGGTCCAGCAGAACGTCTCGCGCGTGTCCGTGCTCGGGTAGTTCCACGGGTACGCGTTGATCGGGTTGTACGGCGGCGCGATCTGGAAGCCCTTCCAGGTCGGGTTGTCGACGGCGTTGAAGACCTGGTTCTGCCGGAACAGCAGCTTGCCGGTGGCCGCATCGACGATCACCGCGTACTGGCTCTGCGGACCGTCGGTGGTCTTCGTAACGGTCGCCGAGTAGGCGCGCAGCGCGCCGTGGCGGGGCGTGCCGAAGGCGATCGGCTTCACGGTCTCCGTGCCGCTGAATCCGACTGCGGAGATCGCGAGCGAGCCGTCAGGCGAGCGGCCGAGCGGTCCTGCGTTTCCGGCCGAGACCCGGTACCCGGCGGCCTGCGCGGCCCTGCGCCACGCCGCGAGAGGGGTCAGGGCGCGCTTGCCGGTGAGACGGCCGGCGTCCGGAGTCAGCGACGACGAGACGTAGACCACGTTCCAGTGGTGCTTGATGCGCACGACCGAGACCGTGGCCACGCCGTCCGCGGACGGCACTCCGGCAAACATCTGCCGGAACACCACTGCGTAGTCGCGGTGGTGCGTTCCGCGCAGCGCCTCGGCGGTCATGACCCGGAGGTGGGCCACGGAGGCGAGCCTGAAGAGCTGCTTGTGGGCGGCGAGATATGCACGGGCTGCCGCCGTTGCCGACGGCGCCTTGATGCGCGTGCTGAGATAGCCGCCCCACCTGGTGAGCTCCGCCGGTGTGCCGTACTCGCTCCACGAAACTCGCCCCGGCACCCGGGCGGCGGCATGCACCTGCTCGGGCGTCGGCGCAAGGGCGACCCGTGCGTCGAAGTCCGGCAGCTGGTCGTTGGTCACGCCTTCGATGTTCACGATCCCGAAGCTGCTGGGGGTCAGCATCAATGCCATCAGCCCCAGTGCAGCCGGAAGGATCGCGCGCCTCGCCCACCTCGAGCGAGGCATCACGCGCAAGCGTCTCATTCCCTCCCCCTCTCGTTTGCCTGCTGGTCCCCGCGACCCATTGCCTGCCGAGCCATGCCCGGGGCCGAGGCGTTTCTAACACACGACGGCGGGCCGCTTCAACGAGGGGCGCGCAGGTTAGGGTCCGTGGCGTCCTTCGGAAGGAGAGCTGGATGATCAGAGTCTTCGTCCTCTACGAGAGCGAGCCGGATCCCGAGCGCTACGAGCGCCATGCCGAGCTCTGCAGGCAGGTGTCCGGGGCAGCCTTCCGGCACGGCGAGGTGTTCGGCGCGCCCATGGGGGAGCCGGCCTACGCGTACTACGCCGAGTGGGAGTTCCCGGACCGAGACGCGTTCCAGGCGGCCGCGCGCAGCGAGGAGTTCATGGCGACGGGCAAGGACGCGATGGAGATGGGCGGCCGCTTCCACGTCCTCTTCGCGGATCTGAAATGACCGGTCGACCCGCGGCACGTCAGGGGCCACGCTTGTGACCCAGCCGGAGCGGCCGCGGCCGGTTGCGCCGGAGGAGCTCGGGTTCGAGCGGATCGTCTACGAGAAGGCGCCGCCGCGGGCCACGATCACGTTCAACCGGCCCGAGGTTCTGAACGCGTTCGACTTCAAGATGCTGCGGGAGCTCGCGCGCGCGTGCGAGGACGCCTCCTGGGACGACGCGATCCGCGTGGTCGTGCTGACCGGGGCGGGCCGTGCCTTCTGTGTCGGCGCCGACCTGCGCTCGTGGGCGGATGAATACCTCGGCAAGCCGAGCGAGTACTGGAAGTGGTTCGGCGCCTTCAAGGACGCGCACGACCGGCTCCGCGAGATCGGCAAGCCGACTCTCGCACGGATCAACGGGATCGCGGTCGGCGGCGGCAACGAGCTGCAGATGGCCTGCGACCTGGCGGTGATGGTGGACGACGCGTTCATCCGGCACGTCGGTCCGGAGCACGGCTCGGTGCCGGCGGGCGGCGCGACGCAGTGGTTGACGATCATGGTGGGCGACCGGCGGGCGCGGGAGATCGTGCTGATGTGCGAGGAGGTCCCCGCGGCGAAGGCGGCGGAGTGGGGGCTCGTCAACTGGGCCGTTCCACCGGACGAGCTCGACGCCAAGGTGGACGAGGTGGCCGAGAACCTCGCGCGAAAGCTGCCGCAGACGACGCGCTACGCCAAGCAGCACCTCAACTTCTGGCGCGACCTCGCTTGGCACGAGACGATCAACCACGCACGCGACTGGCTCGCACTCTCGATGGCGACCGACGAGCCCCGCGCCGCGATCGAGAACTTCCTGGAGAAGCGGAAGTGAGACCGGTCCGCTCGGGCCGTGGCCCAGGGACAGTCCCGCGGACCTGTCCCCTCGTCGGCCGAGAGCGGCGGTTCCCCTGCAAACGGAGCTCGGCCGTGGCCGTTCGGGCCACGGCCGGGGGACTGTCCCTGGGACATGTCTGATCGCGTCACCGTCGAGCGCGACGGCGCGGTCGCGGTCGCCCTGCTCAACCGGCCGGAGCAGCTGAACGCGCTCTCCGAGGAGCTGATGGAGGAGCTCGTCGCGAGGCTCGAGCAGCTCGACCGGGACGAGGAGATCCTCGCGATCGTCATCGGCGGGAACGAGCGCGCCTTCGCCGCCGGCGCCGACATCGGCGAGCTCGCGCGGGCCTCGGCGATCGAGCTCTACTACCAGCGGCGAGTCGAGCGCTGGGATGCGATCCGAGGCCTCCGGACACCCCTCGTCGCCGCGGTCTCCGGCTACTGCCTCGGCGGTGGCTGCGAGCTGGCGATGAGCTGCGACCTGATCGTCGCCTCGGAGACGGCACAGTTCGGCCAGCCCGAGACCGGGCTCGGGATCATCCCCGGCGCCGGCGGGACGCAGCGGCTGACCCGCGCCGTCGGCAAGGCGCTGGCCATGGACGTGATCCTCAGCGGCCGGCGGCTGTCGGCGCGCGAGGCGCTCGCGGCGGGGCTCGTCGCCCGCGTCGTGGCGAAGGAGGCATGGCTCGAGGAGGCGAAGCGCGTCGCCCGCGACATCGCGGCGAAGGGCCCGGTCGCCACGCGCCTCGCGAAGGAGTCGGTCGACCGCGCCTACGAGACGAGCCTCAGCGCCGGCGTGGAGGCCGAGCGACGCGCGCTCTACCTGGCCTTCGCGAGCGAGGACGCGAAGGAAGGCCTGGCCGCGTTCGCCGAGAAGCGCAGGCCCGAGTTCAAGGGCCGCTGAGCGCGATCGCGCGTCTGCTCGATCCGCCGCGCCTGCGGACGATCGAGCTGGACGAGGAACGGCGCGCGACCTGGCTCGAGCTGTTCCTCGACCTCGTCTTCGTCGCAGCGATCGCCGAGGTCGGCCTGACGCTGACCCGCGATCCGACTGCCGCAGGCTTTGGCCGGTTCCTGGTGCTCTTCCTCCCGATCTTCTGGGCGTGGGCCGGCTTCACCTTCTACGCGACCCGGTTCGACACCGACGACCTCGTCTACCGGTTGCTGACGCTTTTCGGCATGTTCGCCGTCGCGGCCCTCGCGAGCGCCGTTCCCGACGCGCTCGGCGGCGGGCGGAACCGCTTCGTGGTCGCCTACGTCCTCGTCCGCTGCATCCTGATCGCGCTCTACGTGCGCGCCTACCGGCACGTCGAGGTCGCGCGGCCGCTCGCGGGGTGGTTCATCATGATGTTCGGGATCGCGGTGGGGTTCTGGCTGGTCTCGCTCGCGCTGCCGAGCCCGTGGTGCTACGTGCTGTGGGCGGTCGCGCTGGCCTTCGAGTACGTCGCCCCGGTTCGCGCCTGGCGGATGATGCGCGCAAACCCTGTCCACCCGGCGCACATCCCGGAGCGGTTCGGCCTGCTGGTGATCATCGTGCTCGGCGAGGCGGTGATCGCCGTCGTGCTGGGAACCGCGACCGTGAGCTGGACGGGCGCCTCGACCGCGGCGGCCGGGGCAGGCTTCCTCGCGGCGGCCTCGATCTGGTGGCTCTACTTCGGCTTCCTCAACACCTCTGCCGCCGTCACCCGCAACGTCCTCGCCGGGATGACCTTCGTCTATTCGCACTATTTCGTCGCGGCCGGGATCGCCGCGTCCGGGGTGGGCGTCAGGCTGGCGATCCTCTCCGCGGAGCCCGGGGCCCGTTACGACCACAGCGGCTGGATCGCGGCCGCCGGGATCGCGATCTGCATGGGCGGGATCGCCGCCGTTCAGGTGGCGACGCCGCCGACGGTGTTCGACGTCGACGTGGCCCTGCGGATCGCGACCGCCGCCGTCGCGGTCGTGCTGGTCGCGGTCGCCCCGTACCTGTCGCCGGTGCTCGTGCTCTGGTTGCTGGCGGCTGCCCTCGCCGCACAGGTCGTCTACGAGCTCGCCCAGCATGAGCGCCACGGGCTCTCGATGCCGCGGATTCTCTAGTCGTCGAGCTCCGCGGGCACGAGCTCCAGCTCGAGCTCGCGGCCCTCGCGCAGGATCCGCACCGGGACGGCGGCGCCGATCTTCTCGACCACCATCAGGCGCTGGATGTCGTTCACGTCGGTGACCGGCCGGCCGTCCAGCTCGACGATCAGGTCTTCCGGCCGCAGGCCGGCCGCCGCCGCGGGGGTTCCCTCGACGACCTGGACGACCTCGACCCCGGCCTGGCGCCCGAGCTTGCGCGCGAGGCGCGGCGGTAGCGGCCGGGTGCCGCCGGCGAGGCCGAGGTACGCGCGGCGGAAGCGGCCCTCCGTCATCAGCGCGCCGATGATCTTACGGGTCGCCTCGTTCACGGGAACGGCTAGGCCGAGCCCGACGCCCGCGACGGCGGTGTTGATGCCGACGACGCAGCCGGAGCCGTCCGCAAGCGCGCCGCCCGAGTTACCGGGGTTGAGCGCGGCGTCGGTCTGGATCACGTTGTCGACGATGCGCCCGCTCTCGGTCGGCAGCGACCTGCCGAGTGCAGAGATCACGCCGGCGGTGACCGAGCCGGCGAAGCCGTTCGGGTTGCCGATCGCGACGACGAGCTGTCCGACGCGCAGGCGCTCGGCGTCGCCGAGCTCGGCGGCTGTCAAGTCCTGGGTCTCGGTTCGGAGGACGGCGAGGTCGGAGTGCGGGTCTGCGCCGACGACCTCGAAACCGTGCTCGCGACCGTCGACGAACGATGCCTTGCCGCCGCCGTCGCTGCGCGCGACGACGTGGGCAGAGGTGAGCAGGAAGCCGTCCGGCGTGATCACGACCGCGCTGCCGCCGCCGTTCAGGCGCCGGCCGCCGCGGGTGCGGTGGGAGACGCGGAGGTTCGCGACCGACGGAGCGAGTCGCTCCGCCACGCCGATCACCGCGCGCGAGTAGGCGTCGAGGGCGTCGGTCTCGTCGGCTCCTTCCGGCCTCGAGCCGCCCCGCTCGGGACCGAGGAGCGCGTCGATGAAGGTCAGGTCGGCCACTCGGCCACGCTAGCAACCCGGCCCTGCGTGGCAGCGAGCCCAGCGTGCCCCGTCCCCCGCCGTGTTTACGGCACACCCAACCTCCTCCCCGAGGCGATCCTATCGGCGAAATTCGCACGGGTGTGTGCCCGGAGTGTGCCGGGAGTGTGACAATCGCCCCGGGTGCCGGAGCCCCGGCGCCGGGGCGAGCGAGGAGGTGCGATGGCCGAAGTCGAGACGACGCGAGACGGAGGGGTGCTGACCATCACGCTCAACCGTCCTGACGTGCTCAACGCCTTCACCGCCAACATGCACCGCGAGCTCGTCGGCGCGTTCAAGGAGGCGCGGGACCCGGCGGTGCGGGCGGTGGTCGTCACCGGCGCGGGCCGCGGCTTCTGCGTCGGGCAGGACCTCAACGAGTTCGGCGAGGCGGCCCGCGACATCGCCGGGCGTCTGCGGCGTCACTACCACCCGACCGTGCTCGCAGTCCGCGAGCTCGAGAAGCCGGTTCTCGCGGCGGTGAACGGGCCGGCCGCCGGCGCCGGCCTTTCCTTCGCCTGCGCCTGCGACCTGCGCATCGCCGGCGAGAGCGCGACCTTCGTCCCGGCCTTCATCAACATCGGGCTCGTCCCCGACATGGGCGGCACCTTCTTCGTCCGCCGCCTGCTCGGCACGTCGCGCGCCTTCGAGTGGATGACCTCCGGACGGCGGCTGGGCGCCGGCGAGGCCCTCGACTGGGGTCTCGTCTCCGAGGTCGTACCCGACGACCGGCTTGCCGAGCGCGCCGCCGAGCGCGCCGCCGAGCTCGCAGCCATGCCCACCCGCGGGATCGCGCTCTCGAAGCGCTTGTTCGACAGCGCCGAGCACTCCACGCTCGAGGAACAGCTCGAGCTCGAGGCCCAGCTCCAGGCCGCCGCCACCCAGACGAACGACTTCCGCGAGGGTGTGGACGCGTTCCTCGAGAAGCGCGACCCGCGCTTCTCGGGCTCGTGACGCCGTCGCGCGGCCGCGTTAGGATCGCCACATGGAAACCACAGCCGCTTCAACCCCCGTGCAACACCCGATCCGCCTGGTCGTCACCGACGACCTGCAGCGGACGCGCCTGACCGTCTTCTTCCGCCTGATCCTCGCGATCCCGTGCCTGCTCTGGCTCGCGCTCTGGTCGGTGATCGCCTGGCTCGCCTGGATCGTGAACTGGTTCGCCACGCTCTTCACCGCCCAGTCGCCGGACGGCCTGCACAACTTCCTCGCGTCATACATGCGCTTCGCGACACACCTGCGCGCGTACGCCCTCCTGATCGCCGACCCCTGGCCCGGCTTCACGGGGTCCTCCGGCTACCCGATCGACCTCGAGATCGACCCGCCGCAGCGCCAGAACCGCTGGACCGTCTTCTTCCGCGGCATCCTGGCGATCCCGGCCCTGTTCCTGGTCAACATCCTCAACAACCTCTCGAACCTGCTCGCGATCTTCAGCTGGTTCATCGCGCTCTTCACCGCCCGCGTGCCGGAGGGCCTCCGGAACTTCGCGGCGCTGGCGCTCCGGATCGAGATGCAGACGTACGCGTACGTGCTGCTCCTGACCGGGCGCTACCCGAGCTTCAACGTCGGGATCGAGTCGTAGTCAGATCGTCTTGAACTGCTCGAACGGCTGCCGGCAGCTGCGGCAGTAGCGCAGCGAGCGGCAGGGCGTCGGGCCGAAGATGTTCTCGAGAGCCGTGTCGCGCGAGCCGCAGTAGGGACAGCGGAAGCCGTTCGACCGGAGCTGCACCAGCGTCGTCTGCCCGGCCTCGCGCGGGGCGGGCGGCGCGAACCCGGCCTGCCGGAGCTTCTCGCGCCCTTCGGGCGTGATCCGGTCGGTCGACCACGAGTCGTCCTGGATCACCTCGACCTCGGGCTCGGCGCCGAGCTCGGCGATCTTCTCCGCCATCTGCGAGCGCATCACCTCGAGCGCCGGGCAGCCGAGGAAGGTCGGCGTGAACTCGACGTACACCCGCCTGTCATGGACCCGCACGTCGCGGACCACACCGAGGTCGACGATCGAGATCACCGGGATCTCGGGGTCCGGCACCTCCGCGAGGGCGTCCCAGACCTGCTCCGCGGTCACCATCTCGTCCCGGCCGGCTGCGAGCGCCGCACGCTCGTCATCTCCTTCCAGAGCGGCTCGAGCTCGTCGCTGTGGCCGTCGCGCTCGTCCACGAGCGGGCGAAGCTCCTCGAGCGCGGCCTGGTAGCGCGGCTCGCCCCTGAGCCGGTCGTGCCACATCTCGGCGTGCAGCCGGTGGTAGATCTCCTCGCGGTCGATCTTCGCCGCGAGGCCGGCGAGCTCGGCGTCGTCGGATGCCTTCAGCCGCTCGAGGCGCTCGGCATCGGCCTGCTCGTAGAGGACGTGCCGCGCGATCGTCCGCTCCCACTCGGGCAGCCGCAGCTCGACGAGCAGGCAGCAGCGGTACTCCTCCGGCCGACGGTCGAAGGCGAGCTCGTCGGCGGTCGTGCCCAGCTCCCGAGCGGCCAGCTCGTAGAGCGCCCGCGCGTGGCCGATCTCGTTCTGCGCGATCGACGAGAAGGCGACGTCCTCCTCGAGAAGGGGCGCGATCCCGGTCCACTCGGAGTCGCGCCAGCCGAGGATCAGCTCGTCGTCAGCGATCTCGAGCAGCAGCTGTGCCCGCTCTGTCACGTGCCTCCTTCAGCTTCTCCTTGAGCGGATACCCGTCGACACGGTGGTAGTTGCGGTTCAGCTCGTCGACGAACTCCTCGATCGGCAGGATCGCATCGCGCCGCACGACCCAGAGCGCGGCCGACTCGCCGCGCCGGCCGTACTGCTCGCGCGCGTACCACTCGGCGAAGCGCTCGTCGGGCGCCTCCACCGAGCCGGCGTGCTGGAACGCCTGCCCCTTGCGCTCCTGCCGGAAGACCTCCCAGATGTTCGTCACTGCACCGTCACTTGGTAACACTGTGTTACTTGGAGGGTCAGGCGGCCTCGGAGAGCAGGACCTTGCGAACCCAGGCCGAGTTCTCGCGGGCGGCCCGGCGCAGGTCGAGCCGGTCGGCGGTGCTCGGCCCGTGGCCCGTGACGACGTGCTTGAGCTCGTCCCAGTCGGGCTCGGTGTAGAGCCAGCGGCCTTCCTGGTCCTTGCGAAGCTCCGGATCGGGGACGGTCAGGCCGAGCTCCCAGATCTGCGGCACGTAGCCGTCGAGGAACTGCTGCCGCGCCTGGTCGTTGCCCTGGCTCTTGATCCGCCAGACGACCATCGGGTCCTCGTCGGCCGGGATCGGGTTGCCGTGGAACTGCATCAGCGGCCCCCACCAGCGGTTCAGCGCCTCCTGGACGAGCTCACGCTGGTCGTCGGTGCCGAGCATCAGCGTCAGGATCACGTCGCGCCCGTGGAGGATGTGGAACGACTCCTCCCAGCAGATCTTCTTCATGATCCGCGCGTACGGGGCGTACGAGCACTTGAGCAGCGCCTTCTGGCTGATGATCGCCGCGGCGTCGACGAGCCAGGCGATCACGCCCACGTCGCCCCAGGTCCTGGTCGGATAGTGGAAGACGTTGTGGAACTTCGACCTCCCGCTGATCAGATCGTCGAGACACTCCTCGCGCGACTTGCCGAGGTCCTCGACGACGCGATAGATCAGCTGGGCGTGGCCGACCTCGTCCTGCACCTTCGCGGTCAGAGCCAGCTTCCGCTGCAGCGTCGGCGCGCGCAGGATCCACTCGCGCTCGGGAAGCACCCCCATCAGCTCCGAGTTGCCGTGCATCTCGATGAACTTCCGCAGCCGCGCGCGGTACTCGTCCGGCATCCAGTCGTCGGTCTCGACCTGGCCGCCGGACTGGACGTACTCGAGGAATTCCTGCTCGCGCTCTGTCATCGCGTCCTCCCAACCGAACGATCGTTAGGCTGGCAGTCTAGTGGCTGAGCGCACCGTCGGCCTGCTCCACCCGGGCGAGATGGGCGCCGCCGTGGGCGCGGTGCTGCGCGCACAGGGCCATCGGGTGCTCTGGGCCTCCGAGGGCCGCAGCGGCGCGACCCGCGCCCGGGCCGAGGCGGCGGGCCTCGAGGACGGAGATGTCGCGACCGCCGAGGTCATGTTCTCGATCTGCCCACCGCATGCGGCGCTCAAGGTCGCGCGCTCGGCGGGGTGCGCGGGCCTCTACGTCGACGCCAACGCGGTCTCTCCGGCGACCGCCGGGGAGGTGGCGGCGGCCGTCGGCGACTTCGTCGACGGCGGGATCGTCGGGCCGCCGCCCCGCGAGCCCGGCACCACGCGCCTCTACCTCTCGGGCGAGCGGGCCGAGGAAGTCGCCGGGCTCTTCCGCGGCTCGATGCTCGACGCCCGGGTCGTCGAGAACGCCTCAGCGGTCAAGATGGCCTACGCCGCGTGGTCGAAGGGGACCGCGGCGATGCTGCTGGCGATCCGCGAGCTCGCACGCCGGCAGGGGGTCGAGGAGACGCTGCTCGCCGAGTGGGACGCCTCGCTGCCCGACCTGCGCGAGCGGTACGAGCGCGCCGAGCGCTCGGCCGCAGCCAAGGGCTGGCGCTGGGTCGGCGAGATGGAGGAGATCGCCGCCACCTTCGAGGCGAACGGTCTCCCGGGCGGCTTCCACCGCGCGGCCGCGGAGGTCTTTCGCACGTGAGCGCCAGGCGCGAGGAGCTCACCCGCCAGGCCGCGCGCCTCTTCGCTCAGAAGGGCTACCACGGCACCTCGATCGGTGAGATCGCCGAGGCGCTCGGCGTGCAGAAGGGCTCGCTCTACGCTCACATCAGGTCGAAGCAGGACCTGCTCTACGAGACGATGCAGGAAGGGGCGCGCGCGTTCCACGCGGGGCTCGACGCGATCCCGGACAACCTGCCGGCGACCGAGAAGATCCGGCTGGCGCTCCGCTCGCACCTTCGCATCGTCGCCGACCAGCTCGACGTGGCGACGGTCTTCGTCCAGGAGTGGCGCTACCTCGAAGGCGAGCGCCGCGACGAGATCCTGGCCGAGCGGCGGCGCTACGAGGAGCGGATCCGCGCCCTCTTTCGCGAGGGGCGCGACCTCGGCGAGCTGCGCAGCGACCTCGACGACTCCACGGCCGCGCTGCTCGCGCTGTCGGCTGCCAACTGGGCCTACACCTGGCTCGCGCCCGGCCGCGACACGGACGAGCTCGCCGACCGCTTCTATGACCTGCTGTTGAACGGCATGCGCGGCTACGCGACGCCCGACTGACCGACGCCCGTGGAAGTCGTTCTCATCGTGAACCCGTTTGCCAGCGCCGTCACCGAGGAGCGCGTGCGGTCGGTGGAGCGCGAGCTCGGCCGCGCCGGGACGGTTCGCACGCTGCTGACGGAGCGGCCGGGCCACGGCGCCGTGCTGGCAGCTGCCGCGGTGGGCGACGCGCTCGTCGTCTACTCCGGCGACGGCGGGTTCAACGAGGCGCTGAACGGCGCGCCGGCCGAAGTGCCGCTCGGGTTCCTCCCCGGCGGGCGGACGAGCGTGCTGCCGCGCGCGCTCGGGCTGCCGCGCGATGCGGTAGCCGCCGCGCGCACCGTGGCGGAGGCGCTCGAGCAAGGGCGGACGAGGACGATCTCGGTCGGGCGCGTGAACGGCAGGCGCTTCGGCTTCTCCGCCGGGATCGGGCTCGACGGCGAGCTCGTGCGCCGGGTGGACGCGCTCGGACGGCGGGAGGACGGCAAGCGCCCGGGCGACGCCGCCTACATCGCAGCCGCGGTACGGCTGCTGGCGGCCAGGCACGGCCGGTTCGAGCCCGCGCTCGAGGTTCGCGGCCTCGGGCGCGCGGCCTTCGTGCTCGTCGCGAACACCGACCCGTACACGTACGCAGGGCCGGTCCCGATTCACGCGGCCCCAGATGCGCGGTTCGAGCTCGGCCTCGACCTGGTCGCCCCGGCCTGCGTCGCGAGACGCTCGCTCCCGCGCTACCTCCGCTACCTGCTGCGCGGCCGCGGGCAGGTCGAGGCGGCCGACGTGCTCTACGGGCACGACCTCGACCGGATCGAGATCATCTGCGACCGGCCGCTCGCGCTCCAGGCCGACGGCGAGGATCTCGGCGACGTCACCGAGGCCGTCTTCGAGGCCGAGCGCAGCGCGCTCACGGTGCTCATCTAGGGTTCGCCCATGAGCAACGGGCGGAAGGTCGCGATCAGCGGTGCGGCTCTGACGGTCCTGCTTGCGCTGGTCGCCGTCGGCAGCCGCGCCCACCGTCCCGCGGGCGGGTCGGGAGCTCCTCCGAGCGACGCCACGGGGCTCCTCGGCAACTACTTCGTCGTCGCGATCGGCATCCTCCTGCCGTTCGGCGCCTTGATCCTCCTGTGGGCGTTCGCCTCTCGCGGGTGGGAGCCCCGCTCACGGGACCGGGCGAAGTGGTGGCAGACCGCGATCGTGATCGTGCTCATGAGCGGGCTCCTCGTCCTGGTCTTCGCGCGCGTCGGGCCTGTCACCGTGCGCCCTTTTCACACCCCAGTGACGCTGAAGCCCGGCCATCACCCCCCCGGGTCGTCCGGTGGCGCCAAGGGCGTCCCGCCGGCCGCAGGCCCCGGCTTCGACTGGCTGACGCTCTACGTCTTCGGAGCGATCCTGCTCGGGCTCGTGATCCTCGCCGTCGGGGCCGTCGTCACCCACCGCCGCTGGAGCGAGGAGCAACGTACCGAGGCGACGCTGGCCGCCGCGCTCGACGAGATCCTCAGGGACACGCTCCAGGACCTCCACGACGACGACGACCCGCGGCGCGCCGTGATCCAGGCCTACGCTCGCATGGAGAAGACCTTTGCCGCCTACGGCGTTCCTCGACACCGCGCCGAGGGTCCGTTCGAGTATGTCGCCCGCGTCCTCGATCGACTCGAGGTGAGCTCCCACGAGGTCGAGCGGCTCACGAACCTGTTCTCGTGGGCGAGGTTCAGCACCCATGAGATCGACGCCGGGATGAAGGACGAGGCCGTGGCTGCCCTCGCGAACCTGCGCGCCGAGCTCGAGGACGCGGAAGAGGCTGCGTGAGACGGCTGCTGACGCGAACGGCGACCGGCATCTGCCTGGCGGGCATCGGGCTGGCGATCGCGTACGCCCTGACCCCCGGGCGCGGCGCGCTCGAGCTCCAGGTCTGCGCACTCGTCGTCGGCGCGATCGTCGTGCTGGCTGCCGTGCTCGCTGTGCAGGACGCCTTCCCGCCGGCAGGGACGTCCGCCCTGGCGGACGCCCTGAAACGGAGGCGGGAGCCAGACCCGCAGCGGCCCCCCGGCCTCGTGGCCACCGAGCGGCTGGCCGTCCTTGCCGTGGCGACAGCCTTCGACCTTCATTACCGCCTGCGGCCGATCCTCCGCGAGATCGCCGCGCAGCGGCTCGCCGACAACCGCGGCCTGAGGCTGGACGGCGGCGGGCCGAAGGTCGAGGCGGCACTCGGCGAGGAGCTCTGGGAGCTCGTCCGCCCCGATCGCGCCGGCCCGGAGAGCCGCTTCGGCCCGGGAACGCGGCCGGAGGCCCTGCGCCGCGCGATCGAAGGGCTGGAGTCGATTACGTGACGATCGCGGACCTGGCCGAACGGTCCGAACGGATCCTGGCCGAGGTCGAGCGGGCGATCGTCGGCAAGCGCGAGGCGCTCGAGCTCGTCCTGCTCGGGATGCTCGCCGACGGACACGTCCTGATCGAGGACTTTCCGGGCCTGGCCAAGACGCTGATCGCCCGCACCTTCGCCCAGGTGACCAGCATCGGCTTCACGCGAGTCCAGTTCACGCCGGACCTGATGCCATCGGACGTCACAGGCTCGTCGATCTTCAACCAGCGCGAGGCCGACTTCGAGTTCCGGTCCGGGCCGATCTTCACCAACCTCCTCCTCGCCGACGAGATCAATCGCGCCCCCCCGAAGACGCAGGCCGCGCTGCTCGAGGCGATGCAGGAGCGGCAAGTCACGATCGAAGGGGAGACGCACCCGCTGGAGCGCCCGTTCCTGGTCCTCGCGACGCAGAACCCGATCGAGTACGAGGGCACCTACCCACTGCCGGAGGCGCAGCTCGATCGCTTCCTGCTCCGGATCGGCGTCGGCTACCCGGACCGCGAAGAGGAATGGGACGTCCTCGAGCGCCGCCTCGCACGGGCCGCCGACGAGATCGAGCTCGAGCCTGTCGTCGGTCGCGAGGAGCTGCTCGCGATGCAGGGTGCAGTGGAGCAGGTGCACGTCGAGCGGAGCGTCGGCCTCTACATGGTCGACCTCGCGGCTGCGACCCGCAGCGCCTCGGGCGTGCTGGTCGGCTCGAGCCCGCGAGGTTCCCTGGCGTTGCTGAAGCTCTCGCGCTGCCGGGCGGCGCTGGCCGGTCGTGACTACGTCATCCCGGAGGACGTCAAGTCGGTCGCGGTGCCGGCGCTGGCGCACCGGCTGTCGCTCCGGCCGGAGCTCTGGGTCCAGCAGCTGCGGCCCGAGGACGTCATCGCCGACCTGCTCGACCAGGTGCCGACCCCGAAGGCCGAGGCCGAGCCGGCGGCCGAATGACCCGTACGCCGACGCCGAAGCTCGGCGCCTATGCCGTGCTCGCCGGACTCGGCCTCCTCGCCGCGCTCGCCACCGGCCGGCCGGAGCTCGTCGCGCTTGCGGCGCCGTTCGCGGCCGTCCTCGTAGTAGGGCTCTCGCTCGCGGAGGAGCCCGACGTCCAGGCGAGCCTGGAGCTCGAGCGCGAGCGGCAGGTTCAGGGCGAGAGCGTGAACGCCGAGCTCGTGCTTCGCAGCGAGCGCCCCGTCGCCCGGCTGGAGGTACTGCTCGACCTGCCCTACGGCCTGGACGATGAGTCGCCCAACCCGCAGCTTCTCAGCCTCCCCCGGGACGAGCCCAGGGCCAGCGAGCACCGGCTCCGGTGCGAGCGTTGGGGCGCGTACGTCGCCGACGCACTGGTTCTCCGCGTGCAGGACCGGTTCGGGCTCGTCGTCCACGAGCGGACGATCGAAGGGCACCGGCCGCTCAAGGTCTATCCGCACGGCGAGTCGCTCCGCCGGCTGCTGCGGCCGCTCGAGACGCAGGCGTTCGTCGGCAACCAGGTCCCGCGCTCCCGCGGCGAGGGGATCGAGTTCGCCGACCTGCGCCCCTTCGAGCCGGGCGACCGCGTGCGGCGCATCAACTGGCGCGCGACGGCCAGGCGTGGGACGCCGTGGGTGACGGAGACGCATCCGGAGCGCAACGCCGACGTGGTCCTCTTCCTCGACACGTTCCTTGAGGCACGGCTCGGCGGCGAGGGCACGCTCGATCAGGCCGTGAGCGCCGCGGCATCGCTCGTGCGCCATTACCTGGCAGAACGCGACCGCGTCGGGCTCGTCGCCTTCGGCGGAGTGCTCAACTGGTTGACCGCCTCGAGCGGCGTCGTCCAGCTCTACCGTGTGCTCGATTCGCTCCTCGACGCGGAGATCTTCCTCAGCTACGCGTGGAGGGACATCGGCCTCCTTCCCCGGCGGACGCTGCCGTCGAAAGCACTCGTTCTCGCCCTTTCGCCGCTGCTCGACGAGCGGGCGGTCCGGGCGTTGCTCGACCTTCGCGCGCGCGGGTTCGACCTGGCCGTGATCGAGATCTCACCAGTGCCATTTGCGCCGCCGGGTGGTCGCAGCCTCGAGGACCTCGCCTGGCGACTTTGGCTCCTCCGCCGCGAGGCGCTTCGCTCGCGCTACCGGCAACTCGGCGTACCCGTTGCCGAGTGGCGCGCCGGGGAGCCACTGGACGCCGCGCTCGAGGAGGTGAGGAGATTCAGGCGCCACGCCCGTTTGGTGCGCGTCTAGCGACTGCCGCCGGCGCGCTGCTCATCGCCGTCGCGCTCGCAGTCCCCGCGCTCGGCAAGGGGCCGCTCAACGGCTGGGCGGTCGCCGGCCTCGGCGCCGGCGCGCTGCTCTTTCTCGGCGTCGGGCTGGCGCTGCGCCGCAGCGCGCCGCTCATCGCCGGCTTCGTCCTGCTCGGCGCCGAGCAGGCCGTGCGCCTGACGGCCGGGCCCGCCCATGCGGACGACTGGACACCGCTCTACGCCGCGGGCTTCCTGCTCTCCGCTGAGCTCGCGTGGTGGTCGATCGAGCCGCGTGTGCCCGCCTTCTCCGAGCTGCGCGTTCTGGTCAACCGCGTGGCCGTGGTCGCCGGCTGCTGCGCGGGCGGAGCGCTGCTGGCCGCTCTCGTGGTGCTGGCTGCCGGCGTGCCGCTCGAGGGCGGCGTCTCGCTCGAGCTCGTCGGGGTGCTCGCCGCCGCCGCAGCGGTGGCCGTCGTCGCCGCCGTAGCCCGCTCGTCCGTTCGGTAGATTCGCGCCATGGCGGACACGTTGCCCGTCCTGGGGCCCGGCGAGCTTCGCCGTGTGATCGGCGACGGCGAAGGCGTTCCCGACGGCGAGGTCGAGGGGCTCTCCGAGGACGACCTCCTCCAGCTGCACCGTGACCTCGTCCTGCTCCGCACCTACGACGAGCGCTCGCTCGTCTACCACCGCCAGGGCCGGATCGGCACCTACGCGATCTTCTGGAACCACGAGGCGATGCAGGCCGGCTCGGTCTTCGCGCTCGAGCGAGAGGACTGGATCTTCCCGAGCTACCGCGAGTCGGCGATCGGCCTCCTGCGCGGGCTGCCGGCATCGACGGTGCTCTCGTGGTGGCGCGGCCACCCGGCCGGCTGGTGGAACCCGCTCGACTGGAACGTCGCCTCGATCTGCGTCCCGATCGGCACCCACGTGCCCCATGCCGCCGGGCTCGCCTGGGGCAAGAAGCTCCGGGGCGAGAGCGCCTGCGCGATCGTGTACTTCGGCGACGGCGCCACGTCGGAGGGCTCGTTCCACGAGGGCGCCAACCTCGCGGCGGTGATGCGCGCGCCGCTCGTCCTCTTCTGCAACAACAACCAGTGGGCGATCTCGACTCCGCTCTCGGCGCAGACCGCCGCGGAGACGCTGGCCGACAAGGCGGTCGGCTACGGGATCCCGGGCGTGCGCGTCGACGGCGGCGACGTCCTGGCCGTCTACGAGGCGACGCGCGAAGCAGTGGCCCGTGCCCGGGCCGGCGAGGGCCCGACCTTCATCGAGGCGGTCACCTACCGCGCCGCGCCGCACGCGACCGCCGACGACCCGTCCGCGTACATCGACGAGGCCCGTGTCGACGGGGAGAGAGAGCGCGAGTGCGTCGGGCGCTACGAGGCGTACCTGCGCCGGCTCGGCCTGCTCTCGGACGAGGCCGCCGAGGCTGTGCGAGCGGAGGCCGCGGACCTGATGCGCGAGGGGATCGGGCAGGCGGAGGCGGAGCCGCCGCCGGACCCGTCGCTCGTCTTCTCGCACGCTTTCGCCGACCCACCCGCCTCGTTCGAGCAGGATCTCGCCGAGCTGCGGAGGGTGCTCGGCCACGAGGAGTTGCCGTGAGCCGAACGAGCCTTGTAACACTGTGTTACTTGGAGTGCCTCGGTGCCTGAGCTGACGCTCGTCGAGGCGATCAACGATGCGTTCAACGTCGAGCTCGAGCGCGATCCCGACGTGCTGGTCATGGGCGAGGACGTCGGTCGCGCGGGCGGGGTCTTCCGTGCGACCGCAGGGTTGCGCGACCGCTTCGGCCCGGAGCGCTGCGTCGACACGCCGCTCGCCGAGGCCGGGATCCTCGGCTCCGCGGTCGGTCTCTGCATGGCAGGCTGGCGGCCGGTC
>Ga0187776_10000175_pt1 | contig 31392 bp, 31 predicted proteins | sample 0216_BV02_MP12_2_FD_132426 | JGI IMG/M metagenome (GOLD analysis project Ga0187776, IMG submission 132426) | Tropical peat soil microbial communities from peatlands in Department of Meta, Colombia - 0216_BV02_MP12_20_MG | ecosystem: Environmental > Terrestrial > Soil > Wetlands > Peat | place...
CACCGGCCAGATCGTCGTCAACGCGAAGGTCGCCCACCCACTCGCGACGGTCTTCGCAAAGCTCTACCGCATGCGGTTCCCGATCCGGGACGCCGCCTTCGCGTCGACCTATGGGCCGCACCCCGACCAGAGCGACGACGTCACCGCCTCGTTCGAGTGCCGCAACGCGGCTGCGTCGCCGTGCAGCAAGAGCAGCACCACCCACAACTGGTCGATGCACGCGTACGGGGAGGCTGTGGACCTCGACCCGCGCGAGAACCCCTACGTCGGCTGCGGGATGACGCGGGACAAGACGGCGCTCTCGTACATGAAGCGTTCCTGGCACCGGCCGGGGATGGTCACGCCTGCGGTGCGGGCCGCGTTCGCCTCGATCGGCTGGGGCTGGGGCGGCTCCTGGATCGGCTCCACGAAGGACTACATGCACTTCTCCGCCAACGGCCACTAGGCCGCGGCGTCTCTGAGCTCAGGTTCCGACGACCTGGACGAGCCAGCGGCGGTCGCGCTCGCGGTCGAGCTCGATGAAGAGGACGCGCTGCCACGTCCCGAGCCGGAGCTCTCCCTCGCGGACGGGCACCGACTCGCCGGCGGTGCCGAGCAGCATGGCCATGCAATGCGAGTGGCCGTTTCCCTGGTCCATGTCCTCGGGGCAGATGTTCTCGGTGCGGCGGTCCCAGTCGTCGTGCGCGTAGTAGGAGTCGTGCGGGACGAGCCGCTTCAGCAGCTCGCAGAAGTCCTCGAGGAAACCCGTCTCCATCTCGTTGACGCGGACGCAGCACGTCGTGTGGGGCGAGTAGATGCAGGCGATCCCGTCGAGGACGCCGCTCTCCCGCACCGCACCCTGCACGTCTTCCGTGATGTCGGTGACCGTGAGGCCGCCGGCGGTGCGCAGGCGCGTCTCGTGCTGGAACACCTTCATCGCGTCGCCATTCTGAGGGATGGTCGCCCGTCGTGGGGCCGGAACCGGCGCACCCTCAGTGGATCCTGCAGACGCGCGGTTGTTCACCGGCTGTCCCATCGGGGGGTTGACCGCCCGGACTGCGCGGAGTAGCGTCCCGCGGGCCGTGCGGAAGGGGGTGTCGAGACTTGTCGTGGTCGTGGCGGCGCTTGCCGCGTATGCCCTTGCAGCCGGGGCAGGAACCGGCGCGGCCGCGAACGGCCACCGCCTCTGGCGCGATAACAACGGCCACGGTCCCTGGATCACGGACGTCTGTTCGCTCCCCGTTCCGCACGTGGGCAGGTGCGCGGCCGACGTCGTGACCAACTCCGCCGGCAGGCCCCAGGCGGGGGCGACCCCGTCTCCAGGCTCACTCGGCCCGAGCCAGTTCCACTCCGCATACAACCTCCCCACGAGCGCGCCCAACGCGCAGACGATCGGCATCGTCGACGCCTTCGACGACCCCAACATCGCCGGCGACCTGGCGCACTACGACAGCTTCTACGGCATCCCGGCCCCGCCGAGCTTCAGGAAGGTGAACCAGACGGGTGGTACGGCGTATCCGCGCTCCAACTCGGGCTGGGACCTCGAGATCGCGCTGGACGTCGAGACCGCCCACGCCGTCTGCCAGAACTGCAACATCCTGCTCGTCGAGGCGAATTCGGCGTCCCTCGCCGATCTGGGCGCCGCGGAGAACGAAGCGGTCAAGCTCGGCGCCACGGTGATCTCGAACTCGTGGGGCTCCAGCGAGTACTCGACCGAGACCGCTGACGAGGCCGCGTACTTCAACCACCCCGGCGTCGCGATCACCGCGTCGGCGGGCGACAGCGGCTTCGGCGCCATGTTCCCGGCCGCCTCGCACTACGTCACGGCGGTCGGCGGGACGACCCTGACCCTCAACAGCAACGGCAACTGGGCCGGAGAGACGGTCTGGAGTGGCACCGGCTCGGGCTGCTCGCAGTACGAGCCGAAGCCGTCGTGGCAGCACGACGGCTGCTCGCACAGGACGCTCAACGACGTCGCAGCCGACGCTGACCCCAAGAGCGGCGCCGCGGTCTACGACAGTGTCCCGTATCAGCTCCAGAGCGGCTGGTTCCAGGTGGGGGGAACGAGCCTCGCGTCGCCGCTGATCGCGGCGGTCTACGCCCTCGCGGGCAATCCTGCGAGCGTGAACGCGGGCTCCTCGCCCTACTCGGCCTCGTCGAGCCAGCTGCACGACATCAGCTCCGGGAGCGACGGCAGCTGCGGCGGGAGCTATCTCTGCACGGCGGCCGTCGGCTACGACGGCCCCACCGGCATGGGTACGCCGAACGGCGTCGGAGCTTTCGCCGGGACGCCGGCTCCGCCACCCACGGCTCCGGGGGCGCCCGTCAACCTCATGGCAACGCCGGGGGACCAGTTCGTCTCGCTCTCCTGGACCGCTCCCTTCAATAACGGCGGGTCCAACATCACGAGCTACAACATCTATCGGGGAACGGCGTCGGGCGGCGAGACCCTGGTCAAGACCGGGGTCGCCGGAACCAGCTATACGGACACCGGACTCGCGGACGGCACCACCTACTACTACGAGGTGACGGCCGTCAACGGCGTCGGCGAAGGCGGCCTTTCGAACGAAGCCTCCGCTCTGCCGGCGGCGAGCGTTCCGGGGGCGCCGACCGGGCTGCATGCCACCGGCGGCAACAGCTTGGTCTCGCTCTCCTGGACTGCCCCCGCCGGCCCGGTCAGCAGCTACGACGTCTACCGCGGTACCACCCCCGGCGGCGAATCGTCGACGCCGATCGCAACCGGTGTCCCGGGGACGGGCTACACCGACAACACCGCCCTCAACGGCACGACGTACTACTACAAGGTGAGCGCCGTCAACGGCACGGGCGAGGGCGCGAAGTCGGGCGAGGCGTCCGCCACGCCACAGGCCCCTCAATCGGGCAACTTCTCGCTCAGCATCTCACCGTCGTCGCCGCGGTTCCTCGGCCCCACGGCAAGCACGACCTACACCGTGACGATCACGCCGACCAACGGGTTCTCGGGCCCGGTGAGCCTCAGCGTCAGCGGCCTACCGTCGCACGTCACAGGGTCGTTCTCGGTCAATCCGGCCACCACGTCCTCGACGCTGATAGTCACCTCGTCGAGTGCCCCCTTTGCGTCGGCGACGCTCACCGTGACAGGAACGAGTGGTTCGCTCACACATACCGCCAGCGTGTCGCTCACCGTCTTCTAGACGAGAGCGCGAGCGCCATGCCGCTCGTTCCCGCGCAGCTCTAGTGGGGAATTGCAGATGGGCCCGCCTGGATTCGAACCAGGGACCAACGGATTATGAGTCCGCTGCTCTGACCAGCTGAGCTACGGGCCCGCGTGGGTTACGTCGAGCGTATCGCCCTGCGCAGCGAGAGCCACAAGACGAGGGGAACGGCGAGCGGCAGTAGCCACCAGGCAGCCACTCCCGCCGCCTCCAGCGCGGCCGTCGCACCGATGGCGACGGCGACGAGCGCCGGGACACGCCAGTCGTCGCCGACGACGAAGTCCCACCAGAAGCGGCCGAACGCTGCGAGCTGCTTCATACGGGTACCGCCTCGAGCCGCTCACGCCGCAGCAGCCGCACGAAGAGGAGCGACATGAGGACGACGAAGCCGAGCACGCCGAGGATCGCGGCGTCGTCGCCGGGCCAGTCGGCGCCCGCGCCCTCGGCCGACCAGAAGATCCCGAACGTCGTCAGCATCACGCCGACGGCGAACTTCAGCGCGTTCTCGGGGACGCGCGCGAGCGGCGCGCGCACGGCGACGCCCACGCCTGCGACCAGGACGAGCGCCGCGGCGGCGCCCGCCGCCGCCAGCGGGATCGAGCCCTGCGCGCTCCCGAAGGTGAGGACGATGAACACGACCTCGAGCCCCTCGAGCAGAACTCCCTTGAACGAGAGCGTGAACCCGTACCAGTCGACGCCGCCGCGCTCGACGTGCGCCGCCCCGCGAGCGTCCGCGAGCTCGCGGGCGAAGATTGCGCCCTCGTCGTGGAGCGCCTTGTAGCCGCTCGCGCGCAGGATCGCCTTGCGCAGCCACTGCAATCCGAACACGAGCAGCAGCGCGCCGACTACGAGCCGGAGTGCCTGCAGCGGGACATGGGTGAGCGCGGGGCCGAGCGCAGCGACCAGGATGGCAAGCACGAGCGTCGCAGCCCCGAGACCAGCGAGAGCCGAGCGCCAGCCGCGCGCGACTCCGGCGGCGAGGACGATCGTCAGTGCCTCCACCATCTCGACCCCGCAGGCGAGGAAGGCGGAGAGGACGAGGAAGGCGTCGCCGGTGCTCAGCTGGTCACCTCCCGCCGAGGATAGTCCGAGGAGGCCGCGCTGGCGGCCGCCGTGGCGACGTCGGCCGGATACGTCTCCGTCCCCTTGAAGAGGAGCCAGGCGCTTGCGGCGAGCGGGAGGAGCATCACGGCGAACGTCCACTGCAGGCCCGAACGCCCGCCGCCGAAGATGTAGTCGGAGACGGCGCCGAAGAGGAGCGGCGCGAGCGCGATCGCAAGCGACCGCAGCAGCGTTCGGACGGCCTCGGCGCGTCCCCAGAGGAGCGGGGGCATGATGTCGAGCCGCGCCGCGTCGAGCGGCGGGTTCTGGGCGGCGAGGAAGAAGCCGGCGGCAGTCAGATAGGGAAGGGCGGTGACAGCCTGGCGGGTGAAGATCGCGGGAATGAAGAGGATGGCCGTCGCCACGGCGGCGAAGCCGGGCGTCAGGATCCGGGCGTTCAGGACGCCGCGCTTCAGCAGCCAGTCGCCGATCGAGCCGCCCGCGAGAACGCCTGCGAGCGCGCCGACTCCCACCACGAGGAGCGGGAGGTTGGCGAGGGCCTGGTTGACTCCGTACTGCTCTTTGATGAACTCCGCTCCGAAGGTCTGCAGGCCGGCGAGGAAGAAGTAGCCGCACGCGCTCGCCGCGATCAGGACGACGTTGGTCCGCACCCGCAGCACGTACCTGGTGGCGCTGATGAGGCCCATCCGGCGAGCTTTCTCCGGGCTGACGACGAGCTCCGGGTCAGGCGTGAGCCCTCGCTCGCGCGCAACCCGCTGCGCGTCTGTCTCCTGTTGGGCTTCCCCCGCGAGCGCCTCGGGCGGTGGCGGTTGCGACTCGTGGGCCAGCACCCCGAGGCCGCCGCGCTTAGGTTCTCGCAGCCGCCAGACGGCCAGCGCGAGACCGAAGGCCGGCAGCGCCAGGATGACGAACGCCGCCCGCCACGAAAGCTCGGAGATCGTCCCGGTGACGGCGAAGCCGAAGCCGGCGCCGACGTACTCGCCGGCGAGAATCAGGCCGTAGATGCGGCCGCGCTCCCAGCTGCCGAACCAATCGCCGACGAGCGAGGCGACGATCGGACCGGCCGAGGCGGTGACGGCGCCGAGGAAGAGCCGCGTCCAGAGGAGCTCCGTGAAGCTCGACGCAGTCGCGCTCCAGAGCATCGCGGCGCCCCAGAGGACGATCGTGAGTCCGAGCACGCGCGTTCTCGTCACCCGGTCGGCCAGGACGCCGAACGGCAGCGTGGCGAACGCGCCGACGAGCGAGCTCACGGCGACGAGGAGGCCGATGTCGGTGTTGTTGATGTGGAGCCCCGAGCGCAGCTCCGTTGCCGACGCGCCGACGGTCGCGGCATCGGCGCCGCTCAGCCCGAGCACGGCCGCGAGGATGAGGATGACGCGCGTCCGCTCCTCGCCGCCGAGCAGGCGGGCCAGTCGGTGCCCCAAGCCGCCGGCGGCGGCCGAGCCGATCGCAGCCGCGTCCGCCAGGACCCCCTCTCCGCGGGATTCGCCCGTCCTCACGCTCCCAATGGTCGCAGGCGCATCCGCCTGCGGGGAGTCACACGTCCCGGCGGACGAGCAGTACGGCGGCGATCGCGATCGCAGCGGCGCAATACGCGGCAAAGAGCAGGCCGCCGGCGACCGGCGTCAGCGTGTGCGCAGCATGGTGGAGGGAGAAGAGCTGGCGTCCTGCCTCGCTCGGCAGGTACTGGCTGATCGCGTTGTTCCAGCTCGTCGGCAGCACGAACATGAGGGGCGGCAGCACGAAGAAGATGGCGGCGAACGCCGCGATACCACCTGCCGTGTTCCGCACGATCGCCCCCATCGCGAGCGCGAAGATCCCGACGAGCATCACGTAGATCGCGCCGCCGAGCACCGCCCGTGCGACACCCGGGTCCGTAAAGGAGATCTGGAGGATGTCGTGCTTGGCAAGGATCGCCTGGCTCGCGAAGAAGCTGATCAACACCGCAGGGAGGATGAGCACGAGTGAGACGGCGGCGTAGTCGCTGAGCTTCGCCCACAGCACCGGCAGCCGCTTCGGCACAGCGGTGAAGGTCGACCGGATCGAGCCGGTCGAGTACTCCGCGCTGATGAGGAGCACGCCGAGCACGGCAATTGCGAGCTGCGCGACGTTGACGCCGGCGAGCGCGATGTCAAGGGGGTGGCGCCCCGCGCGCTCGCTCGGTGACATCGATCCCCAGTGCGAGGAGGTGACGAAGGAAAAGATGACCGGGAAGGCGATCGTGAGCAGGAATCCAACCCCGAGTGACCACTTCGTCGATCGCACCGAGCGGAGCTTCGTCCACTCTGAGAGCAGCACGCGGTGGAAGGCGACGCGGCCGGTCGTCTCGAGGGGCGGCAGCCGGACAGTCGGCGTCAGGGTGCTCAAGCGACTGCCTCCTCCATGTCAGCGGCGAACTCGAGCTCGTCGCGGGTGAGATTCATGAACGCCTCCTCGAGCGACGCCTGCTGGGGCGTCAGCTCGTGGAGCACGATGCCTGCGCCTGCGGCCGCGTTTCCGACCTGCTCTGCCGTGAGCCCATGCACCTCGAGGGCGCCGCGGCCGGCCTCGGCGAAGGACACGCCAGGGCCGGCAAGTTCGGCGCGCAATCGCTCGAGCTCGGGCGAGCGCACGATCACGACCTTCTGCGACGCGCGCGCCACGAAGTCGTCGACGCTCGTGTCCGCGATCAGCTTGCCGCGGCCGATCACGATCAGATGGTCGGCGGTGAGCGCCATCTCGCTCATGAGGTGGGAGGAGACGAACACGGTGCGGCCCTCGGCGGCGAGGCCCTTGAGCAGGTTGCGCACCCAGTGAATGCCCTCCGGGTCGAGCCCGTTGACCGGCTCGTCGAGCATAACCGTCTTCGGGTCGCCGAGCAGCGCCTGCGCGATGCCGAGCCGCTGGCCCATCCCGAGCGAGAACTGGCCCGTGCGCTTGCGCGCCACCTCGTGCAGGCCGACGAGGTCGATGAGGTCGGTGACGCGGTGCTTCGGGATCCCGTGCGTCTGGGCGAGCGCGAGCAGGTGGTTGTAGGCCGAGCGCCCGGTATGGACCGAGCGCGATTCGAGCAGTGCGCCGACCTCGTGCAGCGGCGCCGGATGGTCGCGATAGTGGCGACCGTTGACGGTGACGTCGCCGTCGGTGGGCGCGTCGAGCCCGAGGATCAGGCGCATCGTCGTGGACTTGCCCGAGCCGTTCGGCCCCAGGAAGCCCGTCACGATGCCCGGCTGCACGGTGAAGCTGAGCCCGTCGACGGCACGCTTCGAGCCGTAGTCCTTCGTCAGCTCGCTGGCTTCGATCACCGATTCAAGCTAGGCGCGTTCCGTGAGGCCCAGGTGAGGATCCGCGGCGTAAGCTTGAGACATGTTCCTTTTCACGAAGAAGGTCGAGCACGTTACGCGGGAGGACGCGCTGCCGGGACGCGACACTCCGATGCAGGTTCCCGAGCGCCATGCCGTGCTCGGGACTCCGCTCCAGCCGCCGTTCCCGGCGCAGATGGAGCAGCTCGTAGTCGGGATGGGCTGCTTCTGGGGCGCCGAGCGCGTCTTCTGGCAGGCCGACGGCGTCTACACGACCGCGGTCGGCTACGCGGGCGGCTACACCCCGAACCCGACGTACGAGGAGGTGTGCAGCGGGCGCACCGGCCACACGGAGGCCGTCCTCGTCGTCTTCGACCCGGCAGTGATGTCGCTCGACGGCGTGCTACGCCTGTTCTGGGAGAACCACGACCCGACGCAGGGCGACCGGCAGGGCAACGACGTCGGCACGCAGTACCGCTCCGCGATCTACTGGGCCAACGAGGCCCAGCGGGAAGCGGCGGAGGCTTCGCGGGACATGTACCAGGCGGAGCTCGCGGGAGCAGGCTTCGGGGAGATCACGACCGAGATCGCGCCTGCGGGGCCGTTCTACTACGCGGAGCCGTACCACCAGCAGTACCTCGCGAAGAACCCGAACGGCTACTGCGGCCTCGGCGGCACGGGCGTCGCCTGCCCAGTGGGTCTGCCGACGAGCTAGAGCTTCTTGCTCATCGAGACGGCGTTCTCCTCGTAGCCGAGCGACCGGTAGAGGTTCCGCGCAACCGCGTTCCCGCCGAAGACGTTGAGCGCGACGCTGTCGTGGCCGCGCCTGCGGGCCTCCTCCTCTGCGAAGAGCATCGCGGCCTTCCCGTAGCCCTTGCCTCGTTGCGATTCCTCGAGGCGGATGTCGAACACGAACAGGCAGCGCTGGAACGAGTCGTCCCGTTCCGCCAGCCACAGGTCGCCGACCGGGTCGCCGTCCGCCTCGACGACGAAGACGAGCTGCTCTGTCGACGGCTTCCCCCCGGGGAACAGGCGCTCGACGTCTTCCACCGCTTTCGTCCTGGCCCGCTCCGGTGTCAGGCCGGCGTCGCGGGTCATGTCCTCGGCGTAGCGGTCGCGCATCAGCGGTAGCCAGGCTGCGAACTCGTCATCTCGCATCGGCCGGAATTCGACGCTCACTGAGCCGAGCCTATCCCGCCTGGTCGCCGCTTTGGAAGAAGGACGCGAAGGAGCCGGAAACCGCACTGACGTCAGGCCGCGGTGCGCTCGTCGCTGTAGAGGCGGTGGAGGTCGTTCTCGCACGCCTCGAAGCCGTCGACGACGTCGGGGTCGAACTGGCTGCCGCGGCAGCGGCGAATCTCCTCCACCGCTGCCTCCCAGCTGACCGGCACGCGGTACGGCCGCTTGTCGGTCATCGCGTCGAGCGAGTCGACGACGGCGAAGATTCGCGCTCCCAACGGGATGCCTTCTCGGGAGAGCCTGTCCGGATACCCGTTGCCGTCCCATCGTTCGTGGTGGGAGCGGATGACCCGCGCCCCTTCCTGGTTCAGGAGCGGCACGTGGGCGAGCAGCCGTTCGCCGAGCTCGGCGTGCTCTTGCATCCGCCTGCGCTCGGTCGCGGTCAAGCGGCCGGGCTTGAGGAGGATCACGTCGGGGATGCCGATCTTGCCGACGTCGTGGAGGATGAAGCCCCATTCGAGGCTCGGGTCGTCGAGCAGCCGAGGGGCGACCTCCAGCGTGAGCCTGGTCGCGTAGGAGGTGACACGGCGCGAGTGCCGGCTCGTCCCGAAGTCGCGCGACTCCAGCGCCGAGGCGAGCACCGCGACGGTCTGCGCGTACGCCTCGTTCAGGAGCTGGTGCTGCCGGCGGCCGATCTCGATCAGCCGGTTCAGGTCGGCCGCGTCGACGAGCTCGCTCGTCGTGTCCGTCTCACCCGGGGCGGCCGGCCTGATCAGCGGCGTCACGAGCGCGAGCAGCTCGAGCGGGCTGAACGGCTTGCGCAGGAACGCCTGGGCTCCAGCGGCCCGAGCGGCGCGGCCCGCTTCCTCCGAGCCGCTGATCGCCACCACCGGGATCCGGCTCGTCTGCGGTGTCTCGCGCAGCCGCTCGAGGTAGAAGATGCCGTCGATCCCAGGGAGCCCGATGTCGAGGAGGATCGCATCGGGCCGGGACGTGTTGAGCAGGCGCTCGGCCTCGATCACGTCGTACGCAGCGTCGACGTCGAACCCCTCGAGCTCGAACGTCGTCCGTACCAGCTCGCAGAGCAGACGGTCGTCGTCGATCACCAACACCCGACGTGCGCGGCTCATCCCAAACCCCCTGTCACTGAAACGGCGTTCCCTCCTCTCCGGGGTCTCTCTCGGCAAGGGAGGCGCTCGTCCTTGAGGACGCGGCCGGTCCGAGAACCTTCAGTGAGTGAGAGGAGTTTCTGGCGAAATCTGTCGGAGGCTTCCGGTCGCGGTTCCCCCTTTTGGGGGACCGCATCCAGACCCGGGATGTCGGCTCGTCGGCCGCTCCGAGCGCGAAACCGCCTTCTCAGGGGGAGCTTGACAATCTGCGGTGCGCGGCTCTACTGCAGCCGCTCGGCGAGATAGCGGATCGCCATCGGGTAGCGGTACTCGATCCCCATGTGGCCGGCGTCGAAGAGCTCGAAGAAGACGTCCGTGATCCCGAGCTCCTCGAGCTCCCGCCTGAACGCCTCGGCGCCGAGGTCGAGGTAGAACTCGTCCCGCTTGCCCGCGTCGATGTAGATCGCGCGCAGGCTGCGCAGCGCATCGGCGTGGCGGCGCGCCATCCGGACGGGATCCCACGCGAGCCAGCGCTGCCACACGTCGTCCCGCAGCATCCCAGTCGCGATGTCGAACGGGAGGTCGATCGACCCGTCCTCGTTCGCCGAGTAGCAGGCCGCCATCGCCCACTCGTTGATCAGCGGGAAGTCGGACTTCTTCGAGAGCGGGGGCCGCGAGCGGAAGTCCTTCCAGAACCGCTCGTACGAGCCGCCGTACTCGTCGCGGAGCGCGCGGGCAGCCTCCCGGAACTCCGGCAGGTAGCAGAGCTCGAACAGCGCGTCGCCGGAGTGCGTGGCGAGGCCGCCGAACACGTCGGGCCGCAGCATCGGCACGACCATGGCGCCGTAGCCGCCGCTCGACTTGCCGGTGATTCCGCGGTGGGCGGGCTCCGCGAGGGTCCGGTAGCGAGAATCGACGAACGAGACGACCTCGTTGCAGAGGTACTCGCCGTAGCGGCCGGTTCCCGGCGAGTCGATGAACTGCGAGCCGCCGTACGACGTCCAGCAGTCCACGGCGACGACGAGCGCGGGCGGGCAATCCTCCTCGCCGAACAGCCGATCGATGTTCTCGGGCGTGGTCGGGCGGAAGGCCGTCCGGTTCCGCCACATGTCGAGCTGCCCGGTCATCCCCTGGATGAGGTAGATGGAGGGGAAGCGCCGGTCGGGCCCGGCATCGTACGCGGGCGGGAGGTAGACCCAGAGCGGCCTCACGTGAGGGTCTCCGAGCGGGTTGTCGCGGAGGATCTCGCTCTCGATCTCGAGCTCGTCGAAGCGCCCGACCGGCTCCCGCGACCACGGCTCCACGTGGCGGTTCTATCAAGTGGCGGTGCAACGGCGCCCGGCTACACTCAGCGCGATGGCGGAGTACGGGACGATGCGGGTCAAGAGCGGCCTCGCCGAGATGCTCAAGGGCGGCGTGATCATGGACGTCGTCGACGCCGAGCAGGCGCGGATCGCAGAGGCGGCGGGGGCCTGCGCCGTGATGGCGCTCGAGCGCGTCCCGGCCGACATCCGCCGCGACGGCGGCGTGGCCCGCATGTCCGACCCAGAGAAGATTCGCGAGATCCAGGAGGCCGTGACGATCCCGGTCATGGCGAAGTGCCGGATCGGCCACTTCGCCGAGGCGCAGATCCTGCAGGCGCTCGAGATCGACTACATCGACGAGTCGGAGGTGCTGACGCCGGCCGACCTCGAGCATCACGTCGACAAATGGCAGTTCACCGTCCCCTTCGTCTGCGGGTGCACGAACCTGGGCGAGGCGCTGCGCCGGATCGCGGAGGGCGCGGCGATGATCCGCACCAAGGGCGAGGCGGGAACCGGCGACATCGTGAACGCGGTGACGCACATGCGCTCGGTCTTCGGTCACATCCGCCGGCTCGGCGCGCTGCGCGAGGAGGAGCTCTACTCCGAGGCGAAGGAGCTGCGGGCACCGTACGAGCTCGTCAAATGGGTGGCCGAGAACGGGAAGCTGCCGGTCGTGACGTTCACCGCCGGTGGGATCGCGACGCCGGCCGACGCGTCGCTCTGCATGCAGCTCGGCGCCGACGGCGTGTTCGTCGGGTCGGGCATCTTCAAGTCGGGCGACCCCGAGCGGCGCGGGAAGGCGATCGTCGAGGCGACGACGCACTTCGGAGACGCCGATATCCTCGCCCGCGTCTCCGCGGGCCTCGGCGAGCCCATGGTCGGCATCTCGACCCAGTCGCTCGACCCGAGCGAGCTGCTCGAGACCCGCGGCTGGTAGCCGGCTAGCCTTCCGTCGGCTCGGCCTTCTGCGCTCGGAGTGCGTTCACGCGCTCGGAGAAGACGCGCCAACGGCGTTCGCTCTCGTGCACGAGCACAGCGCCTTCGGCGAGCAGGTCCGCTGCGTGGTCTATCAGCTCTGCGGCGCTGTAGAGGTAGCGAGGAGCAAGCCGGCGGTCGGCCAGGTCGGCGCGCAGCGCGGCCGGCGTGAAGTCGATCCGATCGAGGATCTCGTCCGCGCGTGTGAGGAGCCCCGCGATGATCGCGTTCAGGCCGGCGTTCTGCCAGTTTGCGGCGATGATCCGATGCCGCTCTGCGAGCAGGTCTGCCAGCGGCTCGATCTGGAGGAGCGCTTTCGCCGCGCCGTTCCAGGTCGATTGCATCGCCTCGCCGAGCCAGGTTCCGGTTTGCTCGTGGTCGGCGGCCTGAGTCCTCAACTCGCGCTTCATGCGGGTGATCTCGCCCGGCTCGCCCTCGCCTTCGAGAAAGAGCACGCCTGTCTGCTCGATCGCGGCCTGAACGTTCAGGTCGTCGCAGCCCGCATAGCGGTTCGCGCCGTCGACCTCCAGCGGTGTCGCCGTCTGCCACTGCCCGGCGAGCGCTTTCAGGGTGCGGGAGATCCTCTGCAGGCTGACGGCGTCGTCGAGTGGAGCCTGCGAGTAGTAGAGCTCGTGCTCACGATGGGTGCGGGTCAGGTTCTCGATCTGGTCGAGTAGCTCTGTCGGGTCGTGCTGTTGTATGGCCATCGGCTCACCTCGTTTCGGAGCTTTCCGGTGGCGCCGCGTTCTGACATCGGTGAGGGCCGGTATCGGTCGTTCCAGCTTCTACTGAGCTGCGTCCGGCTCCGTCCGGTGCTGGGCGGATGATCCGACCGACGTGCACCCGCGCAAGCCGGTCTGGAAGACGTCGTCCTTTCTCGTCTACACGGGCGGGCTGACCGTTCTCTTCGCCGCCGTGGCGGCGCTGGGGTACCTCTCAGGCCAATACGGCAACGGCGCGCTCACCGGCTGGGGACTGCTCATGCTCGTCATCCTGCGCTTCATCGCCGAGTCGCTGCGCTTCCAGGGACGTTGGGTCGCGGCCGGGATCTTCGCCTTCGCCTCGGTGATCGCGTGGGGGATCCTCGTCGGACTCGCGTGGCACTGGTTCGGCTGGATCGACGGCTGGAACTCGGCCTTCGGCGGCTGGTCGCTCGCCCACCTCTCGCTCGAGTTCCTCATCCTCGTCGCGGCGCTCGGCGACCAGCTCCGCTGGGGCTTCCCGTTCATCGCGCTCATCTCCACGGTCGTCGGCTGGTTCTTCGTCACCGACTTCATCTCGAACGGAGGCACCTGGACGTACGTCGTGACGCTCGTGATCGGGCTTCTCTATTTGCTCGCGGGCAGCGCCAGCCGCGCGCCGGCGGCGTTCTGGCTGCACCTCGTCGGAGGGCTCCTCATAGGCGTGCCCCTCCTTCGCTGGTGGCACACGACCGACTTCGACTGGGCGCTCATCTCGGCGGTGGCCTTCATCTACGTCGGAATCGCGTACGTGACCCGGCGCTCGAGCTGGGCGGTCTTCGCAACGATCGCCTTCTTCGGCGCGACGATCCACTATCTCGTTGGGCAACCGAGGAGCATCATCGGCGACATTGCCAACGGGACGCCGCCGCCGCACGTGAGCCCCTGGGCGCCGGCGCTCGCCTTCGGGCTGCTCGGCTTCTGGCTCGTCCTGCTCGGGCTCGCCGCCAGGGGCCGCCGGGCGCCCGCGCCGCTCGTGCCGGCGCCCGAGTAAAGCTCCAAGCCTCGTTACCATCGAAAGCGTGAAGAAGCCGCTCACGATCGGCGTGCTGGCCGTGCAGGGGAACTTCCGCGAGCACGCGGCCATGCTGCGCCGGCTCGGCGCGGAGCCGGTCGAGGTGCGTCTTCCTGAGCAGCTCGACGGGCTCGATGGGCTGATCATCCCCGGCGGGGAGTCGACTGCGATCGGCCGGCTGATGAAGCTGTACGAGCTCGACGGCGCAGTGCGCGGGTTCGGCGGCCCGATCTTCGGGACGTGTGCCGGCATGATCGTCCTCGACCGCGACCACCTCGGCCTCGGCGACTGGCGGACGCGGCGCAACGCATTCGGCCGGCAGGTGCACAGCTTCGAGGCCGACCTCGACATCGCGGACGGAGACGAGCCGCTCCGCGCGGTTTTCATCCGCGCGCCGTGGCTCGAGGAGCCGGGGCCGGACGTCGAGGTGCTCGCGGAGCTCGACGGTCATCCGGTGCTGGCGCGCGAGGGGCGGCTGCTCGTCGCCGCCTTCCACCCGGAGCTGACCGACGACGCACGCATTCACGAGCGGTTCCTGAACATCGTTCGCGAGGAGGTCAATGTCCGGGCATAGCAAGTGGTCGTCGATCAAGCACAAGAAGGGCGCCGCCGACGCGAAACGCGGCAAGCTCTTCTCGAAGCTGACGCGCGCGATCATCGTCGCGGCGAAGGAGGGCGGGCCCGATCCGGCCGGGAACCTCGCGCTCCAGAACGCGATCGAGAAGGCGCGCTCCAACTCGATGCCGAAGGACAACATCGACCGCGCGATCGCGAAGGGCGCTGGCACGGACTCGGACTCCGCCGCCTACGAGACGGTTGTCTATGAGGGCTACGGCCCGGCGGGCGTCGCGGTGATCGTCGAAGCGCTCACCGACAACCGGAACCGCACGGCGGGCGAGGTGCGGCACATCTTCGCCAAGAACGACGGCAATCTCGGCGGGTCGGGCGCGGTCGCGTGGCTGTTCGAGCGGCGCGGCGTCGTTCTCGTGCCGGCGAACGGAACCGACGAGGACGAGCTGATGCTCGCCGCGGCGGACGGTGGCGCAGACGACGTCACCCTCGACGGCTCGACGTTCGAGGTGCTCTCCGCGGCCGAGCAGCTCGCGACCGTCCGCGAGGCGGTCGCACAGGCCGGCTTCGAGATCGAGTCCGCCGAGCTGACGATGCTGCCCAAGACCACGATTGCCGTCGACGACGAGAGCGAGGCGAAGAAGATCCTGCGCCTGATCGACCAGCTCGAAGACGACGACGACGTGCAGGAGGTCTACGCGAACTTCGACATCCCCGAGAGAGTCCTCGAAAGCGTGGCCGGCTAGCGCGGTCCACGCTATCTCGGAACAAGCGGAACTCCGCACCGGAGACGCGGTATCCGACGCGCTCCGTGCTGACTTCTTGCCCGTCCGCTGAGGCCGCTTTGCGGGCGTCTCGCAGCCCTTGCTTTGGCGGGTGCCGGTTGCGGTGCATCCAAGAGGGTCGCTGCAAGCGGGCGATTCGTTCTTCCGAACTCCGCGCTCATTCGACCGTCGGATGCTTGCCCGGTATGGATGGTTCACTCGGGCAAGCAATCGGCAGGGACAACGAGTGTTGCTGTGACCTTCCCATCGCGGCGGGTTATGTCACTCGAGCGAGTTGATCCGCTCAAGCCACGGGTGCTCCGGGTGGCCGATCTGGAGCAAGCTTTCGTTCTCGGATGACCCGCGCGAGCGCTTGCTTTGAGGCCGCGGCGGAGCCTAGGATCGATGCGTGTAAGGCGTAGCCCCTTTGCCTGAACGTCCGCTGTCTCTTCTATTGCGAAGGAGCCACCTTGCACTGCACCGGGTACGTGGCATCACGGCCTCATTGCAGACTATTGGGCGCTCGTCAATCTCGATGCGCCCGAGCTCGACCTGTACGAGCAGTACCTGCGAAATCCCGTCCTCGACGCGGGTTGCGGAGCCGGGAGGCTACTCGCTCCACTGCGCGATCGAGGTTTCGACATCGATGGATGCGACGTGTCCGCCGACATGATCGAGCGCTGCCGGCGGCGCGTGCCCGACGCGACTCTCTGGGTGTCGGCGCTACACGAGCTTGACCCGCCACGGCGCTACGCCTCGATCGTCTGCAGCGGAGTTCTCGGCCTCGGCAGCACCCGCGAGCAGGACGTGCAGGCCCTCCGACGGCTCCACAAGGCGCTCCTACCCGGCGGCACGCTCGTACTCGACAACGAGGAGAGGGAGTTCACCTGGCGGGTGCACGACTGGGGAACTCCCTCCGACGGAGAGATCTCGTTGCGGCTCCGCGTCGACGCAGTCGACGACGCCGACCGCTGCGTACACATGACCCTGCGCGCCGAGACGCGTGACGGCCGACGCGAAGAACACACCCTCACGATGCGGCGGTGGTGCCGCGACGAGCTCGTGCCGCTGTTTCACGACGCCGGCTTTGCGAGCGTCGACGTCCTTCCCGGGGTCGACGAGAACACGTGGGTCTACAGTGCCGCTCGCGAGTGATGCGAGGCCACTCGCATGCCCGAGCGTCCTCCCACCCGAGAAGCGCTTCGGCCGCCCGGCATCGGGTCACGGCCTGAAGAGGATTCGTCCGACCGGTTCCGTAGCTTTCGGTCGTGAAGGTCGTCGGCATCGACCCGGGAACGGCTGCTTGCGGGTACGGAATCGTCCAAGAAAGCGGAGGCCGCCTCAGGGAGGTGGCACACGGCTGCTGGTCGACCCCGGCAGGCGAGGACACGGTGCGCCGCTTGAAGACGATCTACGACGCCGTCGCGGCGCTCATCGCGGAGCACACGCCGGATGCGGTGGCGCTCGAGGAGTCGTACGTCGGCGCCGACGCCCGCATCGCACTCTCCGTCGGCCAGGCACGCGGCGTGGTGCTCGTCGCGGCCGCCAACGCGGGAGTCGCCTGCCGCGAGTATGCGCCCACGCGTGTGAAGCAGGCGATCTGCGGCTACGGCCGCGCCGAGAAGGCGCAGATGCAGCGCATGGTGAGGATGCTCCTTTCCCTTTCGGAGCTCCCGACGCCGCACCACGCCGCCGACGCGCTTGCCGTCGCGATCTGCCACGCGCTCTCGCCGCCGCTCATGCGACTCGAGGCCGCGTCGTGATCGCGAGGCTCCGGGGAAAGCCAGTCGCCAATACGCCCGAAGGACTCGTGCTCGACGTTGGCGGCGTCGGCTACCTCGTCCATGCCACGCCCACTGCCGTTCGCAAGGGCGACGCGGCCGACGAGATCACGGTCGAGACCTACCTCCACGTGCGCGAGGACGCGCTGCAGCTCTATGGCTTCGCGGATCGCAGCGAGCGGGAGCTGTTCGTCCAGCTCCTCGCCGTGAGCGGCGTCGGCCCGAAGGTCGCGCTCGCCATCGTTTCCGGCTCGCCCGCCGCCGAGCTGCGCCGCGCGATCGCACGCGGGGACCACGCCCGCTTCCAGGCGATTCCCGGCATCGGCAAGAAGACGGCGGAGCGGATCGTGCTCGAGCTGAAGGAGAAGCTCGGCGACTCGGCACTCGCGTCTGCACCCGACACTTCCGGCGAGCAGCACGTCGTCGCCCGAGACGCGCTGGTCGAGCTCGGTTGGACACTGCTCGACGCCGAGCACGCGCTCGCCGAGGTCGATCTCGATCTGCCCGCGGAGGAACGCGTTCGGCTCGCGTTGAAGAAGGCCGCATGAACGCGACGACGCAGTTCCTCGCCCCGGCGCTTCGCGACGACGAGGAGGAGCTCGAGCGGAGCCTCAGGCCGCGCCGGCTCGACGAGTTCGTCGGCCAGGCCCGCGTCAAGGAGCAGCTCGCGATCGCGCTCGAGGCGGCGAAGGGACGCGGCGAGGCGCTCGACCACGTGCTCCTCGTCGGCCCGCCCGGGCTCGGCAAGACGAGCCTCGCGCACATCGTCCGCGAGGAGCTTGGCGTCGGCATCCGCTCGGTGGCCGGCCCCGCCCTCGAGCGCAAGGACGTGGCCGCGATCCTCACCGCGGTCGAGGCGCGCGACGTGGTGTTCGTCGACGAGATCCACCGCCTCAGCCGCGCCGCCGAGGAGATCCTCTACCCGGCGCTCGAGGACTTCCGGCTCGACATCGTCATGGGGCAGGGCGCGGCCGCGCGGACGCTGACGCTGGACCTGCCGCCGTTCACGCTCGTCGGCGCGACGACTCGCACCGGACTCCTGACGTCTCCGCTCCGCGACCGCTTCGGGATCACGTTCCGCCTCGACTACTACGAGGACGGCGAGCTCGCCACGATCGTCCGCCGCTCGGCCGGGATCCTCGGCGTCGAGATCGCCTCCGACGCCGCCGACGAGATCGCCGGTCGCGCTCGCGGCACGCCCCGGGTCGCCAACCGGATCCTCCGTCGGGTGCGCGACGTCGCGGAGGTCCGCCATGAGGGCGTGATCACGACCTCGATTGCGCGCGAGGCGCTCGAGCTGCTCGAGGTGGACGAGGTGGGGCTCGAGCGGCTCGACCGCGAGCTCCTGCGGGCGATCGTCGAGAAGTACGCCGGCGGCCCGGTGGGTCTCAACACGCTCGCGGCAGCCCTCGGTGAGGAGCCGGACACGATCGAGTTCGTCTACGAGCCGTACCTTCTCCAGCTCGGCTTCATCCAGCGGACGCCGCGAGGCCGCACGATCACCGCGCTCGGTCGCGCCCACCTCGGCGCTGCGCCAGAACAGGACACCGAGACGCGCCTGTTCTAGCCTGCCGCCCGTGCGGTGCATCCCGATGTGCTCCTCGAGCGGCTCATCGAGATCGGACGAGGTAGCTAGGGTCAGGGCGTGCCCGAGCTGTGGACTCCCGTTGCCGATCTGCCGCACGAGGCATTCGTCGAGCGGGTACTGCGCGCGATCGCCAAGTTCGCCGAGGCTGCCGGCGTTGAGAAGCCGCTCGTCGAGGTCGAGCTCGCCGACACGTCGCGCTTCGTCCTCGAGCGGATCGAGCCCGAGCCCGGCTTCGGGATGGTGACGCTCTACGTGACCGACGCGCGCGACGACGCGCCGGACGCGCTCATCGTCCCGATCGGCTCCCTGCGCCGGATCGAGCTGAGCAAGTCGCCCGAGGAGCGCGTCCAGCGCTTCGGGTTCAGCATGCCCCCCGCGACGTAGACGAGCCACGGGGCCACGAGCAGCGCCATCACGTCGAACCAGACGTAGCCGCTCGCGACGCCGCTCGGTGGATTGCCGTCGGGGATCCCGAGCCCGGGAAGCTGGTGCGCCCAGCGCCACGTCCCGATCGAGGTCCCGTACAGCTCGAGCGCCGCGACCACGAGGAAGACGCCGGCGTATGTCGCCCGCCAGCGCGACCGCCAGAGGAAGACGAGCAGCAGCGGCACGCCGACGGCTCCGGCCACGTCGAGCCGCGGCAGCATCGTCAGCCCGGCGATTCCCCACGCGGCCGCGCCGACTGCCGCGGCACAGACGACGGCGCGGTCCCGGAGACTGCGGCTCAGCGCGACGCCGCTCAGGTAGACAAGCCCGTGCGCCGGCGGGATGAAGAGCGGCAGGTTGTGCAGCCGGTAGTGGTAAACGCCCCAGACGAGCGAGCCGGTCACCTCTCCGACCGTTGCGAAGAGGACGACGCCCACCGCCTGGGCGCGCGCCAGCGTGGTGAGGGGCCGAAGCGCGGCCGCCAACACCAGGAAAGTGAGCGCGCCGAGGGCCACCTGTCCGCCGCGGCCGACCTGGGTGTCGACCGCGAGCAGCGTCGCGAGGTAGGCGGAAAGGAGGACCGCGTACCGGCGGGGTACGTTCACGGGCGGTACTGGAGCTCGTGCCAGCTCGGCGTGGGAAGGAGCTCGAGCAAGGCGCGCCCGCCGTTCGTGTCGGCGTACTTGAAGTCCTGACGGTCGTCGTCCCAGTCGACCTCGAGTAAGCCCTCCTTCACGCGATGGTCAAGCCAGGCGCCGCGGAAGACGAGCTTCTTCAGCCAGTAGACGAGCGATTCGCCGCGGACGAGTGCAAGCGCGTCCCAGTGGCGGACGATGTACTCCCCGAGCGCGCTGCGGGGTGTCTCGATCGCGTCGCGCTCGACGAGCTCGACGAGGTCGGCGGTCTCGTCCTCATCCAGCTCGGGCCCGGCGACGAGGCCGAGCCGGACCGCCGCGGCCGTAACGCGCTCCTCGAAGTCGAGGCTGCTGAAGGAGAAGCGATAGCCGAGGAACTCGACGACGTAGTCGTCGCCCGAGTGGTAGTTGCCGGCTGCCTCCACGGCGGCAGCGTACCCTGGCGCCATGCGGGTACTCCGCTATCCCGTCGCGCTGGCGGGGGTCCTTGCGCTCGTCGCGCTGACCGCGTGGCTGCTCGCGTGGCCGTTCGAGAAGGCGGTCTATCTCGCGCCCGTGATCGTGGTCGGCGGACTCGCCGCCGTTGGTCTCGTGCTGCTCTGGGGGAAGATCGCGGTCGCCTCGCTGAAGGAGTCGCGGCACCCGCGGCGCGTGCTCGCGTTCTGGTTGCTCGGCCTCGGCCTACTCGTCGCCCTGACCGTGCTCGGCGTCAAGCTCCCGAGCGAGGGCGGCTAGGAGGCGGTCGATCTCCTCGCGCGTCGTGTACGCGGCGACGGAGAGGCGGAGGAGGTCGTCTTCGGGCCCCCCGACCGGAATCTCGACGCGGTGATGCTCGAAGAGCCGATCCGCGAGGGCGGGGGCCGGGTGCGGGAGCCGTACGGTCGCCATCTGCGCGACCATCGACTCCGGTGCGAGCGGCTCGGTCCCTAAAAGGTCGCACAGCGCCCGGCGGCCCTCGCAGGTGAGCCGGCGGCAGCGATCGCGGACGTCGTCCCAGTCCCGCTCCGCCTGGAAGCGGATCGCGTCGGGAACGGCGAGCCAGGACGCTGGATCGCGCGTCCCCTGCGACTCGATCCGCCCGACGAAGCTCGTGCCCGGGCTGTGGCCCCAGCTGACGATGGCGCCGCCCACGCGCTCCTGGTGCTCGGGTTGAACGTGGAGAAAGCCCGCGCCTTTTGGGGCGCAGAGCCACTTGTGACAGTTTCCGCTGTAGAAGTCGGCGCCGAGCCGGGAGAGATCCACGGGAACGTGCGCGGGTGCATGCGCGCCGTCCACGATCGTGACGAGGCCGAGCTCGAGGGCTCGGGCGACGATCTCCTCCAGGGGCATCACGAGGCCCGTCTCCGAAGTGACGTGGCTGACGTACAGGACACGCGTCCGCGCGGTGACAGCGGCGAAGAGGGTCTCGACCAGCGTGCGCGGGTCGTCGAGCGGGAGCGGAATCGAGGCCCGGACGTAACGCGCTCCGCTGCGGCGGCAGACCCATTCCCAGGCGAGGTCGCAGGCGCCGTACTCCAGGTCGGTCGCCAGCACCTCGTCGCCGGGGCCGAGGTCGAGCGAGCGCGCCGCGAGGTTGACGCCGGTCGTCGCGTTTTGGACGAAGGCGACATCCGTCGCCGCGCAGCCGAGGAAGTTGGCGAGGGAGCCCCGCGCGGCGGCGAGTAGATTCGGCGCCCGGCGGTCGAGGAAGTCGATCGGCTCGCGCTCGAGCTCGTGCTGCCAAGCCTGGTATTGCTCGAAGACGGGCCGTGGACACGATCCGAACGAGCCGTGGTTGAGGAACGCGATCTCCGGATCGAGCAGGAACTCGCGGCGGAGCTCGGCGGACGTGGGCGCGGCCATGGCCTCTTCTACTCCATCCCAAACCCCCACCCACCGGGGACCGCCGAAGCGTGCCGCTTCGGCGGTGGCAAGAGGATCGGGGCTTTGCGCCGGAAGCGTGACAGTTGCTCGAGACGTGTCTGGCCCGGACAGGTCGGCAGGCCGGTGCCGTCCGCTCGTCCCCGTAGCTTGGCTGCTCGATGCACGACGGCACCTGGACACTCTCCGACTGCCCGCCCGACGCCCAGGCGGAGCTCGTCCGCGAGCTCGGGATCTCCCCGCTGACGGCCTCCGTGCTCGTCCGTCGCGGCTATTCGAACCCGCCTGAAGCGGCGCGTTTCCTCGACGGCGAGCAGCCGCCGCGCGATCCGTCCCTCCTCGGCGACATGGAGGCCGCGTGCGCGCAGATCCGCGCGGCTGTGGAGCAGAGACGCCGCATCTGCGTCCACGGCGACTACGACGTCGACGGCATCGCCGCCACCGCGCTCGCCGTGCTCCTGCTGCGGGCACTCGGAGCCGATGTCGCCTGGCACCTGCCAAGCCGCTTCGACGAGGGGTACGGCGTGCGCGGCGAGACGCTCTCCCGCCTCGCGGACGAGGGCTGCGGGCTCGTCCTCACCGTCGACTGCGGGATCACCGCCGCCGACGAGGTCGCAGAGGCGATGGAGCGAGGCCTGGACGTCATCGTCACCGACCACCATCGCCCTGCGGAGAAGCTGCCCGACTGCCCGATCGTCGCGACCCGTCCCTCCGGATACCCGTTCCCGGAACTCTGCGGAACCGGCGTCGTCTACAAGCTCGGTCAAGCGCTCTTCGGCGTCGACTCCGAGATTCCGCGCCGCCACCTCGACCTCGTCGCTCTCGCGACGATCGCCGACGTCGTGCCACTCGTCGACGAGAACAGATCGCTCGCGATCGCCGGGTTGCGTGCGCTTGCGCGTACCGCGAGGCCAGGCCTCCGGGCCCTCATGCGAAGCGCCGGCGTAGACCCGGCAGCCGTCGACGCGGGAGCCGTCGGGTTCCGGCTCGCGCCGCGCCTCAACGCCGCGGGACGCCTCGGCCATCCGCGCGAGGCGCTCGAGTTGCTGCTCACCGAGGACGACGCCGAGGCGCGCAGGCTCGCCGACTCGCTCGAGGAGCTGAACCGCGAGCGCCGGGCGGTGGAGGGCCGCATCCTCCGGGAGGCGGTGGCCCAGGTCGAGGCCTGGTCGCCCGACGAGCGGGCGCGACGCGCGTACGCCGTGGCGGGAGCCGACTGGCACGAAGGCGTGATCGGGATCGTCGCCTCGCGGCTAGTCGAGCGTTACCACCGCCCGGTCGTGCTCATCGCAGGCACCGAAGGCGACTGGAAGGGGTCCGGCCGTTCGATCGCGTCTTTCGACCTCCACGCCGCGCTCGGCGCGTGCTCTGAGCTGCTCGGACGGTGGGGCGGCCATCGGGCCGCGGCTGGCCTCTCGATTGCGGAGGAGAACGTCGACGCCTTCGCGGAGGCGTTCGCGCGCTACGCCGCCGGAGTGCTCGACGAGGACGATCTCGAGCCCGTGGTATCCATTGACGCCGTCGTCGCGCGCGGCGATGAGCTCTCGCTCGACCTCTGCGCGGAGCTCGGGAGGCTCGCGCCGTTCGGGCTCGGCAACCCGGCGCCGACGCTGCTCGCCGCGGGCTGCACGCTCGCCGACCTCGCGACTGTCGGCGACGGCAAGCATCTCCGCTTCCGGATCCGCCGCGAGGGGCGGGACGGCGGGAGCGCGATCGCGTTCGGCCAGGGGTCGCGCCTCGACGCGCTTCGCCCCGACGCCCTGTACGACGTCGCCTTCCGGCTCGAGGAGAACCACTGGAACGGGACGGTTGCGCCACAGCTCGTCGTCCGTCGCGTCTTCTCGAGCGCGCCACGATTCGCCGAGCTCCGCGACTGGCTCAGGGATGAGTGGAAGAAGCCGGAAGAAGCACGCAGCGGTGAGGCGCGAACGATCTTCGCCGAGCTCGGCATCGTCGAGGGCGGGCCTCGCCGCGACCTGCTCGAGTCGAAGCGGTTCCGCGAGTTGCTCACGGCCGAGCCCACGCTCGCCGCAGCGGCGTGATCCAGCTCTCTCCGGCTGCCTGCGCCGGCTAGTGAGCGTTCAGCGAGACGGCCAGCGCCCGCGCAAGGCGGAGGACGTTGCGGCGCCGGCGGAAACGGCGGAAACGTGGCATGGGAACCGTCACTTCGATCCACCAACGAGCGTTCCTCCCCGGCGGATTCGTCCCAAAACCCCGCGAGTACACTGAGTTGGTGACCGCGCTGGCGACAGGCGAGAGGCACGAGGAGCTCCTCGAAGGGCTCCTGGCCGAGCTCGCAGCCCAGCGCGCGGACGTCGACGTCGAGCTCGTCACCCGCGCCTTCCGCTTCGCGGCCGCCGCGCACGAGGGGCAGCACCGCCGCTCCGGCGAGCCGTTCATCACGCATCCCGTCGGGGTCGCCTCGATCTGCGCCGGCCTGCGCCTCGACGAGCAGACCATCGCGGCCGCGCTCCTCCACGACGTCGTCGAGGACACCGGCGTCGAGCTCGCGACGGTGCGCGAGGAGTTCGGCGACGAGGTCGCGAGCCTCGTCGACGGGGTCACGAAGCTGACGCGCGTCCAGTTCCAGACCCGCGAGCAGGCGGAGGCCGAGAACTACCGCAAGATGGTCGTGGCGATGGCCGAGGACGTCCGCGTCATCCTCGTCAAGCTCGCCGACCGCCTCCACAACCTCCGCACGATCGAATACCTCGGCAAGCAGAAGCAGATCCAGAAGTCGAAGGAGGCGCTCGAGGTCTACGCGCCGCTCGCGCACCGGCTCGGCATCCACGCGCTCAAGTGGGAGCTCGAGGACCTCGCCTTCCAGACACTCCATCCGCGCAAGTACGCCGAGATCAAGACGATGGTCGCCGAGCGGCGTGCCGATCGCGAAGGCCACGTCGCGGAGGCGGCGGACGTCCTGCGACGCGAGCTCGAGAAGGTCGACATCCCGATCGACATCGCCGGCCGCGCGAAGCACTTCTACTCGATCTACGACAAGATGGCCCGCAAGGGCCGGGAGTTCAACGAGATCTACGACCTCACGGCGATGCGCGTGATCGTCGAGCGCGAGGGCGAGGAGGGCACCCGCGACTGCTACGGCGCCCTCGGCCTCATCCATTCCCTCTGGAAGCCGATGCCCGGCCGCTTCAAGGACTACATCGCCATGCCGAAGTTCAACGGCTACCGCAGCCTCCATACGACCGTCATTGGCCCGGAGGGCCGTCCGCTGGAGATCCAGGTGCGCACGCGCGAGATGCAGCAGACCGCGGAGCTCGGGGTCGCCGCGCACTGGGCGTACGTGCGCGACGGGCGCCGCTCCAAGCACGCCGACGAGGAATGGAACGAGTGGGTTCGCCAGCTGATGGACATCAACGCCGACGAGGACGACGCGCGCGAGTTCGTCAAGAGCTTCCGCACCGACCTCTTCGACGAGGAGGTATTCGTCTTCACGCCTAAGGGCGAGGTGAAGACCCTGCCTGCGGGCGCGACTCCGATCGACTTCGCCTACGCCGTCCACACCGACGTCGGCCACCGCACCGTCGGCGCGAAGGTGAACGGGCGGATCGTGCCGCTGCACTACCGGCTGCGCAGCGGCGACCGCGTCGAGATCCTCACCGGCAAGTCGGCGGCACGCGGGCCTTCCCGCGACTGGCTGTCGCTCGTCGCCTCGTCGCGCGCCCGCAACAAGATCCGCCAGTTCTTCTCCCGCGAGCAAAAGGAGGATCTGGAGGCCAAGGGCCGTGAGGCGCTCGAGCACTCGCTCAAGGCGCAGAACCTCCCGTACAAGAAGCTCTCGGGGTCGGCCGTCCTCGCCGGCGTGATCCGCGAGTCGGGCTACAAGAAGGCGGAGGACTTCTACATCGCGCTCGGCTCCGGGAAGCTGACCGCCTCGAAGATCGTCGACAAGGTGCTCCAGGAGCTCAAGGTCGGGGAGGTCGCCGAGGAGAGGGTTCCGGTCAAGAAGCCGCGGGCGCGAGAGGCCGCAGGAAGCGACAGCTACGGGATCAACGTGATCGGCGTCGACGACGTCCTCGTGCGGCTCGCGAAGTGCTGCACGCCGGTGCCGGGCGACGACATCGTCGGCTACATCTCGCTGGGCAAGGGGATCACGATCCACCGCGGCGACTGCCCGAACGTGCGGGCGCTGAGGCGCAACCCCGAGCGGTTCACGCCGGTCGAGTGGGAGGGAGGCGGCAGCCAAAGCTTCCGCGTCCAGATCGCCGTCGACTCCTGGGACCGGCCACGCCTGCTCGAAGACGTCGCGCGGACGTTCGCCGAGCACGGCTCGAACATCGTCTCCTACGGCGGCACGGTGGACGACCAGATGGCCCGCAACTGGTACGTCGCCGAGGTCGGCGACGTGAAGGCGCTCCGCGGGCTGCTTTCCTCGCTCCGCAACATCGACGGCGTCTTCGACGCCCGCCGCGTCACACCGTCCTAACCGCCGTTCCCTCGTTCCAGGGATCCAGATCTCCGACCGCGGGTTACCCCGTTCGAGGGACACGCGTGTGCCGGTGCGGCCGTCGTCACTCGAACGAGGGAGCCGGTCAGGACTCCCAGGCCTCGCCACCCGTGTCCCAGCCGACGAGGCAGAGGTCGGCGATCCCGGCTGCGACGGCGTCGAGTTCCGTCTGTGCGACCGCCCCGTCGGCCGCAAGCTCTGCGACCGGAGTCCCCCGCCAGAGAACAGGGACCGTCGTGCGGCGTGGCGGATCCGGAGTCCCCGCCCGCGGCCCGAGAACGAGCCGGTCCTCCTCCACGAAGTAGATCGCGGCCCAGACGCAATCGTCCCGGGCGGCAAGCTCGGTCACGGCCCGTCGCAACAGCTCGTCGGCATCAGGTGTCGACATCGTCTCCCTCGAAGGCGATGACCGGCTCGCGGAAGGAATTCGGCACCGGATGGGCCTTGCGCTCGGCGAGATCGACGTAGACGAGCGTCTGGTGCGCGGTGACCATGAGCGCGTCGTCGGGCACGCGGTGTGCTGCAAACTCGAACGTGACGCTCGTGCGGCCCAGCCGCGAGACACGCACACAAACCTCGATCTCGTCGTCGAAGACGGCCGGCGCGAAGTACTCCACGTCGTTCGCGCGCATCACGAAGTCGCCTGCCTTCCCCCGAGGTTGCAGGAGCCCGAGCGACCGCAGATACTCGACCCGCGCGAGGTCGAAGTAGGGGTTGTAGCGGCCGTAGTAGACGATCCCCTGCGCGTCGGTGTCCGAGAAGCCGACTCGGGTCAGCGCGGAGAACTTGAACGGCGGCTTCACGAGCGGATCACCGCGAGCACCTCGTCCCTCTTGCGCTCCATGAGCTCCTCCGACGTCGCCTCGAGGTTGAGTCGCAGCAGCGGCTCGGTGTTCGAGGGGCGGACGTTGAAGTGCCAGTCGTCGAAGTCGACCGAGATCCCGTCGAGGTGCGAGATTCGGCCCCCCATGGCGCCGTAGCGCTCCTTCAGCTCCTGCAGCTTGAGCGGGACATCGGCGACCGGCGTGTTGATCTCGCCGGTGATGAAGTAGCGCGAGCGCAACGGCACGAGGATCTCCGACAGCGGCATGTCCTTCTTGGAGATCAGCTCGAGCATGAGCAGGAAGGGAACGGTGCCCGTGTCGGCCTGACTGAAGTCGCGGAAGTAGTAGTGGCCGGAGACCTCGCCGGCGAACGCGGCGTCCTCCTTCCGCATTAGCGCCTTGATGAAGGCGTGGCCGACCCGGCTGATGAGCGGGACGCCGCGGTCACGCTCGATCGTCTCGGGCACGGCCCGGCTCGCGCGGACGTCGTAGATGATCCTCGCGCCGGGCTCCTTGGCGAGCACGCTCTCGGCGAACAGCGCGGTGACGAAGTCGCCCGGGACGAACTCACCCGTGTCGTCGACGAAGAAGCAGCGGTCGGCGTCGCCGTCGAACGCGACCCCGAGGTCGGCGCCTTCGTCGAGCGTCTTGCGGACGATGAACTCCCGGTTCTCCGCCAGGAGGGGGTTCGGCGCATGGTTGGGGAACGAGCCGTCGGGCTCGAAGAAGCAGCGCACCGTCTCGACCGGCAGCCGCTCGAGCACCGGCGGCAGCATCGTCCCGGCCATCCCGTTGGCCGCGTCGATCACGACGCGCAGCGGCTTGATCGCCGAGACGTCGACGAAGGAGAGAACGCGGTCGACGTAGGCGGGCCAGATGTCGTACGGCTCGACCGAGCCAGGGTTCGCTCGTACCCGACTGTCACCGGCGAGTGCACGGTCGCGCACGTCGAGGAGGCCCGACTCGCCGCCCACCGGGAGCGCGCCGCGGCGGACGAGCTTCATCCCGGTGTACTCCTTCGGGTTGTGGGACGCGGTGACCATCGCACCGCCCTCGAGCCCGAGCGAGCCGACCGCGAAATAGAGCATCTCGGTGCCTATCAGCCCGAGGTCGAGGACGTCGGTCCCCGCCGCAGCTGCGCCCCGCATCAGCGCCTCCTGCATCCCCGGCGACGAGAGGCGCATGTCGCGGCCCACCGCCATTCGGCGCGGCTCGAACTGCTCGACGTACGCACGGCCGATCGCCTCCGCACCGGCCTCGTCCAGCTCGGTGGGATAGATCCCGCGCACGTCATACGCCTTGAAGACATCTGAGTCGAGCACGCGCGCGATCCTAGCCAGGGAACCCGGCCACTACGATTGCGTCATGGTGGAGCGGAAGCTCGCGACCGTCCTGTTCGTCGACATGGTCGGCTCGACCGACCTGCTCGCCGACGCCGATCCCGAGGTGGTGCGGCGCCGCGTAGGCCGCTTCTTCGACCAGGTCTCGCACACGGTCACGACGCACGGCGGGACGGTGGAGAAGTTCGCCGGGGACGCAGTGATGGCCGCCTTCGGCGTGCCTCTCCAGCACGAGGACGACGCCGAGAGGGCTGTTCGAGCCGCCCTCGTCACCGTCGACCGCGTCGGCGAGCTCGGCCTCGACGTCCGCATCGGCATCGAGTCCGGCGAGGTCGTAGCCGACGAGAGCGAGTCGACCTTCGCCACCGGCGAGGCGGTCAACCTCGCAGCGCGCCTCGAGCAGCAGGCGGGGCCGAACGAGATCGTCATCGGCCCGACGGCAGCGCGACTCGTGCGTGACCTCGTCGAGCTCGAGCCCCTCGAGCCGCTCCAGCTTCGCGGCTGGCGCGAGCCGATCGCCGTGAACCGGGTCGTCGGTGCACTCGAGCCCGGCCGTCCCATGCGGTCTCTCTCCGCGCCGCTCGTCGGCCGCGAGTCGGAGCTCGAGCTGCTCGAGAACACGTTCGCGCGCACGGTCCGCGACCGTCACGCGACGCTCGTCACGCTCTACGGCGAGGCCGGCGTCGGCAAGAGCCGGCTCGCTCGGGAGTTCGTCGACGGGCTCGAGCGCGCGACCGTGCTCCGCGGCCGCTGCCTTCCGTACGGCGAAGGGGTGACGTACTGGTCGGTCGCGGAGATGGTCAAGGCGTCCGCCGGCATCACCGACGACGACCCGCTCGAGCGCGCCTACGAGAAGCTGCGGGACACGTGCGAGGACGAGGCGGTCGCAGACCTGCTCGGCCTCGCGGTCGGCGTGCTCGAGGCGTTCCAGGGCGAGCGGAGCCAGCAGGAGATCGCCTGGGCGGTCCGCTCGTGGACCGAGCGGCTCGCCGGCGCGCAGCCCCTGGTGCTCGTCTTCGAGGACGTCCACTGGGGAGAGGAGCCGTTGCTCGAACTGATCGAGCACCTTGCCGCCTGGGTCCGGACGGCGCCTGTGCTGCTCCTCTGCCTGGCCCGGCCGGAGCTGCTCGACGTGCGCCCCGCGTGGGGCGGTGGTCGCATCCGAGCCGTGACGTTCGAGCTCGAGGCGCTGCCGGACGAAGAGGGCGCGACACTCGTGCGTGAGCTCGCCGCCGAGGTGGACGTGCCGGTCGACGTGGAAGCCGTCCTGGCGAAGGCCGAGGGCAACCCGCTGTTCGTCGAGGAGACCATCCGAGCACTCGCGGAACGGCCCGAGGGCCGGCAGGAGCGGATCCCCGACACGCTGCAGGCCCTGATCGCCGCGCGCATCGACCGGCTGCCGACCTCGTCGCGGCGGCTCCTCCAGCGCGCCGCCGTGATGGGCCGCATCTTCCTGCGCGGCGCGCTCGCTCGCCTCTCGCCGGATGTCCCCGACATCGACGCTGTCCTCGACGACCTGCTCTTCCGCGATCTCGTCGTCAACGAGGAGCGCTCCGCGATCAGCGGCGAGCAGGCGTTCAAGTTCAAGCACGTGCTCATCCGGGAGGTCGCCTACGCGGGACTGTCGAAGGGATCGCGCGCCGACCTGCACCTGCACTTTGCGGACTGGCTGCGCGAGCGCGCGGGGGAGGAGCTCGTCGAGATCCGCGCCTTCCACCTCGACCAGGCGACCCGGCTTCTGGCGGAGCTCGACGGCTCGGCCCCGGCCGACCTCGCCGAGGAGGCCGCTGGAGAGCTCACGCGTGCCGGCCGCCGGGCGCTCTCGCGCGAGTCGTTCGCCAGCGGAAGGAAGCTGCTCGTGCGGGCCGTCGAGCTCGCGCCGACGCTCGAGCGACGATACTTCGCCGCCCGCGCGGCGTGGCGTCTCGGCGACATGCCGGCGGTGATCGTCGAGATGGAGGAGGTCGCCGCGGCAGCCGAGGCGGCGAGCGAGCGGCAGCTGCAGGGACGCGCTCTCACCGCGCTTGCGGAAGCCGTCCTGAACCAACGGGCCGACGCGGCCGCCGCAGGCTTGCTCGTCGAACGGGCGGTCGAGGTGCTCGCGGACGAAGAGCCTGACATCCGCTTCGAGGCGTTCCGGGCAGCGACGGCCGTCTCCAACTGGCTCGGCGACGGCGAGTCGTTCGAGCGCTGGGCGAAGCTCGCGCTCGAGGCGGCGCGTACGGCGGAACGGAAGGACCAGGAGCTCGAGATCACCATGACGCTCGCCGAGCGGTACATCCAGCAACTCGACTTCGCGGAGGCGGAGCCGCTCGTCGAGCGCATCGGCGAGCTGGCCGACGAGAGCGGGATGGTCGTCGGCCGGGCTCTCGCCTGGGCGGCCCGAGGGACACTCGAGACCTGGCGAGGCAACGACGTCGAGGCAGAAGCCGCCTATGTGGCTGCCCGCGACCTGTATGCCGAGATGGGCAACAGGCTTGCGGAGGCGAACATGACGATGCAGATCGGCCGCCGCGCGGCCGCCCAGGGCGACTTGCCTCGCGCCGAGAAGGAGCTGCTCGACGCCGTGCGGACGATGAAGGGCCTCAACGACCGAGCCCGGCTGTGCGAGGCCCAGCGCTCGCTCGCCGAGGTCTACGTGTCACTAGGTCGGCTCGACGAGGCCGAGCGGTACGCCCTCCACGCCCGCGAGTCCGTCGGCCCGGATGATCGCGTCTCGATCTCCACGACGAAGCTCTCACTCGGCATCGTTCGCGCCGCGCAGGGGCAGGAGAAGGAAGCGGAGGAGCTGATGTGCGAGGCGATCGCGGAGATGCGCGGCCTCCATCTCCGTGCGTTGGAGCGTTGGGGGCTTCAGCACGTCGTCGAGTTCTACCGTGCTCGCGGCCGCGAGGACGCGGCGGCGCGCTACGAGGAGCGGCTCGCCGAGCTCTCCGCGAGCAACACTGCGCCGATCGCCTGAGTCGAGGCCGCGTCGGGAGACTCGCTGATCACCGTCGCCGCGCGGTCGAAGCGGTCGAGCGCGTCCCGCAACGGCTCGGCGCGCAGCGTCCCCTCGCCGTAGGGCAGATGCTTCGTCTCGTTGCGGTTCGCGTACTGGATGTCGCTGAAGTGGATGTGGAACGGCGCATCAGGCTCGAGCACCGCGTCGGCCGCCGCGAGGGCGGCGGCGAAGTGATCGACGTCGAGGAAGGCTCCGTCGCTCGTCGCGTGCATGTGCGCGAAGTCGAGCACGGGGCGGACGAAGTCGACCTGGGACGCGATGGCGATCACGTCGTCGACGGCGCCGAAGTCGCGTACG
>Ga0187776_10000176_pt1 | contig 31179 bp, 30 predicted proteins | sample 0216_BV02_MP12_2_FD_132426 | JGI IMG/M metagenome (GOLD analysis project Ga0187776, IMG submission 132426) | Tropical peat soil microbial communities from peatlands in Department of Meta, Colombia - 0216_BV02_MP12_20_MG | ecosystem: Environmental > Terrestrial > Soil > Wetlands > Peat | place...
CGGAGCAAGGTCGTTACGCGGGCCGATTCTTGTGGGAGCGGGAGCGGGCGCGGGGATCGCGATCATCTCTGCAACCGCGGACAATAAGGGCAGCCTGAGCCCGTCGGATCCCTCGAAGCCGTAGAGGATTCCCGAAAACGTCAACGCAGGTCGGCATACGTCTGCCAGGTACCTATTGTCCACCCGTCAACTGATCGCCCTTGTCCGATCCAGGACTGCCCTCGGTCTGGGCTGGCTTCTTAGGGATCTGGGCAGCTGCAAGGACCGCAGCTTCGACCGCCTTCAAGGCAACCTCACGCGCAAACGAATGATCGCTCGCAAGAATCAAGAAGTGTAGTGGGCTACCCAATGTTTGAAGACCACCCACCCTCCGCGAAAAACGCGGAAGGGTGGGCCAACCCCATAGCAGTCAGCAGTCATTAAGCTTGTCTTCAGGATAGACACAAGATCCTTCGACTCAGTGCCCGCGACCCGCAAGAGGCGCGGGTCGGAAAGGGAAACGGGCGCTTCGCTCAGGATGACAGCGTATATTTCCCGTTGGCTTGAATGGCCGGCCCTGTGAGCAAGTTCATCGCAAACGCCTGTTACTAATGTTCTAGGACTGCGGAGTGTGCGCTGGGGAGTTGCCTTGCACGTTATTGGTACGACTCGAAGTAACATCTGGGTCGTCACGCAAAGAAAGTGGCAGAGTCAGGAGTTGGCCCGTGACGGACATCCCCCAAGAAGAAGAAATCGTAACCTGCGTGTCGTGTGATTACCGCTATCCCAGAAGCTGGGGAGCGTGCAATATCTGCGGCGCGCCCGCCCCAACTGTCCAGCCAGCAGCGCGTGAATCGGATAATCCAAAGCAGGTCGAATCGGAAGCAAGCGAGATCATTGAAGCTGCGACGGAAATACGCCCGGAAAATCGCGAGCACGATGCAGCAGTTGTCCGGCTGGCGAGGAGAGCTTCGGTTCTGGTGTCGACGGCGGCGGCTGCCATTGCCATGGTTGGAATTGTGGCGCATCGATCGGTGAGCACGTCGGTGAGCGACAGCCTGGTAAGGGAAATCGCGAGCGTGTCGGCGCCCGCAGAGCCGGCGCTGCGGGCAAAACCTGCTCCGGTTCGCCGGACGATCGTCAACACGCCCGCTTCTCCTGTTGCGCAGCTCAAGCCTGCAAAAGTGCAGGTAGAGAAAACGGAAAAAGAGGAGAGCGACGACACACTGGATCCAGCCAGGTTGTGGCAGATGGTCAGACGGGGCAATACGACTGCTGAAGTAACACTCGCCAAGCTGTATCTCGAGGGCGAAGCGCTGGAGCAGAATTGTGAGCAGGCGCACTTGCTACTGGTGGCGGCATCGAAAAGGGGTAGCCGCGCCGCCGACAACCTTCTGGGCAGTGCATACACGAATCGTTGCAACTGATCAAAGTACGAACGCCCAGTTCCGGTCGAGCAAAAACCCCGCCCAAGCTGCGCTTAAATGGGGCACCCTCAGGAGTATAGGAGAATCGGGTAAGTAGTAGTCTTTCGGGCTGACCGGTTACCCATCGGTACTGATCAGCAGATCCAATTGAAATACTCGCCCTGCATGACGACGCCAGAGCACATGTCGGTGGCGAACCAGTAGGCGATTTCGCGATAATTCTTCACAGCGAAGATGGCGAGGTCCGCGTCTTTGCCAGATTCGATACTGCCTTTCCGATGCTCCAGTTGGAGCGAGCAAGCCCCATTGATGGTTGCTGCGGAGATGGCTTCCGCCGGCGACATCTTCATTTGCGTGCAGGCAAGCGAAAGCACAAAAGGCATGCTCACGGTAGGTGAGGTGCCAGGATTGTAGTCAGTGGCGAGAGCAACGGCTGCACCGGCATCGATCAGCTTGCGAGCCGGCGGATACTGCTGGAGGCCGAGGAAGTAGTTTGAGCCGGGGAGCAGGGTGGGTACGATATCGCTTCTCTCGAATGCGCGGAGATCCTCATCGAGCACGTGGTCCACATGGTCAAGAGATGCGGGTTGAAAGCGTTGCAACGAGCCGAGGGGCGCGGGGGTAAGCTGGCAGACATGGGCGCGGACCCCGAGGCCATGTTGGCGCGCTGCGCGGAATACCTGCTCCGATTCTTCCAGGGTGAAAGCCCCGCGTTCGCAGAAAACGTCTACGAAGTCCGCTAATCTCCGCTTCGCCACCAGTGGAATAAGCTCGGCAGTGACCATCTCGAGATAATCGCCCCGCCGATCCTGATATTCCGGTGGGACGACGTGAGCCGCGAGCAAGGTAGGAACCACGGTTCCCGGCCAACCGCGACCGGCAGAACGAACTGCTTCCAGTGATTTCACTTCCGAGTTGAGACTCAGTCCATAGCCCGACTTGGCTTCGACGGTTGTTGTCCCCTGGCGAGCCATTCGTTGAAACACATTTAGCACCGAGTCGGACAGTGAATTCGCATCTGCCTGCCGAACCCCTTCAATGCTGGATCGAATACCGCCGCCGGACTTTGCGATTTCTTCGTAGCTGGCCCCGGAAATGCGTTTTTCAAAATCTACCAGCCGCGGGGCGGTGAATACGGGATGGGAGTGCGAATCGACAAAGCCGGGTAACACCACTCCGCCACGGCAATCGACTTCGCGAATACTCTTGCGGTTTTTCTGCAGCCAGGAATCGTTTTCGGCGTCAAGACGCGGCCCTACGGACACAATCTTGCCGGCAACACAGAGCACGGCGGCATCTTCGATGATCTCGAGCTGCGTGAGTTGCTGCCGACGACGGAGGCCGCGTTCTCCGCGCAGGGTGAGAAGCTGCCCAATGTTCGTGAGGAAGAGAGCAGGCTGCGTGCGGACAGCTCTCTTGCTTCCGCGGGCCGCCGTCACTCCGGCAGACCTCTGTCGCTCATCGGGATCCGAATGCCGTTTTTCTCGGCAAACTCGCGAGCTTCGCCGTAACCGGCGTCCACATGACGGGCAACGCCGATGCCGGGATCATTGGTGAGCACGCGCTCGATGCGCGCAGCCATGTGTTCGCTGCCGTCGGCGACCGTAACCTGTCCTGCGTGCTGCGAGTAGCCGATACCAACACCGCCGCCATTGTGAATCGAAACCCAGGAAGCGCCGCTGGCGGTGTTGAGCATGGCATTGAGCAGCGGCCAGTCGGCGATGGCATCGCTGCCATCCTTCATGGCCTCGGTTTCGCGGAAGGGAGAGGCCACCGAGCCACAGTCAAGATGGTCTCTGCCCATCACGATGGGCGCCTTGATGCGACCGCTCCTGACCAGATCGTTGATGGCCAAACCGAACTGGGCGCGCTCACCATATCCGAGCCAGCAGATACGCGCCGGGAGTCCCTGGTACTTGATGCGCTTGCGCGCCAGATTAATCCAGCGGCTGAGAATTCGGTTGTCGGGAAACATCTGCAATACGAGGTCATCAGTAACAGCGATATCGGAGGGCTCGCCCGACAAAGCCACCCAGCGGAAGGGGCCACGGCCTTCGCAGAAGAGCGGCCGGATGTACTGCGGAACAAATCCCGGGAAGTCGTAGGCGTTCTTCACTCCACGCTGAAATGCGAAGGTGCGTATGTTGTTCCCGTAGTCGAAGGTTACTGCTCCCATCTTTTGCAAGGCGAGCATGCCTTCGACGTGACGGGCGATCGAATCGAGCGAGCGCTCCTGGTAACCCTTGGGATCGCGCTGGCGCAACTCTGCGGCTTGCTCGACCGAGAGTCCCTGCGGGATGTAGCCGTTCAGGGGGTCGTGCGCGGAGGTCTGATCAGTAAGAATGTCGGGCAACACGCCGCGGTTGGCAAGTTCGGGAATGATATCGGCGCAGTTCCCTACCAGGCCGACCGAAACGGCTTCTTTCTTGCGCACGGCATTTTTCAGGATGCGCAGCGCTTCGTCGAGCGTGTTGACCATGAAGTCGCAATAGCCGGTCTTGAGGCGCTTCTTGATGCGCTCGGGATCGACTTCAATGCCGAGAAACGCCGCGCCATTCATGGTGGCGGCCAAGGGCTGGGCGCCGCCCATACCGCCCATGCCGCCGCTGACGATGAGCTTGCCTTCGAGATTGCCGTCGAAATGCTTGGCGCCCGCGGCAGCAAAGGTTTCAAATGTGCCTTGCACGATGCCCTGCGAGCCGATGTAGATCCAGGAGCCGGCGGTCATCTGGCCATACATGATGAGACCAGCGCGCTCGAGTTGATTGAATGTGTCCCAATTCGACCAATGGCCGACGAGATTGGAATTGGCGATCAGCACGCGTGGAGCATATTCGTGCGTGCGAAAGATACCCACAGGCTTGCCTGACTGAACCAGGAGTGTCTCGTCGTTCGCGAGCGAGCGCAGCGATGAAACGATCGCGCGGTAGCAATCCCAATTGCGGGCCGCGCGGCCGGTGCCGCCATAGACAACCAGGTCACGAGGCCGCTCACCGACTTCTTCGTCGAGATTGTTCATCAGCATGCGCATGGCGGCTTCCTGCTGCCAGCCCTTGCAGGTGATTGCGGTGCCGCGCGGAGCTCGAATGGGAGTGTAAGCAGGAGCACTGAATTCGGTTTCGACCGGCATGGCACTGATGTTAGTCCGCAGCGGCGGGCAGTGCAATCGAGCGTGCGCGAGCTGCAAAATCGAGAGTGCGCGGCGCACAAGGTCGATTGCGGGCGGTCGACAAAGAGGGGAATTGCGCGGTGAGGTCGGACCATTGCGAGACTCGCAAGGAGTTTGAGTAAAACGGTTGCGGTTGTTAGAATGACGATTCGAGTGTGCTACGTTTGCTTGCCAGAGTTGAGCGTTGCGCGATTGCTCGCCGACACAGCGGCAGACTTCCCGGAGTTCTGAATCAGCCTCCCGGCGCTCACCGGTGAGAGCGTTCAACGTGGCCAGGTAGCTCAGATGGTAGAGCGCAGCCCTGAAAAGGCTGGCGTCGGCGGTTCGATTCCGTCCCTGGCCACCATTTTTCTCAATGGTTTAGAAAATCCACTCAAAATTTCCCACCCGTGATTTCACAGCTGTGGTTGCTCACCTATCGGCGGACGATTTGAATACGGCGAGTGCGACACGAGCGACCTGTTCCAACGCTTTCTTATCTGACTTTAACCTTGCCATTGCTCGCATGCCTTGAATGGTGACGACAAAGAAGCGTGCCAGGCCAGCGGGGTCGTCCTTAGGTGACAGTTCGCGCTGCTTCTGGGCTCTAGTGAGAGCCTGAAGAAAGATTGCTTGCCTGGTTCAACTCGCCTGAAGGCAAGTGGTTCGGAAAAGAAATTGACGAAGACAACACGCCCGACCCGGAAATGCGCCGGGTATTCGACCGCGGGCCCATCCGCCGTGTGCGCCAGGTGGTGGGCTATCTAGCCACCAGGAACGCCAACTTCCTCTTCGGCACCGACACGCCCTCTGCTCCCACGTACGGGAACCTGCCCGGACTGAACGGCTATCTGGAAATGCAGCAACTGCATGAAGCCGGATTATCGTTCGAGCAGATATTCAGAGCTGCAACCATCAATAACGCTCGTGAGTTCAAACTCGACTCGCAAGTGGGAACGATTGAGCCCGGCAAAGTCGCCAACCTCGTTCTGCTGAGAAAATCACCGTTGGAGAGCGTGGAGGCCTACGACAGCATCACCATGGTGTGGGTTCACGGAAAGCCGATCTCCCGAGACAGCCTGGCGGCTAGCTCAAACAAGTAGTCCATTGTTCTCGTTGCGATTGCGAATCGATTCGTCGCTAGCCGGAAGTTGGCTGGATTGTCGGAGAGCTGGCATTGCCGGCCCAAACGGAAGCCAAGGTCTCCCAAGTTGTGATATGGCGATGTTACGAAAGCAATTCGAAAGACCCATTTCCCAGCGGGCCTGAATCGTAGGTAAACCTTAACTTGCCGTCCGAAGGCACTGAACCTTACTTGTGACCCTTGCCCCAGATGTAGTCATACCTCACGCTGAAGCCCGTAAGAGCCGGGCCATTATGATGTACCACTGCCTTGGCGAATTCGAACAACAGTGAGTTTCGGGAATTGATGGACACGTTCATTTCACTGCCTAATACGAAATTGTGTTGCGCATTGTTCTGATCAACGCCGTTCACGAATGTGGCGGCCCGAAAGGAGTAGCGCGTATCGAGGGAGAACCAGACATTGTCGTTGAAAGAATAGCTGATGTGTCCCTCAAGTCCGGGCAGTGGCTCTTGCCGCAGGATCTCCCTTCCATGATAGGAGGTGTTATCCGAGTAGAAATACGCGTTGCCGTAGGCGTCGAACTCACATTTCTGTTCGCGTCCAAATGGATGAGACAACGCAATTTCGGGTTTGAAGGACCAGCGATCGGAACCGAGATTGAGAATCTTGTCGGAACGATATAGCCCGGTAGGTGCAGTCATCGTGAAGCTTACCCCCAAAGAGGTGGCCGGTTTATAGTTCTGAAATTGCGCCACGCTGAGTGCGGGCCCGCCTTTCAGCAGCATAGCCACAGAGTAGCTAGAGTCGCCCGCGCCTGTGACGGAGCCCTGGATGTTGGTTCCGGTGATCGAGCCACTGAGACCTGCGATCGGAACGCCCGCTTCCACCCACATCAAGCGGTGAAGCAACCCAAAATAGCGCGTGTAGTCGATGACTCCCTGATTGAGGTTGAATTTTGCGCCTGCGATGACAAGTGAGGTATCAATCGAAGCGTTGGCACGCACGTAAGCGTAGTTGAGCTCGAGCTGATTTGTGCCGACAGGGGTATTTTCGTAAGCGCGAGCGTCGTTGAACTGCGCGAATGCCGGGCTGTGAACCAAGGCAACGGCCAACGAAAAGCACGCGAGGAGCAGTCTTCCGTTCAGCGAAATCGTGTGGCGGGCCCGGCACCCGCAGCACAGCCTCAGCGGGTTCAACTGAGTGAGTTCGGTCGTAGCGCAGGGCATCCTCAGAAGACGACTTTGATGATTCGCATGATGAGTTCTTCCGGCGACCAGATCGTCAACAGCAGGGGGAGGAACGGGCTGGCTGTGACCGCCGCCAGACGAGTGATGTCGTCGAGACCGAACGGCGCCATGCGCATGTCGCGCACCAGGCCATAGCTGTTGCCAAGATCGGCGAGGGACTGGATGTCGCCGGTTCCAAGCAGTTCGTCCGCTGGAAGTGGCCCATCGACCACCCACTTCTGCTGAAAACTCTCCACATACCGGGAGGCCAGCAGACCATACTCGGCAGAACCCTTCCTTTTGGCAGCTGCCATCTTTGGACTGAACATGAAGAGCGGCCCAAGAATTGCCACGACAAAGAACACTACAAAACCGAAGATCTGCAACTTGAAGGACGGCAAGCTTTCGCCCCTGTAAAGGACGCGACTGGCAACCAGTCCGGCAAGCAGAGCACCCTGAGCGAAGAGGATTGGGCCGAAGGCATAAGAGGTCTTGCCCAGGAACCCGATACCAGCGCAGCGGTCCGGGTGGCTTGGAATGAGATTCAGGTTTATCCGGCTGACCTGCCAGAGGAAACGGAACCAGATGAAAAATCTCCAGTACCAGCGCAACAGGATGAACTGCACGATGGGTAGGCTGATGAAGACGTACCAGAAGCCGGCAGTAGTCAACGACCACCGCCCACCCGCTCCGGCATACCAGGTATCGGTACCGAGGACGACGCGCCCGTGCCAGAGCCACAGACCAAAACCGTAGGCGCAGGCCAAAACTACGATCTCGGCGGCAATCGAATTGCGCAGCCTCATGGCTGACGCGACGGCACTCTCAAAGCGGGGCAAATCCTGGGGCAAAATGATCCGGCGCTCAACGAATCGGCGCACGATAGGACGTAGACGCGAATGTACGACCAGCTCGGCCGCGATCAGGACCGGGAGGGCTACCAGAAATCGCACATGCACTTCTACGTCCTGAAAAAACGAGATCCGGCTTCCACTCCCCATGACCGGGCTCAATCCGGCCAGAATCAAAAGCGGCAGCCATGCGATCGCCGCAATAAAAAATATGCGGCGATATAAGAGCTCCAGGTGGTCTCCTTCGAGATGCGCTCTCCGCAAGAGCTGATAGAGTGGACCACCGAGCACCAAGGAAAAATCTTGGGGTTCTCCGAGCAGATTGGGCTCTGCCATTGTGCTGAACCTATCCTCCTCCTCTAAACTGCGTGCTTCTCGTCCTCGCGATGTGGTTCGTCAATCTACACCAGCCGCCGAAGCTTCAACGCGTGGGGCCCCACCCTGAATGTATGCCAGGGCTTCTGCAGCCGAGTCGAATCGACAAAAATGCGCACGGCACTCTCAAGGTCCATATCACCATCTCGCTTGCCGGAGAGAAACTGTTGTTCGGTGTTCCAGAAATCCCATAGAAGGCTGGGCACCGTCTTCACTGAGCTCTTGCACGTCACGTTGCTAGCCATCGCTTGACCGCCCCTAAGAAGGAGTTTCCTCTTTGGCGCGGATGGGTTGCCCCTTCGAATGAGACCTTTCGAAAAACGAGAGGATGTCCGCGTTTCCAGAGGCTACCCCTTCATTGACGCAAAGAATAGTAGAGATTTCTGGACGAAATAGGAGTGTACTCTCTGGTGCAAGCCGTGCGACAGCGGCATAAACTGGCGCAATCCGGAACACTCGACCGTTTGTCCCGACGACGAACGTGAAAGTTCACCGACACCATCGGAGTCCATCGTACGTCTGCACAGCCGCTCCGTGTGGGCAGCTATGAGTAAAGCCTTCCCTTCCAATTCCAGCGGGCCCGGCCAAGTCACCCACCTTAACCCCAAGATAGAGGGCCCTGTCTGGATTCGTTGGGTTCCTGGATTGAATACGTTTGGTCGCTATGAGCGTTCGTGGTTGCGACACGACCTTGTGGCCGGGTTGGTCATGACCGCTATGCTGGTGCCGGTAGGCATCGCCTATGCTCGTTGACACCTGGAACGACGCCACACATCACTATGAGATCACGCTGATCGATTTGAATACGAAGCAGAGAACCACGCTTATCGGCAGCACGGAAACGGGAAACGCCGACGTTTGGGATCCTTTGTATACCGGCGGCCCGCTTGTGTGGGTTTCCCCGCGAGACATCAGCCAGAACCAAGAAATTCATATGATGAGCTTTAGTCCGCTACAAATTACGCACAATAACGTCGCGGATTACTTTGCGAGCACTCTCCGGTAGTCCCTGGAGATACACGAGCCCTGGAACCATTTCGAATAATCGGGGAGCCATGCCATGCTCCCCGTTATTTAGTGAATCCCTTGGTATCAGGGGGTAACCGTAGGTCGCTAGAGTGATTGGTTTTGGGCCCGGGAATCGCACATCCGATGTGGCAGCGTACGACTCGTCCTCAGGCACTCCCATTGAACGGCGTCCCGGCCGCCAACTGAGTTGCAATTTCTTGCACATCAGGCATGGGAATCACTTACTTTCGAGTGGCTTGTTTCCAGTTAAGCTATGTATTTTATTAATGTTACACGCTGGTGCCGAAGACCGTGGTTTGGTTAACTAATTGCTCTAACGTAGCCGAACTAACTACTCCGCTGGATTAGATCTTCCCCCCCGCAGAGTTCGAGGGACGGCCCATGAATCTAAGCACGCAATTCCGCGTGAACACTCCGAATGTCACCCATGAAACGATCGATGGCGAAACCGTCATCGTCAATTTGGTTAGCGGCAACTACTACAGCCTGCAAGGCACGGGAGTGCTGATTTGGCTGCTGGTGGAAAGAGGCTTTTCGGTTGAGGCAGTGATCGATTGGCTAAAACATCGGTATCCAAGCAAGGCGTCTGAAATCGAGCCATGTGTCCTCAGCCTGCTGGGCCAGCTCAGTGAGGAGGATCTCATCGTCCCCGGTGCCGTGCCAAGCTCCACCCCGGAGGCGCCGTCGATGAATGAGAGCGTGGAAGGGCGGTTTGAACCGCAGGCACTGCAGAAGTTCACCGACATGCAGGAACTGTTGCTGCTCGATCCCATTCACGAGGTGGACAGCGCGGGTTGGCCCCACAAGAAATCGGATGTGACTGTCTGAACTAGCCTGCACCCCATGTCCACGGCCCCAGCCAGCACGATTGAAGCCGCGCGAAGTGGCGACCACCTTCCGCGCTCGTTCTTCGAAGACTGTCAGCGGGCGTTTGAAGCGGCCGCCGAGCTGGTGGGCGAGTTCGACCAGTGCTTTCAATTAGGGGGATACGGCGTACGTCTCAGGTTCGCAGGAACTGCGCTGCTCGAAAATATGTCAAGAGCATTCGCCCCTGCGGCGTCTGCTTCCGCACACGTCCCCGACCTTACGATCTGCCTTTGGGACAGCGAATCGAGTGGTTGCCAGCCACCCCGGCCGCAATGGCGGGAACACAGATCGCTTCGAGGTGAAGTAGAAGGCTACAACACCACCCGCTTCTACACCGTCTATGAGCACGAATCTGGTGGCTTCACTCTGTTCGACAGGGAAAGGAATCTCGCCAATGTCTGGGTTCCCGCGGCAAATCGCGTCCCCTATTGGATCAAAGGTTCACCCCTGCGAACGGTATTGTATTGGTGGATGGGACTTCACCAGCGGCAGCTGGTTCATGCAGCCGCTGTAGGCAATCGATCCGGTGGAGTCTTGATTGCTGGAAAAAGCGGTTCTGGCAAATCGACCACGGCGCTGGCCTGCTTGACGGCGGGAATGCAGTATGCGGGTGACGATTACGTGATCGTCGATCAGGAACCCACGACATGCGTCTACAACTTGTACAACACCGCCAAGGTCTGCGCTAATCATCTGCATGCATTCCCCCAACTCCGGGATCTGATTGACAATCCTGGAAAGCTCGACACCGAAAAAGCCCTCATCTTTCTGAGCGACGGGGCATTTGCCAGCCGGATTGTCTCTGGTTTTCCTCTGCGATCGGTTCTGGTTCCGCGGGTAACTGGCTTGCGCGACACCCGCCTGAAGAAAGCTTCCCCGGCTCTGGCCCTCGCCGCTCTGGCGCCCACAACGATGTTTGCTCATCCTCGGGGAGGCGAACAGGACTTCAAGCGGGTAGGGGATCTGGTGCGCGCCATTCCTTGCTACCTGCTGGAATGCGGCACCGATCTGCAGCAGATTCCGCTCACCATAACTGCTCTGCTGGAAAGCAGCTGTCGAGAGCCCTTGGAGGCGCAAGCGTGACGGGTCAAACCTTGATCAGCGTCATCATTCCGGCGTACAACGCCGGAGCGTTTCTTGGCGACGCCATTGAATGTGTTCGGGAGCAGCACTATGAGCCGCTCGAAGTTATCGTTATCGACGACGGATCGACGGACAATACGTTCGAAGTAGCGGCATCGTTTGGCAATTGGGTGCATATCATCCGTCAGGAAAATCAAGGTCCGGCGGCCGCCCGCAACTCTGGTCTCCGCCTCGCGCAAGGCAACAGCATTGCTTTCCTCGATGCCGACGATCTCTGGCCTGCAGGCACATTGAAGATGCTCGCTTCCCAATTGGCCGCTCGTCCAGAACTGGATGTCATTCTCGGCCGCGTTCAATACATGTGCCAGGTTGCAGCCCCAGGGGATACTCGCCGCTTTGAGCCATTCTCTGAGCCCTGCATCTCCATGAGTCTGGATGCCGGTCTTTTTCGTAGATCAGCATTCGACCGGGTGGGCTGCTTCAACGCCGCCATACGCTCCGGAGAAGACGTGGACTGGTTCATGCGCGCCCGCGAACAGCAAGTCGGCCTCAAAGTTCTGTCCGAGGTAACGTTGTTTTACCGCCGCCACGGCTGCAACATGACCCGTGCCCGGGAATCGATCCATGCTGATTTTGTTCGCGTCCTGAAAAGATCCATTGAACGGCGGAGGAACGCGAACACGCTGGAATCCCTGCCCCCAATGTCTGCGGATGCAGACAGCCGGTAACCTGGCGCAAGGCTATGAGGAAGGTATCGAAAATATGAAACCACTGGTAAGCGTCATTATTGCGGTACGAAACGGAGAGCGCTACTTGCCGGCGGCGATCGAAAGTGTGCGCCAGCAGGACTATCGGCCCCTGGAACTCATCGTCGTTGACGGCCATTCCAGCGACAACACCGCGGCGATTGCGCGCTCCTATCGCGATTTGCGCTACGTTCCGCAAGTCAATCGTGGCGTCGCCGACGCTTGGAACCAGGGAATTGCGGCAGCCAAGGCGGACCTTCTTGCCTTTTTCTCGCATGACGATCTTTGGCTCCCGCACAAACTGGGCCGTCACATGGACCTTATGTTGAGCCGTCCAGAACTGCAATACACGGTATCGCGGGTAAAGTTTTTCCTGGAACCGGGACACTCCATCCCTTCCGGCTTTCGCGAAGAACTGCTGGTGGGCGATCGTGTCGCCTATATCCCGGAAACGCTGGTGGCGCGCAAGGCCCTGTTCGCCAGAATCGGAGGCTTCGATCCCCAGTTGAGCACCGCGGAGGATGTCGACTGGTTTGCCCGGGCAAAGGACCATCACGTGACACATGAGGTCATTCCCGAAGTGCTGGTCCACAAGCGAGTGCACGACAGCAATATTTCACTGAACAGCATGACCAATGATCAGATGTTGCTTACAACCTTGCGGCAATCGATCCATCGCAAGCGGACTTTCGATTCAAAGACCATGGTTCCAGGGTCTGCGGAAAACGGAAACACAAGGCTGAACCAGAAATGAACAACACCTCTAACCCGCTCATCAGCGTCATCATTCCGGTCTATAACGCCGAGCGTTACATCGAGGAAGCGATCTGCAGCGTCCTGGAGCAGGACTTTCGTCCGATTGAGATTGTCTGCATCGCTGACGGCCCCAGCGACCGCAGCCTGGAGATCGCACAGAAGTATGCTCCGACCGTGCGCACTTACACACAAGCCAATCAAGGCGCCGCTGCGGCTCGCAATCGCGGCGTCGAGATGTCCACCGGAAGTGTGCTGGCGTTTCTCGATGCCGACGATCGCTGGACGCCGTACAAGTTGCGACTGCAGGCCGATGCCTTGGCTGTCGATCCGGGGCTCGACATGGTCTTCGGACAGGCCCGTCAACTTCATGACGGAGAGGAATGGAACCTCGGAGTCAGTCAACTCACCTGTGCGCCCGGTGAATTGATGGCGGGCATGATTCCCGGCACGTGGATGGTCAGGCGAGACTGCTTCTCCCGGGTCGGACCTCTAAGGACTGATTACCGCATTGGAGAGTTCATAGAGTGGTATGCCCGCGCTATCGACATGGGCTGCCGGGCAACCGTTCTGCCCGACCTGTTGCTGTGGCGGCGCATTCACGACTCCAATCTGGGAGTTCGCGAGCGTAAATCAGCTCCGGATTATGCCCGCGTGTTGAAGTCCGCCCTCGACCGCAGGCGGGCGGCGCAATTGAAATGAGGAATCAGTGCTGACTGCCGAAATGACCGAACCGCGCCTGGGAATCACCAACGAATCAGGCTGCTGGCCAACCGCTGTGCAGGAATTGGCCCTGCAGGCCGCACTTCTGGAGGGATACGGCGCGCGCAATGCCTGGGCTGCCTGGAAAGCGGTTGCGGATCTCGATGCCCTCGACTTCGGCATCCATCGCTTACTGCCCCTGATCTACCACAATCTGCGGGCGCAAGGTCTCAGCGATCCTGTCCTGGATAAATTCAAGAGTGTTTACCGCTATTATCTTTACAACAACGAAATCATTCTTCATCGAGCCGCCGCGATTCTCAAGGCCCTGCGCGACGCCGGAATTCAGACCATGGTGTTGAAAGGTGCGGCCCTCATCCCGCTTTATTATCAGAAGCGGGGGCTGCGCCCCATACAGGACTGCGACATCGCAGTACCTCAATCTCACGTGTTCGCCGCTATGGCCACTCTCCGGGGCCTCGGTTGGACCTCCACTTGGGAACTTGCGCCAGAACAGTTTGTAACGATTCGCCACTCCGCCCCGTTCGTTAACCCCGAAGGACACACGTTGGATCTCCACTGGGGAATCCTCTACGAATGTTGGAATCGCAATCAGGATGCCGCGTTCTGGAAGAGATCAATTCCGGTCACCATCTGCGATCAACCCACCTGGGCCCTGGAGCCGACCGATCAGTTGTTGCACATCATCTGCCATGGCGCCCGCTGGAACGAGGTGCCGCCTATCCGTTGGATTGCCGACGCTATGATGGTTTTGCGTGGCCCCGCAGAGATTGATTGGCAACGATTTCTGCGGCTTTGCGAGTTTCACCACCTGAATCTGTTTGTTCACCACAGCCTGGAGTGGTTGCGCACGAGACTCGACGCACCTATACCGCAGTTTGTGCTGAACCAGCTACAGTCGTTGCCTGTGCCCCCCATCGAGCAATTTGGGTACAACTTGATGACTCAGCCGCCGTTGGAAGGGCCGACCAACAAAGAAATCTTCCGAACCCTGCGCTACGAATATCTATGGCTGACCAGCGATGTCCCCATCTTTCGCAAGCCTTTCATTTTTCTGCACTGGCTCCAGTACAGGTGGAAAATAGGCCAGCTTTGGCAGACCCCCTTAGTTTTGCTGAGCAGCGCAGTGGCGCGAATTGCGAAGCAGCTAAGAACGCGGCTCGCCAGGGCAAGCTGCTTGAAAATCACCACTCACCCAGCGAACAGGTAGCAGCAGGCGATGACGGCTCATATCCAATCGAGATGGGAACGTCACTCGCAACAAAGCCTGGATTGGCAGTCAGGATCTAATTTCCGTGGCTGGGCGGATTCCAAAATCGAGGAACTGGAGCACGTCCTCAAAGAGAACATACTCGGATTCTGGCTGCCGCGCTGTTTGGATTTCGAGCACGGTGGTTACGCCATCAATTTTGACCGTTATGGGCATCCCAATGGGCGCAGGTCGAAGGGAATCGTCACCCAGGCGCGAATGCTGTGGCTGTTCTCCGCTTCGTTCGTTAACCAGCACGGTGGACCTGAGCTCTTGCATGCTGCGGACTCCGGCTACCAGTTCCTGCGTGAACATATGTGGGATCGCGAGCATGGCGGATTTTTCTGGGAAGTGGGCGCCTCCGGAAATTCTGTGCTGGGCGATGGCAAACACCTGTATGGCCAAGCGTTTGGCTTGTTTGCACTGTCAGCCTATGGATTAGCGACCCGCAACACCGATGCGCTGGCTTTCGCCTGCGATTTGTTCGACTTGTTAGAACGGCGCGCGCACGACAGCCGGTATGGGGGATATCGCGAGTTTTTTCGTCGAGATTGGGGTGCCGCCCCAGCGACTGAAATCGGTTATCTCGGCATGCCTGCCGGTCTCAAGCTGATGAACACCCATCTTCATCTGCTTGAGGCTTATACCCTCTTTTTTCTGGCGACTGCAGTGCCCATGGCCCGCCAACGAATCCTGGAGCTAATCTCTATACTGAGCCAATCGGTGGTCCGCGAAGAAATCGGGACCTGTACAGATGTCCACCTCTCCGACTGGCAGCCTCTGCTCACAGGAGACTCTGCCCGGACATCTTACGGGCATGTGCTGGAAAACATCTCGCTGCTGATCAACTCCTCGGAGGCAATAGAAGCATCGACCAGCCGCATCCTTCCGCTCTGCAACACCCTATTCAATTATTGCTTGAAATATGGATATGACAAACGCAATGGGGGATTCTACGAAAGCGGACCTCTGGGACGGCCTGCCGACAACCGCAGGAAAACCTGGTGGGTGCAGGCGGAAGCACTTTGGAGCACTTTGCAGATGCACCACCTAACGTGGGATCCGACCTATCTCGAAATCTTTAATCACAATTGGGAATTTGTGAAGCGCCATCAGATCGATTGGACTTACGGTGAATGGTATGAGCAAGTCAATCGCTGGCGAGTGGTTAAGAGCGATAAGGGTCACATCTGGAAAGCGGGCTACCACCAGGGAAGAGCCATGATCGAATGCATAAGGTTACTGAGGGAGTGTGCCGCGGGTTCCAACCTGGAAACCAGGCTAAGCGTTTGACATCCTACATAGTCGAGACACGTACGATTGTGCACTCGATTTCCTTGCCGCTTGATCCGGTCACCTTTCCCTTGTTGCCCTTGATCTCGTATTTCAGATCACTGCCAACAATGAAGTCGGTGGCCTTCACCGACTTGTTCTCCTTGGTGCGGCAGGTGTACTGTTTTTCCTGGGTCGCGAAAGAGAGATCGTATTGCTGATTCTTATGGTGTTTGTCAGTGGTGCCGGCTGGTTGGAGATCCCTGAGGGTGGTGGTTCCTTTTTCCTTGGAACCTGCGCTTGCGGTAAGAGCAGCCATCAGTATCAACAACGTGATCGCACGCACCCTGTGCATGTTCAACCTCCGAAGCGATTGTAGCCTGTTCCGGCTAGCTCTGGAATTTTTGTGATGCCTGACCAGGCGCTCGGGAAGGGCTTTAGTTGCTGGGGCGTGGGCCTGGCTGGACAATCAGAAAACGATCCCAGCCCAAAGGTGCGGATTACTTTCCCCTGCATTTGGCAATGATCAGAGTTATGTCGTCGTGTTGATGGTGAGGGCTGAATCGGCGGACCTCATCGACGACGGCTGTGAGCAACGGCTGCGAAGGCAGCTCACGATTACGCCGCAAAGATTCGATTAAACGCTGCTCTCCGAACTCCTCACCCGCATCGTTGAACGATTCGGTTATCCCGTCGGTGTAGAGGGCTAGTACGTCTCCGGGGCGAAGTTGCCATTCCGTCATTGTGCACTCCCATTGGCGAAACAGCCCGAGCACGGTGCAGGTGGCATCCAGAAGTTCAATGGCGTTATCGCGGTGGAGGAGGATAGGAGAATAGTGGCCGCAATTTACGTAGCGCAGGATTTGAGTGGTATCGTCGTATTGACCGAAGAAGAGGGTGGCATAGGCGCTCTCGGTCGTATTCTCATAAAACAGCTGGTTTACTGATTGCAGAAAACGTTGCGGCTGATCCCAAGCGATCGCACTCTGGCTGCGCAGGTTCGCCTGCAAGTTGGCCATCAAGAGAGCGGCAGCGATTCCTTTTCCGGAGGTGTCGCCGATCACGAGTCCGAGCCGGTTTCGGCCCAGGTCGAGGAAATCGTAGTAGTCGCCGCCGACTTCACGAGCTTGAATGCAAATGCCGGCATAATCCAGTGTGTGAAGCGGAGGCAGGGTTTGGGGGAAAAGCCTGGCCTGCACTTGTTTGGCAATTTCCAACTCCTGAGCGGAACGCCGTTCTGCCTCGAGTTTTTCCGCAGCCGCGCGGCGCTGGGCTTCGATCTCACGAACGAAGTCGTCGCGACCGACGAGGGTGAAGGAATTTCCATCCAGGTCGTCAAAGCGAGTGAATATCCCACCCCATAGCGTGGTCTGCGGGGGATGGTGAAAGCGGACACCGCGCCTCTGCCACTCCTCAAATTTCGCCACCACATCTTCGGTGACAAAAACGGTATGCCGGGAGCGGCCAATCAATTTGTATTCCGCGGAGTTGCGCTTGGGACTGACCAGGGCCAGCACTGTGCTGCCATCTGGCGGTGCCACCGCCAGCCAACGCCCGCCGGATTCATAGCTTTCATCGACGACCAGGCCGAAGCCGAGCTGGTCTACGAAGAAGCGCAAGCTGCGGTCCTGATCGCGGACGAAGAGGTTGACGCATAGGACGCGGAGATAAGGTTCGTGGCGATCTATACCCAGAGCTTGCGGATCGAAAAGATTTTGCGTGGCAGAGCGGGGCATTGTGGCGATTATAAGTGGTAGCCCGAATCCTAGGTTCCGGTTCCGCGAATGATGTTGATGGGATTCACGCCAGCCTCGCGTCCATTCGTGTCGGAGCGCTTTTCCTCCTGCTCTATCTTGTCGCCCTCGCCTGGCGCCAGAAAAAGGTTGGCTTCCAAGCCATGTTGCCGGTTGTAAAGATCGAAATACCGGCCACCCAGGGCATAGAGTGAGGCATGAGTTCCGCGTTCGACAATCTGACCGGACTCGACAACAAGAATTTGATGGGCTCGCCGAATGGTGGAGAGCCGATGAGCGATCACGAAAGTGGTGCGGCCCTGCATGAGGTACGAGAGGCCTTCCTGAATGAGTTGTTCGGATTCGGAATCGAGGCTGGAAGTCGCTTCGTCCAAAATCAGGATGCGTGGTTCGGCCAGAATGGCGCGAGCAATCGAGACACGCTGGCGCTGCCCCCCGGATAGCTTCACACCACGCTCGCCGATGATGGTGTCATATCCGTCTTGGAAGCGTTCAGCGAATTCGTCGACGCGGGCGATGCGAGCGGCGCGCAGAATCTCCTGTTCACTTGCGCGCGGGCGAGAAAAAGCGATGTTCTCGCGAATGGTACCGTCGAAGAGGAAGGAATCCTGCAGGACGGTACCGAGATGCGTACGATAAGAATCCAGTCTGACGGTGGAAAGGTCGACTCCATCGATCAGCACCTGGCCGGCCTTCGGGGTATGAAAAGCCGCTACCAGACCGATGATTGTCGATTTGCCGGATCCCGAAGATCCCACAAGTGCGGTCACTGTGCCCGGCCGGGAGTCAAAGGAGATGTCCTGCAGGACGGGCTTACCGGGCTCGTATTCAAAATAGACATTGCGGAACTCGATGTGTCCGGATACTCCGGGCAGAGCGACGACGCGACGAGGGTCCTCATCTTCCGGATGCTCGGTCAGCACTTCGCGAGTGCGCTCCAGGCCGGCGATAGCTTCGGTGAGTTGGGTCCCGATCTGAACGACACCAAATAGCGGCGCGGCCATGAAGCCCAGGAACATTGTGTAGGTGAAAAACCCGCCCAGGGTGAGCGTGCCCGCCAGGATCTGATGTACGCCTGCGAACATGACGCAGGCGCCGACCAGTCCTAAGAGCACGCTGGAGGAGAGGCTCATGACGGAAGTGGCGGTCAGGGTCTTGAGAACGTTCGCCAGCAAGCGCTGGACGCCGGTCTCAAAAACGGCGTGCTCGCGGGCTTCAGCGTGATATCCCTTGACCACGCGGACACCGCCCAGCGACTCGGCGAGTCTTCCGGTCACCTCGGCATTGATCTTGGAACGCTCGCGAAAGATGGGGCGCATGGTTTTAAAGCCCTTTCGCAAAGCCAGCGCGAAGACGCTCAGAAAGCCAATGGCCATCAGGGTCATGCCGGCGCTGATGCGGAACAGAACTACCAGGGCAATAAGCGCTGTCAGCAATCCACCCAGGAAGTCGACCAGGCCGGTGCCGAGAAGGTTGCGAACGCCTTCGACGTCGGACATGATGCGGGAGATGAGAACGCCGGTCTTGTTGGAATCGTAGTACGCAAGCGGCAGCCGTCCAACATGTTCCTGCACCCTCAGGCGCAGTTCGGCAATCAGCCTCTGCGCAGCCTTGGAGAGGAGTTGAGTAAGCGCAAAGGACGTGCTCCCCTGGATCAGAGTGGCCAACAGCACGGCTCCGACAATCGGCGTCAGCAGCTTCAACTGGTGCTTGATTACGACGTTGTCGATCAGATAACGGGTCGAGTAGGGAAGTACCAGTCCTGAGACGCGATTGACGGCCATAAGAAGCAGGCCGAGCGCGAGGAGCCACCTGCGGGGGCGCACCAGCGCCCAGATCTCCGGCATCGCCGCACGGAGGTCGGGCTTACGCTTTTCTTGTTGGTTTCCCGATTTTCGGGAAGATAAGTCGCTCACTTAGCCAATTGGACGCGATGGACATTGCTGCTGGTACAAAATCTTAGGTCGGCGGCATCGCCAGGGGGGCGAGAGGCTTCTAAGTTGGTTGCCGGGCTATCGTTGGATTTCGCCGGAGTCGATAGTGCGGCCGGCGCGAGAGATGGTCTGAAAGTAGAGTTTGTCGCCAGCAATTTCGACGATCATGAAAGCCTCGTCGGTATCAAAAGCCGCGTCCAGATCGCTGTTGGAACCAAAATCATGGGTCATGAGCTTCCCGGAATTTCCCAGCACGAAATAATGGATGTTGTCTTTGGGCTTGATGCGCTGGTAGACGTGCTCGTGGCCGGAGAAGACCACATTGACGCTGTAACGTTGAAAGAGCGGCAAAAGCTGCGATCGCAGGTCGAGATCCGCACCATGATGAACCCCGGCAGAATAAAGAGGATGATGGAAGTAACAAATCTTCCATTTTGCATCTGATGCTTCCAGAGCCTCACGCACCCAGCGCAACTGGTCAGGATCCATGTAGTTGCTGTCCAGCACGAAGAACTCTACCGGGCCCTTGCGGAAGGTGTAATAGCGTTCTCCTTTCATGTTGAAGGGTTTGTAGAGGCGCTCATCGTTAGGATCGTCGTGATTGCCGAGGGAGGCGTAGAACTTGACGCCCGCATCCAGCAGGGGCTTGTAAGGAAGCTCGAATTTCTTGACGAAGTCCTGGGGACGGTGGCCACCATAGATATTGTCTCCGAGCATAATCACGAAATCGTATTTCACCTGCTGCCAATAGGTTTCCATTTCCTTGGCAATGTCGTACTGGGCGGAGGTGCCGCTACCGCTATCACCGATTACAGCAAACCGCACCGACCGCGATTCCAAAGGCAAGCGAACATCAAGTGACGTTGTACTGGAAGTGCCCGCAACGGACGCCTGCGCGCTTCCCTCACTGCGGTATAGGCGCGCCGCAGAAGAGATGGCGAGGATGGAAAAAGGACAACAGAGAATAGCGGAAGCAAGAATGAGGATCGGTAATGCGGTTCGACGCATGTTGTTCGTCCTCACTGCTTCAAGAGCCTGGAATGGCTCCCGGAATGTAGTCCACGATCATATTGGGCACGGTGTCATACAAAATCAAATCGCGGCCGACAATGCGGTATTCAAGCTCTTTGGGCAGCTTGGGAAGCTTCATTAACAGGGTAGGCGGCATCGATTGCAACGGCACTCCGTCAGGATACGGCTGGTTCACTTGGAGCGATAGGCCGCGAACAGGTTCGGCGTGCTGCAAGCTCTTGCGTGGGTTAGCGCCGTTGGGCCCGTCCAGCGAAGCGGCGATCTGGCGTTTGAAGTAGTTGGAGATTTGCGGCGTGAAGATGTCCCCCTGCTTGGCATCTGACCGCGCTTCACGCAACCTGGCTGCCAGGGAATGACGTTGATCGGCGAGTTGATCGGGTGAACTGGTGGGCTTCGGCGAATTTCCAGCCTGGTTTTTTCGCAGCCTGAGATATTTCCCGACTCGATTCTCAAAGTCTTTGGCGATCAGGCTATCGGCCTGACCGGCTGAAGGAGCCGGCGCCTGCGTGGAGGCCAGAACGGAGCTTGTCTGCAAAAGTATGGCAAACCAGAGTCCCAGGCAGATTTTGATATGGACCAGCAAAAGGCTGTTTCTCCTGACTCTGTGGTTGGATGCAAAACAACCTCCAAGCGAAGTCCATACGGGGATTGCCGGAGAGCCTGAACCGGCCATCCAGAGCGGGGATTCTGGCATCTGAGTTGTACTCGAATGCTGACCAACACTGCCGATCTGATCAGCCAGGCAAGCCGCAAGCCGCTGCGCACACGCCGCCATGTCAAGTGGCTTTCGACATTCGCCATTCTGGTTCTTGTCCTGGTGCCGGTGGCGGGACGTGGGCAGGCGTTCAGAGACGCCACTGCAACGCCCACAGCTACTGCAACTCTGTGGAAGGATCCCGGCGACATCCGGGCCCGAGACCTGTACTACGGCGTCGGAGGCAAGGAAGATGAGCCCCGGGGTGCGATGACGTTTTTGAAGGAGGATATGGGCGGCACGCAACCTAAGTTTGATGCACGCGATGAAGCGGGCAGAAAGTGGAAGGCCAAACTGGGAGTCGAGGCCCAGCCGGAAACCGTAGCCACGCGACTGCTTTGGGCAGTGGGTTACTTCGCAAATGAAAATTACTACCTCAAGGTTGTCGAGGTGAATGGTCTGCCAAAGCACCTCCACAGAGGACAGAATTTCGCTACTTCCGATGGAACCGTAAAAGGGGCGCGCTTGCAGCGACACCCCAAGGATTATAAGAAAGCAGGGGATTGGAGCTGGAAGCATAATCCGTTCCGCGGGCAGCGCGAATTTAATGGCCTGCGAGTGATGATGGCCCTGATCGACAACTGGGACCTCACGCATAAGAACAACGCGGTTTTCGAGGATCGCGATAGCGGAGAAGTCATGTACGAAGTGAGCGATGTTGGCGCCAGCTTTGGACCGCCGGGGCAGAGCTACACGAACAAAAAGTCGAAGAATAACCTTGATGCCTACGGGCGCAAGAAATTTATCTCTAAAATCACTCCTAAGTATGTCGACTTCAATTTTCCGACGCACCCTCCGTTGCTCTACTTTTTCGATCTGCCGTTGTTTTTTGGGGGAGTGAGCCATCACTGGATCGGAAAACACATCCCACGCCAGGATGCCAAGTGGGTGGGATCGCTGCTGGCGCAGCTTTCGCATGAACAGATTTGCAATGCATTCCGAGCCGCGGGATATACGCCTGAGCAGGTGGAGGCTTACTCCGCGGCGGTGCAGGCGCGCATCGATTCGTTGAACCGCCTGTAATCACGCGGGTATCGCTAGCGGGGCTCCAGGCTCTCGTCTCCCACGAATTGCAAGTGATAGAGCTCGGCGTACAGGCCGCCGCGGTGCAGCAGCTCGTCGTGCTTGCCCCGTTCGACGATTTCACCGTCCTGGATGACAAAGATGACATCAGCCTTGCGGATGGTGGAGAGACGATGCGCAATGACAATCGCGGTTTTACCCTGGATGAGGCGATCAAGCGCCTCGAACACGAGTCGTTCAGAAGCTGAATCGAGGCCGGTGGTGGGTTCGTCGAGAATGAGGATGGAATTTTTTCGCAGGATGGCGCGGGCGATGGCGACGCTCTGGCGCTGGCCGCCAGAGAGCGTCATGCCGCGTTCGCCGATGATGGTGTCGTACCCTTCAGGCAATTTTTCGATGAAGTCGCTGGCATTGGCGAGTTCTGCGGCTCGAATAATCTCGGAACGGGTCGCTTCCGGTCTGCCATAAGCAATGTTCTGCCAAACCGGGGCATGAAAGAGCATGGTCTCCTGCAGCACAAAGCTGATCTGCTGACGCAGGGATCGCTGGCGGTAGCGGCGGATGTCCATGCCATCAATCTTGACGGCTCCGGCGGTTGGTTCATAGAAGCGCGGAATCAGGCTAATGATGCTGGTTTTGCCGGCGCCAGTGGGCCCTACCAGGGCCGCGAGTTCTCCTGCCTTGATAGTGAAGCTTACGTCCTTAAGAACGGGAGTGTCCGGCGTGTAAGAGAACGAGACGTTATCGAATTCGATATCCCCGCGAAAGCGCGGCGCCGCGATGGCGCGAAGAGAATCTTTGATCTCCTTATCGTTAGCCAGAATTTCCTGGATGCGCTCGTAACCCACAGCCGCCTTGGAGTAACTGTCGGTCATCTTGGAGAGTTCCTGCATCGGCTTGTACATCTTCTTCAAGTAAAGGATGAAGACCACGAGGGAGCCGGCGGAGAGGCTGCCACTTAATATCAGTCGCGCGCCAAACCAGAGAACCAGTCCGGTGCCCACTGCAACAATTAGATCGACTATAGGGGTGAGTTTGGCTTTGAGACCGCGCGCCCGGAGGGCAATCTCGATTCCTTCCAGGCTTTCTTGCTCCAGGCGGCGTACTTCGTAGTCTTCGCGGGCGAACGCCTTCACTACTCGGATCGACGAGAGCACTTCTTCCACAACCGAAGTAATCTCTCCTTCTTTCTTGCGAACAGCGCGCGCGGCCTTCTTGATCCGCCGGGTATAGGAATAGACGACGATGAACAGTGGCGGTGCGATGGAAAGGGCGATCAGAGTGAAGCGCCAGTTCAAATAGAACATCACACCGATCATGCCGAAGAGCGTGATGATGTTGATCAACGAACTGAGCAGCCCGGAAGTGATGAAGCTTTGAATGGAGTCGATATCGTTCGTGACCCGGCTGATGAGATCGCCAGTCTGCTTCTGGTCATGGAAGGCGAGTGACAGCCGCTGGATATGGGCGTAGATGGTTCGCCGCAACTCGTAGGCGATCCACTGGCCAACATTTGTGGTGATGTATTTCTCGGAGTAAGTGCATACTGCATCGAGAGCAGCGATTGCCAAAACCGCCAGGCAAGCGAACTTGAGCATGCCGATCTGGTCAGAGCCGGTGATGGGCTGCAGCCAGCGAAGCATGGAGGCGTGGGTGTCACGTCCGCGCAGGACGTTATCCAGGACGATTTTCAGAGGCCAGGGATCGAGAAGATTGGCGGCGCCCTCGCCGGTTACAGCCAGGAGGCCGAGAAGCAATGAAGTCCGATGTGGGGCAAGAAGCTGGGCGATGGTGAGCTTTTTGCGTTTCTGAGTGACAATCGCATCCTGCACAGGATTCGCTCCGCGCCGACTCCGTCCCGGCCATGCGTCCGCCACGGGGCAGCGGAGACGTAGCAATCGCATGGGATGGATGTCGATGCCAGCCGTCAAGTTGCTTGGCGCACCGGCTACGCCGTATCCCAGGGCCTAATGCTCTAAGTTCAGTCTGGTGGCTGGATTCGGGGCGTAGGGGCGGAGGGGGAATACCACCGGGAAGGTCAAGTCAGTCTTCCCTTGTAAGTAAAGTTCTGCTTTAGCTCTGGGCCTGAGCCGTTACAATGTTCGGCAACTTAATCGCATTGAAAGATAGGAAGGCTCTTGCACGCCAAAGCTCATAAACCCGTGCTATCCCTGTCCGGCAAACGAATCCTGGTTTCCCGCGCGCGCGAACAGGCGTCCGTCCTTTCTGAGGGCTTGCAGGCGGCGGGCGCGGAGGTCGTGGAGATTCCGTTCATTGAGATTCGTGAGCCGAAGTCTTACGCCACCCTGGATTACGCGATTCACAGTCTGCCCAATTACGACTGGCTGATCGTTACCAGCGTGAACGGGGTCGAGGCTTTGATGAAACGGATGGAGAAGCTTGGCAAGTCAGAAGCTGATCTGCTGCACCTGAACATTGCCGCCATAGGCCCGGCTACGCGGAAGGCGATTGAAGACTATGGTCTGCCAGTTGACGTTGAGCCGGAAGAATACATTGCCGAGGCGGTGGTGGAAGCGCTGCGCGATAGGGTCAGAGGGAAACGCGTGCTGCTGGCGCGCGCTAAAGTCGCGCGGGATGTGATTCCTAACGAACTGGATAAGCTGGGGGCGCGCGTCGATGTGGTGGTTGCATATGAAACGGTTCTGCCCGAGTCTTCGCGTACCGCGCTACTCGAAGCGCTGCAAGACCGAAAACACAAGCTATACGCCATTACTTTTACCAGCTCCTCCACTGCCCGCAATTTTGTCGAGTTGTTGGGAGACGATAAAGCGCATTCCGCGCTGCTGGATGGAGTAAAGTTGGCTTCGATCGGCCCAGTGACCTCCAGCACGCTGCGTGAGCTGGGCCTGCGGGTGGATGTCGAGGCCAGCGAGTACACCATACCTGGGCTGATCAAGGCGCTGAGCGAGGCGAAGTAGGCGGCGCGGAGGCCGGATGCAAGCTGTCACAGTTACAGGTGATCGCGCTCACAGACGCTTTCCGATGCACCAGGTAAAGTATCTTAAAATTAAAACGAAGGCGCGCACCGATGCCATCCTCACCCCACATCTTCTCGGTGCGCGCTTCTCTTTTGGGATGAATCAGATTGCAGGAGCGTCCGCGTCACGAAGTTATTCCAACGTGCATCCGCAGCCGGGTGAGGGTACCTGCATGCGCAGGAAATCTCCCACTCGCTTGGAGGCGTCGAGGCGGTTTTCCAACCGCCCAAACACGTGCCCTTCGTCGTCGTAGATTTTCAGTTGCGCAGTTCCGCCGCGCTTCTTAATGGCCTCAGCTACCTGTTCGGCCTCTGACTTGGGGCAGCGCGGGTCGTTACCTCCGGCGATGAGCAGGAGTGGGGCTTTGATCTTGTCAATGAAGTTAATGGGCGAGCGCTCTTCCCAGAGCGCCTTGTTCTTCTCCGGATCGCCCATGGTGGCGAAGTCATACTCGCGCAGCAGCGGATCCTCGTGACGGAATTCTGTGAACCAGTTCACGAAAGGAACGATGGCCACTGCCGCTGCCCACATTTCAGGCGCCTTGGTCACGGCCATCATAGTCATGTAGCCGCCGTAGCTGCGCCCCATCACGATCATCTTCTTGGGATCGACGTAGCCTGTCTGCTTGGCAAAATCGGCCGCCGCGAGTACGTCCTGAAGATCGCCGCCACCCATGTCCAAGAGGTTGGCATCCTGAAATTGTTTGCCGTATCCGGTGGAGCCGCGGTAATTGGGCGCGATGACTACGTACCCCTGATTGATCATGTATTGCACGATAGGCTGAAAGGAGTTCTGGTACTGCAAATCGGGCCCGCCGTGAATGTAGACTATCGCCGGATAGCGGCCGTCTTTGGCGATGTTGTTGGGCATGTAGAGGAAGGCGGAGATCTGGTATTTGCTATCGTGGCTGGGCAAGTGCACGAGATAAGGTTGGACAAGGAATTCGCTCTCGAGACCAGCGGTCATCGAGCGCGTCAACTGCGTGGTCTTGCGGTCCGCGATGGAATAGACCCAGAGGTCGATGGGCACATCTGGACCTTCATGTGTGTACAAGAGCCGGGTTCCGTCTCTGGAGAACGCTGTCCGGGCCCCGGCAAGAGCGTTTACTCCTGCGGGAAGCGCTATGCGTTGGGCTCGTTTTGCCGCCAGGTCATTCAAATACAAGTCGGTATTTCCATCCACATTGGCCGTGAAGGAAATCAGCTTCCCGTCGGGAGAAAAGCTGCCGGGCGTAATTTCCCACTTCTCGTGTGTCAGCCATTCGATGTTCTGGCTGGCGATGTCCAGGATTCCAATGTTCTGATAACCGTTTTCAGCATTGGACCGGATGAGGAGTTTCTTGCCATCCGGTGACCAGGCTGCGGCGGAATACGGTTTTTCGCCGTCGTGTGGTGTCAGGTTCGTGCTTTTGCCAGCGGCAAGTTCCGCAATCATTACCCGGCTGTCTTTTTCGTCGGCGCGCTGCTGGGTGTAGGCGATCCACTTGCCGTCGGGCGACCACAGCGGGTTCACGTTGCTCCACTCTTTGGCGGTGCCGGTGGTCAGTTTGGTCACGCTGCGGGTCAGGACGTTGAAGATGACGATCTCATAGGTGGAGGCGTCCCGCGGCTTCACCTGATAGGCCAACTTCCTGCTGTCCGGGGACCAGGCTGGATTCTCCTCGGAGACCTCGGGCGTGCTGGTGAGGTTGAGGACGTCGCCGGTCTTAGGCGAGACGATGAAAACGTCCCACTGTTCATCGCCATCATGGTCGGACTGGTAGGCGATCCATGCGCCATCGCGTGACCAAGCGGGATTCGTTTGGCGCTGCTCACTGATGGTCAGTTGCGCAGGCCAGCCTCCCTGCGCGGGCACCAGCCACAGGTTCTCGCGACCGCTGAGATTCGTGACCACCGCCACCGTTTTACCATCCGGCGACCAGGCACTCGCTCCGATCTCGCGCGTCAGGAAGAACTGTTCCAGCGAATAGTTGGGAAGATCGGCGACCGTCTTGCTGGCCGCTTGTTTAGGATCGGTGATGGCAGTGGGAGGCTGGAGGATTTGTTGGGCCGAGGCCAGCAGGGAAGAGCAGCCAAGAAAAATGCAAAGTATAAGAGAGCGCATTGGAATGAATTGTAATCGGGCAGTCAGGAAAGTGAGAAGTTAGATCGGGTGAAGGAAGTAAGAGTACGACCTGAGATCGGATGATCGCGTGACGTAAGAGCGTGTCGAGGCTGCGCCTGACCTGAACGGACGAGACGAGTATTGCCAGGACGAACAAAACACAAGGTCCTTCGAATCGGGCCTCGTCTTCGTACTCGGCCCTCCCTCAGGATGACAGTGGTTGCTGTCTTCCTCGATGTAGCTTCGTGTCCTTTGTAGTTGGAAAGGGACCTAGGGCTTGGCGTCTTCGTGGATATCGACTGTGCTCCAGGTTTTGTCGGCGGCGTGGCAGATATCCTCGAGTGGGCAATCCACGCACTTGGGTTTGCGGGCAATGCAGAGAGCGCGGCCGTGCAGGATAACGGCGTGCGAGAAGATGGTCCACTTATCGCGTGGAATCACCTTCATCAGGTCCTGTTCCACCTTTTCGGGAACTTGTTGTTTGCTCAATTCCAGGCGATGCGAGATGCGATAGACGTGAGTGTCGACCACCACGCCTTCATTCTTGCCAAACCATGTTCCCAGCACGACATTGGCAGTTTTGCGGGCGACTCCGGGCAGGGTGAGCAGTGAGTCCATATCGCTGGGAACCTGCCCACCGAAGTCGCTCATGATCTTCCGAGCGGCGCCTACCACGGCTTTGCTTTTGTTGCGATAGAAACCGGTGGAATAGAGATCGGGCTCGAGCTGCTCGGGCTTAAGGGCGGCGAAATCCTGGAGGGTGGGATATTTTCGGAATAGCTCGGGCGTCACCATGTTTACGCGCACGTCGGTGCTCTGCGCGGAGAGGATGGTTGCGACCAGCAACTCCCACGCGTTGCGGTGATGCAGAGCGCATGTGGCTCCGGGATAGCGCGCCTGCAGACGGCTGAGAATTTCCGCGATTCGTTGGGGCGCTAACGGGTTGTAGCCCTTGGGAGCTTTGCCTGGCTTGATGGCGCCAGCGTTTATGGGCTTTGCAGCTTTCTTACACGCTCCGGGAAGTACGGCAGCCCGCAAGCGAGGACTCTTGGGAGCTGACGGGCTGATGGATAGGCGACCACCGCGACCTGCGCCGACACGATCCTGGCGTCCGCTCTTCGTGGGCTGGCGGGGAATGAGTCCACGCGGCATCAGCCCAGCCTCTCCAGCATTTCCTGAGGGGAAGTCTGCAGGCAGGTAAACACGGGACCCTCGCTTTCGGTGTAAGAGGCAGCGTCGGTCTCTCGCATTCTCATGGCAAGATCGAGCATCTGCTCCGGGCGGTCGGTCTCGTAAGCCAGCATGAGATCCTGAGCATCGATGCCAAAGGAATACATCACGTGCAAGCGGACATTGCGAAACTCATCGCCGACCTCAATCTGCTCGTTGATCATGCGCTGGCGCTCTTCCAACGGAAGCTGGTACCAGGAGCGGGTTTTCACCAGCGGAACGACGAACAGGTATTTTCCAGCACCCGGCCGAATCACGCCCTTGGGATCGAAGAACTTGTGGTGCTCTTGATCGATCAGATAGACGGAGCGCCTGGTCATGCTCAGATAAGAATGGGCTACCTGCAGATACGAACCGAGGCGGGTGTGCATGAAGTCGGCATGAGCGGAGCTCAGGCAGTCCAGCGAATAGCAGATGCGCCATAGCATCATCTGGCAATCACTGCGCAAGCCGACCATGGAATAGGTCAGCATCCGCATGTCGGGATTGCACCAGCGCTTCAGGGTGTCCAGGGCTTCGCCCTTCTGCCATTCCCGTTCTTCCTTGGGCAGGCCTCGCCACTCGGGCGCAATTCGAAAGAAGCTGAAGTTTACGAACTGGCGCTTTTGATCGCCGCTCCTGCCATCGTCCATGCGGTTTGTGTCCCCCACTCGCCCCGTCAGATTCTAGCAAAGCTGCGGGAGTTGGCAGGCGGCGCACGGTCCTCCCGCAGGCGGGTTTCGTCGACCTCACAGAGTTGCCAGGCAGAAACGATTGCGATGAAGGCTTCAGGGGGAGGCTAGACTTCGGTGCCTCCCAGCACCTTGCCTTGAACGTCCCAAGCCAGGCGGTGGACGGCACCGGTCGTCGCCAGCACGGCGGAACGTCCGGGGGCGAAGGCAAGACCCACTAATCCCTGCCCAGCCACCGCCAGTGCGGGTTTCTTGTCAGGAGAGATTTTGACGATGCCGCGCCGTCCGGAAAGGGAAGCGGCAACGTAAAGATTCCCGTCCAGATCGAATGCGATTCCCTGCGGCCGCCCCAATCCGCGATAAAACAATGAAACATCTCCCGCCGGCGTGACACGGTAAATAGCGTCGAAGCTGGAGGTGGTGGGTCCGGAAACATACAGATCACCCGAGGGGCTGAAAGCGAGGTGATAAGCGGAGACGCTGGGCTCCAGCGTGGCGAACACATAGGTCTGACGGTCACGGGAAATCTTGAAAATGGTGCCACTGCGATCGCCGACGTAGAGGTTCTGCTCACGATCGAACGCAATTCCGGTCGCGATGCCCATGCCCTCGGCGAATGCGGCCATGGTTCCATTGCGTGCCACGCGATAAACCGTGCCATCGTGGCGTGAGGAGACGTACATCTGCCCTTCGGAGTCGAAAGCGATGGAGGTGGCGTTCATCATGTCGTTGATGAACGGCTTCATGTTGTAGTCGGTATCGATTTTGTAGATGGCAACCGGAACCTTTTGGCCTCGCGGTCCGGAGAAGGTCACGTAGATGTTGCCTTCGGCATCGAGTGCGGGATTGGTGACGGGATGGAGATTCTCCGCAATCAGCGCGGCAACCCGCATATCCAGAGCGTTGCTGGACCGGCCGTTGGTGGAAACTGTTACCGGCCCTGACGTGGCAGTCTCAGGGACACGCACTACAACCAGATCGTCGGTACTCACGACCACGGAACCGTCAATCTCGCCGCCAAAGCGCACGCGCGGGCGGCGCAGTTCCACGGGGCTGAGCCCGCTGCCCAGGATGCGGATTTCGCCCCCAGGCAAAGCGGCGCTGGGGTCCAGCGTGTCGATGCGCGGGTGTCCATTCACATTCTTCTTGCCAATCAAGCGATCTCTGATCCCCATGGATGAGTTTTCAATTAAAGTATGCCCAGCCGTAACAGGATCTGCATCACCATCAACGCGTACAGACCTGCTGCTACATCATCGAGCACAATACCGGTGCCCTCCGGCAGTTTCTCCAGGTCGCGCACCGGAGGAGGCTTGATGATGTCGAAGGCACGAAAAAGTATAAGGCTCGCTAATAGCGATTGCCAACGGAGTGGAACGGCAATCAGGGCGATCATCTGACCCGCGACCTCGTCAATCACCACGTACCCGGGATCTTTTTGACCCGACGCGCGCGCAACCCGTGTGGCAGCAGGTATGCCGAGCAGTGCGACCGCGATTGCAATGATGCCAGCGGCAGTAATGCGGGTGACGAGTTCGAAATATTCACCCAGCCATCCCCAGAGAAGCACAGTGGCCAGCGATGCCCAAGTGCCGGGGCCAGGCTTGAGGTAACCGATCCCAAAGAAGGTTGCTATCAGGCGAGCCCAGGCAGGCGCCTGCGAGCCGGTCTCGGATGTTTGTCCCTGAGGCGCCTCAGTTTGGCTTTGGCTTGGCATTGGAATGAGATGAATCTGTTTGCCGGAACGAACGTTTCGCGGGCGCTTCGCCCTCCTCGGGGTCATTGATGGGAGTGGAAACAACATAACCACCGCTCGCCCATTTGCCTAAGTCGATCAGCCGGCAACGTTCGCTGCAAAAGGGAA
>Ga0187776_10000177_pt1 | contig 31110 bp, 24 predicted proteins | sample 0216_BV02_MP12_2_FD_132426 | JGI IMG/M metagenome (GOLD analysis project Ga0187776, IMG submission 132426) | Tropical peat soil microbial communities from peatlands in Department of Meta, Colombia - 0216_BV02_MP12_20_MG | ecosystem: Environmental > Terrestrial > Soil > Wetlands > Peat | place...
AACTCAGGCGACAACCCCGAAAACGAAATCAGCGACTTTGGACAGCGCAACCCAGAATAAGTCGGGGGTGAAGAAATCCTCGCTGGTCAAGCCGGTGATGCCGGAAACGCCTGAGTTGGCACAGCGGGTGTCGCTGAGTGGCGCGGCTGGGCGGCGGGATCCTTTCATCAGCCCAATCGTGCGGGCCACTGGCCGAGGTCCAGGGTGCCAGACGGGGAAGAAGTGCCTGATGATCGATCAGATCGCGCTCAAGGGAATTGTGAAATCACAGAACGGAATGATCGCGGTGGTTGAGAACAGCGCGCACCGCGCCTACTTCCTGCGCGAAACCGATCCGGTCTTCAACGGAGTGGTGGAGAAGATCACGGGAGATTCGGTGGTTTTTCGCGAGACCGTGACCGACAAGCTGGGAAAGGAAAGCACACGTGAAGTAGTTAAGCGCGTGAATGCGCCCATCGTTTAAGGACGTTATTCTTCCGCTTCGGCGGAAGGGACGAATTTGGCAAGCAACAAGAGAGTCAGCATTCAGACCGGGCCGAAGCAAGGGGCCAATTTAAGAGTGGCGGCACGCCGCCACACACGCGAGCGCAAGTTGCGCGTGCAGGGAGAGACCAGATGAGGCGGAAGCAAGGCATGGGTTCAATTTTGCTGCTGCTGTTGATGAGTACGATAGCGGCTGCAGCCAACACGCAATTGACCAACATTAGCGTGGCGGCGCAGGGCAATTCTACTGTCGTAGCCCTGCACATGAACGGCACGTTCAGCCACACAGAATATCGGCCCACCGATAATCTGCTGCTGGTGGACATGCATGGGGTTTCAGCGGGCAGCTGGAAAGAGCAGACGCGGACCTTGAACACCCCCGGCGTGAGCGCTTATCACGTCCTCTCCTACAGCGGGTCCAATGGAACCGAGGTAGCTCGCATCGAGTTGGCTCTGGTTCCCGCAGCCGAGGTTAAGGTCGGCGATATGGCAAATGGTCTTCAGATTCAGGTTACTGTGCCGAAGACTACTGCCAAGCCCTCAGCAGCATTGTTGCCGCTATCAAAAACCACAGCCGTGCCGGTAGCCAAGCCTGCGGCTGCCAATGAGAGTCAGGTTTCGGCAGTGAAGGAGGCGGTGGCACCGGCGATCACCCCCCTGACGGTGCGCTCGGTAGAGGTGGTTCGCGGGGACGGTACCCTGGATGTTGAAATTGCAGCCAATGGTCCACTTTCGCCGCGGGCGATGAAGCTATCGTCGCCGGCGCGGGTGGTAGTAGATCTGATGAACGCGGTGCCCTCGAATCCGAAGGTCATCGCGGTGAATTCAGGAGATGTGAAAGACGTTCGGGTAGCCCGTTTCCAGGACAGCCCGCCGGTGACCCGGGTGGTTGTTGATTTGGCGGAAGCGCGCGCTTTCGAGCTGGTGCCTGCCGGCAACAAAGTTATCCTGAAAGTTCACACCAGCGAGAAATCGCCAGCTTTAAACACGGTTCCGAACAGTCCGAAGCCGATTCTGCACAATCCGGCACCGCCGACGCTGGATGCAAGCAAGCCGGCACCGAACCCGGTCACCGCCCATTTGGTTCCGGCTACGCTGACGTCAGCGATACCGAATCCTGTCCGGGAATCGTCGAAAACTCCCGCAGCTCCCTCGCAAGTATCTGATGTCTCTCAGGCTGCCACTGGAAGAGCAACGGAAAAGGCAGCTAAAGATTTCGTGATGCTGGAGCCGCAGTTCACTCCCAAGGCGGAAAATGACGTTCCTACGGCTGATCCAAAAGCGGCGGCCGAATCCGCGGCGCGGGTGATCGAGGCTTCGAACAAAGCGGCAGCCGACGCGCTGCTGCCCCCCTCCAGCGCGGCTCCGCAAGCTGGTGCGCCTGCCACTAATGCCTCGGCGATACAGCGGGAGACGCAGATCTCCAGTCCTCCCGCGCCATCCAAGCCCAAGTACACGGGAGAACCAATTTCGGTCAATCTGAAGGATGTCGACCTGAAGGATTTCTTCCGGCTAATTCACGAGATCAGTGGGCTCAACATCGTGCTCGATCCCAATGTGAGAGGCACGTTGACTCTGGTGCTTGACGATGTGCCCTGGGATCAGGCGCTCGACCTGGTGCTGGCGAATAACGGCCTGGACCGGAAGCTGGAGGGCAACGTTCTGCGCATCGCGACGGTTGACACCCTGCGCAGGGAAGCCGAAGCGGTTCGCGCCAAGAATGAAGCTGAGGCGCTCTCCGTCCCCAAGGTTCACATTACGCATTTCCTCAGCTATGCTCAGGCCAAGGACCTGGTTCCCACTGTCAAGCGCTTCCTCTCGCAACGTGGCGACGTGATTGCCGATGTGCGCACCAACTCGCTGATCATTTCCGATATCCCGTCGGTGATTCCGGAGGTTCAGCGGTTGCTGTCGCAGTTGGACCGTAAGACACAGGAAGTGGAAATTGAAGCCCGCGTTATCGCCGCCACTCGCAACTTTGCGCGCGACATCGGCGTGCAGCTCGGCTTCGGGTGGGGAAACAACGTGTCGGCTGCTGGTGGCTCCAGTGCTGCTGGATTCAGCCCCACCAACATCACCTTCCCACCCACTGCGACTCAGCCGAAGTACATTCTGGATCCCACGGGGAAAACAATTCCGCTGTTCTCGAACCTGGCGGTTCCGGGGCCGACCAGCGGCCTGTCTTTCGTGAATGCGACCTCCACGTACCGGCTGGATACAATTCTGACCATGGCGGAGCAGCGGGGCTTGCTGAAAATTCTCTCCCGTCCGCGCGTGGTGACGCAAAACAATGGCCAGGCGATAGTTCGACAGGGCGTGCGTGTGCCTGTAGTTACGGCCGCGCAATTGGGTGGACCACCTACGACAACCTACGTAGACGCCTTCCTGCGGCTCACGGTTACGCCGCAGATTACGGTTGAGAGCACGATCTTCATGGCGATTGACGTGGAAAACACCACGCCAGATTTCTCCCGCCAGGTTGCCGGCAACCCTACCCTGATCACGCAACAGGCCACCACCCAGGTGTTGGTTGCCGATGGCGGCACCGTGGTGATCGGCGGCGTTATTCAGACGCAGAACTCGGTGAACATACAGCAGGTGCCGTTGCTGGGGGACATTCCGGTGATGGGCAACCTATTCAAGCGACGCTCGGTATCGACCTCGTCGCAGGAGTTGTTGTTCTTTGTAACCCCCAAGATCGTTCAAACCTAGTCAACCAACCATCAACCTAACTCCCCCCGCCACCTGGCGGGGGATTTTTTATCTGCCTGCGTCCATACCTGCATAGAATGAACTCGATGCGTTACCAGGTACGACAGCAGCGATTGCTCGAGCTTTTGCGGCGCCATCAGGCCTCTGGCCTCCTAGTCACCTCGCTAGTGAATATCCGCTACCTGTGCGGGTTCACTGGCAGCTCCGGAGTGCTGGCGTGCCGGCTGGATCATGGAAGACGCCAGCTGGCCTTATTTACCGACGGTCGCTATCGGCTGCAGGCGCGAGAGGAGGTGACCGGAGCCAGGATCGTGATCGAAAAGCGCTCAGCTTTGGAGATGGCGGCCGAGTGGGTGACCGGCTCAGGTCTGACTCCGATAGCTATCGAAGCCCAGCACCTGTCGGTAGCTGAACGTGATCTGGTACTCAAACATCGTCGGCACCCGAACTCGCGTTTGAAGAGCACTGTAGGCCTGATCGAGCAACTGCGGCTCGTCAAGGACGATCAGGAAATGGCAGCCATTCGCAGTGCGGTGAACTTAGGAGCCTCTCTTTTCGATACGGCTCTGAACACGATCCGTCCCGGGGTCGCTGAGGTGAGGGTGGCGGCGGAGATGGAGCACGCGGCGCGCGAATCGGGTGCGGAAGGGATGTCTTTCGAGACCATTGTTGCGGCGGGTCCGAGATCCGCACTTCCCCATGGGCACGCCTCCACGAAACCAATCCCTGGGCGTGGGTTCGTGGTGCTCGACTTCGGTGTTATACTCGCCGGTTATTGTTCAGACATGACCCGCACTGTGCACGTGGGCCGGCCGACTACAGAGGAACGAGAAATGTATGAGGCGGTGAGAGAGGCCCAGGGCGCAGGCGTGGACGCGGTTCGTGCCGGGGTGACCGCGGGGGAAGTAGATTTCGCCGCCCGCTCGGTTCTGCGGCGTAACAGACTGGACCGTTTTTTCACCCACTCCACCGGTCACGGAGTCGGCTTGGAGATTCATGAGCCGCCTCGGTTGGCGCGACGGGAGGCCGAAGTCCTGCAGCCGGGCATGGTCGTTACTATTGAGCCCGGTGTTTATGTTCCAGGCAAGGGAGGGGTTCGCATCGAGGACATGGTTGTTGTCCGCGAGAACGGATGTGAGGTACTCACACCCGGGACCAAAGAATTGATAGAGCTGTGAACGGTCCGAATTCATTGTCCGCATGCATCCAGAATGAATCAGAAAGAATTGAAGGAACTCATAGAGTTCTTAATCGAAAAAGATATTGCCGAGTTCGAACTGGAACGCGGGGATATCAAAGTACGCATCAAGCGAGGCGGAGCTTCGTCGCCAATCCATTACGCCGCGGTTGCCCCAGTAGTGTCGGCGCCGCTTGTCTCCGCCGCACCAGCCGTAGTAGTAGCCGCAGGCGGCAATTCTTCCCCTTCTTCCGCGTCCGCAGCCTCGTCTGCCGAACCCGCTGTTGAGGAAGCCGGTGGCCAGATCGTGCATTCGCCAATCGTGGGCACGTTTTACGAGTCGCCATCGCCCGGGGCTCCCCCGTTTGTAAAGCCGGGCGACCGGGTGAGCCTGGGCCAGGTGCTCTGCATTGTTGAAGCGATGAAGCTGATGAACGAAATCGAGTCGGACTATGCGGGCATTGTCGTAAAGCGGTTCGTCGAGAACGGTCAGCCGGTGGAATACGGCCAGCAACTATTCGCTATTCGTCCCGATTAGTCTAGATGCTTCTGTTCTTCCTGCCGACGATATATCTTGGAGAGGTGAAAGGTCCAGCACGCCTATTACGCGGCAGACAAACAGACAGGCGTGATGCTGCGCATCATCATTGAATCTCAATGTTTCGAAAAATTCTCATCGCTAACCGGGGAGAAATTGCCCTGCGCGTTATTTGCGCCTGCAAGGAGCTGGGCATTAAGACGGTGGCCATCTATAGCGATGTCGACCGGCACTCGCTGCACGTGCGATTTGCGGACGAAGCCATCTGCATCGGTCCTCCCAAGGTGAGCGAGAGCTATCTGAATATACCGGCCGTTATCAGCGCCGCCGAGATCGCCAACGTTGACGGTGTCCATCCCGGCTACGGCTTGCTCAGTGAAAACGCGAACTTTGCTGAAGTGGTCGAGACCTGTGGCATGAAATTCATCGGCCCACCTCCCGAAATCACGCGACTGATGGGCGAAAAGGAGAAAGCGCGAATGGCGATGAAGTCGGCAGGCGTGCCCATTCTGCCTGGCTCCGAAGGAGTGATTCCGAGTGAAGACGAGGCTCTTGGCTGGGCGAGGGAGATTGGCTATCCCGTGATCGTGAAGGCTGCCGCCGGGGGTGGGGGCCGCGGGATGCGAATCATTCGTGACCGGGAGGCACTCCCGGGTCTGTTCCAGGCGGCCCAGAGCGAAGCCTCAGCAGCATTTGGGAATGGGGATCTCTATTTAGAGAAGTTTATCGAGCGCCCGCGTCACATCGAATTCCAGGTGCTCGCTGACGAGCACGGCAACGTCGTCAGCCTGGGGGAACGCGAGTGCAGCATCCAGCGGCGGCATCAAAAGCTGCTGGAGGAATCGCCGTCGGTGAAAATGACGCCTGAGCTACGATCGTCCATCGGGGATCTGCTTTGCCGCACGCTCAGCCACATCGGCTACATCAACGCGGGCACGGTCGAGTTCCTGATGGACGAGGATGGCAAGCTCTACTTTATCGAGATGAACACCCGAATTCAGGTAGAGCATCCGGTGACCGAGATGGTCACAGATGTGGACCTGGTGAAGAGCCAGATCATGATCGCGGTGGGAGAGAAGCTGGAGAGAGTGCTGCAAGGACCGGTCGTGCATCGCGGGCACGCGATCGAGTGCCGGATTAACGCTGAGCATCCGGAAAAGTTCACGCCTTCCGCGGGAAAGATTACGGCTTTCAATCCGCCGGGAGGTACCGGGGTGAGAATCGATACCGCTGCCTACCCCGAATCGGTGATCCCGCCTTATTACGACTCCCTGATCGCCAAGCTAATCGTTCGTGGCAAAGACCGCGAGGAAGCCATTTCGCGGATGACACGGGCGTTGGAGATGTTCATCGTGGAGGGCATCCACACCACGATTCCGCTTCATCGGCGGATTCTGGCCAATCCCGACTTTCGCGCGGGCAAGTTCGATACGACGTTTATGGAGCGGCTGCTGGGAAGCAGCCAGAGCGTCGCGAAGGTCCCGGTCCAGCCCTAGCTATGGTTGTTCGCCTCCCGCGGCTATACGCCATTCTCGACGTCTCCTTCTACCTTTTTGCTCCAGACCCACTGATCGCGATGCTCGCGTTTGCGCGTGACCTCAAAAGCGCAGGCGTTACGCTGCTGCAATTCCGCAATAAAACTGGATCCAGCCGCGAAGTGCTCTCTCACGCTCGCGCCCTTCGCGCCGAGCTAGGACCCGACACAACCTTCTTTATGAACGACCGTGCTGACTTAGCCGTAGCCGCCGGATGCGATGGGGTGCACCTTGGTCAGGACGATCTTTCGCCAGAGGGGGCGCGCAAGGTTATTGGAGACCGGCTCTGGATGGGCCTTTCCACGCACAATCCCGAGCAGGTGCGTATCGCGGATGAGGCCGCGCCAGACTACATCGCCGTGGGTCCGGTATTCGCAACCACTACAAAGTCCAATCCCGATCCCTTGATTGGCCTGGAGGGAGTGCAGGAAGCCCGGCGCCTGACCTCGAGACCGCTGGTCGCAATCGGGGGAATCACCCTGGATAACTGCCGTTCCGTGATCGATGCGGGGGCGGATTCGGTGGCGGTAATCTCAAGTCTCACCCGGGAGCCCCGCAAATCAGCCGAGCAATTCCTCCGCATATTGATGTAAAGTCGTGCCACAACATGCGACCGGGCAGAACGCATTTTTTCCTTCATGTGGTGATCCAACTGTGAGTCAAACCCAAACACACGCTGCACCGCCAGACCTGGCTGCTCCTGACCAGGGATTTGTCAAAGGCCTCGGACTGACCAGCGCGACGACGCTGGTCATGGGTTCGATGATCGGGTCGGGGATTTTTATCGTCTCCGCCGACATCGCGCGGCTGGTGAACTCCCCAGGGCTGCTGATCCTAGCCTGGGTGGTCACGGGATTTATGACGGTGGTGGCGGCGCTGTCCTACGGCGAATTAGCGGCCATGATGCCTCACGCGGGCGGCCAGTATGTGTATCTGCGCGAAGCGCTGGGACCGCTATGGGGATTTCTCTATGGCTGGACTCTGTTCTTAGTGATTCAGACGGGGACTATTGCCGCCGTTGGCGTGGCGTTCGGAAAATTTCTGGGCGTGTTCTTCCCGGCCATCTCCTCCGGCAACTGGATTATTCATTTGTGGAAGGTGCCGCCGATCCCGGTCGGGCCGATGGTTCTAGGCAACATGGATGTGGGACTGAACACGCAGAACCTGATGGGAATCATCATTATTGTGCTGCTGACGGTGGTAAACGTCTTCGGCGTGAAGACCGGCGCTCTAGTGCAGAACGTCTTCACGTTCACAAAAGCTGCCGCCCTGCTTGGCCTGGTCATTTTCGGACTTCTCCTGGGACGCAACCCTCAGGCACTGGCGGCGAATTTCACTGAATTCTGGCGAAACGCGGGAAGCAGTGCCGCCCCATTCGCCCAAATCGGTATCGGGGGACTGCTGGGGACCATCACCATCCTTGCTGTGGCCCAGGTGGGATCGCTTTTCTCCGCCGATGCGTGGAACAACGTGACTTTTACGGCCGGCGAGGTCAAGAACCCCAGCCGCAACCTGCCGCTATCGCTAGCGCTGGGCACGGGTGTGGTGATTGGTCTTTATATCGCCGCGAACTTCGTTTACCTCAACGTGCTGCCACTGTCTGGCGACCCTCATGGCACGACGGTGCTGGCCCGCGGAATTCAATATGCCGCCGAAGATCGCGTGGCGACTGCGGTGATGCAGGTGATGGTCGGACCCGCAGGTGCAGCCCTGATGGCGCTGGCAATTCTGATCTCGACCTTCGGTTGCACGAACGGGCTGATTCTAGCCGGAGCGCGAGTTTATTACGCGATGGCTAGGGACGGCTTGTTTCATCAGCGCGTGGGCACGCTGCATCCCACGTATAAAACGCCGGTAGTGTCGCTTATCGTGCAGGCGGTATGGACCTGCATACTTTGCCTGTCTGGAACCTATGGCCAATTGCTGGATTACATCATTTTCGCGGTGCTGGTTTTCTACATCTTAACGATTGTGGGTTTGTTCGTACTGCGGCGGAAGCGGCCGGACGCGGTCAGGCCCTATCGGGCAATCGGTTACCCGGTACTCCCGGCGATTTACATTGTGATGGCGCTATTCGTCGATATCGTGCTTTTGCGGTATAAACCGCAGTACACTTGGCCGGGTTTGATTATCGTGCTGTGCGGTATACCGGTTTATTTCCTGTGGTCTCGACGGACGGGCGCAGGCCGGGCAGCCGACAGTGGGGCGGCGCCGGGACATTAGATTTACACCTGGTTAGGCCAGGAGAGAAGGACAACACATGGCGGGTTTATTAGCCACCAAACCGCTTGACATGATTCTCAAGGAGTCCTGTGAAGAAGGGGCACACTCCCTCAAGCGCGCACTTGGTCCTCTGAATCTGATCACGCTCGGAATTGGCGCGATCATAGGAGCCGGCATCTTCGTTCTAACGGGGGCTGCAGCCGCACAATATGCCGGACCGGCAATCGTGCTCTCGTTCATTCTGGCCGGGATTGCTTGTGCTTTTGCCGGGTTGTGCTACTCCGAGTTTGCCTCGCTGATTCCCATCGCCGGCTCTGCTTATACGTATGGGTATGCGACGCTGGGCGAGATCTTCGCGTGGATTATCGGCTGGGACCTGATTCTGGAATACGCCTTTGGTGCAGCTACGGTTGCCTCCGGCTGGAGCGGGTACGTAGTCAGCTTCCTGCAGGACTATGGCGTTCACATCCCGCCTGCATTTACTGCGACGCCCGGCACAGAGCTTGTGTTTTACAACAGCCGCTGGGAGCGGCTGGCGACGGTGTTGCCCACGCTGAAAGCACACGGCGTCGATCCCGCAACTTTGCAACACGCGCATGGCGTGTTCAATCTGGTGGCTTTCCTCGCCATTGTGATGGTGACGACGATTCTGGTGATTGGCATTAAGGAATCGGCCAATTTCAATTCCGCCATCGTAGTACTGAAAGTTGCCATCGTTCTGACCTTTATTGGTATTGCAGTGCGCTATGTTCTGGCGCATCCCTCGGTTGCCACGACTAACTGGCATCCGTTCATTCCGCCGAATGCCGGAGACTTCGGAAAATACGGTTGGTCCGGGATCGCGCGTGGGGCAGCCGTAATTTTCTTCGCCTATATCGGATTTGATGCCGTGTCCACCGCGGCGCAGGAGGCGCGGAGGCCGCAGCGCGACATGCCCATCGGCATTCTGGGCTCGCTAGTCATCTGCACCGTCCTCTATATTCTGGTTTCGGGCCTGCTGACCGGCGTGGTGCCCTACACTGCGCTTAACGTGCCCGATCCCGTTGCCGTTGGTATCGATGCAACGGGCGTACGTTGGGGCAGCTTCCTGGTGAAACTGGGTGCGATCGCTGGACTGGGGAGCGTGATGTTGGTGATGCTACTCGGACAATCGCGGGTCTTTTTCTCCATGTCCTGCGATGGCCTGCTGCCGAAATGGGCAGGGAAGGTGCATCCACGCTTTCGCACTCCTTATATCTCGTCAATCACGGTGGGAATATTTGTTGCGATTTTTGCCGCATTGATTCCGATTGGGATTCTGGGCGAGTTGGTCAGTATCGGCACTCTGCTGGCGTTCGTCATCGTGTGCGCGGGGGTATGGATCCTACGGGTGAAGCGGCCGGAACTGGAACGTCCGTTTAGAACACCGCTGGTTCCGTTGGTGCCTATCATGGGAATCCTGGTATCCGGATTGATGATGGCCAGCCTGCCGGGCGACACCTGGCTGCGACTGATCATCTGGCTGGTGATCGGCATGTTTGTGTATTTCTTCTATGGCCGCCATCATTCGCGCGTACAGATGATTCGCGACAAGGAACCGGAGCCCAAGCCCGGCACGGTGATGGCCGACTAGGCGGGCGCCAATCGTCACCACAGCCTAATTCCCCACTCAAGCCGAAGGAAGGCTTGAGTGGGTCACTCAGCCAGCCCCGGCCACGGATTGCACGGATTTGCACGGATAAGACCAGGCAGCAGTGCAAAGGCGTTTCTTCCCGGCTGCCTCGCCCCGAGGAAGTTGTCCTCCAGAAGCGATGTACTCCGCGCTTGCAACTCCGGCCCGAAAGCTTGAAACTGACAGCCGCTTAAAGCCCCTAGCGCCCCCATGCGTGGCTACCGCAATCTTCAGCTCATCTTTTCCGCCCTGGTCGTGGTTTGTCTGATTGGCGCTCTGGGGTTTCATGTCATTGAAGGCTGGTCGTGGTTCGACTCGTTTTACATGGTGCTGATGACCATCACCACTATCGGCTACTCCGAGGTGCACCCACTCAGCCATGCGGGAAAAGAATTCAACGTTTTTGTAATGATTTTCGGCGTGGGCCTGGTGTTCCTGGGCATCGGGGCAACAGCGTCAGCTTTGCTAGAATTCGAGCTTCTCTCGTTTTTTGGAAAGCGGCGTATGGAGCGGGAAATCAGTGGGCTGTCCAGGCATTACGTGATCTGCGGCGCCGGCCGCGTGGGCCGCAGTGTGGCGCGCGAACTGCAGCGCGAGTCGGTGCCGCTGGTGATCATCGAGGCGAATGAGGAAAAAGCGGCCAAGTTCAGCGATCAGGGATGGCTCACGGTGATTGGCGACGCCACGCAGGAATCAGTGCTGCGGCAAGTGCATATCGAAACTGCGCGTGGCCTGGTCGCAGCTGCTTCGACCGATGCCATAAACCTCTATGTAGTGTTGACCGCGCGCTCCATGAATCCGGGCCTGAGGATCATTGCCCGTGCCAGCGAAGAGGATGCGGGGAAGCATCTGCGGACGGCCGGCGCGGATGAAGTTATCTCGCCCTATCTTTCTGCCGGGCATCGCATAGCCCAATCGTTCCTGCGGCCCAACGTGCTCGACTTCCTGGACATTGCCACCGCCCGGGGCGGCAAACTTGACCTGGAAATCGAAGAGATTCGCATTGAGCCAGATTCGCCTTTCGCCGGCAACACCATTGCGGGATCGCGCATCCGGCAGGAACTCAATGTGATCGTGCTGGCCATCAAGGGGCCCAGGGGCATGCGGTTCAATCCCGCGCCCGAGGACCGGATCGATGCCGGCGACTGCCTCATCGCCATGGGCGAACCCGCTGGCCTGCGGCGTCTGGAACAGACGGCGGCTGCCCACCCATGAAAATCACCACCGCCGAAGAGATGAGAGAGATCGATCGCGATACGAGCGAACGCTTCGGTGTGCCTTCCCTCACTCTCATGGAGAATGCCGGTACCGCGGTTGCCGATTTCGCCACGTCCCATTTCGGTGGCGCGCGGCGGGTTGGCATCGTCTGCGGCAAAGGCAACAACGGTGGTGACGGATTCGTGGCTGCACGCAAGCTGAGCGAAGCCTTTCGCCAGGTCGAGGTGTTGCTGCTGGCCGATCCAGAGGAACTGAAGGGCGATGCCGCCGAGATGTTCGGGCGAATGAAATTGCAACCGGTCGTGGCGCGCGACTCCGCCGGGCTGCGCACCTCCGCGGCGCAGCAGGTGTTTCAGGGAGATCTGATCATCGATGCGATCCTGGGCACGGGGTTCCGCCCGCCGGTTACGGGTCTCTATGCCGAGGCGATCGCCGCAATGAACGCTTCCGGCAGGCCGGTCCTGGCAGTGGACATCCCCTCCGGCGCCGATGCCGATGCATTCACGTTGCGTGACTCCAACGCGCTGCGCGCCCGCGCCGATGGCATCGTGACGTTCACTGCACCGCGCCCTGCTCATGTTTTCGCGGAGCTAACCCGCGGGGAGACGATGGTGGCCCCAATCGGCTCGCCGGCAGAGGCGATCGCGTCTGATCTGCGCCTGCACGTGATCAGGCCTGCGGATTTTGCGGATTTCGTGGCGTTGCGGCCGGCGGAAGGTCAGAAAGGAAATTACGGACACGCGCTGGTAATTGGCGGATCGGTGGGCAAGGCGGGCGCGGCTGCCATGGCTGGAATTTCCGCTTTGCGTAGCGGTGCAGGCCTTTCAACTGTGGCGACTGCGAAATCGGTGCTGCCGACAGTGGCGGGCTTCCATCCCGAACTCATGAGCGAGCCGCTGGCGGAGACTGATGCGGGAACGATCTCGCTGGCGGCCCTCGATTACGGTCGTCTCGACGGGATTGCCGGCGGCAAAGACGTCATCGCCCTTGGCCCGGGCATCTCCCGCAATCCCGACACCGTGCAGTTCGTGCGCGCCGTGGTGGATAAATATCCGACCTCGATCGTTGTCGATGCAGATGGCCTGAACGCTTTTGAGAAATTTGCCCATAAGCTGAGTGGCCGCTCGCGGCTGCTGGTGTTGACTCCCCACCCGGGCGAGATGTCGCGACTGACTGGATTATCCATTTCGGAAATTCAGCAGGATCGTATCGGTGTCGCGCGGAAGTTCGCCTGCGAGCACCATTGCGTGCTTGTGCTCAAAGGGCATCGAACGCTGGTCGCATTCGAGGATGGCAATGTGTGGGCGAACGTGACAGGCAATCCGGGGATGGCTTCAGGAGGGAGCGGCGATATTCTTACGGGCATGATCGCAGGCTTCGTGGCGCAGGCGAAATCCGTAGATCAGCCAGACGCCAAGCTTATGGCGGTGCTGGCCGCAGTGTACCTGCACGGTCTGGGCGGGGATTTTGCGCGCGAACGTTTGGGAGAACACTCGCTGATTGCCAGCGACATTCTCGCCGGCCTGCCTCAGGCATTCGAACAGGCCAGGGAGGACGCCAGGGAGGAAAGGTTCAGCTTTCACGGATGAGTTTGCCGGCCTTGCCGCGATATTCTCAAAGCGTGACAGAAGAATTCGCTACTCAATCCGCGGATGAGACCATCGAGCTTGGACGCCAAATCGCTCGCGAGCTCAAGCCGCCCTGCCTCGTTCTATTGCGTGGCGATTTGGGAGCTGGCAAGACGACATTAGTAAAGGGTATTGCAGAAGGACTCGATGCCGCTTCGCAGGATAACGTCACCAGCCCTACGTTCACGCTAATCCACGAATACCGAGGGCCGGATGTAAGCGTATTTCATGTCGATCTCTACCGCATCGACACACCGCGCGAATTGGAAACGCTGGGGCTGGACGACCTCATCGGCGAGAACCGCAATGTTGTTTTGATCGAATGGGGAGAGAAGTTTCCGCGTTTTCTGCGCGAGCGAGATATCGAGATCAGGCTCGAGCGCACCGGAGCAGATGACCGCAAGATTACCCTTACAACTGCAGCCACGGATTGCACGGATCACACGGATCGGATCAGGTAAGCCTCCAAACCCAGTTCTTCCTGGCTCCCCTGCGCAAGAAAGCTATCAGCTTGCGCGCTGTCGCCCAGGTTCTGATTCAGTAATTCGGGGTTTCTCAATTTCGGGTGAATCCGTGTAATTCGTGGCCATTCTTCTACAAAAACACCACGGTCTTATTCGCATACAACAAAATACGATTTTCGATGTGCCAGCGCACTGCCCGCGACAATACGAGTTTCTCGAGATCACGGCCTTTCTGGATCAAGTCCTCCACCCGGTCGCGGTGCGAGACGCGGGCTACATCCTGCTCGATGATTGGGCCTTCGTCGAGGCCGGCAGTAACGTAATGGCTGGTGGCGCCAATCAGCTTGACGCCGCGATCAAAGGCCTGGTGATAAGGCTTGGCGCCGACGAATGCCGGCAGGAAGGAATGATGAATATTAATGATCCTCCAGGGATACTTTTCCACGATGCTGGACGTGAGAATCTGCATGTAACGCGCGAGCACGACCAAGTCCACCTGATGCGCATCGAGCAGGGCCAAGATTCGGTTTTCTGATTCGCTGCGGGGTGCATCCTTCGGTGTGGCCACATAGTGAAACGGTATGGAATGGAAATCGGCCAGGCGTTTGGCTTTCTCGTGGTTGGCGATGATCAACGGAATATCGCAGGCCAACTCCCCGGTGTGGTGCCGATACAGCAGGTCGGAAAGGCAGTGATCGTAGCTGGAAACGAGAATGCCGACTCGCGGACGCTTGGAGCCTAATGCCAGGCGGTATTGAATCTGAAAGCGGTCTGCGACTGGCTGGAAATGTTGCTGGAAGTCATCCAGCGAAAGACTAAAGCCGGTAAGGTCCCACTCCAGCCGCGAGAGAAAGAGATCGCTTGGCTGGTCCTGATGATCATCGGAGTGGAGGATGCTTCCGTTGTGCGCAATGATGAAGTTGGAGATGGCCGCGACTACACCTTTTCGTGCCAAAACTCCAGGACAGCTGAGAAGCAGGACTGCGGTGTCGCTCATGGCCGAGGAGGAGAATCATACACGTGGAGTCAGGGTCGTGCGAGCCTGATGGCGATGAGCCGCACGCCGCGAACCAGGGCACGCGACAAGAAGGGGGAGCCTGCTAATCCCACTCAAGCCAAAAGCGGGCTTGAGTGGGCCACAGGACGCGCTGGAGCCCAGTTCCACCGTCAACCGACTAGCGGCCAACTGCTGCTTGCTGCTTCTCGAAGGTCCAGCGTGTGGCGCTGGTGGTGAACTCCTTCTCGATGAGACCGAAGACTACCTGTGGATGCACGGCGAATATCGGCTCATTCTTGGGAATGTCCCACTGGTATTTGGCGTAGTAAGCCTCAATGAATTCCGTCCGCGCTTCTTCATCGCTGACTTCTTCTGCGGAGCCTTCCATGATCACGGCTTCCTTGCCGTCCTCGGGACACACTACGCATCGCGGATTGTCTGCAAGGTTGCGTCCTTTGCGGCTCTTGCGCCCGGTGCTGAAATAGAAAGCGTCGTCCATCCAGAGGCCCCAGACGATCATGACGTGAGGGGAGCCATCCGGGCGCACGGTGGAAATGAAGTAATTACGGGCATTGGAGAGGCGTTCCGCAGCCCATGTCCAAGGGAGTAGCTTGCCCTCCTTAGGGCCGACTATCCCATAACCGGGTGCGTGGGGGCGGGTAACAGTGGGCATGAATCCTCCGATGAGCGGAAGCCTAGCACAGGTAGCCCCTCGGCCGGGGTGGCTAATCAGGGAACGCTAGGTCCACCGGACAAGGGCCATTGGGCCTCGTCCGGCAGAGATGGGCTAGAACCCCATGATGTTGTAGCCGCAATCGACGAAAATCACTTCACCGGTGATGCCGCTGCTCAGGTCAGAAGCCAGGAACAAGCCGGTCTTTCCCACTTCGTTCACGTCAACGTTGCGCTTCAGGGGAGCGCGTTCGGCGTGACCTTTGAGCATGTCGCTCAGGCCTGAGATGCCACGCGCTGCCAGAGTTTTGATTGGGCCGGCGGATATGGCGTTCACGCGGATATTGTGTTTCCCCAGGTCAAACGCGAGGTAACGGACAGAGCACTCCAGGGCCGCTTTGGCGACCGCCATGACGTTGTAGTTGGGCACGACTTTTTCTGCGCCATAGTAAGTCATAGTAAGAATGCTGCCGCCTTCGGTCATCAGCGGCGCCGCGGCGCGGGCGAGTGCCACCAGGGAATACACACTCACATCCAAGGCAATACGAAATCCCTCCCGCGAAGTGTTGAGGAATTCGCCCTTGAGTTCGTCGGCAGGCGCGAATGCAATGGAGTGCACCAGCGTGTGTAGTTTGCCATGGCGCTCGCGCACCTGCGTAAAAAGGTGGCTGATCTCCTCATCCCGGGACACATCGCACTGGTACCCTTCAGCGCCAGGAAGAGACTGGATCAGATCGTCAGCTTCCTGCTTCAGGCGCTCATTCTGGTAAGTGATCAGGAGGTGCGCGCCGGCCTCGTGAAGTTGCTGCGCGATTGACCAGGCGATGCTGCGCTTATTGGCAACTCCGAAGACGATGGCGGCGCGTCCGGCGAGCGAGGCTGACATTGGTGGGAGGTCCTCCTGTGCGAGAAGGGAGAGAATAACAGGTTGAACCAGTGGGAGTCAGGCACTGGCGGAATCCGGCCACGGATTGACACAGACCTCCACGGATTCGTTTAGGACTTGAGAGCAGGATTGATTTCGCATCTACCAGGTTCTAGAAACACCAGGTCTTTCGACTCGGGTCCTTCGACTCGGGCCTCATCTTTCCATTCGGCTCTGGCTCAGGATAACAGCAGAAATTGGTTGAGTTCTCGCGACCTGCTCCATCTCTCGCAAACTAAAAAGCCATGAGACCTCGTGACTTCTCACACAAATTCAGACCTCAGGCGCCGATGGTTTCCGTCTCCGTGACTGGAGCTGGAGTCGGTATCGGCCAGTAGGCGGAAAGGAAGGCAAGGAAATAAAGGAATCCAATAATCGCAAAAGCGAGCGTCAGGCTGATGCGATGGGCCACTGCGCCAACGACCAGCGCCAGCGCGATCTGCAGCCCGGTCCCGGCGAAGTAAATGGTGTTCTGCACTCGCCCCATGAAATGCCTGGGCACGATTTCCATCAGGTTGCTGGAAAGAGCAATCCCGGCAACGCCACGCGCCGATCCACTTATGGCGTATGCCAGCACTGCCAGGGGCACGATATGAGTAAACGGCGCAACGAAAAAGCTCAGAGAAAGGAAAGCCATGCCCAACGCCAGCGCACCGCGTGGCCCGCGAAAGCTGATCAATCGATAGACGTAAAAGGCACTGATCACCGCACCGACAGCCCATCCGCCGTTCAGCCATCCATATCCCACTGCGCCGGCGTGCAGAATGCGATCGCTGAGCGGCGCGGTAATTACGCCCGAGGTCAGCATCGCTCCCAGGAATAAAGCCCAGCTGATCGCCAGCGCGCTGAGGTAGCGGCTGCGCCGCAGATGATCCCAGCCATCTCGCATCTCGCCCAGGTAGCGAAGCACGGAGTTCTCCACCGCGGCGATCTTCTCAGCCACCGGACGGTGAACCACGTGCCGCCCTTTGCGAACCCCAAAGTAACAGGCAAAGGAAATCATATAGGTGAAAGCGTCGATCAGCAGCACGCCGCCAAGCCCTATGTGGTTGTAGACAAATCCGACGATGGCGCCGGCAATCAGCCAGCCGCTCTGAATCCCGGTCAATAGAAAAGTATTGGAGTGAACGAACTCCGAGTCGGGTGTGAGTTCCTGCACCAGGGCTGCCACCGTAGGCCAGAACACCCAGAATCCCGCCGAAACCAGGATGTACATCAGATACACGTGCCAGACGCGCACGTGATGAGTAAATGCCAAGACGGCAACGATCAGAATGATGACGCCGCGCAGCACATCGAGGGTCATCACCAGGTGCCGGCGGTCCTCGCGGTCAATAATCACCCCGCTGAATGGCATCAGCAGCATCGCCGGAACGGCCTGCAGCACAATCATCCAACCCAAAGCGACTTCGGTATGCGTGGCTTGCAGGATGAACCACGTCACCGCAGCCCCATTCATGCCGCTCCCCAGCATGGACACAAGATTGGCCACGAAGACCAGCCGCAAGCCACGATGCTGAAGGATTTTCTTCACCCCGAAAACACTGTAACGGCAGCTGCGGTGATTGCCAATGGTGGGCAATGTAAGTGGTTGAAAATGATGGAGGAGAATAGTTCATGGGCTTCAGTGACTTTACCCTGCGGATGGCAACCATATAATGCGCAACATCGGAATAATTGCATCGTTCTGGATGCCATCGTGATGGGGAGACTCCGTCTGCGCGATTCTCGAAAAACGACCAACTGGCTGGTTTGCGCGGCAGTATGCATCCTTGCGGCGCTAGCAGCGGGAACCGTGGCTCGCGCGAAGTCCCATGGCATTGCCACCGATCTGGGGCCGCAGATCGTGCAGGTTTATCACCAGGGTCAGTTGGTGAAGCTGGAAATTGCGCCGGCGCAGGGACATCACCTTTTGACCATCGGGCCGTGGCGCTTTGGCCCGCGCGTGGCGCCTTCCAAGCCTAGCGACAAGCATCCTAACCTCTACGTGGTGATTCCGGGCTCGCAGTACCACGCCGACGGTTGGGATGATTACGACCACAATCTGCTGATCAGTTACGCTCCCCATAGCGGAATTGTGAATTTCGATGTGTACTGGGCCATCGTGCTCGATCCCAAGCTCCGCGAGAATTTCCAGAGCGAAGAAACGCTGCTCATGGCGGCGCAGCAAACTTTCCGTCCCAATGACGTTTTTTCGTTCGACGACATTCCCGGCGGAGTGGTCCTGCAGCGTGTTCTGAAGATCGACGATGTGCAGGATTTGAAGCAGCGATATCAGCGCTCCGGGGGCAGGCTGCCGCGGCTCATTATCACACCCGCGAGCGCGGTGGTTCGCGCGTCTAACGCGAGCGAAGAGGAAGCGCAGCCGGCGCAATAGAGCACTCAGCAATCAGCACTCAGCGATCAGTAGAATCGGTACCCACCCTGTCGCTGCGCGACAAGGGTGGGGCACCGCCAGCTCTCGGCGAAGAACTGTCGAGGCTGCGCCTCGACCTCTCACGTTAGCCAAAAGCAGGCGAACGTGGGGCACCCGCTGAATGCCATGCACGTATACTGCTTCCGTGTCGCTGAAACGTCTGTTCGGAAAAAAAGAAAAACAAGAACACAAAATCATGCGGCAGGTGGAGCGGCGGGGTGAGCAGCTTCAGCCGGAGTATCACCGGGCGACGCCGGAGTGTCCCCATCCCGAGCGCTGGAGCATGTTCGACTCCATGACCGCCGAGGTCGAAGTGCTGGAATTCCTGCGGACTCTGATCACAACACTTAAGCCACAGCTGGTAGTAGAGACGGGAACCTTCCTCGCTGTCAGCACGCTATGGATCGCAGAAGGGCTGAAAGCCAACGGCTTCGGCAAGGTAGTCACTTGCGAGTTCGACCCTGAGGTGTTTGCCAAGGCAAAAGAGAAGATCGATGCCTCTGGACTGGGCGAATGGATCGAGTACCGCAACCAGTCCAGCATGGAGATAAAGGTGGACGGAACCATCGACCTGCTCTACAGCGACAGCGATATGCCGCTGCGCGAACAGGAGGTCAGGCGGTTCTTGTCGCAGATGAATCCTTGCGGCGTGATCCTGATGCACGATGCCAGTTCGCACCTGAAGACAGTGCGCGAGGCAGCGCTGAAGCTGGAGTGCGAAGGGCTGATCTCGGTCGTGTTGTTGCCTACACCGCGCGGGCTGGTGGTGGCGCAGAAACGGGAAGGGCGGAAATAAGATCAACCTGACCACACACTGTTCGATTCCGCGCGCTGGGCAGCTGAGGCTAATGTCACAATGAGTTGGCGGCGTGTTGGTCAGGTATAGATTGTGGAATCCTGATTACAGCAGTTGCTGATTAGAGTTGCTGTTGCGTTTCGAAAATCGCACTTAGACTTTGTGCGAGTTGCCGGTCGTAAGTGATAACAAATGTTCCGCGATGCTTTACGAAATACTCCCGATGTGAACTCCGATCAATCGCTTTCCCCGGGAGACCGCGGTATTCGTACACGTGGAGGCCATCCTGCTGCGGTTGCTCCACCACAGTGAGGTTGGCAAAATCTTCTGGTTTAACTGCAAACAACGCCTCGAAGTCTCCGCGCTCGGTACGATACAGGGCAGCTCCCTTCTTCCAAGCAGAGGGCTGTGCCGTCTTCGATCTCAGCACACATTTAACCTGAAGGCCGCCCTTCGAGAGGATTTGCGACAACTGTAGCGCCTCGGTGTACACGGGGTCATCGGGCCGCAGACGCGTCTTCGGATCACATTTCCAGGATGCAGGAGGTGCAGATTGGGCCACAGCGCAGCAAACAGCCACCAAAAACATGCCAATCAGAACTGAACTCCTCATGGGCCCCCCATGTTCTCGCGGTTACGCAAACCGATTATAGGCCTGATAGGTTAAGCGTCGCGCACCTCGTCATATGAAACGGTTGCGCCAACCAAGATCGCGCCCGCACACGGGTAACACGCTCCGACTCGTGGAGGCTGGCACTGCTGATCGCGTGCGTGACGGTGCTCATCACAGTCGATATATCACGGAAATCGCCGGGCTAGACAACAATCGTGTGGGGGAGCTCTGAGCAGTTCAGAAACATATCCCGAATCTCAATAGTTGGTGATAAATCGCCGTATCACATCTAGGTCCCTTCTAGTTTGCTCCTCGAATCGCTGCCAAAGTGACACCCGACCTTGCGCGCCGTAGCTAGTGGCAGTAGGATGCGCGCAGAAATCCATTTCCAAACGGCATGGCAATTCGCGAAGCTGCGGCAAAGGTTTAGCGCCGAAAAGCGCGACGCGAACCTGGGCACCTAGCTCCAGCGAGATGGGAGGCTGCCATGAAAGCCTATCGCCTGCTGGTGGTCGTCACTCTCGTATGGTTTTGTGCAACAGCTGCCATTGCTCAGACCAAGATCGCGATTCCGGCAGGCTCGCCGGAAGACAAGGCGCTGAATCAGATCCAGGCGGAAAACGATCAGCAAAAACGAATCGCCATGCTGGAGGAGTTTACGAAGACGTACTCCGGCAATCCCCAAGCGGTCGCCTATGGCAATTGGCAGCTTTCGCAGCAGTATGCAGGCAGCGATCCCGCGAAAGCCCTCGCCTATGGAGACAAGGCGCTGGCGGCCATGCCTAACGTGCTGGAGATCCTGCAGTCGCAAACCGATATTGCGCAACAAATGAAGGACTCTGCCAAGGTCGTGGACTATGCGGCGCGGGGTGCGGCGGTGATTAATGGGATGGAGAAACAGCCGAAGCCGGCCGGTATGAGTGACGAACAATTTGCTTCCGAGGTCGCGCGAGACAAGCAGGCGGTGCAGCCCGGCTACGACTACATGCAGGCGGCTGCCTACAACGCCGTGATTTCCGAAACCGATCCTAAGAAACGCCTTGCGTTGATCGAGAAATTTTCTTCCGGATTCAGTGGCAGCAAGATGGCCGACCAGGTAAATGCTTTGGCAATCGCCAGTCTGCAGGAGGCGGGCGATCTGCCGGGCATGCTAGCCTTCGGCGACAAAATACTTGCCGCTGAACCGAACAATGTGCAGGTGCTGACCCTGATGGCCAACGCGTTTGCCGAAGAGCCCAAGGGAACCTACCTGAGCAAAGCTGACAGCTATGCCCGGCGCGCTATCGAAGCGGCGAAGAAAAATGCCAGCACGACCGATGCCAGCCTGCGTATCACGGAAGGGCTGGCACACGAAGTGCTGGGCTATACGCTGTTGCGCCAGGAGAAAACGCCGGCTGCGATTGCTGAGCTGAAGACGGCGGCAAGCATGCTGAAGGATGACCCTGCGAAGTACTCGATCACGCTCTACCGCCTCGGGTTCGCCTATGCCAAGTCGAATCGGATAGCCGACGCCAAGGAAACCTTGGCCGAGGCTGTCAAGGTGCAAGGGCCGTTCCAGCAGGCCTCCAAGGAACTGCTGGATAAAGTGAACGCGCGGCCGGTAGCGAAGAAGGCGAATTAGCGGAGGCGGGTTGCTAGTGTTTTATCAAATCAGCTGAGAGCAGGTGTGCCTTGACGGCGAGATTGTAGGCCTTCTCGTAGTCTCCATCGCTGGTGGCTTTGGTAGATTGCTGCATATAACTGCGGATGTGCGACACCATAGTTTGCTCATCGGCGGAAAGCGTGCGGGAGATGCTCTTCAGGTTGGCCTCAGTAGCATCCAGCAGTTGCTGGGTCGTCATTTTCTGACGGAGAGCTTCGTTGGGGGTGACAGTAGCGGTGAGGGGCCCGGAAGGGGGATTCTGTGCTGACTTGTTCTCTTCCGGCTTGGGGGGCGGCGGAGGAACAATCTTGCGCGGTGTGCGCGGGTGTGATTTTGGTTTTGGGGGCGGTTGGGTGCTGGCTTCTGCAGTAGTGTTCTCAGCAGGCTGCGGGGGCGGCGCTGGTTCGGAGCGGTTGGGCTCCCCGGCGGGTGGAGGCAGAATTACTTCGGGCTGAGGCTGGGTAATAGGTGGGGGCGGAGCCGGGGCCGCAGCCACCTTATTTTTTTTCTTGAGGAAGCATCCGGGAAGGGAACCCAGCGCCATCCCGAGAAGGCCCGTCAAGATCGTCCGGCTGATTTGCATGGTGAAGTTTTAGCTTTTTTGGCTAAGCATCGCAACACGTTTACGCGGCTCGCCGTTCACGCCGCCCAGGGTTTTGCAAGTTCGAAATCTCCAGCCCAGCGAGCACGGTTCCAGAATGGGATTCAGCCCGCCCCGGGGGTTTAGGTTTGGGCGTGCTCGGCAGTCGCCTGCGGCATCGGCTCTGGTGATACCGTTAATGGCAAGCGCAGGTGAAATGAGGTCCCAATGCCCTCTTGCGATTTGAACTCAATCGAGCCGTTATGCAGTTGCATGACTCGATAGGCCATAGCCAGTCCGATGCCGCTGCCGCCCTTCTTGGTTGTGAAATAAAGGTTGAATATGCGGTCTTGAATCTCCGGGGGAATGCCTTTCCCCTGGTCCTGAACGATGACTTCTACACAGTCGGTGTCCCGGCGGGCGTGAATATTGAGGTCGCCCCCCTGGGGCATGGCCTGCATTCCATTGATCACCACGTTCAACAAGGCTTGCTTGATCAGATCAATGTCAATGCGCACTGGCAGAGTCTCATCGGGGATGTGCCGCACAATTCTCGCGCCGCGCTGCTCGGCGTCGGGCATAGCTAACAGGATGACGTCCTCCAGCGTGCGACGCAAGTCAGTATCTGCCAAGCGCAACTCCACGGGACGAGTGAAATCTACCAGAGTTTGTACAACGCGATCCAAGCGCCGGATCTCATTGCTGATCACCTCCAGATGACGACTGCTCGCGGGTTCCAGCGCAGGCAGTTTCTCCCGCAGTACTTCCAAATGCAGCACGATGGCATTGATGGGATTCTTAACTTCATGAGCCACCCCCGACGTGAGGCGCCCTATGGCGGCCAGGCGACGGGAGAGCTCGATCTCATCCTCGATGCGATGCATCGATTCCACATCATGAATGGTCAGCAGGGCGCCCATCTGCTCCTGGCGTTCGCGAATGAAATCAAGCGAGACCTGAACGCGACGTCCGCTGGCGGTCTCCACTTCTTCCAGGTCGAACGCCTGGGCGAGCCGGAAAGCATCGAGGATCATGCTTCCCAATCGTGAGGAGCCACTGAAGATTTCTTCGACCGTGCGTCCGAGTATTTCGGAGCGAGGACGACCGACAAATCGTTCTGCCGAAGCGCTGACCAGGACGACACGCGAATCACGCGTAAACAGCATCAAGCCGTCCTGCAGGTTGGCCATGATCTGATCGAGATTCTCTTTCAGAGCGGAAAATACTTCCTGCACATCCCGCATCTGGCGGCCGAGTTTGTCGATTTTGGTGGTGACAACGCCATACTCATCCGTTCGCTGACGGAGTGCGCTCTCTGGTGCGAGCTCGATTTCGCCTGCGGTCATCCGGTCCAGTCGGGCGCTGATGTCCTCGAGCGGTTTGAGGGCGAGATTGGAAAGCGCCGCGGCGATAACCAGAGACAACAGGATGGCAAGCGCGGTGAATGTGAATGTTCGGTTGAGTTGAGGCCGCAGTTCATTCTTCAGAAATACTGTCTGAATACCGACCCGGACATAGCCAAAGGGGACCCCGGCCCGGCTCAGCGGCAAATCAACTTCGTAGGCCTGGGTTTTGCCGTACACCAGACGCAACTGTCGCCAGAGGCTGGCGTTCACGAGCGCGTCAAAACTGGGCCGGGTGTCCAGAGTCTTGTCCTGCATGAAGGGATCGCTGTGCAGCAAAGCACGGCCGGATACATCGGTGATGGCTACGTAATCGATAATCCTGGAGTAACCCATTACCGACTGCAGCACCGAGTTAACGCCGGTATCGGTTTGCAGGGTCTCTTCGATTTTCTCCTGAGTGGAGGTTGGGGGAATGATCTGGGCTGGTGCGTTCAGATCTTCTTCGACGGCATCACGAGCAACCTGATAAATCTGGTGGGCTACGAAATCGGTATCGGAATAGGCTTCGCGAATGCTACGCCTTAGAAGCTGCGAGACATAGACGTAGGAGAGTACACAAACCAACACCAGCACCATGCCGCTGATGGCGAGAACAAGCTTGGTCTTGAGTTGAAATGGTGGACGCAATTTAAAGCTCAGAAAAGGGGCGTTCTATCATTCGCACTGGTGGATGATAAGCGTTTCACCACACGGTGCGAGGGTAGTCATCAACTGGCACTTTCGCCGGCTCCCTGCGCCCCATACTCCTTCAACTTATTATGCAGCGTTTTCAGGCTGATCCCCAGGATATCGGCAGCCCGCGTTTTGTTATTGTTGGTGGACTCCAAGGTCTTCAGGATCAGAAGGCGCTCCGCTTCACCAACAGTAGTGCCAACACCCAGGCGGACTGCGTTCGGCTCAATTACGGGTGCGCGTGGGGGCATCTGCCCGAAACCTGGAGGCAGATGCTTGGTTTCTACCAGCGAGCCCTCACACACAATCGTCGCCCGTTCCAGGGCATTGCGCAGCTCACGCACGTTCCCGGGCCAGGAATAGGCATTAAACAAATTCATCACCGATTCGCTCACCATGGCGACGTTGCGTCCGTTCTTGGCATTGAGGTCTATCAACAGGGCCTTAATCAGTTCGGGCAGATCCTCCTTGTGTTCGCGCAAAGGCGGCATATGGATACTGAAGACGTTCAAGCGGTAATACAGATCATTGCGCAACTCGCCGCGCGCGACTGCCTCTTCAGGGACTTTGTTGGTGGCGGCGATCACCCGCACATCGACCGCAGTTTCAACTTTGCTACCCAAGCGGCGGAGCTTGCGGTCTTCCAGCACGCGCAACAGTTTGGCCTGGGTAGCAATGGGCATCTCTCCGATCTCGTCCAGTAACAGGGTGCCACCTTCTGCCAACTCGAAACATCCGACGCGGCGTTCAAGAGCGCCGGTGAAAGCTCCTTTCTCATGACCAAAAATCTCGCTTTCAATGAGGGTTTCAGGGATAGCTGCGCAATTGATCGCCACAAACGGCTTGGGCCGACGTGAACTCTGCTCGTGGATCGTGCGGGCCACCAGTTCCTTACCCGTTCCACTCTCTCCGGTAATCAGCACTGAGGCGTTGCTGGGGGCCACCATCTCCACCAAGCGGAAGACCTCCTGCATTTTGCGGGAGGAGCCCACCAAAGAGCCGAACACTCCAGTGTCTCGCAGCTTGCGCTTGGCGACCTCGAGTTCGAGTTCTGTATCTCTCTGGCGCGAGGCATTCTGCAACACCGAACGCAGCCGAGTGCGATCGACCGGCTTGGTCAGGTAGTCGTAGGCGCCCATCTTCATCATCTCCACGACGATGGGAATTTCTTCATTGGCGGTCACCACGATTACCTTGTATTCGTTAGGTGAATCGGCCAGTTGCTTCATGAGTTCGGTTCCGCTCATGCGGGGCATCTGGAGGTCTAGAAGGATGATGGTGGGCTTTGCCGTCTCCGCCAATTCGAGTCCCTCCATCCCATCGGCTGCCGTGACCGTGGCATAGCCCCACGCCGCAAGCAGCTCGGCCAGGCCGCTGCGGGCGTTTTCCTCATCGTCGACAATGAGCACTTTCTCCTGTGGCATAAGCTCTCTATTTTCATGCTAACAGCCAGTAGCCGCAACCCGGCCCTTGGTTTGCCGGTCAGTGCGCTTGGGAAAACAAGAAAAAGGCAGTTGTGGTGAAGTGCCTGCTCTGCATCGTTCCTACCGCATTCAGGAGTAACCCTCGCAGCAAGCTGCGGAGATGATTCTGGAGTCTCAACACCCTGTCATGTGCATGTGAGGAAAATTCCTGGCGCTGTTCGATCATCGGGATGAAAACTGGTTCTGAGCGGACCAGCGACTGAGGAAATGATGGCTGGTCTATTAAAATGCCAAAATCAATTCTATCGTGCAGCGAATGGTTTTAAATCGCAGCCCAAATGTTGAGCCCATACTGTGAAAGGCAGTTTCCCGGATTTGGCCACTTATTAGTAAACAGAAATGGTGCAGAGTTTTTCTATTTACTCTGCAAGTCATTGCTGTACAATGCTCGGCTTGCAGAGCCAATTAGGCTTTGGCTGTTAACGGCCACCCTTAGTAACAACGCAGTCCTTTTAAAATCCCGGAGGATTTGCATGTCACTCCCTAGATATTTTTGCGGTCGTGTGCTGTTCGCGCTGGCGATTTCGGTACTCTTGCTGTCCTCCCTTGCGCCGGCGCAAGAAGCTCCCACGCCTAAATGGGATGCCTTTGTCGGATATTCCTGGGAAAATCCCGGCGCTTCACTGGGCGGTCAAAAATTGAAGTCTGCGACTGCCGGCGGAGCGGGAACGATTACCTATAACTTCAATAGCATCTTCGGGGTGAGCGTGGATGGTGCCGGTCACTCCGCCGATAACAATTCGGTCTATACCGTCATGGCTGGGCCGCGGTTGATGTGGCGGCAAGAGCACTTCCAGCCTTATATCCACACACTCATCGGACTGCATCACCTGACTACCGACGGAATTTTCGCAGGCGATCCCTCGAAAAACGGGTTTGGTGCGCTGCTTGGCGGTGGATTTGATATTCCACTCACGCAGCGTTTCAGCTGGAGAGTGATCGAGGCTAACTATCTGTACGCGCATCAGAACTTTTTCCCCGATGAGCTCAAGACTACTAATCTCAGCGGCGCTGACCTGCGCACCGGAATTGTTATCAATTTCGGAATCGCTCCGCCGTTGCCTCCGATGGCAGCGAGCTGCAGCGCAGCTCAGCCAGCGGAAGTTATGGCAGGCGAGCCGGTCTCAGTTTCGGCAAGCGTCGCCAACATTCCTCCCAAACACACGGTGAATTACGGTTGGACTTCCACTGGTGGCAAGGTCACTCCTAACAACAATGCCGCCAGCATCGACACCGGCGGCCTAGCGCCCGGGAGCTATACCGTGACGGCTACCGCTACCGATCCCAAGCCGCGCAAGGGGCAGGGGCCGGCAACCTGCACCGCCACGTTCACGGTGAAGGAGCCACCGAAGAATCCGCCAGTGCTGACGTGCACGGCTAATCCGAGCACGGTACGCGCGGGCGAACCTTCGACCATCACCGTCCAGGGCAACAGCCCCGACAAGGTTCGTATAACCAATCTCTCGTGGCAGACCACTGGTGGTCGAGCCTCTGGTACGGGCAACATCCAGGCGGGAGCCAACGTGGGTGAGTTCACGGCAACCGGAAGTGTGGACACGGCCGGAGCTCCAGCCGGTCCGATTACGGTCACGGCTACGGCAACTGACGAGCGCGGCTTGACTGGAAGCTGCACGGCGACGGTTAACGTCGAAGTGCCGCCTCCGCCACCACAAGCCAGCAAGCTGAGCGAGTGCCAGTTCCCGAACAAGGTGAAGCCGTGGCGCGTGGACAACACCTGCAAGGCCATCCTTGACGATGTTGCACTGCGTATGCAGCGCGAACCGGATGCCAAGCTGGTGATCGTTGGCCAGGCCGATCCGGATGAGAAGGAAGCCACGCGGCTGGCAGCCGAGCGCGCGATCAACTCGAAGTCGTACCTGACTGGCGGCGAAGCCAAGCAGGCCATCGACCCGAGCCGTATCGAAGTGCGTACCGGCACCGGCGGCGGACGTCGTGCCGAGTACTACGTCGTGCCGGCGGGCGCCACCTTCAGCGAAACCGGGACTACGGTTGTGGACGAAAGCGCAGTGAAGGTTCGCACCGATAAGCACCCGGCACCAGCGAAGAAGAAGGCGGCTCCGAAAACTACACCGCAGGGCTAAGCCTTTGAGCTAACCCTTTGATTACCTTACTTCAGGCCGATCGGTCATGACCGATCGGCCTTTTGTTATCTTAGGTAGTTAGGAGACAATCCCCCGCGGAATCCTGTGCCTCCGCGGGAATTTGGGGCGACAATAAATGACCGTTACGGGGATGGAGGAATCCACGACTGGGCGTATTCTCATCACAAGGGAGCGCAGGTCGACAAATTGGGGAGAGGGGAAACATAGCGTGATCAGGGTAAGTACGTTGGGGTTCTTGAAACGCTTTCTTGTGGTTATTTGCTGGTTGCTGCTGGCACAAGCAGCATTGGCTGGACAGTGGTCGGTCTTAGGCCCCGATGGGGGAAATGCCCGTAGCTTAACCTACGATCCGAAGAACCCGGATCGGATTTTCCTGGGCACCAGCGCAGGCGAGTTGTTCGTTTCGAATGATGGGGGCAGCAGTTGGTCGTTTGCCACTCATTTGGGAGCGGGATTCAGTCACGTTCTGGATCACGTGGTTTTTGATCCTAGCGACAGCAATACGATGTATGTGGCTGCGTGGGATGCAGACGATCTCGGCGGCGATCTGTTCCGCAGCCATGATGGTGGCAAGACCTGGGAAGTGCTTTCCAGTGCGCATGGCAAGTCGATTCGTGCCATGGCGGTTTCTCCCTCCAATCCCAAGACTATTGTTTTTGGAGCACTCGACGGCGTGTATCGCAGCGATGATGGCGGCGACAGCTTCCGCCGGATTTCGCCCGCGAATCACAACGAGCTGAAGAATTTTGAATCGATCGCGGTTGATCCCCAGAATCCGGATGTGGTGTATGCCGGAACCTGGCACCTGCCGTGGAAGACGGAAGACGGCGGACGCAACTGGAAGCAGATCAAACAGGGCGTGATCGATGATTCGGACGTGTTCTCCATCATTGTCGATCCCAAGAATCCTTCCGTGGTTTATGCCAGCGCTTGCTCCGGTATCTACCGCAGTGAAAGCGCCGGGAACCTGTTCCACAAGATCCAGGGAATTCCATTTTCGGCGCGGCGCACCCGCGTACTGCAGCAGGACCTCAGCAATGAAGCGGTGGTCTACGCAGGCACAACCGAGGGCGTCTGGCGGACAATGGATTCCGGCAAGACCTGGAAACAGATCAGCAGCCCGAGTGTCGTAGTCAACGACATTATGGTCGATCCGCGCAATCCGGCGCGCGTGCTGCTGGCTACGGACCGCACCGGCGTGCTGATCAGCAGCGACAATGGGGCTACCTTCCGTGCTTCCAATCATGGCTTCGTATACCGCAAGGTAACGGCGGTGGTTGTCGATCACGAGAATCCGTCGCACATCTATGTATCGGTGATCAACGACCAAGAGCACGGCGGGGTTTTCATGTCGCAGGACCGCGGCCAGACCTGGCAACAGATCAGCGCCGGGCTTGGCGGTCGCGATGTGTTTACTCTCAACCAGACGGCGAACGGCGAACTGGTCGCGGGCACCACCAAGGGTGTCTTTCTGCGCGATCCCAAGGATGCTACCTGGAAGCCGATCAACAGCGTGCTGAACGAAAAGATGGTCACGGTTCAGACGCGTCCCAGCAGCAAGTCGAAGTTCAAGAACACAGCAGCAACTACGCAGACTAAGCGCGAAGTTTTCAAGGGCGAAATCAGCAGCCGCGTGTCGCAGGTAAAGATGGTTTCCGATCACTGGTATGCGGCAGCGGCTCAGGGCCTGTTCCAGTCGAAGGATCAGGGCAGGACCTGGCGAGGCGGCCCGGTGCTGGGCGAAATCAACTTCACTGCCGTGGACGCAATGAACCAGACGGTGGTTGCGAGCAATGTCTCCAAACTGGTGCTCTCGAAAGACGGCGGCGATTCATGGACAAATGTCCAACTGCCTCCCTACGTGAACGCTGTGTTCGCTGCGGCTCTGGATCCGGCAGGGGCAATCTGGATCACGACTCGTATGGGCGCGTTCCGCAGCAAGAACGAGGGCGCAACCTGGGATCACGTCATGGCGGGCAATCCGGTGGCGAACCTGTCGTTCGTCACTTATGACGCCGAGGGCAACAAACTGGTGGGGTTGAATGATGCCCGCAACCAGATCTTCACCAGCCAGGATGGCGGAGAAACCTGGAAACTCTCGCAAGCCTCGCGGTGGACGCTGCGCAATCTCGTAGTTGCGCGCGGCCGCCTTTTCGCCGCCACCGATTTCAGCGGCCTGGTAAGTGCTGATGAAGAATCTTCTGCTGACGCGCCGAAAGTGGGCGGTGGTGGAGGTTCGCAGAGGTAAGTAACTCCAACCGGTGTTCACTGGCCCGATACCGTGGTTACGAAAAAAATACCCGGTACCGGGCCATCTTCTTTTATAAGTGATTGAATCCACAAAACTTGTTTTGGAAATCCACTTGCCCTAAATAAGAGTGATCCAGCAAATGGGGGGAGGTTTCATGAGGGTCAAATCAGGGCTTACAGTGTTTCTGGTAGCGACGCTTATCTTGATCATTGCCGGCTGTAGCAGCGCTCCATCAAATTCGAGCGGTCCAAACAAGCTGGTGACAGCGGATTCGAATGGAAACCAGAATGCGCCTTTCAGCCAGGATTCCGACAAGTCCAAGAAGAGCTTTCTGTCATTCGGGCAGCCGGAGAACGTTACGATTCCGGCCGGCATCGCGATCACAGTGCGGCTGCAGAACTCGATTTCAAGCGCCAGCGCGCATTCCGGCGAGAGCTTCGATGCAGTGCTTGATCAGCCGTTGGTGATCGAAGGCAAGACGCTTGCCGGTAAAGGCGCAGAGGTCAAGGGACGCGTCGTGGATGCGAAACAGTCAGGCCGCCTGCATTCTTCGGGGTATTTGAGATTGACGCTGGCCTCGCTGCAGCTGAACGGCAAGATGACTCCGGTGCAGACCTCAACCGTTTTTGCCAAAGGGGCAAATCACAATAAGCGCAACCTGGCGTTAATTGGTGGAGGCACCGGCGCGGGGGCGCTGATTGGCGGCCTTGCCGGCGGCGGCAAAGGAGCCTTGATCGGCGCTGCTGCAGGCGCGGGCGCAGGCACAGCAGGGGCATATGCGACCGGCAAGAAGGATGTCAGCTTCGGAGCCGAGCAGCGCGTGACGTTCCGGCTAACGCAGCCAGTGACAGCGCAGCCTCTGACCAGCAAAAGCTAAGCGAACCAGGAGTGCTCCCAGGTCTCG
>Ga0187776_10000180_pt1 | contig 30960 bp, 31 predicted proteins | sample 0216_BV02_MP12_2_FD_132426 | JGI IMG/M metagenome (GOLD analysis project Ga0187776, IMG submission 132426) | Tropical peat soil microbial communities from peatlands in Department of Meta, Colombia - 0216_BV02_MP12_20_MG | ecosystem: Environmental > Terrestrial > Soil > Wetlands > Peat | place...
CTTCGTGGGCGCGTTCCTGGAAGGCGAGACGGTCCTCGCCCTCGCCGGGCTCGCCGCGCGCCGCGGCTACCTCGACTTCCTCACCGTCTGCGTCGTGGCGACGATCGCGGGCTTCGCGGGCGACCAGCTCTACTTCTTCCTCGGGCGCTACCACGGCGGGCGCATCCTCGCGCGCTTTCCTTCCGTGCAGGCCCGCGCGCACCGCCTCGACGCGATGCTCGCGCGCTGGCACGCCCCCCTCATCGTCGCGATCCGCTTCATGTACGGATTCCGGATCGCGGGGCCGATCCTGCTCGGCATGGGCCGGGTCCCGGCGGCGAAGTTCCTGGTGTTCAACCTGCTGGGCGCGGTGATCTGGGCGCCGCTCGTCGCCGCGATCGGATACGCCTTCGGCGCGCTCGTCGAGGTCGCGCTTTCCGACTGGCAGCTCGGCGAGCTCGCGCTCCTCGCGGCGGTGGCCCTGGCGGTCGCCCTCGGCGTGCTCGTGCACCGCCGGCGCGCGAGCGGCCGCCCGCCCGGCTAGAACTCGTACTCGGCCTGAAGGCGGAAGGCGTTGTCCGCCGCCGCCTTGGTGAGGCCGAAGAGCCACGCGGCGTTCCATTCGATCTCCTGGCGCCCCTCGAGCTTCACCTTGCCGAAGAGCGCGGGGCCGATGCGGTGACTCTGCTCGTCGTGCGGGAGCCAGTCGTTCCACTTGCCGAGGTCGCCGAAGGCCTGCGCGCCGGCATCCATGCCGTTGGGCAGGCGATACGTGACCTGCGCCTGGTAGCTCAGCTCGGTCTCGTGCGGCTCTTCGGTGGTCGCGTTGAACGCGCGCTCGAAGAAGACGTTGGTGTTCCAGCGCAGCGGCCCGGTGTCCCATTGCACGAGCGGACCCATGATCAGGATGTAGCGGCCCTCCTCGCGCGCGCGCGGGACCTCGGTCTCGATGAGGAAGCCGACGTCGGCGGGATACTTGTTGGTCTCCGTGAGCTGGAACTTGTTCTCCCACTCGAGCTCGTCGTAGCGCGTGCGGTCGCCCGGATCCTTGTGGTACTTGACGTACGCCTCGGTGAACCACCACTCGGTCGCGCCGTAGCCCAGGCCGATGCTGCCCGCGCTCTCGCGCTCCTGCGCGTCGTTGAAGTAGCGCGTGCCGTACTTCATGTCGATCTCGCGCTCGCCGTATTGCACCGCGGGCGTGTTCACGTATTCGTTCGGATCGGAGTCCGCGTGGGCGAACGCGGGCAAGGCGAGGGCGGCGGCTGCGAGCAGCCGGAGCGGAATGCGCATGGTGGGTCCTCTACGTGGGGTTGGGAGCGGCGGGGGCCGGCGAGCGCCGTCGGGCCCAGCCCATGCCCGCCCGGACCGCGATCAGCACCGCGACGAAGAACGCGATCTGCATCCCCGCCGGGCGCGCGTCGTAGCCGAGGATGCCCGTGAGCGCCTTGCCGACGAGCGAGGAGTTGGGGATGAGGCGCGACGTGTCCCACAACGGCGCGGCGAGGCTGGGAAGCACGTCGGCCTGGATCAGGAAGCGCGCGGCCTGCGAGGCCATGCCGGCGGCGAGCAGCAGCACCAGGAACGAGGTCGCGGTGAAGAAATGGCGCAGCGGGATGCGCAGCAGGCCCGCGAAGAGGAGCCAGCCCACCGCGACGCCGGCCCCGAGGCCGAGGATGCCGCCCAGGAGCATGGGCAGGCCGCGGCCCTCGCCCGAGACCGCCACGCCGTAGAGGAAGAGCACCGTCTCGGATCCCTCGCGCAGGACCGCGATCGCCACGACCACCAGCAGCACCGACAGCTCCTTCGCGCCGCTGCGGACCTCGCCGCCGATTTCCTTCGCGCTCGTCGCGAGCTCGCGCCCGTGCACCGACATCCAGATGTTGTGCCACGCGAGCATCACCACGGCGAGCCCGAGGATCGTGGCGTTGAACAGCTCCTGGCCCATGCCTTCGGCCAGCTGCGAGATGGCCCCCGCACCGATCGCCACGAGCACGGCTCCGCCCACGCCCGCCGCGATGCCGCCGCCGATCCAGCGCGTGCGCCCGGGGATGCCGCGCGTCGCGGCCGAGACGATGCCCACGATGAGCGCGGCCTCGAGGACCTCGCGGAAGACGATGAGCGCCGTGCCGAACATGGGATTCCTACTTCGCGACGACCACGCCGTGCGCGGTCTTCTCGTTGTACTCGCCGATGAACTTGTATTCGCCGGGCTCGAGCGGCCCGACCCACACGATGCCGTGGCCCTTGCCCGGGATGACCTTCTCGATGCGCAGCGCCCCGCTCTCGAACTCCTCCGCCGTGGCGTCGCGGTTGTCGATCAGGAACTTCACCTTCTTGCCGGCGGGCACCTCGATCCGGTCGGGCGTGAACCTGTGGCCCTCGATCGCGAGCTTGAATTCCGGTTCGCCCGCGGCCGAGGCGACCAGGGGAGCGAAGGCGAGAAGGAACAGGGCGACGAGGCGAGACATGCGCTGGAGCCTTCCGGGACGAGAATTGGGGGCAGGGACAAATGATAATCGTTCTTATTTTGAATTGCAACACCCCCGGGTGAGGGCTCAGGCGCGCTCCTCACGCTCGGGGCTCGCCGTGATCCGGTGGATGGAAAGGTCGGCCCCGTCGAACTCCGCCTCGGGCTCGAGGCGGATTCCGACCATCGCGCGCAGGGTGCCGTAGATGGCGAACCCGCCCGCGAGCGCGAAGGCGATCCCGAGCGCGGTCCCGCAGAGCTGGCTCGCGAACGAGACCCCGCCCAGGCCGCCCAGGGCCTTCGAGCCGAAGATCCCGCAGGCGAGGCCGCCCCAGGCGCCGCACAGTCCGTGCAGGGGCCACACGCCCAGGACGTCGTCGATCTTCCAACGGTTCTGCGTGAGGGAAAAAAGGACTACGAAGAGCGCCCCCGCGACCGCGCCCGTGACGAGCGCCCCAATGGGATGCATCACGTCCGAGCCCGCGCAGATCGCCACCAGCCCCGCGAGCGGCCCGTTGTGCACGAAGCCCGGGTCGTTGCGTCCCGCGACGAGGCCCGCGATCGTCCCGCCGGCCATCGCCATGAGCGAGTTGGCCGCCACCAGCCCCGTGATGCGATCGAGCGTCTGCGCGCTCATCACGTTGAAGCCGAACCAGCCCACCGAGAGCACCCATGCGCCGAGCGCGAGGAACGGGATGCTCGAAGGCGGAAATGCGACCAGCTGCCCCTCCCTCGTGTAGCGGCCGCGGCGCGCGCCGAGCAGCAGCACCGCCGCGAGCCCGATCCATCCACCCATCGCGTGGACCACGACCGAGCCGGCGAAGTCGTGGAACTGCGCGCCGAACGCGTCCTTCAGCCACGCCTGCAGGCCGAGGCGCCCGCCCCAGGCGATGCCCTCGAAGGCCGGGTAGAGGAAGCCCACGAGCGCGAAGGTCGCCGCGATCTGCGGGTTGAACTTCGCGCGCTCGGCGATGCCGCCCGAGACGATCGCCGGGATCGCGGCGGCGAAGGTGAGCAGGAAGAAGAACCGCACGAGCTCGTACCCGCTCTTCGCCGCGAGGGCTTCCGCGCCCGCGAAGAAGCTCACGCCGTAGGCGATGGAGTAGCCGATGAAGAAGTACGCGACGGTGGACACGGAGAAATCCACCAGGATCTTCATCAGCGCGTTCACCTGGTTCTTGTGGCGCACGGTGCCGAGCTCGAGGAAGGCGAAGCCCGCGTGCATCGCGAGCACCATGACCGCGCCGAGCAGGATGAAGAGGACGTCGGCGGACGCCTTGAGGGATTGCATGGGACGGAGCCTCCGGTGCGCCGGCCGAGCCCGGCGGTCCGGATTCTAGCGTCCTGCCTGGGATCCGAGGAGGCCGTGCAGCGATTCGCCCAGGCCTTCGAGGCCGTGCAGCTTCTCCTCCACGAAGGCGCGGGTCGCCGCCACCTGCTTCGGATCCAGCATGGCGTAGAGGCGCGCCCATTCGTCGCGCGCCTCGCGGAAGAGGGGGCGGCTGCGCTCGACGATCTCGTCCTGCGAGCGGGCGAGCGCATGCAGGTCCGGCTTCGGCTTGGCGAGCTCCGAGGCGACGCGCTCCTTCATCTCGAGGGCGCCCAGTCCCACGGCGAGCAGCGCCCGCTGCGTGGCCGCCACGGCCGCGTCGTACTGCGCCTTCTGCGCCGGATCGAGGCGCAGGCTCCGCTCGAGCTCGTCGAACCCGGACAGCAGCGAAGCGTGCGCCGCCGCCGGCAGGAGGGCGATGCAGGCCGCGGCGAGGATTGCGCGAATCGGCGACACGCCTCATTCTGCCGCAATCGGGGCCCGCCGGGCGCCCCGCCGACCCTTGATTCGGCGCAAACGGCCGCCGGGTCGGCGCTGCGACCATGGCGGGCCGACCCAGACCGGCACACGGCCCCCATGGCTCCACGCGCCCTCCTTCCTGCTCTCGTCCTGGCGCTGGCCGTGAGCGCCCGCGCCGCGCCGGCGCCCTCGTTCACGGCGCAGGAGCAGCGCTGGATCGCCGAGCATCCCGTCGTGGACTACGGCTTCAACCCGCGCGCGCCGCCCTTTTCCTTCGAGGACCATGGGATGCATCGCGGGTTCAGCGCCGACCTCATGGCCGAGCTCGGCAAGCGCACGGGCATCCGCTTCCGGCCGCTGGTGGGCGAGCCGTGGCCCCAGGTGGTCGAAAAGGCCCGCGACGGGAGCGTGGCGCTGATCGCCCAGCTCGCCGTGACGCCCGAGCGCGAGGCGTTCCTGAGCTTCACGCCTCCGGTGCTCGACCTGCCCTACGGCATCTTCACGAGCGCCCAGGGGCCCATGGTGGAATCGCTTTCGGAGCTGCACGGCAAGCGCATCGGCGTGCCGCGCGATTTCACGATCCACGAGCTGCTGCGCCGCAGCTACCCGGACCTCACCTTCGTGCCGTTCGAGACGGCTTCGCAGGGCATCGCCCGGCTCGCGATCGGCGAGTACGACGCGGTGGTCGCGAACGTGGGGGCGGTCACCTACGCGGCCGGCGCGAGCGGGGTCTCCAACGTGCGGCTGCGCGCGGTCCTGCCCGAGCGGATCGAGTTCGCGACCGGCGTGAGCCGCGCCTCGCCCGAGCTCGTGGGGATCGTGCAGAAGGCGTTCGCGGCCATCCCCCGCGAGGAGATCCGCGCGATGCGCAACCGCTGGGTCAGCGTGCCGGGGCCGGGGTTCACCAAGGCGGAGACGATCGCGATCGCGGGCGGGGTGGCGGCGGTGGTGTTCATGTTCGCGTCGATGAACATCGCATTCCTGTACGTGCGCCTGCGCGACCGCTACGGCCAGCTGATGGAAGCCGAGGGCAAGCTGCAGCGCCTCGCCACCACCGACGAGCTCACGGGGCTGGGCAACCGCCGCGCCTACAACGCCGCGATCGGGCGCGAGATCAGCCGCGCCGACCGCACGCGCACCCCGCTCGCGCTCCTCGAGCTCGACATCGACCACTTCAAGACGATCAACGACGAGCTGGGCCACGAGGCCGGCGACCGGGCCCTCGAGGAGATCGGGCAGCTCGTCCGCGCGGAGCTGCGCGCGACCGACCTCGCATTCCGCGTCGGCGGCGAGGAGTTCGTGGTCGTGATGCCCGCGACCGACGAGAAGGAGGCGCAGAACGTGGCCGAGCGGCTGCGCGCCTCGATCGAGGGCATCCCCGGGCTTCCGCGCCGCGTCACGGCGAGCTTCGGCTGCGCGGTGCTGCTCCCGGGCGTGACGGTGAGCGCGGACCGGCTCTTCGCCGTGGCCGACGCGGCGCTCTACCGCGCGAAATCGGGAGGGCGCAACCGCGTGCGCGTCGCCCTCGTCGAGGCCCAGCCCCCGGGGCGCGCCGGAGGACGCGCCGCCTAGAAGGGCTGGCGCACGATGGGCACCGAGCCCGCGCCTGCGCCGATCGCGTAGTCGAAGGCCGCCGCACCCGCCCCGTCGGAAAAGCGCAGCGCGAAGGTGCCGACGGCGGTGGTGCGCAGCGCCGAGGCGTCGTACGGCTGGCCGAGCCACGGCGAGCCGGTCGTGCGATAGATCGTCCCGCGCCACGTCTGCGCGTCGCTCCACGTCCCCGCGGGCATCACGAACCACGTGGGCGCGCCGCTCGCGTCGTACGTGAACCACACGCCGAAGACCGACCGGTACTGCTGAAGCAGCGCGAGGCCCCAGCCGTCCTGCTCGAGCCCGCCCCACCACATGTCGCCCACGTCGATGCCCCCGGACGCATCGACCGGCCCGAACGGCTGGCGCACGAGGCTCTTCGATCCGCTCGTGCCGTCGATCGTGTAGGACAGCGCCACGTGCAGCGGGTCGCCGAAGTCCAGGGACGCGCCACCCACCGCATCGCCCGGAACGAAGCGCGAGACGTCGTAGGCGGTGTAGGGCGACCCGCGTGGCCGGTAGAGCGCGCCCGAGTAGACCGTGCCCGCCGCGTTCCACGAGCCGCCCGGCATCACGTACCACGTGGGCTCGCCCGCCGCGTCGTACGCGTAGATCACGGAGAAGAGCGTGGCGGCGTGCTGGACGATGCTCATGCCCCAGCCGTTCTCCGCGGGGCCCGCCCACCACAGGTCCTGCCACGGCGCGGGGCTCGGCGCCACCGCGAAGCGCTGCACGCGATCGCGGAACTGAAGCTCGATCTGGTAGTCGCCGCCGCGAGCGTCGGGCGTGACGGTGAACGTCACCATGCCGTCCTGCCCCGAGTTGGCCTGCGCGGGCGAGATCGAGGCCGACGAGGTTCCCGCCACGACGCGCGCCGAGATGTCCACGCCGTAGAGGGCGTAGGCCCCGTACATCGCGGCGCCGCGGAACGTGAACGGCGTGCCCGGCAGGATGCGCGGCGGAAGCGCGGCGGAAAGGTGGACGTCCGCGGGAATGTACGTGAGCACGTTGAACTGCACCTCGGCCGCGCCCGCGATCGCCACGAGCCAGCACGTGATGCCCTGCGGGAAGGCGGTGAACCGGGCGGTGGCCACCCCCGTGGCATCCGTCGTCGCCGTAGTCTGCGTGAGGCCGTTGGCGAACGTCCCGCAGGCGTCGTTCGCGAACGTGACGCTCTCGCCCACGGAAGCATGGCCCGACGCGTCGAGGAAGCGCACGGAGAAGTCCTGCGATTCGCCGCCCGCCACGCTCTGGTTGAGGGGTGTGATGGCCTCGCCGCTCGCAGCGCAGCGCGCCGCGCCCGGAACGATGGCGAGGAGGAACGCGGCGCCGAGCGCCGCTCCCCGGAGGCTCATGCGCGAAGTCTAGCGCGCTTCAGAACGGCTCGCGCTGGAGCTGGAGCGTTCCGGTGCGGCCCTGGACCGAGTATGAGAACGGAGAGGTCGGAGCGTCGAAATGGAGGCTGAACGAGCCTACGTCGGTCACGTGGAGCTTCGAGGGGTCGTAGGCCGCGCCCAGCCACGGCGAGCCCGTGGTCTGGTAGATGCGCCCGGCGTAGGTCGTCTGGGCCGAGTCCGTCCACGACCCGTCGGGCATCACGAACCACGTGGGGTTGCCGTTGGCGTCGTAGGTGTACCACACCGAGAAGAGCGAGGCCTGCTGCTCGAGCACGGCGATGCCGTAGCCGTTCTGGGTCTTGCCGCCCCACCACAGGTCGCCGTAGCTCGCGGGCAGCGGGGCCGTCGTCGTCGGCCCGAAAAGCTGGCGCACGATGTCCTTGTGCCCCGTCACGCCGTCGATCGTGTAGTCGAGCGCGGCGTGGTCGAGGTCGGGGAACGTGATCGTGGCGGTGCCGACCGGGGATCCGGGACTGAAGAATCCGGAGTCGTACGCGTAGAACGGCGTGCCGTGGGGCCGGTAGAGCGAGCCCGTGTACGAGCCGTACGGCCCGGACCATTCGCCGTCGGGCATCACGAGCCACGTGGGGTTGCCCGCCGCGTCGTACATGTAGATCACGCAGAAGAGCTTTACGCCGTGCTGCACGATGCTCATGCCCCAGCCGTTCTCCATGGGCCCGGCCCACCACAGGTCCTGCACGATGCCGCCCGTGGTGAGGCCGCCGTAGTTGTAGATGATGCCGTCGGGAAGCCCGTCCTGCGGCAGGTCGTCGTCGCCAAGCTGGTTGTCGGTGATCTGGAAGCTCACGACGTTCCCGACGACCGTCGTCGGGATCGTGTACCAGTGCGACGTGTGCTGGTCCGGCGTCGGCCCGTACTTCCATAAGACCACGTTGTCGGCCGGCGGCTGGATCAGCGAAAGGGTGAAGGTCACCGGACCCGCGGCCGGATCGCACCCGGCGAAGAAGGGGAAGACGCCGTACGGGAAGGCGACGGGCCCCAGGTTCTCGACGCGCGTGAACTTCGCGCTGATGAACGCGCACGGACGGTCGGGCGAGGCGATCGAGAGCGTGACGGGCCCGCCGGCCGTGCTGCCGACCACGGTGCGCGGCAGCGGCGTCTGGGTGTACGGCACGTTGCTGTTGATGCGCACCCCTCCGTAGAGCGCCGGGACGCTCCCGTCGCAATGCTGCTCGAAGTCCGCGGCGAAAGTCACGATGGCGCCGGTCGCGTCGCGCGTGAGGTCGAGCACCACGAAGCGCCCGGAGATCACCGAGCAGCGGTGGCCGTCGCGGTAGACCTCGAGCGCCGGACGCGTCGCCGCGGCGACGGGGAAGCGCTGCGGGATCTCATAGCGCCCTTCGACGAACGGATTGCCCGTGCGCGGGCCGAAATCGAGGTAGAGGTTCTCGCTGCCCGGCGAAGGCACGAACTGCACCGAGACGCCGTTGCGCGCGTTGGAGGTGACGGTGATCGCGCCGTTCAGGGTCGTGAAAGGCTGCGGCGAGGCGCCGGCGAGCGTCTGGCCCATCGGGTCCCCGACCTCGCTCTGGAGCGTGATGAAAGTGGAGGCCGCCGCCGCGAGCGACGGCACGGCGAAGGCGAGAAGCGTGGCACCCCAGGCTGCGATCCGGTTCATTCTTGTGACCCCCATCGGACGGCGCGCCAATCCTATCATCCCGCGGCCCGGCGGCGCACGGGCGGGGGCGGCGGGCCTGGGGCAAAATAGCGGTTTTGCACAGTTCCCTTCCATGAACGACTCCAAGGCGCCCCCCGAGGGCGCCCACGTTACCAACTTCATCCGCCAGCACATCGAGCGCGACCTCGAGGCGGGAAAGTACGCGCAACGGCGGTGGGGCGGGCGGCCGGGGCCCGCGTCGGTCCACGCCAACGCGCCCCTCGATCCCGCGAAAATCCGCACGCGCTTCCCGCCGGAGCCCAACGGGTATCTGCACATCGGCCACGCGAAGTCGATCTGCCTCAACTTCGGCACGGCGCGGGAGTACGGGGGCGTGTGCCACATGCGCTTCGACGACACGAACCCGGAGAAGGAAGAGCAGGAGTACGTCGACGCGATCCTGGACGCCGTGCGCTGGCTCGGCTACGACTGGGGCGCGAACCTCTACCACGCGAGCGGCTACTTCGACTGGATGTACGAGTTCGCCGAGGCGCTGATCAGCCATGGCGACGCGTACGTCGACTCGCAGACCGCGGAGGAGATGCGCGCCACCCGCGGCACGCTCACCGAGGCCGGGATCGCTTCTCCCTTCCGCGACCGGAGCGTCGAGGAGAACCTGCGCCTCTTCCGCGAGATGCGCGACGGCAACTATCCGGACGGCGCCCACGTGCTGCGCGCGAAGATCGACATGGCCTCGCCCAACATCAACATGCGCGACCCCGCGATCTACCGCATCAGGAACGCCGCGCACCATCGGACGGGCGACAAGTGGCACATCTACCCGATGTACACCTACGCGCACCCGGTCGAGGACGCGCTCGAGAACATCACGCATTCGCTCTGCACGCTCGAGTTCGAGGACCAGCGGCCTTTCTACGACTGGGTGCTCGAGAAGCTCGCTTCCTTCGGGCTGCTCCAGCGGCCGCTTCCCCAGCAGATCGAGTTCTCGCGCTTGAACCTCACGTATACCGTCATGAGCAAGCGGTTCTTGAGGCAGCTCGTGGACGAGAAGCACGTGGACGGCTGGGACGATCCGCGCATGCCGACGATCGTGGGTGTGCGTAGTCGCGGCTACACGCCCGAGGGATTGCGGCTCTTCGCCGAGCGCGTCGGCGTTTCCAAGTCCGATTCCGTGATCGACTGCTCGGTGATGGAGGACGCGCAGCGCGAGGTGCTGAACGAGATCGCGCCTCGCCGCATCGCCGTGCTCGATCCGCTCAAGCTCGTGATCGACAACTGGCCCAGGAACCACGTCGAGGAATGCTTTGCCCCCAACCATCCGCAGAAGCCGGATTGGGGCAAGCGCTCGATGCCCATGACGGGCGAGCTCTGGATCGAGCGCGAGGACTTCATGGAGAAGCCGGAGAAGGGCTACTTCCGGCTATATCCGGGCAATCAGGTTCGGCTGAAGTATGGCTTCGTCGTGCGCTGCACCGGCTACTCGAAGAACGAGAAGGGCGAGGTCGACGAGGTGCATTGCGAGTACCTGCCCGAGACGAAATCCGGAACGCCGGGCGCCGATTCGGTGAAGGTGAAGGGGAACATCCACTGGGTCTCCGCCGCGCATGCGTACGAGACCGAGGTCAGGCTCTACGATCGCCTGTTCAACGTGCCGAATCCGGGGAAGCGCACCGGCAATTACCTCGACGATGTGAATCCGGATGCGAAGACGGTGGTGCGCGCGTATCTCGAGCCTTCGCTCCGGGAGTGCGCGGTGGAGGTGAGATTCCAGTTCGAGCGGCACGGGTATTTCGTGGCGGACCGGAAGGACGCGAAGCCAGACAAGCCGTCGTTCAACAGGACCGTGACGCTTCGCGACTCGTGGGCGAGCGGCAAAGGCTGAAATTGGCGACAAGCAAGGTTCTTCCGCACTCGAGCGTTACGCCCGCTTCGTCATTGACCTTCGCAACACGGTGATCGGGGAAGTCGCTTGACGACCCGAAGCGGACATCGAAACGCCGGTCCGCTCGCGAACGGCCGCGGCGAGGGTCGGGCTTATCGTCCGCCCTTCACGAAGTCGAGCGCTGCCTGGAAAAGCTCCAGGTCCTTCTCGTATTCCGCGGCATCGGCGCGATCGATCTGGATCCACTCCTTGGTGCTCGCCATGCCGCCGGGCTGGAACGACGTCACGTTCTCCCGCGAGAACTGCAGCTCGCGCGCCATCGCGACCGGAAGCCGAAGCCCGACGCCGTTGCCGCTGATGCAGGCGAACATGCGGTCGTTCACGAAGTAGCCGTCGAGACCGCCGATCTTCTTCGAGACGACGCCAGGGAGCTTCATCAGCACGGCGTCGACCTGGGACTTGCGGGTAGGTTTGGCGTTGTCGCTCTTCATGCCGGAATGATAGGGCAATCGGCACCCGGCTTGCCGCCCTGATCGCGGACGCCACTCGCCCTCTTGACACCTCATTCAACCTTATGGTTGAATGTTTTCGTGGACACCCTGAGCAACGTCCTCGGCGCCGTTTCCCATCCCTCGCGGCGCGCCATCCTCGGGCGCCTCGCCCGGGGGCCGGCGCGGGTCACCGAGATCGCCGAGCCGTTCGACATGTCGCTCAACGCCGTCTCCAAGCACCTCAAGGTGCTCGAGGCCGCGGGGCTCGTGCGCCGCGAGGTGGTGGGCCGGGAGCACGTGATCGAGCTGCGCGCGCAGCCGCTGCGCGAGGTCTCGGGCTGGGTCCACGAATACGAGCGCTACTGGAGCGAGCACCTCGACCGCGTCGAGACGTACTTCAAGCAAAGAAGGAGAGCGAAATGAGCACGTCGATGAAGACGATGGAGATCAACCTCACCCGCACCATCCCCGCCACGCCTGCCGAGGTGTACGACGCCTGGCTGGACCCGCAATGCCCCGTGAACCCCTTCCACGGGGCCAAGCGCCTGGTCTTCGAGCCGAAGGTGGGATCGCTCTACCACTTCGCCCACATGCAGGGCGAGGTGGAGCGCCCGCACTACGGCCGTTTCGACGTGCTCGAGCCCGGCTCGCGCATCCGGATGACCTGGATGTCGAACCACACGCGCGGGCTGGAATCGGTCGTGACGGTGACGTTCAAGCCGAAGGGCGAGGGCACGCTCCTCACGCTCAACCACGCGAACCTCCCGGACGACGAGATGGGCCGCGCGCACGACGACGGCTGGAAGTACTTCATCGGGCTCCTCGAGCAGCGCTTCGCGACCGCGCGCGCCTGACGCGAAGGGTCGTCCCTACTTCGTCGCGAAGAACGCGTTCAGCTCGTTTCCCGGCGCGGCGCCCGCCAGCCCGTCGAACCGTCCCTCGTCGGCGATGAGGCGCGCCGCGCGCACGAAGCCGCCCCAGGCCGCGCGGGCGAGCGCACCGCCCACGCTGATGCGCCGCACGCCCAGCGCCGCGACGTCCTTCACCGTGAGCTCGCCCGCGGAGCCGATGAGGAGATTCACGGGCTTGGGCGCCACCGCGGCGACCACGGCCGCGATGTGCTCCCGCGTGCGGATGCCGGGCGCATAGAGGCAATCGGCGCCCGCGGCCGAATACGCCTTCAGCCGCGCGACGGTGTCGTCGAGATCCGGCCGGCCCACGATGAAGTTCTCGGCGCGGCCCACGAGCAGCACGCCGGTCGCGCTCTCGTCGATCGCGGCGCGGGCGGCCTTGAGCCGCGCCACCGCTTCCTCGATCGAGCGCAGCGGACGGGCCGCCTCCCCCGTCGAATCCTCGATCGAGAGGCCCGCCACGCCCGTGTCGATCGCCATGCGCACGCTCTCGGCCACGCCCTCGGGGTCCGGCGCGAATCCGCCCTCGAAGTCCGCGTTGATCGGGAGGTCGGTCGCCGCGACCATCGTCCGCAAGTGGGCGAGCACCGCCTCGCGCCCGACGCCGTTATCGGGCAGTCCCTGCGACCACGCGAAGCCGGAGCTCGTCGTCGCGAGCGCCCTGAACCCGAGCCCCGCGAGCATCCTCGCGCTTCCGGGGTCCCAGGGATTCGGGATCACGAAGCAGCCGTGCGCGTGCAGGGCGCGGAAATCGGCCCGCCTTTCCTGGATCGTGCGGCTCATGGGTTCTCCCGAGGGCGCGTCGCGGCGAAAGTGCAACCGTTTGTCGATGGTATCAGGGGCGCGGAGCCGCCAACGACACAATCCGACACAGAAATTAACCCTCTCGCGCGGCGCGCGGCCCTACGCTTGGGGCTCGATTCATTCACTACTTTGGAGAAGGTCATGCAAGTCAGATCCATCGTCGTCGCGGCCGCCCTCGCTGCCGCTTCCATTCCCCTCGCGGCCTCCGCGCAATTCATGAAGGACGGCGCCCCCGGCGGCTTCGGCCACGGCGGCCACGGCGGGCGCTTTGGGGCGGGGCTGTTCGCCTCGAATCCGACCCTCGTCGCCGACCGCACCGCCCTCGACACTGCCTTCGGGCAGCTCACGTCGGACGTGAGGGCGGGCAACACCACCGCCGTTTCCGGCGACCAGGCCGCGATCACCGCGGCGCTCGGCAAGCTGCAATCCGACCGCACCGCGCTCGTGACCGCCGTCAAGGGCAACGCGGCCGTGCAAGCGGCGAAGACGTCGCTCCAGGCCGACCACCTCGCCCTCGAGCGCGACCGCGTGCAGCTTCGCTCCGACCAGATCGCGGGCAACACGGCCGCCGTCGACGCGGACAAGCAGGCGCTCGCCGGGGACATGACGAAGGTGCGTACCGACCTCAAGGCGCTCGCCGACGCGATCGCCGCGGTGTCGATCTAGCGCAAGGCGGCGGCCGGCGCGGCGACGCCCGGCCGCTCGCTTCCCGGCTGCGCGCCGGCGCTTGAGGATCGCGGGGCTCGCCGCTACCATCCTCGCCCATGCCGGCAATCGCCCTTCGCGCCCTGCTTCTCCTCGCCTGCATCGCCGCGACGGCGTGCGACGTCCTGACGGACGGGGCCACGCGCATCGCATCGCAGATCGAGCGCGGCGCGGATCGCCTCGGAAGCGGCGAAGGCGCCCGCTACACCATCGACGATGCGACGCCCGCCTCGGGCCGCGATTGCGCCGGGCCCTACACCGCCCAGCTCGACAAGGTGGGCGCGCTGATCGTCTGGTGCAAGGACGCCGCGGGCGCCACGGTCTCCAGCCACAGCACCTCCTACCACGCTCGTTTCGTCGACACGGAGCGCACCTTCATCGTGGACAAGCCCGCGGGCTCGCACCTCGCGATCGAGCTCGAGCGGCGCGGGGGCCGCGCGACGATCGTCGCCGTCCGCTAGCCGAAGGAGCGCCGCCATGACCGCGTACCGGCAGATCGTCCAACTGATCGTCGCGCTCGCCGTCCTCACCGCCCTCTTCGCGGTCCTCGAGCGGCTGTGGCCCGGCAAGCCCCTCCAGCGCAGGCTGCGCCGCGGGCTCGGCACCGACCTCGTCTACTGGTTCTTCACGCCGCTCGCGACCAAGGCCGTGAGCAAGGCGGCGGTCGCCGCCGCGCTGGTGCCGCTCCTCCTCGTCCTCGGGCGCCCGCTCGACGCGAGCTCGATCCAGGCGGGATTCGGCCCGGTGACGGCGCTGCCCGCGTGGGCGCAGGCGGCGCTCATCCTCGTGACGGGCGACTTCATCGGCTACTGGGTGCATCGCGCGTTCCACGGACGGTGGCTGTGGAAGTTCCATGCGGTGCACCACAGCTCGACGGAGCTCGACTGGCTCTCCTCGGTGCGCCTGCATCCGGTGAACGACGTCGTCGCGCGCGTGTGCCAGGCCGTTCCGTTCGTGCTGCTCGGATTCTCGCCCCTCGTGGTCGCGGCCTACATCCCCTTCCTCACTTTCCACGCGATCGCGCTGCACGCGAACGTCTCGTGGACGTTCGGGCCCCTGCGCCACGTCGTCTCGAGCCCGACCTTCCACCGCTGGCACCACACGAGGGAAGACGAGGCGCTCGACAGGAACTTCGGCGGGCTCCTCCCGGTCTGGGACCTGCTCTTCGGCACCTTCTACATGCCGAAGGGCAAGCTGCCCACGGAATTCGGCGTGAAGGACGACGCCGTGCCCGAGGGGTTCCTCGCGCAGCTCGTGCACCCGATTCGCCGCGCAGGCCGGGGCGCGGGGCCCTGACGTCGCTCGGCCCGGCGGCGGGGCCGGCCACAGGCGGCGCCGGAGGGTGGACAATCGGGGTTGCGCGTGCCGAGGAGCGCGATGGCCGTGACCGAATCGATCCCGATCTTCGATTGGCTCCCCCCGGAGGGGTTCAAGATCCTGCTCGTCCTCTTCCTGTCCTTCCTGCTCGGGCTGGAACGCGAGGAGCACGGCGCGGGCGAGGCGCGACGCGGCTCCTTCGGGGGCGTGCGCACGTTCCCCCTCATCGGCCTCACGGGCTACGCGCTGGCGCTCCTCTCGGGCAGCGAGCTCTGGGCGGTGGCGCTGGGCTTCGTCGCGATCAGCGGATTCCTCCTGCTCTCCTATTGGCACAAGCTCACGACCTCGCCCCAGGCCGGGGTGACGTCCGAGATGTCGGCATTGACGACCTATCTCATCGGCGCGCTGGTATCGCACGACCAGTACTGGATCGCCACGACGTTGAGCGTCGCCAGCGTGATCCTGCTGGAGCTCAAGACGGCGCTCGAGTCGCTCGCCCGGCGCACGGCGCCGGAGGACATCCTCACCTTCACGAAGTTCCTGCTGCTCGCGGCGGTCATCCTGCCGGTCGTGCCGAACCGGGACCTCACGCCCTTCCAGATCAACCCGTTCAGGACCTGGCTCGTCGTCGTGGCCGTGAGCGGCATCTCCTACGGCAGCTACGTGATCCGGAAGATGACGAAGGAGCGCGGCGGGGTGCTCCTCGCGGCGGTCCTCGGGGGCGCGTACTCGTCCACAATGACGACCGTCGTGCTCGCGAAGAAGGCGCAGGGCGACACGCGCGAATACCTGGTTTCCGGAGCGATCCTGGTCGCGTCGGGAACGATGTACCTGCGCCTGTCGGTGCTGCTGGCCCTGTTCAACCACGACCTGATGCGGAGGCTCGCGCCGGCCTTCCTCGTGCTCGCGGCCGTCGGCATCGGGACGGGCTGGCTGTGGACGCGCAGGGACACCCCGGATCCGGCGAAGCCGAGCGCGGAAAGCGAGCTCGGGAACCCGCTCGAGATCCGCACGGCCCTGGGCTTCGCGCTGCTCTTCGTGGCCATGCTGGTCGCGAGCCACCTCGCGGTGCAGTACCTGGGAAGCTCCGGCGTCTACGCGCTGGCCGGCGTCATGGGCGTGACGGACGTCGACCCCTTCATCCTGAGCATGACCCAGGCGGGTGACGCCTCGATGGCCCCGGGGGTGGCCGCCTCCGCCATCCTCATCGCCGCGGCGAGCAACAACGTCATCAAGGGAATCTACGCGTACGCCCTGGCGCCCCGTGGGACCGGCCGGAAGAGCCTCCTCCTGCTGCTCGCGTTGGCCGCGGCGGGCTCCCTGCCGCTGCTCTGGTAGCCCGCGCCCCTCAGTTGCAGACCGTCGCCGGCGCGGCGTACACCTGCCGCGTGATGGGCTTCGACTGGGAGACGCCTCCCACGGTGTAGGCGAACGTCCCGTCGCTCGCATCGGCGAAGGTGAACGTCGCCGTGCCCACCTGCGTCACGCCGACCTGAAGCGGATCCCACGGCGTGGCGCTGAACGCCGGGCCCGTGGTCCGATACAGCGCGCCCGAATAGGTGCCCGGCCCCGTCTTCGCGCCGTTCGACATCACCAGCCACAGGCCCTTGCCGTCCGCATCGTAGGTGAACCACGTCGCGAAGAGGGTGTCGCCCTGGTGGGTGACGTTCACGCCCCAGCCCGACTCCGAGCCCGCGGGCGAGCGCCACCACAGGTCGGAGTAGTTCGACGACGCTGCGAGCGTCTCCGCCGCGACGCACGTCGGCACGGGATTCGCGAAGATCTGCCGCGTGATCGCCTTCGATTGCGTCACCCCGCTCACGGTATAGGTGAACGTGCCGTCGTTCGCGCCACCGAACGCGAAGGTCGCGCTGCCGACGGCGGTCGCGGTCACCTTCGACGGGTCCCACGGGCTCGCGTCGAACGCGGGCCCCGTCGTGCGGTAGAGCGTTCCCGAGTACGTGTTCCCGCCCGTCTTCGCGCCGTCGGACATCACGAGCCACAGTCCGCTGCCGTCGGCGTCGTACGTGAACCACGTGGCGAAGAGGATGTCGCCCTGCTGCGTGAGGTTCACGCCCCATCCCGACTCGGACCCCGCGGGCGAGCTCCACCACAGGCCCTGCACGTTCAGCGCGGCCGCGTTCCCGTTCTGCCTCGCCTCGGCGGAATCCGGGTCCACCTGCATCACCGAGGTGTCCACGGCCTCGAAGTTGCTGCCGGCGATGGACTTGAGCTCGTCGAGCACGGCGTCGGGCCAGCGCTCGTCGGACACGCCCTGGAAATACCAGTCGCTTCCCGCGTCCGCGAGCACCAGGCCGTACTTCTTGAAGGCGCGCAGGATCACCTGCGTGCGCGGATCGAAGCCGGAGACGTCGAACGAGGCCTTCAGCCGGAACCGCGCGCCCATGGGCGGGCGCGTGGAATCGGTGCTGTTTCCCGACCCATGCCGCGCGGGCCACAGGTAGTAGGGCGCGTCGCCCGAGCGCCCCCAGATGCGGCTCGCGGTGAAGCGGATGGCATGCGCGATCTCGCCCGCGGCCACCTCGTCCCAACGCACGAGCCCGGGGAAGATCGGAAGCCCCGCCGCGTCGGCCGAGGTCCAGTCCGCGGGCCGCAGCGCGTTCGACCGCAGGTCCCACTTCGCCGACGAGTACACGCTCCAGCTCGCGCCGCCGCCGATCGGAAACGCGTAGTACAGCTCGTAGAGGACGCAATTCGTCGTGTCGACCACGATCACGTGCCGGTCGCCGTCGCTCGAGCCGCCGCCCTCGACCGGCGCGTCGGGTGGGATCGGGAACGGGCCCGGATCGCTCTCGTCGGCGTAGCCGTCGGGCGGGAACGTGATCGGCACACGCGGCTGGCTGCCCGTCACCGTGGTGAAGGGGATGCCGTAGTTGTCGGCGAGGACGTTGCCCCAGTCGGGGTGCAGCCGCGTGGAGGTCCCGATCGTTCCCACCCACGCCGCGGAGCTCGGGTGTACCGGAAGCGTGTCGACCGGCGTGTTCCAGTAGTTGTTCGACGGAAAGACGGCGCAGCCGCCGATCGCGGGCGCGGCGAGCGCGTCGCCGGCGAGCGACAACGCGATGGCGAGCGCGAATCCGCACATTCCCCTCATGGCGCGCATTCTACGAGAGCCGGGGCACCGCGCGCCCGATCGTTTGAGGGCGGAGCCCTCGTTCAGGGCGCCTTCAGGCCCAGGGCCGCGCGGAACCGATCCTTGAGGAACACGCCGTCCCTCGACGGCAGCGCGCGCGGCGGCTCGTTCGCGTCGATGCGGACGCACGCGAGCGTGGGCCCGCGGCGCGCGCTCACGCGCCGCGCGATCTCGTCGGCGCCCTGCAAGGTGTCGACCGCGAAGGCGTCCTCGACGCCGCATCCCTTCGCCACTACGACGAGGTCCGTGCCGCGGCGCGTATGGCTCGCCTGCATGCCCGTCTCGCCGTAATGGCCGTTGTCGAGCACGACGATCGTGAGGTTCGGCGGGCGCTGCGCCCCGACGGTGGCGAGGCTGCCCAGGCCCATGAGCTGCTCGCCGTCGCCGGTGACGACGACCACGGGTTTCGAGGGCTGCGCGAGCGCGAGGCCCAGGCCCATCGGCGTGGCGCCTCCCATCGCGCCCCAGAGGTAGAAGTTGCGGTCGCGGTCGCCCGCGGCGAACACGTCGTAGGTCGGCGCGCCCAGGCCCGTGACGACCAGCGCGTCCGGAATGCAGGACATGAGCTTCGCGACGAAGGCGCGGCGCTCGACGGTGCGCTCCGGGGGCCGCGTCATTTCCGCACCCATTCCTTGCGCCCGAGGAGGCTCTGCGAGAGCAGCACCGCGACGCGCTCGCCGGAGCCGAACGCGGCCTCGAGCGCTTCCTCGACGATCGCCTTCACGCGGTCGGCATCGGAGGCGCGGCGCACCGCGACGCCCATGATCTCCATCGCGCCCTGCGCCGCGCGTCCCATCGGCTCCTGCCACGGGTTGAATTCCTCGTGCTCGCCGCGCATCGTGACGAGCGCGACGAACGGGAAGGCGCCGCTCGCGAGCAGCGAGAACATGTTCACGCAGTTGCCCACGCCGCTGCTCTGCATGAGCAGCACCGCGCGCTCGCCGCCCAGCCACGCGCCGGCCGCGAGCGCGACGCCTTCCTCCTCCGTCGTGAGCACGATGGCGCGCACCCCGGGGTCGGACTGCGCGCGCCGGATGAGGTGCGCGTGCCCCGCGTCGGGAACGTAGGCGACCTGGCGCACGCCCGCGCGCTTGAGCGCCTGCCAGATCTCTTCCTGCCAGGCGGCGACGGTCGTGTCCATGCCGAGCGAGCGCCTCAGGCCCCGGGAGCCGAAGCCGCCCGCTTCTCGATCGCCTCGTGCCGCTCCAGCGTGCGCCGGGCCCGCTCGACGACCGGGTAGTCCACCATCTTGCCGTCGACCTCGATCGCGCCCGCGCTGCCGCCGGCGGCCGCCTCGAACGCCGCCACGACGCGGCGCGCCTTCTCCACCTCCTCGGCCGACGGGCGGAATTCCTCGTTGAGGATCGGAATCTGCGAAGGATGGATCACGGGCGAGCCCATGAATCCCAGGCGGCGCGAGCGCCGCACGGTGGCGCGGAACGCCTCCAGGTCCTTGTAGTCGGCGACCGTCCCCACGAAGCCGAGCGGCATCACGCCCGCGGCGCGCGCGGCGAGCACGATCTGCTGCTTCGGATGGAAGAGCCCCTCGGCCTCGGGCACCATGCCCACCGACAGCGCGAAATCCTCCGACCCGAGCGTGAGCGCCACCACTCGCGCGTGCGCCGCGGCGATCTCGCGCGCGCGGAAAAACGCTTCCGCCGTCTCGATCATCGCCACGATGCGCGTGTGGCCACGCGCGAGACCGCGCTCCGCCTCGAGCTCGTCGAGCACCTCCGCCACCATGCGCACGTGCTCGGCGCTTTCCGTCTTCGGAAGCATCACGGCCGCGATCGCCGGGCCCGCGACGGCCTCGAGGTCGCGCACGCACAGCCGCCACGGCCGGTTGAGGCGCACGAGCACGTCGGCGCCCGAGCGGGCGACCCGCGGCGCGGCGCCCGCGACGAGCGTGCGCGCGTGCTCCTTGTCCTTGGGCAGGATGCTGTCCTCGAGATCGAGGATGATCGCGTCGGCGCCGCGCCGGTGCGCGCCCTCGACGAACCGCTCGACGTTCACCGGCACGAACATCATCGAGCGCCAGATCGGCTGACCGCCCGTTCCGCTCATCGTCTCTCCCCGTCGTGCGCGCGCGACCGTCCCGCCGCGCGCTCAGATGACTTTCCGGCGCGCGAGCTCCGAGCGCCGCGCCTCGTCCACGCCCAGGCGCGCGAGGACCTCGGCCGTGTGCTCCCCCAGCTCGGGGGCCGGATGGCGCACCGCCCCCGGCGACCCGGAAAGCCGCGGCACGACGGCGTGCATGGGGATCGTGCCCATGTCCTTGTCCGGCAGGTCGAAGAGGATCCGGCGCGCGCGCACGTGCGGGTCGGCCATGAACTGGTCGATCTCGTAGACGGGCGCGGCGGTGATCTCGTTCTTCTCGAAGAACGCCATGCACTCCTCGAGCGTGTGCGCCGCGACGAAGTCGCGCACCGGCGCTTCGGCCGCCTCGGCGTTCGCCACCCGCGCGGCGTTCGTGCGGAAGCGCGGGTCCTCGAGCATCTGCGCCACGCCGAGGGCCGTGTACAGGCGCGCGGTCATCGCCTGCATCGAGGCGGACATCGCGATCCAGCGCCCGTCCTTCGTGCGGAAGACGTTGCGCGGGCCGGCGGTGCTCGAGCGGCTGCCGCGCCGCTTCGGGATCTGGTGCGTGAGCTGGAAGATCGCCGCCTCGGGACCGAGCACGGAGAACATCGAGTCGAGGAGCGGCAGGTCGATCACCTGCCCGGGCCCGCCGCGGTCGCGGTACCGCAGCGCCGCGAGCGTCGCGAACGCGCCGTAGAGGCCGGCGATCATGTCGGCGAGCGCGAGCGGCGGGAGCACGGGCTCCCGATCGTCGAAGCCGTTCTTCGCGGCGAAGCCCGACATGCCCTCCACGAGCGTGCCGAAACCCGGGCGTTGCCGGTACGGGCCGTCCTGCCCCCATCCCGAGATGCGCACGACCACGAGGCCCGGGTTGCGCGCGTGGAGCACCGAAGGCGCGAGCCCCATCGCCTCGAGCGTCCCGGGGCGGAAGTTCTCGAGCAGCACGTCGGCCCGGGCGGCGAGCTCGAGGAGGAGGGCCTTGCCTTCGTCGCTGCGCAGGTTGAGCGTGGCGCTCTTCTTGTTGCGCGCGTAGACCTTCCAGTACGCGCTCACGCCCTCCACGCGCCAGTCGCGGAGGGGATCGCCCTTGCCCGGGTCCTCGATCTTGATCACCTCGGCGCCGAAGTCGGCGAGCTGCAGGCTCAGCATGTTCCCCGAGACGAGGCGCGTGAGGTCGATCACGACCAGCCCGTCGAGCGGGCCCCTCGCCTGCGGCTGGTACTCGCTCATGCGGCGCCGGCGCCTTCCTTCGGGAACAGCACGCAGGTCGACTCCGGGACTTCCACCCAGACGTCGGGGCCCGCGATCGACCGGTGGGACTCGACGCGCAGCGGCCGCCCCCCGACGTCGACCAGGTAGAGCGTGCGCGCCCCGAGGTAGCTGCGTCCCGTGAGCCGCCCCTTGAGCACGTTGCCGCCGCTTCCCGCAGGGGGGGAATCGGAGATGCCGAGGCGCTCCGGCCGCAGCGCGACGAGCACCGGCTCGCCCTTCGCGAACGCCTTGCCCGTGAGCGCGGCGAGCCGCTCGCCGTCGGGGAGCTCGACGACGACCCGCCCGCCCGTGCCCGCCTCCGCGACCCGCGCCTCGAGGAAGTTGCTGCTGCCGATGAAGTCGGCGACGAAGGGATCGGCCGGGTGGTCGTAGATCTCCTGCGGCGTGCCGAGCTGGCTCACCCGCCCCTGGTTCATCACCGCGATGCGGTCGCTCAGGGCGAGCGCCTCCGACTGGTCGTGCGTCACGTACACGGTCGTGAGCCCCACCTGGCGGGTCACCTGGGAGAGCCACACGCGGGAGCGCTCGCGCAGCCGCGCATCGAGGTTGGACAGCGGCTCGTCGAGCAGCAGCACGCGGGGCCGGTAGACCAGCGTGCGCGCGAGCGCCACGCGCTGCTGCTGGCCGCCGGAGAGCTGGTGCGGATAGCGGTCGGCGAAGCGCTCCATCTCGACGAGCTCGAGCGCCTCCTTCACGCGCTCGCGCCGCTCCTCCGCCCCCACCTTGCGCAGCTTGAGCGGGAACTCGCAGTTGGCCTGCACCGTCATGTGCGGCCACAGCGCGTAGGACTGGAACACGAGGCCGCAGTTGCGCTGCTCGGGATGGAGGTTGCGGCCGCTCGCGGCGTCGAAGAAGATCTCGCCGCCGACGCTGAGCCGCCCGCCCTGCGGCACGTCGAGCCCCGCGAGCGCGGCGAGCGTGGTCGACTTGCCGCAGCCGCTCGGGCCCAGCAGCGTCACGAACTCGCCGTCGGCGATGGTGAGGGTGAGGTTGTCCACCGCGGTGACGTCGCCGTAGCGGCAGGTGAGGCTTTCGATCACGACATCAGCCATAGACGCGTACTCCGAAGGCGAACCGCACGCCGTACACGAAGACGAAGGTGAGCAGGACCTGCACCATCGCGAGCGCGGCGACCGGCCCGGTGTCGCCCTGGATCCAGAAGGTGAGCAGCGTCGTGCCGATCACCTCGCTCCCGGGCGCGAAGAGGAAGACCGCGGTCGCGTAGTCCTTGAAGAAGCAGATGAAGAGCAGCGCGAAGGCGGAGAAGAGCGCGGGCTTGAGCAGCCGCAGCGACACGGCCCACGAGGTCGTCCACCAGTCGGCGCCCGAGACGCGCGCGGCGCGGTCGAGCTCGGGGCTCACCTGGAGGAGCGCGGGGGAGACGGCGCCCAGGCCCGTGGGAAGGTAGCGCATCGTGAACGCGATCACGAGGATCGCGATCGTGTTGTGCAGCACGCCGAGCGGCGGGAAGACGATCATCGCCCAGAGGAACCCGAGACCCACGACGAGCCCCGGCACCGCCCGCGGGTAGAGCGCCACGAACTCGAGCGCGCGCGCATGGCGGAACGGCGAGCGCTGCGTGACGATCGCGACGAGCGCCACGAGCGCCGTGGCGAGCGCGCCCCCGAAGAGCGAGATGGCGACCGAGTTCACGACCGAGCGCACGTAGCTCTCGGAGGACACGATCATCCTGAGGTGCTGCGTGGTCCACACCTCCCACAGCGGCACGAGCGGCGTGAGGAAGCTCGTGACGCCGCGCAGCGCGAGCCCGGTGAGCGGCGCGAGCACGCCGAAGACCGCATACAGCGCGAAGAGCGCGGCCACCGGCCAGCGCAGCCACCCCAGCGGGAACCGCCCCGGCCGCGTCGCCTTGCCCCGCACCGTGATGAACCGCCCGATGTTGGTGAGGAGCCGGCCCTGGAGCCACACGAGGAGCGTCACGATGGCGAGCAGGGCCACGGCCGCCGCGCCCACCAGGCCGTAGTTCGGCGTGGAGGCGCCGATGCCCTCGTCGTAGAGGAACGTGGAGAGGAAGTGGATCCCCACGGGGCTGCCGAAGACGAGCGGCACGGAAAGGAGCTCGAGGGCGAGCGTGAAATTGAGCATGGCGCTGTAGACGAGCGCCGGGCGCATCAGCGGGACGGTCACGTGCCACAGCGTGGCGAGCGGCCCCGCGCCCGAGACGCGCGCGGCGTTCTCGAGGGACGCGTCGGCCATGCGCGTGGCGTTCAGGCAATACAGGAAGGTGACCGGCGCTTCGCAGATGGCGGCGACCACGGCCATCCCGAGCAGCGTGTACAGGCTCCAGGGCGTGTGCCCGCCGAGGGCGGCCTGCGCGGCGAGCGTCACGTAGCCCGACGGCCCGTACATGATCGAGAAGCCGAAGGCCATCACGAGCTGCGACAGGTACAGGGGCCAGAGGAGCAGCTCGCCGAAGAGCTTCGCCCCGGGCATGTCGGTGCGGCCGATCGCGATCGCCGCGCCCCCGCCGATCACCAGGGCGATGACCGTGGTGAGCACGCCGAAGACGAGCGAGTTGCCCACCGCCTCGAGGACCGTGCGGCTCGTGACGAGCCCCGCGTAGTTCCTCGCCGTGAACGAGCCGATCCCGTCGTAGAGGGCCCGGCCCATGAGCGACTGCAGGACCACGGGCACGATCGGCGTGAGGACGAGGGCGACCGTGAAGGCCGCCACCGCCCACTGCACGACCGCCCCGCGATCCGGCCATCGGGCCCGCACGGACGCCCGCGCGGCCTCGACCGTCCTCATCGCCGCGCCGTTACTGGCCGAAGACCTTCTTCCAGCGCTCCTGGAACGCCGGCCCCTGGGTGAGGATGTCGTTGTCGTACTCGACGCGCACGACGTTGTCCTCGCCGCCGACCTCCTTCACGATGCCGTCGTAGGTCGCGCGCGGCACCTCGTCCGCCTTCACGTCGGGGCGATACGGCGTGAGCCCGCCCTTGCCGAAGGCCACCTGGCCGTCGTGCGAGAGGATGAAGTCGAGCATGAGCTTGGCGGAGTTGACGTTGGTCGAGCCCTTGGGGATCGCCATGCCGCGCAGCACGATCGGCGTGCCGTCCGTCGGATAGGCCCAGCCCAGCAGCTTCGCGCGCGCCGGATCCTTCAGCTTCGGGAAGAGCACGATGCCCGAGATGAAGTAGCCGACCTTGTACTCGCCCGAGGTGATCTTCTCGATCATGGGGCCCGCCGAGCGCTCGGGGCGCACCACCTTGCCGAGGACGTCCAGCAGCTTCCAGGCCTTGTCGCCGTACTTCTTCGTGTACGCCCAGTTGATGTTGAGGCCGAACGCCTCGGTGGCCGCGTTGTAGGTGGTGATCTTGTCCTTGTAGTCGGCGGCGTGCTCCTGGGCGAGCTTCGCGACGTCGGCGAGGCTCTTCGGCCGCTGGTTCTCGGGGACGATCGCGTTGTTCCACACGAGCACCATCGGGTCCGCGGAAACGGTGTAGAGGCCCTTGCGGGGGATGCTCCACGCCGGCAGCTTCGAGGCCTCCGGCGACTGGTAGTCCACCTCCTCGCCCTTCTGGAGGAACTGCAGCCACTTGTCGACGGCGCCGTTGATGAGCAGGTCGCCGGTGCGCGAGTTGGAGGCGCGCTCGGAGTAGTAGCGCTCGAACACCTCGCTGCTGCCCAGGTCGAGGGTCTGCACCTCGATCCACGGATAGAGCTTGTGGAAGGCCTCGATCACCGGCTTCCAGTTGTACTCCGCCATGATCGAGTAGACGACGAGCTTGCCTTCCTTCTTCGAGCCTTCCACGATGCTCGAGTAGGACTTCGGGTAATACGAGGGCAGGTTCTGCGCGTCGGCGGCCGGGGCCGCGGCGAGGCCCGCCGCGAGGAACGCCGCCGCGGCCGCGGAACCGAACGCCGAACGCAGCCGATGGGTGCGAAGCATGGAGTGATCCTCCTGGATTGGTCGCTTGCCCGGAGCGCCTGGCCGCGCGCTCTTCTTGAAAGCCTGGGTTTGTGGGGGCAATGGAGAGGGTATCAGAAAGGGCGCCGGGGCGCGGCCGCAGGGGTACGATGGCGGCGTGAACGACGTGCACGTGATCTTCGGCGCCGGCCAAGTGGGCTACCCGCTTGCCGAGCGGCTGCTCGCCGAGGGCCGCATGGTGGTCGTCGCCAAGCGCACGCGCACCGACGTGCCGCGCGGCGCCGAGATCGTGCTCGGCGACGCCTCGGACGCGCAGTTCTGCGCCGAGGCGGCGCGCGGCGCCGCCGCGGTCTACCACTGCATGAACCCGCCCTACTCGGCGAAGCTCTGGGCGGAGCTCGTCCCGCTCTACATGGACAACCTCGTCGCCGCGGCCGGGAGGGCGGGTGCGCGCCTCGTGGTCCTCGACAACCTCTACATGCTCGGACGCACGGGCGGACGGCCGATGAACGAGGACACGCCCGCGAACCCGTGCAGCCGCAAGGGCGAGATCCGCGCGCGGGCGGCCGCCCGGCTCTTCGAGGCGCACCGGCGCGGAGAGGTGCGCGCGGTCTGCGGGCGCGCCTCCGATTTCTACGGCCCGCGCGGCGAGAAGGGCTCGCACCTGGGGGATTTCTTCTGGAAGCCCGCGCTCGCCGGCTCCACGGCGCGCGTGGTGGTCGATCCCGACGCGGTCCACACCTACCACTTCATTCCCGACGTCGCCGCGGGGCTCGCCGTCCTGGGCACGCGGGCCGAGGAGCAGGACCTCGGCCGCGCGTGGATGCTCCCCTGCCAGCCCGCCGAGACCCTGCGCGCGCTCGTCGAGCGCATCGCCCGCAAGCTCGGCCAGCCCATCCGCCTCGGGCGCGTGGCGCCGTGGATGCTGCGCGCGATGGGCCTCGTCATGCCGCTCATGCGCGAGATCTCGGAGATGCAGTACCAATGGAGCGAGCCGTTCGTCGTCGACGACTCGCGCTTCCGCGCGCGCTTCGGCGCGTCGCCCATGGACCGCGAGGAAGCGGCCGCCGTCACGGCGGCGTGGGCGCAGGCGGCCTTCGGGGCGAGCCCGGCGTAGGCCGCCCGCCCGGATCAGGCCGCGGGCGGCGCGGCGAGGATCTCCGCGACCGTGAGCGCCTTGGCGAAGAGGCCGTTCAGCGACGCGACGAACGCCGCCTGCACCTCCCTCGCCGCCACCGTGACGCCGCCGAACGCCAGGTCCCGCGTCGCGCAGGCGTCGTGGGCGAGCTGGACCTCGAAGCCGAGGTCCGCCGCCGCGCGCGCGGTCGTGTCGATGCACATGTGCGTCATCATCCCCGCGACGACGAGGCGTCCAGCGCCCTGCGCGCGCAGGTGATCGGCGAGCGGCGTCTCGCGGAAGCTGTTCGGGAAGTGCTTGCGGAAGACCGTCTCCGAAGCGAGCGGCGCCACGCACTCGTGGATCTTCACGCCCTCGGTGCCCTCGACGAAGAAGGCGGCGCCCGGCCGGCGCGAGACGTGCTGCATGTGGATCACGGGCGCGCCCCGCTCGCGGAACGCGGCGAGCAGCCGCGCGGCCTTCTCGCCGGCCTCGGGGCTGCCGACGAGCTGCATCGCCCCGCCGGGAAAGTAGTCGTTCTGGATGTCGACGATGAGGAGCGCGGTCTTCATCAGTTCTTCTGCGTCACGAATTTCGTCACGAGGTAGCCGTCGAAGGTTTCGGCTCCACCTTCGCTGCCGTAGCCGCTGTCCTTCACCCCGCCGAAGGGCGTTTCCGCCGTTGCAAGCCCCAGGTGGTTGATCGTGACCATCCCCGACTCGAGCGCGTCGCCGAGCCTCGTCGCGTTGCGCGTCGAGGTCGTGAAGGCATAGGCGGCGAGCCCGTAGGGCAGGCCGTTCGCGCGCTCGATCGCCTCGTCGAGCGTCCTGAAGCGCTTCATGGCGAGGATGGGGCCGAACGGTTCCTGGGTCATGAGCTTCGAGTCGTCCGGGGGCTCGGCCACCACCGTCGGCTCGAAGAAGTTGCCGCGCTCGCCCATCCGATGGCCGCCCGCGAGGACTTTCCCGCCGCGCGCGTCGGCGTCCTCGACGAACCCCGCGATGGCGGGCACGCGCCGGCGGTGGGCGAGCGGGCCCATCTTCGTGTCGGCCTCGAGGCCGGGGCCGACCTTGAGCTTCGAGACCTTCTCGAGGAAGCGCGCGACGAAGCGGTCGTAGGCCTTCTCCTGCACGTAGAAGCGCGTCGGCGACACGCACACCTGGCCGGCGTTGCGGAACTTGGAGCCCGCCATCATGTCCGCCGCGGCCTCGACGTCGGCGTCGTCGCACACGATCACCGGCGAATGGCCGCCGAGCTCCATCGTGCACGGCTTCATGAGCGAGCCGGCCATGGCCGCGAGCTGCTTGCCCACCGGGACCGAGCCGGTGAACGAGATCTTGCGCACGACGGGCGAATGGATGAGGTAGGTCGAGACCTCGCTCGGCACGCCCCACACGACGTTGAGGCATCCCGGCGGCAGCCCCGCCTCGTGGAAGAGGCGCGCGAGCGCCACCACCGCGCTCGGCGCGTCCTCCGGCCCCTTGATGATGATCGTGCAGCCGGCCCCGAGGGCCGAGACGATCTTCCGGATGGCCTGGTTGAACGGGAAGTTCCACGGCGAGAAGGCCGCCACGACCCCGATCGGTTCCTTCAGCACGAACTGGCGCACGCCTTCGCCGCGCGGCTGGACTACGCGCCCGTAGATGCGCCGGCTCTCCTCCGCGGCCCACTCGGCGTGCTCGGCGCACACCGTCACCTCGCCCACGGCTTCCGCGAGGGGCTTGCCTTCGTCGAGGGTGATGTTGCGGCCGATCTCGCTCGCGCGGGCGCGGGCAGCCTCGGCCACCTTGCGCAGGATGCGGCTCCTTTCCAGCGGCGAGGACCGGCGCCACGACTGGAACGCCTTCTGCGCGCTCGCGAGCGCGAGGTCGAGGTCGTCCTTCGTCGCGTGAGGGAGCCTGCCCACCACCTCGTCGGTGGCCGGGTCGAGCACGTCCTGCTCGCGGCGGCCGCCGCCCTTCAGGAACTCGCCGTTGATGTAGAGGCAGAGGTCTTCGTACATGGAATCGTCGGGGCGGGTGCGCGGGGAAGGGGGACTATTCTAGGCTCACCGTGAGCGGCCTCATCGCGACAGCCGGAAGAGCCGGTGGGGCCGCAGCCGGTGGCCCTCGGCGATGGCGGGGTGCTCGAACGGCGCGTCCTCGCGCATGCCGAGCCGCCGCATGACGGCGACCGAGCGCTCGTTCGTCGCCGCGGTGAAGGAGACCACCTCGGGAAGCTCGAGCGTCCCGAACGCGACGCGCAACGCCGCGCGCGCGGCCTCCGTCGCGTACCCGCTGCCCCAGGCGGCGCGCGCGAGCCGCCAGCCGATCTCGACCGCGGGAGCGAACGGCATCTCTCGCCGCACGGGGGTGAGCCCCGCGAATCCCAGGAACGCGTCGTCGGCGCGCCGTTCCACGGCCCACAGGCCCCAGCCGCGCGAGGCCATCGCATCGCGCAATCGTGCGGCGAGCGCGTCGCTCTCCTCGCGCGACAAGGGCGCCGGGAAATGCTCCATCACCCCGGGGTCGGCGTTGAGGGCCGCGAAGGGCGCGAGGTCGCCGTCGCGCCACTGGCGCAGGCGCAGCCGTTCGGTCTCCGGCTCGATCGGATGGGGCTCGCCCGTGTACCAGCGGAAGCTCAGCGACTCGCGACCGCTCCAGGTGGCCGGCTTGCGGAAGCGTTCCACGGCGACCCCGCCGTTCGCCATGATGACCTTGCACGAAGCGACGTTGTCGGCGTCGGACGTGATCTCCGCATATGCGAGTCCCTCGGCGCGCACTCGTTCGCGCATGAGCCCGAGCGCGCGCGTCGCGTGGCCCTCCCGGCGCCTCCACGGCACGACCGCGTAGCCGATGTGGCCCAGCACGTGCGCGGGCAGCTTCGACGTGCCGGGCTGCCAGCGGAAGCCGATCGACCCGCAGAAGCCGCCGTCCCACATCCACAGGCGATAGCCGGGAAGCCGCGCGACGCGCGCGCCGTCGGGGAGCTTCACCGGCGGCCCCTTCGCCTCGCGATCGACCTGCCGCGCGACGAAGCCGGCGGGATCGCGGCGGATCTCGTCGAGCTCCTCGCGCGTCGCCTCGGCGCCGCGGATGTTGTCGGGAGACCAGCCGCGCTCGAGCGCCTCGACGTAGGCGGGCAGCGCTTCCAGCGTCGGGACCACGAGCCTCACTTCGCGCTCGCCCTCCGCGGCGCCCTGAAGCATCCCGGCGCGTGGTCGTTCACGAGGCCCACGGCCTGCATGAACGCGTAGCAGATCGTCGGGCCCACGAAGCGGAAGCCGCGCTTCGCGAGGTCCCGGCTCATCCGCTCGCTCGCCGCCATCGCCTCCCGATTGCGGGGCCCCCGCAGCGGCCGGCCGCCGACGAAGCTCCAGACGTAGGCGTCGAAGCTCCCGAATTCCTCGCGCGCGGCGAGGAACGCCTTCGCGTTCGCGACGACCGCCGCGATCTTCAGCCGGTTCCGCACGATGCCCGCGTCGCGAAGGAGCGCCGCGCGCTTCGCGGCGGAGTAGCGCGCGATCTTCGCCGCGTCGAAGGCGTCGAAGGCGCGCCGGTAGCCCGCGCGCTTCCCGAGGATCGTCGACCAGCTGAGGCCCGCCTGCGCGCCCTCGAGGTTCAGCATCTCGAAGAGGCGGCGGTCGTCGTGCACCGGGACGCCCCATTCGCGGTCGTGGTAGTCGAAGAAGAGCTCGTTCGATTGCGCCCACGGGCAGCGCCTTCTTTCCCCCTTCATTTCGCCCGGGTCGCCTGGTAGAAGACCGTGCGCCACGCGCCGTCGCGCCGCGTCCAGACCGAGGTCGCGAAGGCCTTCCAGTCGACCGACACGCCGGTGACCTTGTACGAAAGCACGATCACGTCGGGCGCGACGTGCAGCACCTTCCAGTCGCCGAGCCGCATCTTCCACGCGGGCAGCGGCCCGTAAGCGAGGATCTCCTTCCACGTGCGGCGCTCGGCGCCGCCGTGCAGGTCGCCCCCGTAGTCCACCGAGAGCATGTCCGGGGAGAACATCGAGAGCAGGCCGAGGGGATTGGCGAGCGCCGCCGGCTCCCACTTGGCGCTTTCCATGCGGATCAGGTCCGCGTCGGTCGCGCTTTCGGGCTCCGCGGCAAGTGCGGCGGGGAACGCAACGGCGAGCAGGAGAATGGCGGCGGCGAGGCGCATGGGCGGCGGTCCCGGGACATGGGGGGCGAATCGGAAACAGCCGCCGGGTGCGGCGTCATCCGCCGCCAGCGTATACCAGAGCGGGCCTCAGCGGTTGCGCCCGATCTCCTCGCGCAGCCGTTCCTCCTGCTTCCGCAGCTCCGGCGTGAGCTCGGCGCCGAAGTCCTCGGCCTCGAAGATCTGGCGGATCTCGACCTCGCAATCCTGGCCCGGGAAGGGCGAAGGGCTGCGCTTCGCCCAGTCGATCGCCTCCTGCCTCGACCTCACCTTCCAGATCCAGAAGCCGGCGACGAGCTCCTTGGTCTCGGCGAACGGCCCGTCGACCAC
>Ga0187776_10000182_pt1 | contig 30809 bp, 34 predicted proteins | sample 0216_BV02_MP12_2_FD_132426 | JGI IMG/M metagenome (GOLD analysis project Ga0187776, IMG submission 132426) | Tropical peat soil microbial communities from peatlands in Department of Meta, Colombia - 0216_BV02_MP12_20_MG | ecosystem: Environmental > Terrestrial > Soil > Wetlands > Peat | place...
CGCCACAGCAGGGGCGCGATCGCCACGTCGAGCATCGAGAACTCCTCGCCCAGCATGTACTTCTGCTTCACGAAGATCGGGGCGATCTGGATGAGGTTCTCGCGGATGTAGAGCCGCGCCTTCTCTTGGGCCTTCTGCGTGCCCGCCTCGAGCGTCTGCACGTGGTTGAAGAGCTCCTGCTCGAAGCGGAACAGGAACAGCCGCGCGCGCGCCCTCATCACGGGGTCGGCGGGCATGAGCTGCGGGTGCGGGAAGCGCTCGTCGATGTACTCGTTGATGATGTTCGACTCGTACAGGACGAGGTCGCGCTCGACGAGCACGGGGGTGCGGTTGTAGGGGTTCATCACCGCGAGGTCCTCGGGCTTGTTCATGAGGTCCACGTCGATGATCTCGAAATCCATGCCCTTTTCGTAGAGCACGATCCGGCAGCGGTGGCTGAAGGGATCCGTGATCCCCGAGTAGAGCGTCATCATGGTTGTTCATCCCCCTGGTGCGACGGCGCTGGGTCGCGGCCCGCCTGTCAGCGGACGTCCTTCCAGTACTCCTTCTTGAGCAGCATCGTGAGCACGAAGAAGCCCGCGAGGAAGAGGAGCACCACCACACCCCACATCCTGCGGGTCTCCTGCGCCGGCTCCGACATGAACACGAGGTAGTTCACGAGGTCGCCCACGTAGCGGTCGTAGGCCACGGGCGAGAGCGTGCCGGGCTCGCCGGGGACGAGGCGGTAGGTCTCGATCCGGTCCCCGGTGACCTCGTCGATGCGCGTCGAGATCTCGAGCTTCTGCTGGCCCTGGTACTTCCAGAGCACGTGCGGCATCGCCACGCTCGGAAAGACGAGGTTGTTCCAGCCGGTCTTGCTGTTCGGGTCCCGGTAGAAGCTGCGCAGGTAGGTGTAGAGCCAGTCGGCGCTGCGCGAGCGGGCGATGAGCGAGAGGTCCGGCGGGACCACCCCGAAGGCCGTCTTGTAGAGGTCGGGGTCGATCGGCGGGGACATCGTGTCGCCCACGCGCTCCGTGGTGAAGAGGAGGTTCTGCTCGATCTGCTGCTGGGTGAGGCCCAGGTCCTCGAGGCGCCCGTAGCGCATCGCCGTGGCCGAGTGGCAGTTGAGGCAGTGGTTCACGAAGATGGCCGCCCCGCGCTGCAGGGAGGCGTGGTCGCTCAGGTTGACGGGCGCCGCGTCGAGCTTCGGGCCCTCTTCGGCCGCCCAGGCGAGCGCGGGCGCGACGAGCAGCAGGACGAGGATGCGTTTCATCACCAGGTCACCCTTTGCGGCTCCGGCTTCTCCCGGTCGTGCGCGGTGTACCACGGCATGGCGAGGAAGAAGAGGAAATAGAGCAGCGTGAACAGCCGCGCGACCCACACGGCGATGTAGCCGCCGCCGACGAGGGGCACCCCCTCGGCGAACGTGCCCCACACCGTGATCGGGTGCACTCCCAGGTAGCCCAGGACCAGGAAAGCGAGGACGAAGATCGCGAAGGCGACCTTCCAGCGCGGCCCGCGGTAGCGGATCGACTTCACGCGCCCGCGGTCGAGCCACGGCAGCGCGAAGAGGATGAGCACCGCGACCCCCATCACCGCCACGCCGGGGAACTTCGAGTCGAACATCGGCGGCACGGCGCGCAGGATCGCGTAGTACGGCGTGAAGTACCACACCGGCGCGATCTCCTGCGGCGTCTTCAGGGGGTTGGCCGGGATGAAGTTGTTCGCCTCGAGGAAGAAGCCGTCCAACTCCGGGGCGAAGAAGATCACCGCCGAGAAGACGATCAGGAAGACGGCCACGCCCATCAGGTCCTTCACCGTGTAGTACGGATGGAACGGGATGCCGTCGAGCGGCCTGCCCGTGCGCGGGTCGAGGTTCTTCTTGATCTCGATGCCGTCGGGGTTGTTCGAGCCCACCTCGTGCAGCGCCATGAGGTGCGCGGCGACGAGCCCCACGAGCGCCAGCGGCAGCGCCGCCACGTGCAGGGCGAAGAAGCGGTTGAGCGTGGCGTCCGAGATGTTGTAGTCGCCGCGGATCCAGACCGCGAGACCCTCGCCGACGAAGGGGACCGTCCCGAAGAGGTTGACGATCACCTGGGCGCCCCAGTAGGACATCTGGCCCCACGGCAGCAGGTAGCCGAAGAACGCCTCGCCCATGAGGGTGAGGTAGATCACCATGCCGAAGATCCAGATGAGCTCGCGCGGCTTGCGGTACGAGCCATACATCAGGCCGCGCGCCATGTGCAGGTACACGGAGATGAAGAAGAACGAGGCGCCCGTGGAATGGATGTAGCGGATGAGCCAGCCGGCCGGCACGTCGCGCATGATGTACTCGACGGACGCGAACGCCTCGCGCGAGTCCGGCTTGTAGTTCATCGTGAGGAAGATCCCGGAGACGATCTGGATCACCAGCACGAGGAGCGCGATCGAGCCGAAGTAGTACCAGAAGTTGAAGTTCTTCGGCGCGTAGTACTCCGAGAGGTGCTCCCTCCAGAGCGACATCAGCGGGAAGCGCTGGTCGATCCAGGTGAGCGCGCCGTTGAACGGCCCGGCTCCCGTCACGGGGGTCTTCTCGGTGGCGGCCATCGCGCTAGGCTCCCTTCGGGTTCTCGCCGATCACGACCACGTTCTCGTTCGCGTACCGGTTGGGCGGGATCTCCAGGTTGATCGGGGCGGGCGAGCCCTTGAAGACGCGCCCCGACAGGTCGAACCGCGAGTTGTGGCACGGGCAGAAGTAGCCCCCCGGCCAGTCCGCGCCCATGCCCTGCAGGTCGCCGGCCTTCTCCTTCAGGTTGGGAATGCAGCCGAGGTGCGTGCAGATCCCGATGCAGACGAACATCTCGGGCTTGAGCGAGCGGTCGATGCCCTTGATGTAGGGGGGCTGCTGGGGCACCTTGCAGTCCGGGTCGACCAGGAACGCCGCGTTGCCGGGCAGGCGGTCCAGCATGTCCTTCGTGCGGCGAAGGAGCCAGATGGGCTTGCCGCGCCACGCCACGGTGATCTGCTGTCCCGGCTCGATCTTCGACACGTCGTACTGCACCGGGGCGCCGGCCGCCAGCGCCCGCGCGCTCGGGAACCAGCTCGCGACGAAGGGCCCGGCGATGCCCACGCCGGCCGCGGCTCCTGCGACCGACGTGGCGACGATGAGGATGCGGCGCCGTTTTTCGTCGACGGCGTCGGTGACGATGGCGGTCATTGCGTGGCGAAGGGAAACTTGACGGAGGAGAAACGGGGAGTTCGGCATTTTACCGGAAACGGCCCCCCCTCTTAAAGCCCGGCTTGCGGCGACCGTTGACGCGGCCGGCCGGCGCCCCCTAGATTGCCGTTGGTTTTCCCCCGGAGGAACGGACCATGAGCTTCGCATCCGAATTCAGGGAGTTCGCGATCAGGGGCAACGTCGTGGATCTCGCCGTCGGCGTGATCATCGGCGCCGCCTTCGGCAAGATCGTCGACTCGCTCGTGAACGACATCGTGATGCCGGTGGCCGGGCGCATGTCCGGCGGCCTCGATTTCGCCAACTACTTCCTCGCGCTCGCGCCCGTCCCGCCCGGGGTGCCGGGCACGCTCGAGGCGGTGAGGAAGGCGGGCGTGCCGGTGATCGCCTGGGGCAACTTCGCGAACATCGTGATCAACTTCGCGATCCTCGCCTTCGTGGTGTTCCTGATGGTGCGCGCCTTCAACCGGCTGCGGCGCCGCGAGCCTGCCGCCCCGCCGGCCCCGCCCGAGGACGTCGTGCTGCTGCGGGAGATCCGCGACTCGCTCAAGTCGCGCTAGCGGGGGCCTGCGCGGGCCCGCCCGCGCAGGCAATGAAGGTAAAATGGAGCGTTTCGGAAACGCTCCCGCTTCCCCATGCGCAACGTCTGGCTGGTCTTCGCCCAAACCGTCACGGTCACCCTCGCCGTCATCTTCGTGGTGAGCCTGGTGAGGCCCGAGTGGATGGCGTGGCGCCGGCCGGTGATCCAGATGCACGAGAGCGCCTCTCCCGCGCCCGCCTCCCCCGTGGTGCCGGCCTCGCTCGCGCCCGCCCCCGTCCGCGACACGCCCGCGAGCGGCCCGCACGCCTACTCCTTCAGCGCGGCCGCCCTGAAGGCGATGCCCTCCGTGGTCAACATCTCGGCGACGCGCCAGGTGCGCCGGCGGGACCCGCTCCTCGACGACCCGGCCTTCCAGCGCTTCTTCGGCGAGCGCTTCAACCTGCCGCCGGTGACGCAGATGTCGCTCGGCTCGGGCGTGATCGTGAGCCGCGAGGGCTACATCCTCACCAACGACCACGTCGTGGACGGCGTTTCCGACATCCAGGTGACGCTCCAGGGCGGGCGCACGCTCCCGGGCAGGATCGTGGGCACCGACCCCGACACGGACCTCGCCGTGGTGCGCATCACGGCTTCCGGCCTCACGCCGATCACCTTCGGCCACTCGGACCAGACGCGCGTGGGCGAGGTGGTGCTCGCCATCGGCGACCCGTTCATGGTGGGCCAGACCGTGACCATGGGCATCGTGAGCGCCGTGGGGCGCGAGATCTCGTCCAACCCGTTCGGCAGCTTCATCCAGACCGACGCCGCCATCAACCCGGGCAACTCGGGCGGGGCGCTGGTCGACATCAACGGCGACCTGATCGGCATCAACACCCTGATCTTCTCGCGCTCCGGGGGCTACCAGGGCATCGGCTTCGCGATCCCCGTGGGGCTCGCCAAGCACGTGATGGAGCAGATCATCGAGACCGGCGGCGTGACCCGCGGCTGGCTCGGCGTCGAGCTGGGGGACATCACGCCCGAGCTCGCGGAGTCGCTGGGGCTCAAGGACACGCGCGGGGCGATCGTCGGGGCCATCGAGCGCGACAGCCCCGCGGAGAAGGGCGGCATGAAGCTCGGCGACGTCATCGTGGCGGTGAACGGGAGCCCCGTGGCCGACACGACCGCCACGCTCAACGCCATCGCGGAGATGCATCCGGGCAAGTCCGTGCCCGTGAAGGTGCTGCGGCGCAACCGCGAGGTGCAGCTCGACGTGATGGTGGGCAAGCGCAGGCCGCGCCCGCGCACCGCCGACGACTAGCCTTTCTCTCCCGTGCCCGCCGCGAGCTCGCCCGCCTTGCGCCGGCGCGCGACGATCTGGGCGAAGAAGATGCCGGCCTCGTAGAGCAGGCACATGGGCACGGCGAGCGAGATCTGCGAGACCGCGTCCGGCGGCGTCACGATCGCGGCCACGATGAAGATCCCCACCACCACGTAGCCGCGCCAGGCCCGCAGCTGCTCGACGGAGACGAGGCCCGTCATCACGAGCACCACGACCACGACGGGCACCTCGAACGCGATCCCGAAGGCGAGGAACATCCCCAGCACGAAGTTGAAGTACGCCTCGATGTCGGGCGCGACCGAGATGCTCTTCGGCGCGAAGCGCGCGATGAACGCGAAGACCCTGCGGAACACCACGAAGTAGCAGAAGGCCATCCCGACGAAGAAGAGGATCGTGCTGCTCACCACGAGCGGCAGCACGAGCCTCCTCTCGTGGGCGTACAGGCCCGGGGCGACGAAGGCCCACGCCTGGTAGAGCACGTAGGGCAGGACCGCGAGGAACCCCGCCATGAAGGCGATCTTCATCGGGACCACGAACGGCGTGATGACGCCCGTGGCGATCATGTGCGAGTTGGACGGCAGGCTGTTGATGAGCGGCATCGCGAGCAGGTCGTAGAGCTCGGAGCTGAAGTACACCGCCGGGATGCACGCGATCGCGAAGGCGAGGAGGCTGCGCACCAGGCGCTGGCGCAGCTCGATCAGGTGCGAGAGGAAGGTCTCCTCGACCTCTTCGGTCATGACGGGCGGCCGGCGCGCGTCAGGAGGGCTTGCCGGGGCCCGCCGCCGGCGGCTCGTCGATGGCGAGCTCGAGCTGCGGCGAGGGCGGCGGGGCGGAGGGTGCGCCCGCGACGGTCGCGGCGCCGGCGGCCTTCGCGGCCTCCCCGAGCTCGCCCTCGACCGAGGCCTGCGCCTCGCGCACCCCGCGCTCGGCCTCCGCCGCCTGGCCCTCGACCTCGGACTTGAAGGAACGGGCGGCGCTCTCGAACTCGCTCTTCACCTTGCCGAGGTCCCCCATCTCCATCTCGCGGTTGATGTCCGCCTTCACCTGCGCGACGTAGCGCTGCATGCGCCCGAAGAGCACCCCCAGCGTGCGGGCCACGCGCGGCAGGCGCTCGGGGCCGATCACCACGAGGGCCACGATCGCGATCACCAGCATCTCGGAGAATCCGACGTCGAACATGCGGGCCTCGGCCGGCGCGGGGACGGTGCGTTGCGCGGCGCGCGGGCCGGGCGCGTCCCGCCCTCAGCCCTGCTGCTTTTCCTTGACCTCGCCCTCGATGGTGCTCGCCTGGGAGGTGATCTCCCCGGCCGGCTTCGGGGGCGCCGCGTCCTCGCGCATGCCCTGCTTGAAACCCTTGACGGCGCCGCCGAGGTCCTCGCCGATGTTGCGCAGCTTCTTCGTGCCGAAGATGAGCAGCACGATCACGAGCACGATCAGCCAATGCCAGATGCTCAGACCACCCATTGCCTTCTCCCGGTGTCGCGCGGCCTCTAGTCCTCGGCTCCCGGCGGGGGGAGCATGCGCGGAAGGGGCTTGGGGCCGCCGAGAATGTGTATGTGCAAATGATACACGTCCTGGCGCCCGATCCGCCCGGTGTTCACGATGGTGCGGAAGCCGTCGGGCGAGCCCTGCTCCCGGGCGAGGCGCCCGGCCACGGCGAGCATGCGGCCCAGCACCCGCGCGTGCCGCTCGTCGACGTCGGCGAGGGAATCCACGTGCTCCTTCGGGACGATCATGAAGTGCACGGGAGCCTGGGGGTGGATGTCCCGGAAGGCGAGCATGTCGTCGTCCTCGTAGACCTTGCGGCTCGGGATCTCGCCCCTCACGATCCTGCAGAAGATGCAGTCGGTCATCGCCTATCCTTTCGGCCGGGAGGCCTTCTCCTCGATTCCCGAGCGGCCCTCGCGCCGCTCGAGCTCCGCGAGCACCTCGTCGACGCCCACTCCGTGCCAGTCGAGCATCACGAGGCAGTGGAACCAGAGGTCCGCGGTCTCGCGCACCACGGCTCCCCGGTCCGGGCCCTTGGCGGCGAGGACCGCCTCGGTCGCCTCCTCGCCCACCTTCTTGAGGATCGCGTCGAGCCCCCTGGCGCGCAGGGACGCCACGTAGGAGGTCGCGGGGTCGGCCCCGCGCCGCTCCCGGATGGCCGCCGCGAGCCGCTCGAGGATCGGGGCGCGCTCAGCCATCGCCGCCCGCCGGCTCGATCACGGGGTCGGTCGCGGTCCAGCGCCGCTCGCCGCCCTCGCCCTCCAGAAGCCGGAAAAAGCACCGGCGCCGCCCCGTGTGACAGGCCACACCCCCGACCGACTCGACCTTGAGCAGCACGGTGTCGCCGTCGCAGTCGAGGCGCACCTCGCGGACCCTCTGCACGTGGCCCGAGGTCTCGCCCTTGCGCCACAGCGCGCGGCGCGAGCGCGACCAGTAGGTCGCCTCCCCCGTGGCGAGCGTGCGCTCGAGCGCCTCGCGGCTCATCCACGCGAGCATCAGCACCTCGCCCGAGCGCGCGTCCTGCGCCACGGCGGGCACCAGCCCGTCGGAGTTCCACGCCACTTCGTCCAGCCACGATCCCGGGTTCACAGTCGCATCTCGATTCCGCGCGCGGCGAGGAACCGCTTCGCCTCGCCGATGGTGAGGTCTCCGAAATGGAACACCGAGGCGGCGAGCACCGCGTCGGCTCCGCCCCGCTCGATGCCGAGGGCGAGGTGCTCGAGCGTGCCCACCCCTCCGCTCGCGATGACGGGCACCGTCACCGCGGAGGTGACGGCGTGGGTGAGCTCGAGGTCGAAGCCGCTCCTCGTGCCGTCGCGGTCCATGCTCGTGAGCAGGATCTCGCCCGCGCCGCGCCCGGCCATCGCGCGCGCCCATTCTACGGCATCGAGGCCGCGGGCCTTGCGCCCGCCGTGCGTGTAGACCTCCCAGCGTCCCGGCCCGGCGCCGCGCGCGTCGACCGCGACCACGATCGCCTGGGAGCCGAAGCGGTGCGCCGCCTCCTCGACGAGCGCGGGATTCTCGACCGCGGCCGTGTTGATGCTCACCTTGTCCGCCCCCGCGTTGAGCAGCTTCCTCACGTCCTCCACCGAGCGCACGCCCCCGCCCACGGTGAGCGGGATGAACACCTGGTCGGCCACGCGCTCGATCACCGCGACCATGGTGTCGCGCGCGTCGCTCGAGGCGGTGATGTCGAGGAAGGCGAGCTCGTCGGCGCCCGCCTCGTCGTAGCGGCGCGCGACCTCGACGGGGTCGCCCGCGTCGCGCAGCTCGACGAACTTCACGCCCTTCACGACGCGGCCGGCGTGCACGTCGAGGCAGGGGATGATGCGCTTGGCCAGTCCCATGGCGGAGCGCGCGGGCCCTCAGGCCTCGCCCGCGGCCACCTTGAGCGCTGCGGCGAAGTCCAGGCGCCCCTCGTAGATCGAGCGCCCGGCGATGCACCCGGTGATGCCCTCGCCCTCCACCGCGCGGAGCCTGCGGATGTCCTCGAGCTCGTTGAGGCCCCCGCTCGCGATCACGGGCACGGCGAGCGCCTGGGCGAGCCTCACCGTCGCCTCGATGTTGACCCCCGTCATCATGCCGTCGCGGCCGATGTCGGTGTAGATCACGGCCTCGACCCCGTAGTCCTGGAAGCGCTTCGCGAGGTCGATCACGTCGTGCTTGGTGAGCTTGGACCAGCCGTCGGTGGCGACCTTCCCGTCCTTCGCGTCGAGGCCCACCATGATGTGGCCCGGGAAGGCGTCGCACGCCTCGTGCAGGAAGCCCGGGTTCTTCACCGCCGCCGTGCCGATGATCACGTAGGAGACGCCGTCGTCGAGGTAGCGCTCGATCGTGTCCAGGTCGCGGATGCCCCCGCCCAGCTGGATCGGCACGTCGGAGTCCACCGAGGCGACGATGGCCTTCACCGCCGCCTCGTTGCGCGGCTTGCCGGCGATCGCGCCGTTGAGGTCCACGACGTGCAGGCGGCGCGCCCCCTTCTCGGCCCAGCCGGCCGCGGTCCCGCCGGGATCGCCGGAGAAGACCGTGGCGCGGTCCATGCGGCCCTGCTCGAGGCGCACGCACTGCCCGTCCTTCAGGTCGATCGCTGGGATGATCAGCATGGATGCGGGGCGGAACCTCTAGGGATTCCAGGTGGCGAAGTTGCTGAGTAGCGTGAGCCCCGCGACGCTGCTTTTCTCGGGATGGAATTGCGTCGCGAAAATATTATCGCGCGCGATGGCCGAGGTAAAGGCGTCGGGGTAGCGGGTGCGCGCGGCGACGAGGGCGGGATCGCCCGGCACGCAATAGTAGCTGTGCACGAAGTAGAAGCGGCTGCCGTCGGCGATGCCGCGCCACAGCGGGTGGCTGCGCGCCTGCCAGACCTCGTTCCACCCCATGTGCGGGATCTTGAAGCCGGCCGCGAGCCGCTCGGGCGTGGCCTCGAAGCCTACGACGCGCCCCGCGAGCAGCGCGAGGCCCGGCGTGTCGCCCTCGGCGCTGCGCTCGAAGAGCATCTGCTCCCCGATGCACAGGCCGAGGAACGGCTTCGAGGAGGCTGCCGCCCTCACGGCCTCGCCCAGGCCGCTCTCGTTCAGACGTCTCATGCAGTCGGGCATCGCCCCCTGCCCGGGAAAGACCACGCGGTCGGCGCGGCCGACGACCGCGGGGTCGTCCGTGATCGCGACCCCGGCCCCGGGCGCGACGTGCGCGAGCGCCTTCTGCACCGAGCGCAGGTTGCCCATGCCGTAGTCGACGATCGCGATGCGCTGGGACATGAGGGCGCGGGTGCGCGCGTAAGGTCCTAGAGGGTGCCCTTGGTCGAGGGGACGGCGCCGGAGGCGCGCGGGTCGAGCTCGACGGCCGCGCGCACCGCCCGAGCGAAGGCCTTGAAGACCGTCTCGCACTGGTGGTGGGCGTTGTCGCCGCGCAGGTTGTCGATGTGCACGGTGGCGAGCGCGTGGTTCGCGAAGCCCTGGAAGAACTCGTGCGTGAGGTCCACGTCGAACTCGCCCACCCGCGCGCGCCGGAAGTCGACGTGGAACTCGAGGCCGGGGCGCCCGGAGAAGTCGACGACCGCGCGCGAGAGCGCCTCGTCGAGCGGCACGTAGGCGTGGCCGTAGCGGCGGATGCCCTTCTTGTCCCCGAGGGCCTTCGCGAACGCCATGCCGAGGGCGATGCCGATGTCCTCGACGGTGTGGTGCGCGTCGACCTGCAGGTCGCCGTGCGCCTCGACCTCGAGGTCGAGCGCGCCGTGGCGCGCGACCTGGTCGAGCATGTGGTCGAGGAAGGGGATCCCGGAGGCGAGCTTCGCCGCGCCGCGGCCGTCGAGGTCGACGGCGACCCGGACCCGGGTCTCCTTGGTGTCGCGTTGGATTTCCGCCTTGCGCATGGGTGTCAGGCGAGGGCCGGGACGAGGGCTTCGACCAGCTTGTCGTTCTCGTCGGGGGTGCCGACCGTGAGCCTCAGGCAGTGCTCGAGCAGGGGATGCGAGCCGTGGAAGTTGCGGACCAATATACCACGCGCGCGCAGCCCCTCGAACGCCCGCGGCGCGTCCGGCACGCGCGCCAGGACGAAGTTGGCCGCCGACGGGAACCGCCTCACGCCCGCGATCCCGTCGAGCGAGCGCTCGAGCCGCGCGCGCTCGGCAACGAGGGCGCGCGTCTGCGCCTCGAGCACGTCGCGGTGGGCGAGCAGCAGCTCGGCGGCGGCCATCGTGAGCGCGTTCACGTTGTAGGGCAGGCGCAGCTTCTCCAGCTCCGCGATCCACGGGCGCGGCCCGACGGCGAGCCCGAGCCGCAGGCCCGCGAGCCCGAGCTTGGAGACCGTGCGCACGAGCACGAGGTTGGGGTGCCGCCCCACCTCGCCCATCAGCGTCGCCCCGCCCGAGAACGCGTGGTACGCCTCGTCGACGACCACGAGCCCCGGCGAGGCCTCGACGAGGCCGAGGATCGCCTCGCGCGGGAAGAGGTTGCCGGTGGGGTTGTTCGGATAGGCGATCCAGGTGACCGCGGGGCGCAGCTCGCGCACCGCCCCGAGGAGCGCCGCCTCGTCGAGCGAGAAGTCGGCGGCGAGCGGCACGCCCGCGTAGCGCAGGCCGCAGGCGATGGCGCTCAGTCGGTACATCGCGAACGAGGGCTCGGGCGCGAGGGCGACGGCGCCGGGCCGCGCGAGCGCGAGCGCGATGATCTGCAGCACCTCGTCCGAGCCGTTGCCGAGCAGGACGTCGAGCGCCTCGGGGATCGCCATCGCCTCGCGCAGGCGCTCCTTCAGCGCCGGCGCCGCGGGATCCGGATAGCGGTTCACCGGCACGCGCGCGAGGCGCTCGCCCATCCGCGCGGCGAGGGCCGGGGGCAGGGCGTAGGGATTCTCCATCGCGTCGAGCTTCACCATGCCGGCCGCGGGGGCGACGTGGTAGGCGGCGAGCGCGAGCACTTCCGGGCGGACGAGGTCGGCGGGTCCCTTGCTCATGGAGCGGCCGTCACGCGGAGCTACGCGCCGGGGGGCTCGCCGCGCGCGACCGCCTCGTCGCGGTAGCGCCATTCGGCGCTGCGCGCATGCGCCTCCAGCCCCTCGGAGCGCGCGAGCGTGGCGGCGATGCGCCCGAGCTTCTCCGAGGCGCCGCGCGGCACGCCGATGAGGCTCGAGCGCTTCTGGAAGTCGTAGACGCCGAGCGGCGAGGAGAAGCGCGCCGTGCGCGAGGTCGGCAGCACGTGGTTGGGTCCCGCGCAGTAGTCGCCGAGCGATTCCGACGCGTAGTGACCGAGGAAGATCGCCCCGGCGTGGCGGATGCGGGCGAGCAGCTCCTCGGGCTCCGCCACCGCGAGCTCCAGGTGCTCCGGGGCGATGCGGTTGGCGAGCGCGCACGCCTCGTCGAGGTCGCGGACGTGGACGAGGGCGCCGCGCGAGGCGAGCGCGGCCTCGATGATCGCCCTGCGCGGGAGCTCGGCCACCTGGCGCGCCATGGAGCGCGCGACCCGCTCGATGAGGTCCCCGTCCGGCGAGAGCAGGATCGCCTGGGCGATCTCGTCGTGCTCGGCCTGCGAGAAGAGGTCCATCGCCACCCAGTCCGGGTGCGCCGTCGAGTCGGCGATCACCAGCACCTCCGAGGGGCCCGCCACCATGTCGATGCCGACGCGGCCGAACACGCGGCGCTTCGCGGCGGCCACGTACGCGTTGCCCGGCCCCACGATCTTGTCCACGGCGGGCACGGTGGCGGTGCCGAAGGCGAGCGCCCCCACCGCCTGCGCCCCGCCCACGCGCACGATCCGGTCGACGCCGGCGAGCGCGGCGGCCGCGAGCACCGGGGCGTTGAGCGCCCCTTCGGGGGTGGGCGTGACCATCACGAGCTCGGGCACGCCGGCCACCTTCGCCGCGACGGCGCTCATCAGGACCGACGACGGATACGCGGCCTTCCCGCCCGGCACGTAGAGGCCGACGCGGTCGAGGGGCGTGACCTGCTGGCCGAGCACCGTGCCGTCGTCCTCGCGCACGCGCCACGAGGACTGGAGCTGGCGCTCGTGGTAGGCGCGGATGCGTGCGGCCGCCGCCTCGAGCGCCTCGCGCTCGGCCGCGGCGAGCCCCGCGAGCGCGCGCTGCGCCTCGCCCGGCGCCACCGCGAGTTCGGCGGCCGAGGCCGGCGACCAGCGGTCGAGGCGCGCGGTGTACTCGAGGAGCGCCGCGTCGCCGCGCGCGCGCACGTCGTCGAGGATCGCGGCGGTCGCGCTCTCGACGCGCTCGTCCTGGGCCGCCTCGAAGGCGAGGAGCCGCGCGAGCTCGGCCTCGAAGCCCGGGTCGGCGGACGAGAGGCGGCGGGGCTCAGCCACGGCTCGCCTCGCGCAGGGCCTCGATGAGGGGCACCACCGCCGCGCGCTTCACCTTGAGGGAAGCGGGGTTCACGATGAGGCGGCTCGAGACCGGCATGATCTCCTCGACCGCCTTGAGGCGGTTCGCCCGCAGCGTGTTGCCGGTGTCCACCAGGTCCACGATCGCCTCCGCGAGCCCCACCAGGGGCGCGAGCTCCATCGAACCGTAGAGGCGGATGAGGTCCACGTGCATGCCCTTCGCGGCGAAGTGCTCGCGCGCGGTCCCCACGTACTTCGTCGCCACCCGCAGCCGCGCCCCCTGGCGCACCGCGCCCTCGTAGTCGAACTCCTCGGGCACGGCGACCACCATGCGGCACTTGGCGATGCCGAGGTCGAGCGGCTGGTACAGCCCCTGCCCTCCGTGCTCCACGAGCAGGTCCCGTCCCGCCACGCCCAGGTCCGCGGCGCCGTACTGCACGTAGGTGGGCACGTCGGCGGCGCGCACGAGGATGAGCCGGAGCCCTTCGCGGTTGGTGGCGAGGATGAGCTTGCGCGAGGCGTCCGGATCCCCGGACGGCCGGATGCCCGCGGCCGCGAGCAGCGGCAGCGTCTCCTCGAAGATGCGGCCCTTCGCGAGGGCGAGCGTGGTCTGCGCCATGGGCCCCTAGGATACGCGCGCGATGCGCGCGCCGAGCTGGCCGAGGCGCGCCTCGATGCGCTCGTAGCCGCGGTCGAGGTGGTAGATGCGGTCGATCACGGTCTCGCCCTCGGCGACGAGCCCGGCGATCACCAGGCTCGCCGAGGCGCGCAGGTCCGTGGCCATCACCGTCGCGCCCGTGAGCTTCTCCACGCCGTGCACGAGGGCGGTGTTGCCCTCGATCCTGATGCTCGCGCCGAGGCGGCGCAGCTCCTGCACGTGCATGAAGCGGTTCTCGAAGATGGTCTCGGTCACGAACGCGGTCGCGTCGGCCACGGCGTTGAGCGCGATGAACTGCGCCTGCATGTCGGTCGGGAAGCCGGGATAGGGCGCCGTGCGGATCGACACCGACCGCGGCCGGCCGGCCATGCGCAGGTGGACAGCGTCCGTGGAGACGTCCACGCGCGCGCCCGCTTCGCGCAGCTTCTCGAGCACCGCGTCGAGGCTCCCCACCGGGGCGCCGGTGAGCGCGACGTCGCCGCGCGTGGCCGCCGCGGCCGCGAGCAGCGTGCCCGCCTCGATGCGGTCGGGCATGACGGCGTGCTCGACGCCGTGCAGCCGGTCCACGCCCTCGATCGCGATCACGTCCGAGCCCTCCCCGCGGATGCGCGCGCCCATCGCGGCGAGGCAGCGCGCGAGGTCGACCACCTCCGGCTCGCGCGCGGCGTTCTCGAGCACGGTCTCGCCCTCGGCGAGGCAGGCGGCCATCATCAGGTTCTCCGTGCCGGTCACGGTCACCGTGTCCATGAAGATGCGCGCCCCCTTCAGGCGCCGCGCCTTCGCGTGGATGTAGCCCTCCTCGATGGCGATCTCGGCGCCCATCGCGGCGAGTCCCCTGATGTGCAGGTCCACCGGGCGCTCGCCGATTTGGCACCCGCCCGGCAACGACACGCGCGCCTCGCCGAAGCGCGCCGTGAGCGGGCCGAGGGCGAGGATCGAGGCGCGCATCGTCTTCACGAGCTCGTAGGGCGCGAAGGGCTCGCGGACCGCCGAGGCGTCGAGCTCGACCGCGTGCTCCGAGCGGCGCGCGCGCACGCCCATGCGCTCGAGCAGGCGCACCATCGTCGCCACGTCGTTGAGCTCGGGCACGTTGGCGATGCGCGCCGGCTCGGCGGTGAGGAGCGCGGCCGCGAGGATGGGCAGCGCCGCGTTCTTCGCGCCGGCGACGCGGATTTCGCCCGAGAGCGGCACGCCGCCGTGGATGGAGAGTTTCTGCATCGGTCAGGCCGGCCGCGGGGGCCGGAAAGGGTTCAGCGCGCCGCCCACTCTTCCGGGGTAAGCGTCCTCATGGACAGCGCATGGATCTCCGAGCGCATGCGGCCGCCGAGCGCCGCGTAGACCCGCTGGTGCCGGCGCACGCGGTCGAGGCCCGAGAAGTCGGGGCTCACGATGAGCGCCTCGAAATGGGCTCCGTCGCCGCGCACCTCGAGGTGGGTGCAGGGCAGGCCCGCGCGGATCGACTCTTCGATGGAGCGGGGTTCGACCATGGGCGTGAGGCGGGTGCCGGGGCTCGCGCTCCCGGCCGGGGAAATGCAGGGGGAACCATGATAGGGCAGCGGGGGCGGCGCCCGCAAACGCGGCGCCCTCGGCGGGGAGCGCGCCGGGCCCCTCGGCGGAGGCTCACGGGCCCGCGGGATGCCCGGGCGGCTGGATGAGGTCGGCGACCCCGTAGAGCTTCGCGAGCGCTATGAGGTTCGCGGGCAGGTTCGTGAACTCGAGCGCCTTGCCCTGCGCCTGCGCGAGACGCCGCCATTCGAGCAGCAGCGCGACCGCCGAGGAATCGACGCCCGTCACCGCGGAGAAGTCCACCGTGATGCGCGGCGGCAGGTCGGTCCGCGCCGCGAGCTTCGCGCCCTCCTCGAGCACGGACTTCACGGTCCCGAAGTCGAGCGCGCCGTTGAGCCGCACCACCTCGCCTTCGGCGGAGATGGCGTTCACCGCGACGCGGCCTTCGCGGGCTGCTGGGCGGAGTGGTTGCGCTCCTGCAGCGTCTTCACCAGGCCGTCGATCCCCGAGCGCTGGATCTGGTCGTTGAACGAGCCCCGGTAGGTGGTCACGAGCGACGCTCCATCGACCACCACGTCGTAGACCTTCCAGGTGCCGTCCGGGGCCTTCTCCATGCGGTAGTCGATGGGGATGGGGGGCCCGCCTTCCTGGATCACCGCGGTGCGCACCAGCACGTCCTCGTCGCCGGGCGACGACTGCAGCGGCTTCACCTCGATCTTCTGGTTGCGGTATTCCGAGAGGGACGCGGAGTAGGTGCGCACCAGGAGGGTGCGGAATTCCTTGATGAGCGCCTCCTGCTGCTCGGGCGTGGCCTGCCTCCAGTTGCGCCCCACGGCGAGCCGCGTCATGCGCGTGAAGTCGAAGTGCGGGAGCACCTTCGCCTCGGCGAGCGCCACGACCTTGGCGGAGTTGCCCGACTGCAGCTCCTTGTCGGACTTGATGATGGCGAGCACCTCGTCGGCGATGCGCTTCACGAGCGCGTCGGGCGCTTCCGCGGCGAGCGCGCCGAGCGGCAGCAGCGCGGTGAAAAGCAGGATCAGCAGTCGCGGCATGGACAATCCTGGGGGTTGGGGACTCGAAGGCTTCGACCCTGCGGCGGGGCGGGCGGTTCCGGCGCTACTTCGCCCCGGCGGCGGGAGCCGCCTTGCCGCTGGCGGGCTCCTCCTGCGCCTTGTTGAAGAGCATCTGCCCGATCAGCCGCTCGAGCACCACGGCCGACTGGGTGATCATGATGCGGTCGCCCGGCGCGAGCATCTTCTCGTCGCCGCCCGCATCCAGGCCCACGTAGTTCTCGCCGAGCAGCCCCGAGGTGAGGATGGCCGCGCTCGTGTCCTTCGGGAACATGTAGCGCTTGTCGATCGCGATCGTCACGTCGGCCTGGTAGCGCTTGTTGTCGAAATGGATGTCGGACACGCGCCCGACGAGAACCCCGGCGCTGCGCACCGGCGCGCGCACCTTGAGCCCGCCGATGTTGTCGAAGCGCGCCTCGACCTTGTACACCTGGTCGCCGCGCTCGGCGCCGAGGTTGCCGACCTTGAGCGCGAGCACGAGCAGCGCCGCGAACCCCGCCGTGACGAAGGCTCCGAACCACAGGTCGATCGTCGTCCTTTCCATCGTGTCGTTCCGTGATCGTGGGCCGGCTAGCCCTGGCCCCGCAGCATGAAGGAAGTGAGCACGAGGTCCAGCGCGAGGATCGTGAGCGCGGAGCTCACCACCGTGCGGGTGGTGGCCCGCGAAACGCCCTCCGCGGTCGGCGGCGCGTCGTAGCCTTCGAAGGTCGCTATGACGGTGACGGCGATGCCGAACACGAAGCTCTTCACGACACCGTTGAGGACATCATACCGGAAGTCGACCGCCGACTGCATCTGCGACCAGAAGGCGCCCCGGTCCACGCCGATCAGCACCACGGCCACCACGTAGCCGCCGAAGACGCCCATGGTCGAGAAGAGCGCGGCGAGCAGCGGCATCGACATCACCCCCGCCCAGAAGCGCGGCGCGATGACGCGCGCCATGGGCGAGACCGCCATCATGTCCATGGCCGCGAGCTGCTCGGTCGTCTTCATGAGCCCGATCTCCGCCGTGATGGCCGAGCCCGCGCGCGAGGCGAAGAGCAGCGCCGAGACCACCGGGCCCAGCTCGCGCACGAGCGAGAGGGCCACCAGCACGCCGATCGATTCCGTCGCGCCGTACTTCTGGAGCGTGTCGTAGCCCTGCAGCCCGAGCACCATGCCGACGAACAGCCCCGAGACGATGATGATCACGAGCGAGAGCACGCCCGTGAAGTACACCTCGCGCATCACCAGCCGGAAGCGCTCGAAGCTGGTGGCCGAGGAGGCGAGCACGAGCCCGAAGAAGCGCGCCATCGAGCCCGCGCGCCAGACGCCCTCGATCACCCGGTGGCCCAGGCTCTCGATCGGGCGGCGCAGCCTCTCAAGCACGCGCGCCCCCGGCGGCGAGGCGCACGTCCTGCGCATAGGGCGGCGCGGGATAGTGGAACGGCACCGGCCCCTCGGTCGCGCCCTGCACGAACTGGCGCAGGTAGGGCACGTCCGAGCGGCGCACCTCCGCGGGCGTGCCCTCGCCCATGATGACGCCGTCGGAGATGAAGTAGAGGTAGTCGACGATGGCCATCGCCTCGACCACGTCGTGCGAGACCACGATCGAGGTCGCGCCGAGCGCGTCGTTGAGCTTGCGCATGAGCTCGCCGATGACCGCCATGGCGATCGGGTCGAGGCCCGCGAAGGGCTCGTCGTACATCACGAGCATCGGGTCGAGCACCACGGCGCGCGCGAGCGCCACGCGCCGCGCCATGCCGCCCGAGAGCTCCGAGGGCATGAGCGCCTGCGCCCCGCGCATGCCGACGGCCTCGAGCTTCATGAGGACGAGGTCCCGCACGAGGCGCTCGGGCAGGCCCGTGTGCTCGCGCACCGGGAAGGCCACGTTGTCGTACACCGACATGTCGGTGAAGAGCGCGCCGAACTGGAAGAGCATGCCCATGCGGCGGCGCAGGGCGTAGAGCTCGGCCGAGCCGATGTCGCGCATGCGCCGGCCCGCGACGCTCACCTCCCCGTCGGTCACGCGCAGCTGGCCGCCGATGATCCTGAGCAGCGTCGTCTTGCCGCTGCCCGAGGCGCCCATGATGGCCACCATCTTTCCGCGCGGCACGCGCATGGTGATCCCTTTGAGCACGGGCCGGCGGCTGAAGCCGTCGTATGCGAAGTTGACCGACTGGACGTCGACCAGGATGTCTTCGGTCACGCGGGGAAGGGGGCGAACGAAGCGGACGGGAAGAGGCGCATTTTATCAGCTTTGACCGCCCGCCCTCCCCTATAATCGCCCGGTGCACTGCAGCGCCCGATAACGGCGGCCGCGACGTGACCAAGCCGCGCCTGCTGCTCGTGGACGACGACCCGCTCATCGGCGAGTCGCTGTCGTTCGCGCTCGCGCGCGACTACGACGTGGCGCAGGCCCGGGACCGCGCCTCGGCGGTGGTCCAGCTGCGCTCGGGCGCGCCCCCCGACCTCGCCCTCATCGACCTGGGGCTTCCCCCGGTGCCGAGCCTGCCCGACGAGGGCTTCAAGCTCATCGGCGACCTGCTCGCCCACGCGCCCAAGGTGCGCATCGTCGTGCTCACCGGCCAGAACGAGCAGTCGAACGCGCGCCGGGCCCGCGCGCTGGGCGCGGCGGATTTCGTTCCGAAGCCCTGCGACCCGGAGGCCCTGCACAAGGCCCTCGCGCGGGCGCTCGAGGCACCGCCGCCCGCGGGCCCCGGAGGCGGGGACGAGCACGCGCTGGTCGGGGACAGCCCGCCGATCCGGCGCCTGCGCAGCCAGATCGACCTGTACGCCGCCTCGTCCTTCCCCGTCCTGATCGAGGGCGAGTCGGGCAGCGGCAAAGAACGCGTGGCCCGGTCGCTCCACCACCTGAGCCCGCGCGCGGCCCAGCCGTTCCTCGCGCTCAACTGCGCGGCGATCTCGCCCACGCTCGTGGAGCCCACGCTCTTCGGCTACGCCCGCGGGGCCTTCACCGGCGCGCAGCAGGCGAAGTCCGGCTATTTCGAGGACGCGGGCGAGGGCACGCTCTTCCTCGACGAGATCGGCGAGCTGCCCGGCGACCTCCAGGCGAAGCTGCTGCGCGTGCTCGAGAACGGCGAGTACCAGCGCGTGGGCGAGACGCAGACCCGGGTGAGCCGCGCGCGGGTGGTCGCCGCGACCAACCGCGACCTGCGCGAGGAAGTGCGCCGCGGGCGCTTCCGCTCAGACCTGTACCACCGGCTCACGGTCTTCGAGCTCGCGGTGCCGCCGCTGCGCGAGCTGGGCGAGGACAAGCTCGGCCTGCTCGACCACTTCCGCGCGGCCTACGCGGCGCAGCCGGGAGGGCGCTCCTTCGAGCTCGACGCCCGCGCCCGCGCCCGGTGGCTCGCCTACGACTTCCCGGGCAACGTGCGGGAGCTCAAGAACGTCGTGATCCGCCTGGTCACCAAGTACGCGGGGCACACCGTGGGGGAGGCCGAGCTCGAGGCCGAGCTCGCCCCGCCGCGGGAGGCGGCGCAGGCCGATCCGGTCGCCCGGGCGCGAGCCGAGCTCCTCGCGGGCGCGCCCTTCAGCCTCGACGCGGTGCTCAAGGGCGTGGAGCAGGCCTACCTGGACGCCGCGCTCGAGATCGCCAACGGCAACGTGTCGCAGGCCGCGAAGCTTCTCGGCGTGTCGCGCACCACCCTCTACGGAAGGCTCGAGGCGGCGGGGCGATCGGGTGCTAAACTGGGCCCCTCCGATCCGGGCGAGGCGCGGGGCTGACAGGGACGGCAGGCGACGCCGCGCGACCGCCGAACGCCATGACGATGTATCTGGAACACTTCGGGCTGCGCGAGGCGCCGTTCCGAATCACGCCGCACACGGAGTTCTTCTTCTCGGGGGCGAACCGCGGAGCGACGCTCGAGGCGCTGATGTACGCCATCACCGCCGGCGAGGGCATGGTGAAGGTGACGGGCGAGGTGGGCAGCGGCAAGACGATGCTCTGCCGCGTGCTGATGGAGCGGCTGCCCGAGACGGTCGAGACGATCTACCTCGCGGTGCCGAGCCTCACCCGCGACGAGATGCTCGCCGCCATCGCGACGGACCTCGAGATCGACACGGCCGGCGCCAACACCACGAAGCTCGTGCGCGCGCTCCAGGAGCGCCTCATCGAGATCCACTCCGGGGGGCGCCAGGTCGTGGCGCTGATCGACGAGGCGCACGCGATGCCGCTCGCCACGCTCGAGGAGATCCGGCTCCTGTCGAACCTCGAGACGGGCAAGGAGAAGCTGCTGCAGATCGCGCTCTTCGGCCAGCCCGAGCTCGACGAGCACCTCGCGCTGCCCCACATGCGGCAGCTCAAGGAGCGCATCACGCACGGCTTCACCCTCGCGCCGCTGCCGCCGCGCGACGTGAAGGACTACGTGAACTTCCGCCTGCGCGCGGCGGGCTACCACGGCCCCGACCTCTTCGGCGCCGAGGCGCTGCGCCTCATCGCCGAGGCCTCGGAGGGCCTCACGCGGCGCATCAACATCTACGCCGACAAGACGCTGCTCGCCGCCTTCGCCGCGGGCACGCACACCGTGAGCGCGGACCACGCGCGCGCCGCCATCAGCGACACCCAGATCGTGGTGAACCGCAGGTCGTCGCCGCGCCGCCTGGCCGTGGTCGCCACGGGCGGGATCGTCCTGGGCGTCGCCCTCGGCTTCGCGGCCGCGCAGTACTTCGCCGGGCAATCGCCGGCACCCGCTCCGCACGTGGCGCCGGTCGCGGCGGCGCCGGCGGCGGCGCTGCCCGAGACTCCGGCTCCGGCCTCCGCTCCCGCGTCGAAATCGGCGCCCGTGGCGGCGCCTGCGCCCGCCGCGGCGGGGCCCGCGAAGGCTCCGACGGCGAGCCCGACACCCGCCCGCCCGGCCGCGCCCCCTTCGGCCGCGGCGAAGGCCGAGCCGGCCACGCCCGACGCCGTGGCCGACCGCACCGCCGCCGGGCGCGACCTGATCGCCGAGGGCTCGACCGCCCGCTACGCGGTCCAGCTCATGGTCACCGACGCGCGCAGCCGCGACTACCTCGCCGCCTACCTCGCCGAGGCGGGCAAGCCGCTCGGATCCGATCGCCTGTACGTGATCCCGATCCCCGGGGTCGAGGCGCCGCGCGTGGCCGTGCTCTACGGCTCCTTCCGCGACCGCGACGAGGCGGCCGCCGCCCTGGGCGCCCTGCCCGACGGCCTGCGCCAGTTCCGTCCCTTCGTGCGCTCGATCGACGGCGTGCGCGAGGAGTCGCGCCGCCTCGCCGCGCGGTGAAGCGCCCCCGCAAGGGAGGCCGAAAACCCCTGTCGCCGCCGGGGATTTTTCATTGCGTTCCGCCGGCGAAAAAGATATAAAGAGGGCGTGCCGGTTCTTTTCGTAAAACAAATACTTACGCATCGTTCCTCGATGCGTTTCCCCGCAGCCGCGCCCTGCCTCGCCTGCGCCCTCGTGCTCGCCGCGTGCGGCGCGGCCCCGATCGCGCAGCCCGATGCCCACATCCAGCCCGAGACGGTGGCGCACGCGGAGTCGATCCCGCAGCCGGTGCGCGCGGTCCCGCTGCCCCCGGCCCCCCGCGCCGTCCCGCAGGAGATCCGCTACTCGGTCGTGGTGGTGAGCCAGCCCGTGCGCGAGGTGCTGCTCGCGATGGCGCGCGAGACCCGGGTGAACTTCGACATCGGGCCGGGCGTGGAGGGCAACGTCACGCTCAACGCCGTCGACCAGACCCTCAAGCAGATCCTCACGCGCATGGCGCGCCAGGTGGACATGCGCTGGGAGCAGGACGGCCAGACGATCTCGGTGACGCGCGACACGCCGTACCTCCAGAACTACCACGTCGACTACGTGAACATGGACCGCGACGTGAACGAGACGGTGGGCATCGCCACCCAGGTGATCTCCGGCACGCCGGGCGTGACCTCGGGCGGCGGCAGCAGCGCGAACAATTCCACCCTCACCGTCACCGGCATCGCGAAGAACCGCTTCTGGGAGACGCTCGAGAAGAACATCAAGGACCTGCTGCGCGAGACCGACAAGCTCCTGCCGCAGGGCAGCAGCGAGACCTTCGTGCAGAGCACGGGACAGACGCAGGCGGCCACGAGCCAGTCGCGCACGGCCACGACGCGCGCGGGCGGCGCGGGGACGAGCGTGCAGACGCCCGGCGAAACCTCGTCCGCGCAGTCCGGCGAGAAGACGGAGCAGCGGCTCACCTTCCGCGAGGCCGCCTCCGTGATCGTGAACCCCGAGACCGGCATCGTGTCGGTGCGCGCCACCTCGCGCCAGCAGGCCCGGGTGCGCGACTTCCTCGAGCAGGTGGCCGCCGCCTCGCGGCGCCAGGTGCTGATCGAGGCGACCGTCGTCGAGGTCGTGCTGAACGACAACTACCAGGCGGGCGTGGACTGGTCGGCGCTCGGGATCAACGGGCTGGGCTACAGCATCCGCCAGAACTTCCTCGGCCAGAACCTCACCGACGCGCCGTTCTTCTCGATCCAGTACAACAACCCGAACGCGGCCGCGGGCGGGTCCCTCAGCAGCACCGTGAAGCTGCTCGACACCTTCGGCAAGACGCGCGTGCTCTCGAGCCCGAAGCTCATGGTGATCAACAACCAGACGGCGGTGCTGAAGGTGGTGGACAACCGCGTCTACTTCACGGTGAAGGCCGACACGGTGACCAACCAGACGACCTCCACCACGACCTTCACCACCACGCAGAACGTGGTGCCGGTGGGCTTCATCATGAACGTAACGCCGCAGATCAGCGCGGGCGACATGGTGATCCTGAACCTGCGCCCGACGATCACGCGCATCATCGACTTCGTGAACGACCCCAACCCGTCGCTCGCGGCCGCGAACGTCGTGAGCAAGATCCCCGAGACCCAGACTCGCGAGATGGAAAGCGTGCTCAAGGTGGCGAGCGGGCAGACGGCGATCCTCGGCGGCCTCATGCTCGACAGCTTCCAGGGCAGCACCTCGGGTCTGCCCGTCGCCTCGCGCATCCCGCTGTTCGGCGACCTGGTGAGCTACCGCAACGACACCGCGCAGAAGTCCGAGCTGGTGATCTTCATCCGCCCCGTGGTGATCCGCGAGGCGAGCCTCGAGGGCGACCTCGCGCCGTACCGCCAGTACCTCCCCGACGAGGAGTTCTTCCGCGACACGCGCCCGCCGCTGCCGCAGCTGCAGGAGCAGCTCAACCGCATCGAGCAGGGCCACCTGCCGCAGGGCGAGCCGGTGCCCGTGGTGCCGACGCCTCCCGCGCCCGGGAGTGGCTCGTGAGCCTCCTGCTCGACGCGCTCAAGCGCGCGGAGCAGGAGAAGCTCGGGCGGGGCGGCGCCCCGGAGTCCGCGGGCGAGGCCCGGCCCGCGGGCGGCGCCCCCTCGGCCGCGCCTTCGGCCGCGGTGCTCGAGCTGCAGCCGATGGGCGGTCCCGCCGCGGCCGCACGCGCCGACGCGCATGCCGCGCAGGCCGCGCAGACCGTCTTCGACGCGAAGGCGGCGCAGCCCGCGCCCCGCAGCCGCGGGATGCTGTGGGCCACTCTCGCGGCCGTGGTCGTCCTGGTCCTCTCGGCCGGCGCGTACGTCTGGTACACCCTGAAGGGGCTCGCCCCGCGCGCGGCGATGGTCTCGCGCATCCATCCCGCTCCGATCCTGCCGCCGGCCGCGCCCGCCAACGCGCCGGCGCCCTCGACCCCGTCCGCAGGTCCCGCCGCCCCGCCCGATATCGCGGCCGCGCCGGCGCCGGAACCCGCCGCGATCACGTCCTCCGCCCAGCCCGGCCCGGCGCCCGCGAGCGCCGCGCCGGCCGCTCCCGCGAGGCCCGTCGACGAGCTGCTGCGCGAGGCGAAGCCCGTGGAGGCCGAGCCGCTGAGCCTCGCGCCCTCGAAGTCGCAGGGCCCGAGCGTGCCCCCCGAGGTGGAGGCGGGCTACGAGGCGCTCATGGCGGGCGACCTCGATGCCGCGCGCACGCGCTACGAGGCCGCCGTCCGCGCCGATCCGCTGAACGTCGACGCGCAGCTCGGGCTCGCCACCGTCGAGGCCCGCGGCGGGAACGTGCCGGCCGCGGCGCTCTGCTACCGGCGCGCGCTCGAGGTCGACCCGGGCAATCCCACGGCGCTCGCGGGCCTCGCGGCGCTGGCGGGCTTCTCCAGGCCCGAGGCCGCCGAGGGCGAGCTGCGCTCGGAGCTCGCCGCGTCCCCGCGCAGCGCCGCGCTGCAGGCCACCCTCGGCAACCTCTACGCCTCCCAGGAGCGCTGGGGCGAGGCGCAGGCCGCCTACTTCGAGGCGCATCGCCTCCAGCCCGAGAACGCGGACGTCACCTTCGATCTCGCGGTGAGCCTGGACCACCTCGGCCAGCGCAAGCTCGCCGCCGACTTCTACCGCCAGGCGCTCGAATCGCGGCGCGGCGCGACGGCGCAGTTCGATCCCGCGGCCGCGGAGCGGCGCCTCGCCGAGCTGAAGCGCTGACCCGATGGCCACCGTCCCGCAGCAACAGGCGTCGCCGCTTTCGCAGATCCCGCTCGGCCAGACGCTGCTCGGCAAGGGCATCATCAGCCAGGACCAGCTGAACATCGCGCTCACCGAGCAGAAGCGCTTCAAGACGCCGCTCGGCAAGGTCCTCGTCACCCTGGGGTTCGTCACCGAGGCGACGATCCGCGACATCCTCTCGGAAACGCTGGGGCAGGTCTCGATCGACCTCGAGAACACCATCGTCGACCCGGCGGCCCTCGCGCTCGTGCCCAAGGAGATGGCCCGGCGCTACCACGTGCTGCCGGTGAGCTACGACGCGGACAAGAAGCTGCTGCTCGTGGCCGTGTCGGACCCGTCGAACGTCGTGGCGCTCGACCAGATCCGGACGACCGCCCGCGAGGACCTGCGCATCGAGCAGGTGCTCGCGCGCGAATCCGACATCACCATCGGCATCGAGCACCACTACGGCTTCGAGCTGTCGATCGACGGGATCCTCAACGAGATCGAGACGGGCGAGATCGACTACCAGTCCCTCGCCGCCGACTTCGACGAGTACAGCCAGCCCGTGGTGCGCCTCGTGGACGCGCTGCTCAACGACGCCGTGAAGCGCAGCGCTTCCGACATCCACTTCGAGCCGGAGCAGGGGTTCCTGCGCATCCGCTACCGCATCGACGGGGTGCTGCGCCAGATCAGGAGCCTGCACAAGAACTACTGGGCGGCGATGGTGGTGCGCCTGAAGGTGATGAGCGGGATGAACATCGCCGAGACGCGCGCCCCCCAGGACGGGCGCATCTCGCTCATGCTCTCCGGCCACCAGGTGGACTTCCGCGTCTCCTCGCAGCCCACCACCCACGGCGAGAACATCGTGCTGCGCATCCTCGACCGCGACAAGGGCATCGTGCCCCTCGAGGACCTGGGGCTGCACGCCGAGGACCTGAAGACGCTCAAGCTCATGCTCGCGCGTCCCGAGGGCATCATCCTCGTGACCGGCCCCACCGGCAGCGGCAAGACGACGACCCTCTACTCGATCCTCAACTACATCAACACCGAGGGCATCAACATCATGACCCTCGAGGACCCGGTCGAGTACCCGATGGCGATGATCCGCCAGACCTCGGTGAACGAGGTGGTGAAGCTCGACTTCGCCTCGGGCATCCGCTCGATGATGCGCCAGGACCCGGACGTGATCCTCGTGGGCGAGATCCGCGACCAGGAGACGGCCGAGATGGCGTTCCGCGCCGCGATGACGGGCCACCAGGTGTACTCGACGCTGCACACCAACTCCTCGATCGGCGCGGTCCCCCGCCTCATGGACCTGGGCGTGCTGCCCGACATCATGGCGGGCAACATCATCGGCGTGGTGGCGCAGCGCCTCGTGCGCAAGCTCTGCTCGCAGTGCAAGGCGCCCTACGCGCCGGACGCGGCCACGCGGCGCCTGCTCGGCGTGGACGCCGACGACGAGCGCCCGATCTACCAGGCGACGGGCTGCTCGCGCTGCGACAACCTCGGCTACAAGGGGCGGCTCGCGATCATGGAGCTGTTCAAGCTCGACGCGGAGATCGACGAGCTCATCGCGCGGCGCGCCACCGGGCGCGAGATCCGCGCGGCGGCGGCGGCCAAGGGCTTCCGCTCGCTCGCCGAGGACGCGATCTCGCGCGTGCTGCTCGCGCAGACCAGCCTCGAGGAGATCTCGCGCGTGGTCGACCTCACCGACCGCGTGATCTAGGAAGCGCGGGCATGGCGCTCTTCGCGTACCGCGCCGTCGACGCCGAGGGGCACATCTCGAACGGCAACCTCGACGCGATCAACGCGATCGACCTGGAGCTCAGGCTCAAGCGCCTCGGCCTCGACCTGATCAACTTCGACGCCGTGAAGCGCTCCGCGGCGCGGCGCACGCGCCGCGTCACGCGCACCGAGCTCATCGCCTTCTGCTTCCACCTGTCGCAGCTGCTCAACGCCGGGGTGAACATCATCGAGGCGCTCACCGACCTGCGCGACACGGTGGACAATCCCGGCTTCCGCCAGGTGATCGCGAGCCTGCTCGAGGACATCGAGGGAGGGCTCAAGCTCTCGGAGGCGATGGCGAACCATCCCTACTGCTTCGACACGGTGTTCGTGGCCCTGGTGCGCGCGGGCGAGCAGAGCGGCCAGCTCACGGAGGTCCTGGACAAGCTTTCCGAGAACCTCAAGTGGCAGGACGAGATCGCCGCCCAGGCGCGCAAGGCGCTCGTCTATCCCACGATCGTGCTCGCCGTGATCATCGCGGTGATCTTCGTGCTCATGATCTTCCTCGTGCCGCAGCTCGCCTCGGCCTTCCGCAGCATGGTGCCGAAGCTGCCGCCCGAGACCGAGATCATGGTGAAGCTCTCGGCCATCTTCGTCCGCTGGTGGTACCTGCTGCTCGGCGTGCCGGTGGCGGCCGGGGTCGGCGCCTGGATCTTCGCGCGCACCAACGACTCGGCGCAGCGCGCGATCGACTCCCTGTCGCTGCGCCTGCCCGTGCTGGGCCCCATCCGCCAGCGCATCATCCTCGCGCGCTTCTCCACCTACTTCGCGATGCTGTACCGCTCCGGCATCAGCGTGCTCGACTGCATCCAGATCTGCGAGAAGATCGTGGGCAACCGCGTGATGGAGGAGGGCCTGCAGCGCGTCGGACGCAGCATCTCCGAGGGCCAGGGCATCACCCAGGCCTTCGTCGCGACCAAGCTCTTCCCGCCGCTCGTGCTGCGGATGCTGCGCGTGGGCGAGACGACGGGGGGCCTCGACGCGGCGCTCTCGAACGTGAGCTACTTCTTCAACCGCGAGGTGAGCGAGCGCATCGACCGCATGCAGCAGATGCTGGGGCCGGCCACGACGGTCGTGCTGGGGCTGCTCATCGTGGCGATCCTCTACTCGATCTTCCTGCCGATCTACGACGTGATCGCGAAGATCAAGTTCTAGGGAGCGCGCGTGTCGCGACACTTCATCTACCTCACGAACAGCCGCCTGGTGAGCATGGTGACGAGCGGCAAGCGCATCACCACGCGGCGCGAGTTCGCCGCGTCGGGCGCGGGCGCGGCGGAGTTCGAGCGCCACCTCGCCACGCTCGCCGGCGTTCCGGTCCACCTGTTCACGGACCTCGCCGAGGAGGACTTCCGGCTCGACACCATCCCGCACGTGGGCGGCCGCGACCGCGAGGCGATCCTCGCCCGCAAGCTCGCCCAGATGTTCCGCAACACCCCGTACCGCTACGCCGTCGTGCAGGGGCGCGAGCCGGAGGGCCGGCGCGACGACCGCGTCCTGTACACCGCGATCACCAACCCCGAGGTCCTGCGGCCCTGGCTCGAGGCCGTCGAGCGCCTGAGCGTGCCGCTCGCGGGCGTGCATTCGGCGGCCGTGCTCAGCAGCGTGATGCTCGACGAGCTCGACCTCGGCTTCCCGCACACGCTGCTCGTGACCTTCACGCCGGGCGGGGCGATGCGGCAGACCTACTTCCGCGACCGCGAGATGAAGTTCAGCCGCCTCACCCCGATCGACCCGGAGGAAGGCCAGAGCCTCGGCGCCGTGATCTCGGAGGAGACGACGCGCACGTGGCAGTACCTGGACAGCCTGCGCCACTTCGGCGAGGGCGACCGCCTCGAGGTGTGCGTGATGCTGCACCCGAGCGACCGCGTGATCGTGCAGCCGGCGCTGCGCGACTTCGCGCAGATCCAGCACCGCATCCTCGACATGGAGCAGGTCGCCGCCAAGCTGAGGCTCAAGCCCCCGCCGCTCGGGTCGACCGCGGAGGAGGTGTTCGTGCACCTCTTCCTCATGCGGCCGGGCGCGAACCACTTCGCCTCCGCCGAGATGCGCCGCTTCGAGACCCTGCGGCGCGCGCGCGTGGGCCTCGTGCGCGCCTCGGCGGGGGTCCTGGCCGCGTGCGCCGCCTGGGGAGCCTGGAACGTGAGCCAGGCGCTCGAGACGAGCGACAAGGGCCAGCACGTGTCGCAGCAGATCGCCTCGTTCGACCAGGAGTACGACCGCATCAGCCGCTCGCTGCCGTCGTTCGGGGCGGCCGGCTCGACCATGCACGACACGGTGGCGTTCTACAACTCCGCGATCCGCGGCTTCCCGCGGGTCACCGATTTCGCGGTCGCGCTCTCCCGGATCCTCGAGCGCCACCCCGAGGTGAGCCTCTCGCAGATCGCGTGGCTCGCGACGGACGATCCGAAGGCGGCCCCCGTCCTCGCGAAGACCGCCCCGCCCCCGGCCCCGCCCGTCACCTCGGTCGACAAGGAGTCCGCGGCCGCGACGGCGAGGCCGGTCGAGCCCGCGCAGCACCCGTTCTCCGGCGGGCGCTACGAGGTCGCGCTCGTCGAGGGCACGGTGCGCGTGCCCAGCAACGACTTCCGCGGCGCGCTGGACGCGGTGCAGGGCGTCGCGAAGGACCTTTCCGCGCTGCCGCAGACGCACGCCGACGTCGTGGCGAGCCCGCTCGACACGCGGCCCTCGGTGGAGATCAAGGGAGTGCAATCCACCGACGAGCCCGCCACGATGGAGCCGCGCTTCGTGCTGCGCGTCGTGCGCGACCACGAGGGCGGCGCGTGAGTCCCATCTTCAGCCCCGAGGGCTGGAAGGCGCTGAGGGCCTCCTGGCTGGTCCTCGGGGCCGCCATCCTCGCCGGCGGCGCGATCGTCTACGGAAGCTACTGGTACGGGACCAAGGAGACGCGCGACAGCGCCAACGCGAGCCGGCGCCTGCTGGAGGCGAGGACCCGCCTGGACAACGCGCGGCGCGAGCGCGAGAGCCTGAACGAGTCGGCGGAGGTGTTCCGCACCCTCGTCGACCGCGGGCTGCTGGAGCGCGAGAAGCGCCTCGACCTGGTGGAGCTCGTGAACTCGCTGCGCTCGCGCTACCAGCTGTTCACGCTCGACTACGAGATCGCGCCCCAGCGCACCCTCCCTCTCGCGGGCGTGCGGGTCTATCCCGCGATCGACATCCTCGCGAGCCGCGTGAAGCTGCGCGCGCGCGGGCTGCACGAGGGCGACGTCCTCGGCTTCCTCGACGAGCTCACCCGCTCGCAGCGCGGCTTCTACCCCGTGGACCGGTGCACGCTGCGCCGCCTCGAGACCCCGCCGACGGCGATCCAGCCCCACGTCGAGGCCGACTGCTCGCTCGAGTGGATCACCCTGAAGGACAAGGTGGGCCACCGTGCCGGCTAGGCTCCTCGGCTGCGTCCTCGCCGCGGCCGCGCTCGCCGCGGCCACCGCCCGGGCCGACGGCCTCGGCACGCTCTTCTTCACGCCGGCCGAGCGCGCCCGCCTCGACCAGGAGCGCCGCGGCGAACCTGTCGAGGCGAGCGCCCCCGCGGCCGAAGGCGCCCACGCCCTCACGGGCTACGTCGAGCGCAGCGACGGTCACGCCACGATCTGGATCGACGGCCGCCCCATGCGCGTCCCGGGCCCCGGGGCCCGGCGCGCCCTCGACCCCGGCGAGGTGAGCGCCTATGCGCGCAGCGCCGAGAAGGTGAAGGTCGAGCGCGAGAAGGCGCGCTGAGTCAAGCGCACACCGCGCGCGGCTCGCGCGGGGTTTCGACGGGCGCACGCGGCCGCGCTGCGCGATGCTGCATCCTCGATCCCACCGGAGAGCGGCATGCCGGGCACCGGGCGCCCGCGCGGCGCCATCCTTCTCTTCGCCACGCTCGTCCTGCTCGCCTGCGCGCTCGCGCTCGTCGCTACCGCGGCGGGCCTCGCCACGGCGGCGCTGCGCGGGCGCCTCACCGAGCGCGCGCTCGGCGAGGCGCGCGAGGCGCTCATCGCCTATGCCGCCGACCGTCCCCTCACGTCCGCCGTCGGCCCCGGCTACCTCCCCTGCCCCGACCTCGACGGCGACGGCTGGGCCGAGCCCACCTGCGGCTCCCTCGACGGCGCGAGCGGCGCGGACGAGCGGGTCGGCCGGCTGCCGTGGAAGACGCTGGGCCTCGCCGAGCTTCGCGACGGCGACGGCGAGCCCCTGTGGTACGCCGTGTCGAGCAAGCACAAGGGATTGCTCAACTGCGCGGCGAGCCGGCCGTGCGTCGACATGTCGCCCTCGGCGGCGCTCGGCGCGATCACGGTGCGCGATCCCTCGGGGAGCGTCGTCCACGACGCGACGCTCGCCGATCCGGCGCGCGCGCAGCAGGGCGGGGCCGCGGCGGTGGTGATCGCGCCGGGGGCGCCCCTCGCGCGCCTCGGGCCGGACGGATCCCGCGTCGACCAGCGGCGCGAATGCGCGCCCGGCGCGTGCGACTCCGAGGGCCGCTGCATCCTCGACCCGCCGCGGCG
>Ga0187776_10000184_pt1 | contig 30605 bp, 27 predicted proteins | sample 0216_BV02_MP12_2_FD_132426 | JGI IMG/M metagenome (GOLD analysis project Ga0187776, IMG submission 132426) | Tropical peat soil microbial communities from peatlands in Department of Meta, Colombia - 0216_BV02_MP12_20_MG | ecosystem: Environmental > Terrestrial > Soil > Wetlands > Peat | place...
GCGGACGAGGCGACGGCGCAGTGCTACGGGCTGCAGGAGCTCGCCTTCACCGTCGAACAGCTTGGCGGCTCGCTTGCCGAGGGCCGCGCGGTCGCCGACTACATGCTCTCGCTGCAGAAGTGGCTGCCGGAGGACTACCAGTCCACGGAGTGCGCCGCCGGCGGGAAGCTCGACCTTCACCCGGACACGCCGGCGTTCCCGACCGAGGATCGGCCCGGTCCGCTGCCGGCCGGCTTCTACGGCCCGCAGCTCTAGTTGCCGACCTCTTCGAGTCGCCGCTCCAGGAACGCGCGCTCGGCCGGCTGCCGCGAGAGCTCGAGGGCCCGCGTGTAGGCCTGGGCAGCCTCCTCCCGTCGGCCGAGCCGCCGCAGGAGGTCGGCCCGGGCCGAATGGAGGTGGCGGTACGCGTCGAGCCCTTCGATCGCGTCGATCATTGCGAGGCCGCTCTCCGGGCCATCGGCCATCGCCACTGCCACGGCGCGGTTCAGCTCGACGACGGGAGAGGGCGTGAAGCAGGCGAGCCGTTCGTAGAGTGCGGCGATCTGGACCCAGTCGGTCTCGGGCTCGAGGTGGAGCGAGGCGATCGCGGCCTGGAGCTGGTACGGGCCCGGGTGGCGCAGCGGCAAGGCGCGCTCGAGCACGCGGCGGCCCTCGGCGATCCGGTGGGGGTCCCAGAGCGTTCGGTCCTGCTCCTCGAGCAGCACGAGCCCGCCCTCGCCGTCGAGCCGCGCCGCCCGCCGCGCGTCGTGGAGAAGCATCAGCGCAAGCAGGCCGAGCACCTCGGGCTCGTCCGGCATCAGTAGCGCGAGCACCTTTCCGAGACGGATCGCCTCCTCGCACAGGTCGGCCCGCGGAGGCGGCCCATAGCCCTCGTTGAAGATCAGGTAGACGACCGCGAGCGCCGCGCGCAACCGCTCGGGGAGCAGGTGGTCGGGGGGAACGCGGAAGGGGATTCCGGCGGCGCGGATCTTCCGCTTCGCGCGCACGAGCCGTTGCGCCATCGTCGGTTCGGGGACGAGAAAGGCGCGGGCGATCTCCTCGGTCGTGAGGCCGGCGAGTGTCCGCAGGGTGAGCGCGACCTGCGACTCGATTGCCAGCGCCGGGTGGCAGCAGGCGAAGATCAGGCTCAGGCGCTCGTCGGGGATCGTGTCGTCCTCCTCCAGGGCCGGCGTGCGGTCGAGGACGGTCAGCAGCTCCGTCTTCTGGCGCAGCGTCCGCTCGCGGCGGATGCGGTCGATGGCGCGGTTGCGCGCGGTCGTCAGCAGCCAGGCGCCGGGATTGGCGGGGACGCCCTCGCGCGGCCAGCGCTCGATCGCGACGGCGAACGCGTCCTGCACCGCGTCTTCGGCGAGCTGGACGTCGCCGAGCGCTCGGGCGAGGATCGCGAGGGTTCGCCCCCACTCCTCCCGGTAGAGCTCCTCTACCTCTACGAGCAAGGCGTCGCTTGCGATGCCGCCCAGAGGCCGTGCCGGCTTTGCCGGTGCGGCCGTCTAACGCACGGTCTAGGTCGCAGAACAGCTGTTGTCTCGTCTCGGTATCGCGTTAGGAGCCGTCCTCTTCGAAGATCATCACCGGCCGCACCTCGACGGAGCCGTGGCGGGCGCCCGGGATCTTGGCGGCCCACTCGAGCGCCTCGTCCAGGGAGCTCACGTCGACCAGGTAGTAGCCGCCGAGCTGCTCCTTCGTCTCCGCGAACGGGCCGTCGGTGGTCAGCGTCTCGTCGTTGCGGACGCGGACGGTCGTGGCGGTCTCGATCGGCTGGAGCGCGTCGCCGGCGACCATGGCGCCGCTCGTCTGGAGCTCCTGCGTGTAGGCGCCGTAGGCCTGGAAGATCTGGCCCATCTCCTCCTCGCTCATCGAGCCACGCTGGCTCTGGTCGCCGTAGATCAACAGCATGTACTGCACGGTCTCCTCCTTGTTCGTCGCTTCCGAGGGTACGACGAACGGCGAGCGCCCGGATCGACAGGTCCGAATCGAAACGATTCTGTGACTTCTTCTCCACAACCGTCCCTTTCGGCCACGACCCGGGGACAGTCCCTCGGCCGTGTCCAAAACGGACGTGTCTGGTTCAGGCGCCGAGCTGCCGGTCGAGGTTCACCGCGGCGCTGATCAGCGCCAGGTGCGTGAAGGCCTGGGGGAAGTTGCCCAGCAGCTCGCCGGTCGCGCCGATCTCCTCGCTGTAGAGCCCGACGTGGTTGGCGTAGGTGAGCATCTTCTCGAACGCCAGGCGCGCCTCGTCCAGGCGCCCGGCCCGCGCGAGCGCCTCCACGTACCAGAAGGTGCAGATCGAGAACGTCCCGTCGCCGCCGGTCAGGCCGTCGGGCGATGCCTCGGGGTCGTAGCGGTAGACGAGGCTGTCCGAGACCAGCTCGCCGGTGATCGCGTCCAGGGTCGAGAGCCAGCGCGGGTCGGTCGGCGCCATGAACTTCGTCAGCGGCATCAGCAGCACCGAGGCGTCGAGCACGTCGGTCTCGTAGTGCTGGACGAACGCGCGACGCTCCTCGTGCCAGCCGCGCTCCATTACCTGCCGGTAGATCTGGTCGCGCGTCACGGACCAGCGCGGGACGTCCGCCGGCAGCCCGCGCTGCCGCGCGATCCGGATCGCCCGCTCGAGGGCGACCCACGACATCAGCTGCGAGTAGGTGAACTTCTTGCGGCCGCCGCGCGTCTCCCAGATGCCCTCGTCCGCCTGGTCCCAGTTGTCGCAGACCCACTCGACGATCCGGCTGAGGTCGTTCCAGGCGTCGTGCGAGATCGGCGTCGCGTGCTTGTTGAACAGGTAGACGGAGTCGATCAGCTCGCCGTAGATGTCGAGCTGCAGCTGGTCGGCGGCGCCGTTGCCGATCCGCACCGGCGCCGAGCGGCGGTAGCCCTCGAAGTGGTCGAGGATCTCCTCCGGAAGCTCGGCTCGCCCGTCGATCCCGTACATGATCTGCAGCGGCCCCGACTCGTGGCCGACCCGCTCGCGGAAGCGGTCGGTGAGCCAGTCCATGAAGCCCGCCGCCTCGTCGGTGAACCCGAGCCGCAGCAGCGCGTAGAGCGAGAAAGCCGTGTCGCGGATCCAGGTATAGCGGTAATCCCAGTTGCGGACACCGCCGAGCTCCTCGGGCAGGCTGGTCGTCGCCGCCGCGACCATCGCGCCGCTCGGCTCGTACGTGAGCAGCTTCAGGACGAGCGCCGAGCGGTGCACCATCTCGCGCCAGCGGCCGCGGTAGTTGGAGCGCGCGAGCCAGGCGCGCCAGAAGTCGACCGTGTCCTCGAAGTCCTGCCGCATCTCGTCGGCGGTGAACGAGCGCGGGACGTACGTCTCGGGAACGGTCTCCAGCGCGAAGGTCTCCGTCTCGCCGGGCTCGAGCTTGAACTGGGCCGAGACGTCGCCGCCCTTGACCTCGAGCCCGATCCGGCTCGAGAGCGCCAGCGTCAAGGACGGGGCGCGGAAGACGGCGCCGTGCTCGTGGACGACCACCTCGTGCTCCTCGCGCCCGTAGTCGAAGCGCGGCTCGACCTCGATGCGGAAAATCATCTCGCCCCGCACGCAGAGCACGCGGCGGATCAGGCGCTGGCGCGGGCCGATCGGCATGAAGTCCTGGACCTCGCCCACGCCGCTGGGGGTCAGGAAGCGCGTGATCAGGACGTTGGTGTCCGGGAAGTAGAGCTGCTTGACGGTGCCGAGCGCGAGTGCGGGTGCGATCCGGTAACGGCCGCCGCGCTGCCGGTCGAGGATCGCGGCGAAGACGCTCGGCGAGTCGAAGCGCGGGCAGCAGTACCAGTCGATCGTGCCGTCGGTGCCGACCAGCGCGACCGTCCGCAGATCGCCGATGATTCCGTGCTCGCCGATCGGCAGGTAGGTGCTCGCCGCCGAGAACGACAGGTCGATCGCGCGGGTGAGGGTCCGGTCCTCTACAGCATCCACCGGTTGGCGTCGTCGACCCGGCGCGCCTCCGCCTGCAGCAGCCGCAGCGTCACTGTTGGATGGTCGAGCAGGAACGGGATCAGCTCCGAACGGTGGATGTGCGCGCAGCGCAGCGGCGTCCGCGAGACGACCGAAGCGCCCACGGGCTGGTCGAGCAGCACCGAGATCTCGCCGAAGAACATCCCCGCGTGGAGGACGGCGCGGTCCATGCCGCCGATCACCACCGTGACCTCGCCCTCGAGGATCACGCGCAGGCCGGCGTTGGCCTGGCCCACGCGGAGGATCCACTCGCCCTCGCGGAACTTCTCCTCCTGCATCGACGCGGCCAGCGCCTCGAGCGACTCGGACGGCAGGTCGGCGAAGAGCGCGAGCCGGCCGAGCTCCTCCGCAAGGGGCACTAGCTCTGCGGCGGTTCGGCCGCGGGTATCACCTGGTGCACGGCCGAGAGCGGCCGGGCGAGCTCGGCGCTGTCGGGCACCGCGTGCACCGAGGAGAACTCACGAGCGAGCCCCCCGGCCGACGACGGCTCGACGGCCGCCAGCACCGGCAGCGCCTGGTACTCGGGCGCGACCGACCAGCCGACGCGGCGGAACTCGCCGCCGTTCTCGATCCAGGAGAGCGAGACCAGCGGCAGGATCACGATCTTGGTCGTGATTGCCATCAGCCAGACGACCCAGTAGAGAAGGATCGGGCGCCAGTCGTTCGCGAAGCTGAAGAAGTTGTTGGGGTCGCCGTAGGGCGCGTGGCCCGGCTTCAGCGTCTTGACGAGCACGTAGAGGATGAAGAACTCGCCGACCGCGAGCAGGAAGGTCAGCCAGGGCGGCTGCCACTTGATCAGGTACGGGTAGACGAGCGTGTCGAGGGCGACGCCCATCAGCAGGTAGATCCCGACCGTCACGATCCAGCCCGCGTTGTCCGTGACCAGCGAGAGGATCGTCGCGAGGATCGCCCCCGGAATCAGGATCGCGACCCGGGTCTGGACTCGGCCGAGAACGGTTGGGCACATCTAGGAGAGCTGCTCCGTCTTGCGTATGCGGCGGATGACGTGGGCGGTTTCGTTCGCGAGCGTCATCTGCATCCAGACCTTCGAGAAGAAGTTCCGCGAGCCCGGCTTCTCGGCCTCGTAGACGTCGGCCACGAAGCGGCGGCAGATGTACTTGAGGCCCGCGATCGTGTCGCCGTGGGTGACGACCGAGTTCGCGTGGATGCCGGTAGCGAGGCAGCGCGAGTCGGGCCGGTCGAGCCCGGGCACGCCGCAGTTCGACTGGAGCTTCATCCGGCCGTCCGCGATCGGGACGTCGTAGAACTCGATCAGGCGGCGCAGCAGCGGCACCGAGAGGGCCGACTTGTTGAAGCCGGTGCCGGTGACGATCCCGGTCACGTCCATCCAGCCCGGGTCCTCGCCGAACTTGCTCATCACGTGGATCTTCAACCCGAGCGGGCCGGGCTGGACCTCGTCGATCTCGCCGAGGATCTGCTCGAAGCGCTGCTCCTCGCGGCCCGCCTTGATCTTCACGTCCCAGCCGCGGCGCTGGGGGGTGGTGCCCTTGAGGATGCGGCCGAGGAACTCGACCCGCTGGTCGAAGTCGAGCTGCTGGAAGGCGTCGATCCCGAGCGCTTCGAAGAAGCAGCGCGGCGTGTTCAGGTCCTGCTCGTCCGGCGTCGGGTTGCGCACCAGTGAGATGCACTTGGCGCCCGCGTCGAGCGCGTTCGCCCATTCGTTCACCGAGGCGATCCCGGAGCCGATCACGACGTAGCGGCCCTTCGCGTCGTACTCCTTGGGCGCGTAGGCCTGCACGATCCGGTCGGCCATCGCGGGGTCCTTGCGCGCCTTCGCCAGCACCGGCGGGTACGAGAGCGGCCCGTGCCCGCAAGCGAGAGCGACGTGCTTGGCGCGCCCGATGAACTGGGCCTGCTCGTCGAAGAGGACGAAGTGGGGTGGGCCGCCGTTCGTGGTCGTGGCGCGCTGCAGCCAGCCGACCTTGTGCGGATAGCGCTGGTCGTCCCAATGCAGCCGGCGGGTGACGACGGCCGCCTCGGCCAGGATGTCCGGCACGCCGGGGTTGTAGCGGCGCCGCGCCGAGCGAAGCAGCGGCGAGAGGCTTCGGCGCGACCAGGCCTCGAGCTCGGCGAAGGTCGGCCAGTCGGCGGGCAGGAAGTGCGACTCCGACTCGGAGCGCAGCACCGTTTGCCCGAGGTTGAACGCGAACTGCTGGTAGGTCTTGACCGGGTTGTCGGACGGGCCGTAGATCGTGATCTCCTCGGGGCGGAAGCCGAGGTAGACGGCGGTGGCGTAGATGATCAGCGAGCTGAAGCCGTCGCCGACCACGGCGATCGTCGAGTCACGGGGTCCCGAGAGCGGCATGCGTTTGCAAGCGTAATGCCCTCGGACCTCGATGTGTAGGGCTAGGGTGGACTTTCTCTGCGGGGCGGGTATAAGGTCGCTCGTCATGAGCACTGCGGATGCAGCAGGGGAACCGGCCCTGAGCAGCAAGAACCTCACGGGTGGCCGGCTGATCGGCGGCTACGTGGTCGTGATCGGCTTCCTGGCCGCGGCGATCGCGATCTCGATCGGAATCGGCCGCGGCCGCGACCACGCGCCCCCGATCGGTGGCTTCTACAAGTCCGGCTCGCCTTGCCTCGGCAGCAACTTCAAGCTCGCACAGTCCGGCGAGTTCGTGACTTTCAGCCAGGGGGCCACCGGGAACCTGCGCTTCCAGAGCGGACATATCACGGGCTCGGTCAAGTGCGCGTCGGGCGGGACCGTGCAGGCCGACCTGGTTCCTCACGGCAGCGGCACCTCGACGACCCTCACAGGCACCCTTGGCTCCTCGCCGGCGACTGCGAAGTTCTCGGCGCCGCTTCCGCCTCCGGGCGTCACCAAGACGAAGGTCATCAAGCGCACGAGCGAAGAGACCTTCGGGCGCCTGATGCTCGCGATCGCGGCCGTGCTCCTGGCCGCGCGCCTTGTCGGCGCGGGCACGAACAAGCTCAGCCAGCCGCGGGTGATGGGCGAGGTGCTCGCGGGGATCCTGCTCGGCCCGACGCTGCTCGGCGCAGTCTGGCCGGCCGCGCAGGCCTACCTCTTCCCGCCCGACATCGTGCCGCTGCTATCCGCGGCAGCCCAGATCGGGCTTGCCTTCTACCTGTTCCTGGTCGGGATGGAGATCGACCCGAAGGTCGTCCGGCAGCGGATCGGCCAGGCGGCCTTCATCTCGAACACGAGCGTCGCCTTCCCGCTCGCGCTCGGCTTCCTGATCGCGCTGCCCGTCTACCGGCTGCTGGCGCCGGACGTGCGCTACACGCCCTTCGCGCTCTTCATGGGCGTCGCGATGTCGATCACCGCCTTCCCGGTGCTGGCGCGGATCCTGATCGAGCGCCGGATGCTGAAGCGGCCGGTCGGGGCGCTGTCGATGACCAGTGCGGCCGTCGACGACGTCACCGCCTGGACGCTGCTCGCACTCGCGACTGCGATTGCCGGGTCGGGAAGCCCGACCCACGCCCTGCGCGTGATCCTCCTCGCCGCCCTCTTCAGTGCCGCGCTGCTGCTGATCGGCAGTCGAATCCTGGAGCGGATGTCGAGGGCCTACGACGAGGTCGGCCAGGTGACGATCCTCTGGCTGGGGACGATCTTCGTCTGCGTGCTGCTGGCGGCCTACACCGCCCAGCAGATCGGGATCGCGGCCATCTTCGGCGCCTTCATGCTCGGGTTGATCATGCCCCGGCGCGCCGGGCTCACCGACGACGTCGGCCGCACGTTCGAGAAGTTCGTCGTGCTCGTGCTGCTGCCGTTGTTCTTCGTCATCACCGGCCTGAAGACCCACGTGGGCGCGCTCAACAGCACGGAGCTCTGGCTGATCACGCTCTTGCTGATCGCGGTCGCGATCGTCGGCAAGTTCCTCGGCGCGATGCTCGCGGCGCGCTGGGGCGGGTTCACCTGGCGCGAGTCCTCGGCGATCGGCGCGCTGATGAACACGCGCGGCCTGACCGAGCTGATCGTCCTCAACATCGCGCTCGACATCGGCGTGATCTCGAACACGCTCTTCACGATGCTGGTCGTGATGGCGCTCGTCACCACCTTCATGGCCGGGCCGATCCTGCGCCTGATCGACCCGAAGGGCATGTTCTCGGAGCCGGTCGAGGAGGAGCTGCGCCGGGCGCCGCGGACGACCGAGGAGCGCGAAGTGCCGGTCTTGCCGCGAACGATCATCGTCGCGCCGCAGGACCCGACGAACCTGGAGGCGCTGCTCACGCTGGCCGAGCCCCTGGCGAAGTCGATCCCACCCCGCGAGATCGCCATGGTGCAGGTCGTCTCGCCCGAGCGCATCGTCACCGGGACGATTCGCGACGACGCCGAGCTGAAGGAGATCTCCGACCAGCTCGAGGAGCGGCAGCAGCTCCTCTCGGAGCACGGGATCTCATCCAGGTCGGTGGCGGTCAGCTCGATCGTTCCGGGCCAGGACTACGTGCGGCTCGCCTCCGAGAAGGAGGTCGACCTGATCATGCTCGACGGCCGGCGGCCGCTGCTCGGCGGCGGGGTTCCGCGCGGCTCGGTCGGGCACGTGCTCGAACAGGCGCCCAGTGATGTCGCCGTGCTTGTCGAGAAGCAGGACATGCCGACGCTCGACGCCGACCATCCGGTGATGACGCCGTTCGGCGGCGGCGACCACGACTGGGCGGCGCTCGAGCTCGCCGCCTGGATCTCGTCCGCGACCGGCGCTCCGCTGAAGCTCCTCGGTGCGGCCGGCGGCAACGGCGGGGGAGACGCGAGCAGCGTGCTCGAGTCGGCCTCGCTCGTCGTGCAGCAGCTTGCGGGTGTCACGACCGAGTCGGTGCTCGTCAGCCTGCAGAACGGCGGCATCCTCGACGCGACCGAGGGCGCCGGCCTGCTGGTCGTCGGGCTCTCTGACCGCTGGCGGGACGAGGGCCTCGGTCCGGTGCGCTCCGAGATCGCGAAGAGCGCCGAGGCGCCGATCCTGTTCGTCCGGCGCGGGACCCGGCCGGGTGCGCTGGCGCCTCGCTCGGGCGACGTCACCCGTTTCACCTGGTCACGCGCGTAAGAGCGCCGTATGCTTCGCTCCGTGGCGGTGTCCGTTAAGCGGGAGCTCGAACCTGGCGACATGCTCGCCGGCTACCGGCTCGAGGAGCAGGTCGGCGAGGGCGGCATGGGGCTTGTCTTCCGGGCGACCCGGGTCGAGGACGGCCGCGAGGTCGCGCTCAAGGTGCTGAAGCTCGAGCTTGCCGACGACCTGATCTTCCAGCATCGCTTCAACCAGGAGGCGCGCGCGGCCGCTGAGGTACGCGAGCCGCACCTCGTCCCGATCCTCGAGGCCGACGAGGCCGGCGGCCGCCACTATCTCGCCGTGGACTTCGTGCACGGCGGCTCGCTGGCCGACCGGCTGGCCGGCTCCGGCCCGCTCTCAGGAGCCGACGCGGTGCGGCTCGTCGAGGAGGTCGCCGCCGGGCTCGACGCTCTGCACGCAGCGGGGATCGTCCACCGCGACATCAAGCCGCAGAACATCCTCTTCGACGACGACGGGACGGCGATGCTGACCGATTTCGGCCTGGCCAAGGGCCGCGCGTACACGGTGCTGACGAAGCCCGGCCAGGTGATCGGGACACTCGACTACCTGGCGCCCGAGCTGATCCGCGGCTCGCCGGCCTCGCCGGCCTCGGACGTCTACGGGCTCGGCTGTGTCGCTTTCGAGTGCGTCGCCGGGGGAGCGCCGTTCTCGGAGTACTCGCTGCTCGAGGTCGGGATGGCGCATCTCGAGGAGGAGCCTGCCGACCCGGTCGCCAACCGAGACGACCTCCCGCCCGCGCTGGGCGCTGCGGTGCTCACGGCACTGGCCAAGGATCCGGAGAGCCGGCCGGCCGCCGGCGCGTACGCCGAAGGGCTGAAGAGAGCAATCGAAGAAGGGAGCCCCGCATGAGCGCAGTCCTGGTCGTCACGGAAGGGCCCGCCGCGGGCCGGAGGTTCGAGCTCGACTCCGAGGTCGTGCTCGGCCGCGAGGGCGTCTCGGCGACGATCGCCGACGACTCCGAGCTCTCTCGCCGCCACGCGGCCGTGCGACCGGCCGCCGGCGGGTTCGAGATCGAGGATCTCGGCTCCCGCAACGGGACGTTCGTGAACGGCCAGAAGATCGAGGGCGCGACGCGCCTGTCCGGTGGCGACTCGATCAAGATCGGTCAGACGGTCCTCGCGCTCGAAGGCGTGGCACAGGCTGCCGTGACGGCGGTGACGCCGAGCCCCGTGGGGGCGGCTGCCGCTCCCTCCTCCGGGCCCCCGTCAGAGCCGTTCGGCTCCATGGCGGCGCCTGCGGCCGTCCACCGGCGCGGTATCGCCAGCCGCCAGCTCGGGCCGATGCTCATCGCCTGGGCGATCGTGATCGGCGACGCGATCGGGCTCGCGCTCTACTTCTCGCTCCGCTAGGGGCTAGCGAAGCGACAGGTAGAGGATCACCGCGAGCGCGGCGAGGACGAAGAGGCCGATCGGCGCGCCGCGGGCCTTGCTCTTCGTGTGCGAGTCGAGCAGCGCGAGCAGCCCTGAGGTGTCGGCGTCCTTGCCTTCTTTGCCCGCGAGCGCTTCGGGCGGCACGTAGGTCGGCTCGCTCTCTTCCAGCGCGAGCGTCGGGACCTGGCGAACGGCGGTGACCGCCGGCGGCTCGGACGGGAGCGGCCGAAGAGCCGTAAGCCCCGCCGGGATCGGCGTGACCGCCGACGGGCCGCCCTCGGCCGTGGCCGGCCGCAGCTGCAGCACGGTCACGCCGATGAGCAGCTGGCCGTCGACGCCGAGGTGCGCAGGCCCGTAGATCTCGTCGCCGTCGACGAAGGTGCCGTTGCGCGACTCGAGGTCCTCGACACGCGCTCCGTCGTCCTCCGGGGTCAGGCGCACGTGGCGGCGTGAGACGAGCTCGTCCTGCAGCAGCGGCCCGTCCGCGGACGGGTCGCGGCCCAGCTCGATCGGCCCGGCGAGCGGGATCCGACGACCGGCCTCCGGGCCTTCCACGATCTCCAACAGATAGTCAGGCATCTCGCCGCGTAGCATAAGGCACTCATGAAGAGGGCCAAAATCCAATGAGCGAGGCGACACTTCCTGTCGGTGCCCAGGTCGCGGGCTACCGCATCGCGGGCACGCTGGGCCGCGGCGGGATGGGCTTCGTCTACGAAGCCGAGCACGCGGTGCTCGGCCGCAAGGCGGCGCTGAAGACCCTGCTACCGGAGCTGCTCGAGGACGGCGACTTCCGCCAGCGGTTCGTGGCCGAGTCGCAGACGGTGGCCGCGCTCGACCACCCGAGCATCATCCCGATCTACGACGCGGGCGACGCCGACGGGATCGTCTACATCGCGATGCGCTACGTGGCCGGCGGCGACCTCGCGCAGCTGATCGACACCGGGACGCTCGAGATGGAGCGGGCGCTCGACATCCTCGAGCAGGTCGCCGGAGCGCTCGACGCCGCGCACGCGAACGAGCTGGTGCACCGCGACGTGAAGCCGGCCAACGTGCTGGTCGAGTCGGGCGGCCGCGTGTACCTGACCGACTTCGGCATCGCCAAGCGGGCGCGCACCAAGGGGGTGACCCAGACCGGCTTCTTCGTCGGCACGCTCGACTACGCGGCGCCGGAGCAGATCCGCGGCGAGTCGGTCGGCGCTCCCGCGGACGTCTACGCGTTCGGCTGCCTCGTTTTCGAATGCCTGACGGGCAAGAAGCCGTTCGAGCGCGAGACCGACGTGGCGGTGATGTACGCACAGCTCCGGGACGACCCCCCGTCGGTGCACGAGCTGCGGCCGGAGCTGCCCGCCAGCATCGACGCGGCGCTCGCCCGGGCGCTCGCCAAGGAGGAGGACGGCCGCTACGCGACCTGCCGCGAGCTGGTCGAAGCGATCCGGTCCTGCCTCGGCGGCGTGATGCCGAGCACGACCACGCCGCCCCGGCCTGCCGCGGTCGTCGAGTCCACGGTGACGAACCTGCCGATCCCGCCGACGACGCTGATCGGCCGCGACCTCGAGCTGGCCGCGCTCGTCGAGCTGGCCGGGCGCGAGGACGTTCGCCTCGTCACGCTCACCGGCACCGGCGGCACCGGGAAGACGCGGCTTGCGATCGCCGTCGCGGCCGAGCTCGCGCCCACGCTCGGCTCGGTCTTCTTCGTGGACCTGGCGCCCGTCGCCGAGGCCTCGGTGGTCGGCTCGGCGATCGGACAGGTGCTCGGGGTCGAGGAGAGCTCGGACCTCTCACCGGCTGAGTCGATCGCGCGCGGGCTCGGCGAGGGGAGCGCGCTGCTCGTCCTCGACAACTTCGAGCAGGTGATGGAGGCCAACGACCTCGTGCACGAGCTCCTCGCCGCCGCGCCCGCGCTGACCGTGCTCGTGACGAGCCAGGCGCCCCTTCATCTCCGCGACGAGCACGAGTACCCGCTCGATCCGCTCGGCGAGGAGCAGGCAGTCAAGCTCTTCCTCGCCCGTGCGCAGGCCGTCAAGCCCGGCTTCGAGCTGAAAAACGAGAACTCCGAGGCGGTGCACGCGATCTGCCGGCGGCTCGACGGGCTGCCGCTCGCACTCGAGCTGGCGGCCGCAAGAGTCAAGCTCCTCAGCCCCGACGCGATCCTGCGCCGGCTCGAGGATTCGCTCGACTTGCTCACGGGCGGCGCCTCCGACCTGCCCACGCGGCAGCGGACCCTACGCGACGCGATCGACTGGAGCTTCCAGCTGCTGGAGCCGGCGGAGCAAGCGCTGTTCGCGCGGCTCGGCGTCTTCGCGGGCGGCTGCTCGCTCGAGCTGGCCGACGCGGTCGCCGGCGAGGCGGCCGGGGTCGGCGATGCGCTCGACACGCTTGCCTCGCTCGTGGACAAGAGCCTCGTCCGCCAGCGTGACGGCGCCGACGGGGAGCCGCGCTTCGTGCTGCTGGAGACGATCCGCGAGTACGCGCTGGAGCAGCTCGAGGAGCGCGGCGAGCTGGAGGACCTGCGGCGCCGGCACGCCGAGCGGTTCCTCGCGTCCGTCGAGGCGGCCGAGCCGGAGCTCTTGCGGACGAATCAGGCCGTCTGGCTCGAGCGGCTCGACGCCGACCGCGACAACATCCGCGCGGCGCTCGCCTGGGCGACCGCGACCGGCGAGATCGAGCTGGCGCTGCGGATGGCCGGGGCGCTCGTCCGCTTCTGGAGCACCCGCGGCCTGATGCGGGAGGGGCGGGCGCGACTTGCCGAGGCTCTCGCCGGGCCGGACGCCGTCTCGCCGGCGATCCTGGCCAAGGCCTACTTCGCGGCCGGCTACGCGGCCCTCGGCGAGGGCGACTTCCGCGAGGCGCGCGCCGACTTCGAGCGGAGCCTCGAGCAGGCGCGGGCGGCCTCCGACGGGCAGGCCGAGGGAGCTGCGCTGGCGCAGATTGCCTGGGTGGCGATGGCGGGCGGTGAGGCCGAGGAGGCGCGGTCGCTGGCGGAGCAGGCCTCAGCTCTTGCCGAGCAGGCGGGCGACAACCTCGTCGCCTCGGGCGCTGCGACGACGCTGGCCGACGTCGCGCTGGCGGAGGGAAAGCTGGACGATGCGATCGAGCTCTTCGAGCGCGGCCTCACTCTGCGCCGCGGCCTCGGCGACCGGCGCCTGATCGCGAACTCTCTCGTCGGGCTCGGTCGCGCGTACCTGTTGCGAGGCGACTACGACCAGGCCGCCGCGCTGTTCGAGGAGGCGCTCGGCCTCGCGCGCGAGGTGAAGGACACCTGGATCATCTCGGTCGCGCTCGGCCACCTCGCTCGCGAGCGGCTGCTCGCCGCCGGCGACACCGCCAAGGCGCGGGAGCTCATCACGGAGGCCCTCCGGCTCGCCCGCGACCGCAACGACCGGCGCCTCGCCGCCGAGTGGGTGCAGACCCTTGCCGTGGCCTGCGCGCTCGAAGGCTCCCGACCTGACGCGGTCCGCTTCGCCGCTTCGGCTGCCACGCTTTGCGAGACGACCGGCGCCTTGCCCTACCCGGCCGAGGAGCTGCTCCAGGAGCGCTTCCTGACGGAGGTTCGCGCCGACTCCGGGTTCGCCGCCGCGCTCGGGGCCGCCCGCGCGCAGCCGTCCGAGGAGCTGGTCGCCGAGGCCGCCGAGGCCGCCGCTCAGCGCCGCAGCAGCGAGACGATCACGAGCCCGGGGACATAACCCAGCAGTCCGCCCACCACTGGGCGTGCGGCATGCCGGTCTCGAGCGTTCCGCGGAGGAAGCTCTCGGTGTCGTAGTCCACGCGCCGCAGCTCCAGGGCGAGCCGGCCGTTCTCGTGCGTCAGCAGCCCGTACTCGGCCCACGGTGAGATACGCACCCGCTCGCCGGCCGGGAGGCTTCGGAAGGGCAGGCCGACGCTGCCCGGGTTGACGAACACGTGCTCTCGGTGGCCTCGGACGAGCTGGTAGTGAGTGTGCCCGCCGACGAGGACGGGGGCATCCGTGCCTTCGAGTAGCGCGTCGAGCTCCTCCGCAGGCGTCGAGGCGAGGATCACGTCGTCGAAGGAGCGCGGTGAGCCGTGGAAGAAGAGCGCGTCGAGCCCGTCGCCCAGCGAGAGCTCCAGGGACGGCACGTAGCCGCGCATGACCTCGCGCTGCGCGTCCGAGAGCTGGTCGGCCGCCCACTCCGCCTGCTGCACAAGCATCTTGCCGAGCTCGCCCCCGAGCGCCGGCAGGCCCTCGAGGAAGGCTGCGTCCCAGTTGCCCATGATCACCGGGCACCCGGTCTCGGCGATCTCGTCCAGCGCGGCACCGGGCTGCGGGCCTACCGCGACGTCGCCGAGGCAGACGAGCTGGTCGACCTGCTCCCGCTCGATCTCCGCCAGCACGGCGTCCAGCGCCGGCTTGTTCCCATGGATGTCCGAGATGACCGCGATTCGCACAGAAAGGAGCCTAAACGCCGCTTCTCATCCGGTGAAATTTGTGCGACTCTTGGTCCGAGGATGCGCAGCAACCGCCGCAGTCGTTTTCGCCTGCTTCTTTTCCTCGCGACGGGGCTCGGTGCGGCGGCGATTGCGCTCACCGCGTATTTCACCGGGCTCCTGCGCACGCAGGAGCTGGCGACCGTCGACACGCGTTTCTCGATCCGTGGTTCACTGCCTCAGCCGAAGGACGTGGTGGTCGTCCAGATCAACGACGATACGTTCAGCGACTTCGGCAACAAGGGTCTTCCGAACCATTGGCCCTTCTCGCGCTATTACCACGCCAAGGTGATCAACACGCTGCGCAAGGACGGCGCGAAGGTGATCGCCTACGACATCCAGTTCACCGAGCCGACCTCGGATGGGCCCGACAACGCGTTGATCGAAGCCGTGAGAAAGGCGGGGAACGTCGTGCTGGCGACGACCGAGGTCAACTCTCACGGGAAGTCGGACGTCTTCGGGGGAGTTCCTGCACAGCGATACGCGCGTGCAGCGGTCGGTGACGCAAGCTACGGCGTCGACCCCGGCGCGACGATTCGCCGCATGTACTACGCGCCCCAGGGGCTGGCGTCCTTCCCGATTCTCGCGGCCGAGAAGTTCCTCGACACGAAGATCACGCGGGCGGACATGGGCGGCAACTCCGCGTGGATCGACTACGTCGGCCCGCCCGGGACGATTCGGGGAGCAAGCGGCCACGACGATCCCTCCAACCAGATCTCGTTCTCACAGGTCTACTTCGGCAAGGTCCCGGCCTCCGTGTTCCGCGGCAAGCTGGTCGTCGTGGGCCCGGCGTCGGCCACGCTGCTCGGGGACGTGCACGCCACCTCGACCACCGGCAGTGGCGTGATGTCCGGCGTCGAGGTCGAGGCGAGCGCGATGGAGAACGCGCTCCAGGGGTTCCCGCTTCACAGCTATCCGCGCAGCGCGGACGTCCTGCTGATCATCCTGCTGGCGCTGATCCCGACGTTCACCTCGTTGAAGCTGCCGCCGCTTCGCGCGCTCATGCTGACGATCTTGCTCGCCGCCGGTTTCGCGGTCGCCGTCCAGTTCGCGTTCAACCACGGCCGGATCGTGGCGTTCGTCTACCCGCTGCTCGCGCTCGCGATCTCGGCGATCGGCTCGCTGGCGGTCAACTACCTGCTGACCGCGTTTGATCGCGAGCGCACGCGCAACGCCTTCGCCCGCTTCGTGCCCGAGGGCGTCGTCACCCAGGTGCTGGCCCAGGCCGGCGACGGGCTCCGGCTCGGCGGCCGAAGCGTCCTCTGCACGGTCCTCTTCTCCGACATCCGCGGGTTCACGACCTTCTCGGAGACCCGCTCGGCCGAGGAGGTGATCGACTTCCTCAACCACTACCTGACGGAGATGACCGACGCCGTGCTCGACAACGGCGGCACGCTCGTCTCGTACTCGGGCGACGGCATCCTCGCGTGCTTCGGGGCGCCGATCGAGCAGGAGGACCACGCCGACCGCGCCGTGGCGAGCGCGCGCGAGATGATCGAGAAGCGCCTGCCGGCAGTGAACAAGTGGCTGCGCGAGCAGGGTCAGGACATCGAGATGAGGATCGGCGTCGGCATCAACAGCGGCGAGACGATGGTCGGCAACGTCGGGTCCGAGCGGCGGCTCGAGTACACGACGATCGGCGACAACGTCAACACGGCCTCGCGGCTCGAGGGCATGACCAAGGGCACGCCGTACTCGATCTTCGTCGCCGACTCGACGCGGGAGCTGATGCGGGAGCAGCCGGAGGACATGGTGTTCGTCGACGAGCTGGCCGTGCGCGGACGGGCGGCGACGGTCAAGGTCTGGGCGGTCCCTGACCCGGTGCCGCAGGGGAGCCCGGTCGAGGCCGGCCCGGAGCTGGCGACGACCTAGATGCGACGCTGGCTGCCGGCACTGCCGCTCCTCGGCGCGGCGCTCCTGCTCCTACCCGGCCCGGCAGCGGCGGTGGCCCCGCCGCCGCCCCAGCTCGGCAAGACGGCGATCGCGACTCCTATCAGTGGAACGACCCTGTACCGCGTGCCCGGGTCGCAGGCCTTCGTCACGCTGACGCAGGCGACGCGGATTCCCCTCGGCACGGAGCTCGACACGACGCACGGGCGGGTGCTGCTGACGTTCGCCGTCGGCTACGGCAAGACGGAGCACGCGCTGTGGTGGCAGGGACGGTTCGTGATCGGGCAGCGAAAGGGAACGAAGCCGGTCGGGACGCAGACGCTCTCCGGGCCGCTCACCTGCCCGAAGCGCTCATTCGCAGTCGCGCACAGGCGCAGTCTCTGGGGGAAGGGCAAGGGGCACTTCCGGACGAAGGGCAAGAACGCCTCGGGGACGGTCCGAGGCACCTGGTGGCTGACGCAGGACAGCTGCGCGGGAACGCTCATCCGCGTCAAGCGCGGAGTGGTCGACGTGTACGACTTCAAGAAGCGCAAGCACGTGCTCGTGCACGCCGGCCACAGCTACTTCGCGAAGCGCTGAGCTAGGGGTTCGCGGGCGGGCGGCAGCGCGGCGCCACGGTCTCCGCGACTGCGTGCTTCGCGCACTTCGTTTGCACCACTCGTGGAAGGGTGGCTGTTCCGGAACCTGAACTGCTCGACCCGGACCCGAAGCTTGCGAAGACGAGCCCCAGGAGTGCGAAGAGGATCAGCAAAACCGCCACGCCTGGATGTTACGGGGCGCCGAGCATGCGCTCGAGCAGCTCGAGCGCGCCGGCCTTGTCGAGCGGCTCGTTCAGGTTCCCGCACTTCGGGCTCTGGACGCAGGACGGGCAGCCGCGCTCGCATGGACAGCCGTGCAGCAGCCTGGCTGTGTCGTCCGCCCAGCCTTCGAAGACGTCGAAGCCGCGCTCCGCGATCCCGACGCCGCCCGCGTGGCCGTCGTAGACGAAGATCGTCGGCCTGCCGGTCTGGAAGTGGAGGTTGGTCGAAAGGCCGCCGATGTCCCAGCGGTCGCACATCGCCCAGAGCGGCAGCAGCGCGATCAGCGAGTGCTCGGCCGCATGGAGTGAGCCGAGCAGGCGGGGCATCTCCTCGAGGCCCTCGAGCATCCACGGCTCGGGCGCGAACCAGACCGACTCGGTCTCGAAGTCGGTCTGCGGCAGGGCGAGCGGGACGACCTCGAAGCTCTCCAGCGTCTGGATCGAGCGCTTCTGGTAGCCGACCACCTGCTCGGTCACGACGACGCGGCCGAACGAGAGGTCGACGCCGAGCCGCCGGCCGCCGCGCGTGGCCTCGACGATCGCGGTCGAGGTCTCCTTCTTGGCCTGCGTGTAGTAGTCGCCGCGGAACGGCTCGACGACCGCCGTGCGCGTGGCGAGGTCCAGCTCGCGGACCCGGTAGCTGTCTCCGAGGTGGAGGTAGATCGCGCCCTCGTGGACGGTCGAGTAGGCGCGCTCCTGCTCGACGATCCCGAGCATGGTCCCGCTGGAGGCGTCGACGATCGTGAACGCCTCGGGGCCGGTCGAACGCAGCGACACGCGCGTGGCGGGGTAGTCACGGCCGGCCCAGACGTAGCCGGCCTTGGTCTTCCGGAGCTCCGGCAGCGCGGCCGCCCGCTCCAGGGCCGCGTCGCCGAGCAGCTCGCGGTCGGCGTCGTCGAGCGGCGCCTCGAACGCGGCCGCGCGGACGTGGCCGTCGAGCACGCGGGGGTTCTCGTGGTCGAGGATCGCCGCCTCGACGCGCCGTTCGAGCAGCGTCCCGGGCTCGCGCATGAAGTACTGGTCGAGCGCGTCCTCGCTCGCGACGAGGACTGCCAGGCCGTGCCCGCGCCGCCCGGCCCGGCCCCACTGCTGCCGCAGCGAGGCGACCGTCCCCGGAAAGCCGACCGAGAGCACGCAGTCGAGCAGGCCGACGTCGATCCCGAGCTCGAGCGCGTTCGTCGCAGAGACGCCGAGCAGCTCGCCCTTCAGCAGTCGCCGCTCGATCTCGCGCCGCTGCGCCGGGGTGTAGCCGGCGCGGTAGGGCGAGAGCCGCGAGTCGTCGCCGAGGCGGTCGGCGGTGAAGCGGTGGATCAGCTCCGCGCCGCGGCGGCTCTTGGCGAAGCAGAGGGTCCGCAGGCCGCGGGAGACGAGCTCCGCCATCAGGCGCGACGCCTCGCCGAGGGCGCTGGCGCGCAGGCCGAGCTCCTCGTCGGTCAGCGGCGGGTTCCAGAGGGCGACCGTCCGCTCGGCGCGCGGAGCGCCGTCGTCGCCGATCACCGTTGCCTCGGCCCCGGTCAGCGAGCGGGCGAGCTCGCCGGGGTTCGCGATCGTCGCCGAGGCGAGCAGGAACTGCGGCTCGGCTCCGTAGACGCGCGCCAGCCGGCGCAGCCTCCGGAGCACGTTGGCGACGTGGGAGCCGAAGACGCCGCGGTACACGTGCGCCTCGTCCACCACCACGTAGGCGAGGTTCGTCAGCGCGTCGCCCCAACGGTCGTGGTGCGGCAGGACGCCGACGTGGAGCATGTCCGGGTTGGACAGGATCATGTTCGCCCACTTGCGTACCTGCCAGCGCCGCTCTGACTCGGTGTCGCCGTCGTAGATCGCGGCACGAAGCTTCGGCAGCTTGAACGTCGAGAGTGCCCGCAGCTGGTCCTGCGCGAGCGCCTTGGTCGGGTAGAGGTAGAGCGCCCGCCGCTTCGGCTCGCGGGCGAGCGCATCGAGCACGGGCAGGTTGAACGCGAGCGTCTTGCCAGATGCGGTGCCTGTGGTGACGATCAGATGCTCGCGTCGAGCCGCTGCCTCCCAGGCCTCGGCCTGGTGGGCGTAGAGCGAGTCGATCCCCTGGGCCGAGAGCGCCTCGCGCAACCTGGGGTGCAGCTCCTCCGGCAGCGGCGCGACGCGAGCTTCCCTTGCCGGCTCGGAGCCGAGGTAGGCAAGCTCCTCGCCCTGAAGCAGGTCGGCAGTGATCACCGGCGCGCTCGTAGCGCAGCCACGTGTGGGTACTCGCGGCCTTCGGGCTCCTCGAACCGATCGATGACGAAGCCCGCATCGAGGAAGGTCTGGATGAAGACGCCGAGCGGCAGGTGCCACGCGCCCACCTTCGCGCGGAGGCCGTCGCCCCAGATGCCCGGTGCCTCCTTTCGGTAGGAGGTGTCGCGGTAGCCGGGATGCAGCTCGGGCACCTCCCGGTCGTGCACGAACGCGTGCGGGCCGACGAAGCAGGGATGGACGCCGAGGTAGACGAGCGTCCCGCCCGGCCGGAGCACCCGCGCGGCCTCACGGGCGACCGCGGCAAAGTCGTCCATGTCGGTGTGGGCGAACATCAAGACCACCGCGTCGAAGCCGGCGTCCTCGAAGGGGAGCGTCGCCGCGTCGGCCTGGACGACGTCGATCCCGCGCGCCCGGGCAAGGTCCAGCTGCGCGGGCGAGACGTCGACGCCGGTCACCGTCCACCCGCGCTCCGCGAACACGAGAGTGTGCGCACCGCCGCCGCAGCCCAGGTCGAGCAGGCGGCCCGGCCCGTCACCGAGCAACCGCAGAACGATCCTCCGCGCCGAGAGGCCGAGCTCCGAGGTCGCGAACTCGGCGTCGTACCACTCGGCGACCCGGTCGTAGCGCGCTTCGCTCACGCCGCCGATGCTAGCCTGGCCGCACCGGGGTGCCCTGCTGGGCTGAGATCACACCCGACGAACCTGATCCGGGTCATGCCGGCGAAGGGAGTGCAGTGGTTCCACGAGCGTTGACGATCGCGGGCTCCGACTCCGGCGGGGGCGCCGGGATCCAGGCCGACCTGAAGGCGTTCGCGGCCGCCGGCTGCCACGGGACGAGCGCGATCGTCGCGCTGACCGCGCAGAACACGACCGGCGTGAGCGCGGTGCACGAGGTGCCGCCCGAGTTCATCGAGGCGCAGCTCGAGGCGGTGTTCGGCGACATCGGCGTCGACGCGGCCAAGACGGGGATGCTCTTCTCGGCGCGCACGATCGAGACCGTCGCCGCCTTCCTGGTTGGACACCCGGCGCCGCTGGTGGTCGACCCGGTGCTGGTCGCGAGCTCGGGGGCGCGGCTGCTCCAGGACGACGCCGTCGAGACGCTGATCGCGCGTCTCTTCCCCCTCGCCACGGTGATCACCCCGAACCTGATCGAGGCACGGGCGCTGGTTCCAAGTAACACTGTGTTACTAGGTCGCTCGGAGCTCGCCGAGCGGTTGCACGCGCTCGGGGCGGCTGCGGTGATCGTGACCGGCGGGCACGGCGAGGACTCCGTCGACCACCTCTTCGACGGCGAGCGCCACGTCTCGATTCCGGTCGAGCGGCACGAGTCCGGCGCGACCCACGGCGCGGGCTGCACGCATTCGGCGACGCTGGCCGCGCTGCTCGCCCGGGGTCAGACCCTCGAGGAGGCGGCACGCGGCGCGGCGGCGGCGGCCTCGCGCGCGGTGGCGCAGGGGCTCGCCGAGCTCGGCGCGGGCGACGGGCCGGTCGACGTAATCGGACTACGGGGAGCGGCGTGAGGCGGCGCTTGCGACGCCGACCTCAGGACGCACGGGCTTTGCTCGTGCGTCCGTCTGAACTGACCGGTCGACACGCTCGTCGGCAGAAGGTTCGCCCATGAACACCGGCGCCGATCTCGCCGCGATCCGCGACCGCAAGCCGCTCGTCCACCAGATCACGAACTACGTGGTCATGAACGAGACCGCGAACGCGACGCTCGCGCTCGGCGCGCTGCCGGTGATGGCACACGCCGTCCAGGAGGTCGCGGAGATGGCGTCGGTCGCGTCGGCGCTCGTGCTCAACATCGGCACGCTCTCGGACGAGTGGGTCGAGGCGATGCTGATCGCCGGCGGTGCGGCCAACCGAGCCGGCGTCCCGGTCGTGCTCGACCCCGTCGGCGCCGGTGCCACGACCTACCGGACCGAGACTTCGCGGAGCCTGCTCGACGAGCTCGAGATCGCCGTCGTGCGGGGCAACTCGGCCGAGATCGCAACGCTCGCCGGCCGGCAGGCCGAGATCCGGGGAGTCGAGGCGGTGGGCGACGGTGGCGGCCCCGAGCTGGCGAGAGAGGCGGCTCGAGCGCTTGGCTGCGTGGCCGCGGTCACGGGCCCGGTCGATCACGTCTCCGACGCCAAAACCGTCCACGCGGTGGCCAACGGCCACGAGCTTCTCGGCGCGGTCACGGGCACCGGCTGCATGGCGACGGCGATCACCGGCTGCTTCCTCGCCGTGCGCACGGACGACCCGCTCGGGGCCGCGACCGAGGCGCTGGTCGCCTTCGGCGTCGCCGGGGAGGATGCCGCGAGGCGGGCGAAGGGCCCGGGGAGCTTCCACGTAGCGCTATACGACGCGCTCTACTCGCTCGACCCGAAGAAGCTCGACGGCCGCGCCAAGCTGGAATGAGGCTGCACGCGATCGTCGAGGACCTCGCGAGCGCGCGCGCCGCGGCCGAGGGCGGCGCGACGGTCGTCCAGCTACGGCGCAAGGGCGCCTCGACAGAGGAGCTGGTCGAGGCCGGCCGGGGCTTCGGCGACCTCGAGGCGACCTTCGTGGTCAACGACGACGTCGAGGCGGCGCTCCGGCTCGGAGCCGACGGCGTCCACCTCGGCCGCGGCGACCCGGGCGCCGAGCGCGCCGTCGCCGCGGGCCTGCTGCTCGGAACCTCGGCGGCGACCGTGGAGGAGGCGCGGGCCGGCGATGCGCTCGGCGCGGCCTACGTCGGCGCCGGCCCGGTGTGGCCGACGCCCTCGAAGCCGGACGCCGATCCGCCGATCGGCCTGGACGGGCTGGCTGCGATCTGCGCCGCCGTCTCGCTGCCGGTGGTCGCGATCGGCGGGGTCGACGCGTCGAACGCGGCCGACTGCATCCGCGCGGGCGCGGCCGGAGTCGCGGTCGTCCGAGCTGCGCGCGATGCGGCGGCCGTGCTGGCGGCGGTCGATGCGGCTCTCTGAGGTCGGCGAGCTCGGCCTGCTGGCCGAGCTGGAGCGGCGCGGCCTCGCGCGCGGAATCGAGGACGACGCGGCGCTACTCGGCGGCGGGCTAGTCGTGACGCAGGACGCGCTCGTCGAAGGCGTCCACTTCCGGCTCGCCTGGACGACCTACCGCGAGCTCGGCTTCCGCGCCGCGGCGGTGAACCTGAGCGACCTCGCCGCCTCCGGCGCCGAGCCCGAGGCGCTGCTCGTCACCCTCGGCGCTCCGGCGGACACCGAGCTCGAGGCCGTGCTCGACCTGTACGAGGGGCTGAACGAGCCAGGCGTGCCGGTCGTCGGCGGCGATACGACCGCCGCGCCGCTCCTCACGCTCTCCGTGACCGCGCTCGGCCGCTCGGCGCGTGTTCCCGGCCGGAGCGGAGCGCGCCCGGGCGACGCGCTCGTCGTCACCGGCCCGCTGGGCGCCGCGGGAGCCGCCTTCCGGCAGGAGCTCCACGCACGCCCGGCGCTCCGCCTGGAGGAGGGCCGCCGCCTGGCCGCCGTTGCACACGCGATGATCGACATCTCCGACGGCCTGGCCGTCGACGCCGGCCACCTCGCCGCCCGCTCGGGCTGCAAGGTCGAGATCGAGCTCGAGCGCGTGCCGCTGGCCGAGGGTGCCAGCGTCGAGGACATCGGATTCGGCGAGGACTACGAGCTTCTGGCCGCGACTCCCGATCCGCTCGGCTTCGTGGAGATCGGCCGCTGCTCCGAAGGATCCGGAGTCGAAATCCGTCTGCGCGGAGAGCGCGTAGCCCTGGCAGGTTGGGAGCACTTCGGCGGCGGGCGGGGGACCTCGGTTAGCTGAGCCACTGCGCCCAGGCCTGCTCGAAGTGCGAGCGGGGCCGGGCACCGATCACGGTCTCGCGCGGCTCGCCGTCCTCGAACAGGATCGCGGTCGGGATCGAGAGCACGCCGAAGCGGGAGGCGGTCACCGGGTTCTCGTCGATGTCGAGCTTCACGAACCCGACCCGCTCGCAGTGCTCGGACTCGAGTTCCGCGAGGATCGGCTCGACCGCTCTGCACGGCCCGCACCAAGGCGCCCAGAAGTCGACCACCACCGGCTTGCCCGCCCGCAGTACATCCCGCTCGAAGCTCTCGTCGCCGACCTCTTGCACCTGGGCGATGCTACAGACGGCCGGCCAGCGCACGGAGGCGCAGGACCGGCACTTTCCAGATCGCCTCGAGCACGATTCCGCGGCTCATCTTCGAACCGCCGTGCTTCCGGTCGGCGAACACGATTGGCACCTCGACCACGCGAAACCCGGCCCGCAGCGCGCGATAGGTCATCTCGATCTGGAATGCGTAGCCGCGCGATGAGACCGCGCCGAGATCGATCGTCTCCAGCACCTCGCGCCGGAAGCACTTGAAGCCGCCGGTCAGGTCCCGGACGCCGACGCCGAGGAGGACGCGCGCGTACAGCGAGCCGCCCGCCGAGACGAGCCGCCGCAGGAGGCCCCAGTTCTCGACTCTTCCGCCGGCCACGTAGCGCGAGCCGAGCACGAGGTCGGCTTCGCGCGCCGCCTCGACCAGCCGCGGCACGTCGGCCGGATCATGCGAGAAGTCGCAGTCGATCTCGACGATCAGCTCGGCGTCGCCGGCCAGCACGCGGCCGAAGCCGGCGAGGTAGGCCGGGCCGAGGCCCTCCTTGCGCCCGCGATGGAGCACCTCGACGCCGTCCAGCTCGGCCGCCAGCCGGTCGGCCAGCTCGCCGGTCCCGTCGGGCGAACTGTCGTCGATCACGAGCACCTCGAGGCCGAGCTCGCGGAGCGCTCGCACCATCGGCTCGAGGTTCTCGCGCTCGTCGTAGGTGGGCAGGCAGGCGACCGTCCGCACGTCCGTATCATCGCGGTGGTGGCGACGACGCTCCCGCGCAACGCGGACGTGGCCGAGCAGCTCGAGCTCCTCGCCGACCTGCTCGAGATCGAAGGCGAAGCGGCCTTCCGGGTGCTGGCCTACCGCCGTGCGGCCCAGCGGGTGCGCGACACCGGCGGCCCGGTCGCCCAGCTCGCGCTCGACGGCAAGGCGAAGGAGCTCCCCGGGATCGGCGCCACCATCCAGGACAAGATCGTCCAGATCGTCGACACCGGGGAGATCGAGGCGCTCGCCAAGAGGCGCAAGACGATCCCGCCGGAGGTGGTCGAGTTCCTGCGCATCCCCGGGCTCGGGCCGAAGACCGTGCGCAAGATCTGGCAGGAGCTCGGAGTCACGACGCTGGCCGAGCTGAAGGCCGCCGCACGCGAGCACCGGCTGCGCACCCTGCCCGGCCTCGGCGCGAAGGTCGAGGAGAACGTGCTCAAGTCGGTCGGGCGCAAGAAGAAGGCGACCGGGCCGCCGCGGGTGCTGCTCGGGCACGCGCTGCCCCCGCTGCTCGAGGCGGTCGAGACGCTGCGGGAGCACCCGGCCGCGGAGCGCGTCTCCGAGGCCGGCAGCGCGCGGCGGCGCCGGGAGACGGTGCGCGACCTCGACATCATCGCCACGGCCGGCGACCCGGCCGCGCTGACGGAGTTCTTCACGACGCTTCCGTGGGTCTCGGAGGTGGTCGCCAAAGGGCCGACGAAGGCGACCGTCCTGTCGCACGAGGGCTTCCGCTTCGACCTGCGCGTCGTGCCCCCGGAGTGCTACGGCAACCTGCTCCAGCACTTCACCGGCTCGAAGAACCACAACGTCGCCATGCGCGAGGAGGCGGTGCGGCGCGGCCTGTCGATCTCCGAGTACGGCGTCACCGACGTCGAGTCGGGCGAGGTCTTCACGGCCGCGACGGAGGAGGAGCTCTACGAGCACCTTGGCTACGCGTACATCGCGCCCGAGCTGCGAGAGGACGCGGGCGAGCTCGAGGCGGCGCGCAAGGGCGAGCTGCCGGAGCTGGTCGAGGCGGGACAGCTCCGCGGCGACCTGCACACGCACTCACACTGGTCGGCCGACGGCAAGAACACCCTGGCCGAGATGGTCGACGCGGCCCGTGCCCGCGGCTACGCCTACTACGCGATCACCGACCACTCGCACTACCTGCGCGAAGGCCGGATGGAGCAGCAGGCGAGGGAGATCGACCGGCTGGCGAAGCGGGTCGCCCCGCTGAAGCTGCTCAAGGGCGTCGAGGTGAACATCAAGGCCGACGGGACGCTCGACGTTCCCGACGAGGCGCTGGCCGAGCGCGACTGGGTGGTCGCGTCGATCCACACCGCATTCGACCGCTCCCCGACCGAACGGATCCTCGGGGCGATGGAGAACCCGCACGTCGACGTGATCGGCCACCTCACCGGCCGCAAGCTGAACCGGCGCGAGCCGATGGAGATCGACATCGAGCGCGTGGTCGAGAAGGCGCTCGAGACCGGCACGTTCCTCGAGATCAACTCGCAGCCGGACCGGCTCGACCTCTCGGACGTGAACGCGCGTCTGGCGGGCGAGGCCGGTGTGAAGATCGTCGTCTCGAGCGATGCCCACCAGATCGTGGCGCTGGACTACGTCGAGTTCGGCGTCGCGCAGGCGCGGCGCGCCTGGCTCGGGCCGGAGCAGGTCGCGAACACGCGCACGTGGGCGCAGCTGCGGAAGCTGATGAAGAAATGAGCCTCCGCGAGGACGGCCCTAAGGCGCTCGAGTGGCTGGCCTCGTACCTGGAAGGGATCGAAGAGCGGCCGGTTCTGGCCCAGGTCTCGCCCGGCGATGTGCGCGCGTCGTTCGATACGGCTCCGCCCGAGCGCGGCGTGCCTTTCGTCGACGCGCTGCGGGAGCTCGACGCGAAGCTGGTTCCCGGCCTGACGGGCTGGCAGAGCCCGCGCTTCTTCGCGTACTTCTCGACGACCGGTTCGGACCCGGCCGTGCTCGCGGAGCTGCTTGCCGCGGGGATGAACCAGGTCGGCATCCTCTGGCGCACGTCGCCCGCAATGCAGGAGCTCGAGGAGGTGACGCTCGCCTGGCTCGCGGAGCTACTCGGCCTGCCCGACGGCTGGCACGGGCAGCTCGAGCAGGGAGCGTCGCTCTCGACGCTCGCCGCGCTGGCCGCCGCGCGCGAGGCTCGCGCGGGGTTCGTGCTGGCCTCGGAGCACGCGCACTCGTCCGTCGATCGCGCGTGCAAGCTCCTGGGCCTCGAGTTGAGGAAGGTTCCGGTGGACGACGAGTTCCGGATGCGGCCCGAGGCGCTTGACCTCGACGGTGCATGCGCAGTGGTGGCGACGGTCGGGACGACGTCGACGACCTCGGTCGACCCGGTCGCACCGGTTGCGCGCGAGTGTGCGGGCGCAGGCGTCTGGCTGCACGTGGACGCGGCGTACGCGGGCTGCGCAATGGTCTGCCCCGAGTTTCGCTGGGCGTTCGAGGGAATCGAGGGCGCCGACTCGCTCGTCGTCAATCCGCACAAGTGGCTGCTCACGCCTCAGGGCTGCTCGGCGTTCTGGACGCGGCGGGCGGACGACCTGCGCGCGGCGTTCAGCGTCACGCCTGCGTACCTGCGGACGACAGACGACGTGGTGAGCTTCAGCCAGTACGGCCCCGAGCTTGGCCGCGGCTTCCGGGCGCTCAAGCTGTGGGCCGTGCTGCGCTGCTACGGGCGCGAGGGCCTACAGGAGGCGATCCGCAACGGCGTGCGGCTGGCAGAGCTCTTCGAGGGCTGGATTCGCGAGGAGCCAGGCTGGGAGCTCTCCGCACCGAGGCCGTTCTCGGTCGTGTGCTTCCGGCATGAAGGCTCGGACGAGGACAACGAGGCGCTGCTCGAGCGGGTGAACGCCGGCGGCGAGGTCTTCCTCTCCGGCACACGCCTGAACGGCCGTTTCGTCCTCCGCCTGGCGGTTGGCAACGAGCGGACGACGCAGGAGGATGTACGGCTCGCCTGGGATGTCCTACGAAAGGAGGCGCATTGCTGATCACGACCGCAAACGATTTGCCCGGCTACGAGATCACCGAGACGCTCGGAGAGGTCTTCGGCCTTACCGTGCGCTCGCGCAACCTCGGCTCTCAGCTCGGTGCCGGATTCAAGTCGATGCTGGGCGGGGAGCTCAAGGGAATGACGAAGGCTCTCACCGACAGCCGCGCGCAGGTGGTCGAGCGGATGGTGGAGGAAGCGCAGGCGAAGGGTGGCGATGCGATCGTCGCGATGCGCTTCGACACCTCGGAGATGGGCGGAAACTGGACGGAGATCTGCGCCTACGGCACCGCAGTCAGGGCGCGCAAGCTGTAGCCCTCGGCAACGCAGCCGGGAGCTAGCGGCTGACGATCACGCGCGTGTTGAGCTGCGGGCCGGCCCGCCCGAACGGATCGAGGACCCAGAAGAGCCCGTTGGCCCCGAGGGGCGAGCTGCGAGGCACCGGCACCTGCATGGCGAAGGTGAGGCTCTTCCCCGGTGCGATCGCGTGCGCGGCGGCGCAGTTGAGCTGGTAGGCCTCGGCCTTCCCGGTCGGCACGAGCTGCTGCGCGAGGGCCGGGCAGCGGTCGAAGGTGGCCGTCGTCCGCGAGACGTTCTTCAGCACGACGCGGTAGTGGAGGATTCCGCCGCGGCGCGCGTGCAGCGGGCCCGGGATCCTGACGGTGAAGAACGCGCTCGACCAGGGCGGGCCCCGGGGGATCGGTGTCGTCTGGAAGCGGGAGACGCCGATCACCGAAGGGTTGGAAGGGTCGAGGCACGGCGGGACGGCGTTGTATTCGGCGTCGAGATGCCCGCCCCCGGCGGGGAGCGTGATCCGCAGCGCCCTGGGCGGAACGTGCGGCTTGCCCGGAACCTTGAGGTCGCACCAGTTGGTCCACGAGACCGTCACGGCCCCGTCCTCGCCGGGCCGGAGCGCGAGGAGCGTCGAACGCGGGTAGGTGATCTCGGGGAAGGTCGAGGGTGCGGGCGCAATCGACTCCTGCACCTGGATCGGCCCGCCCTTCTTGACGAGGCGGACCCGCGGCCGGCCCGTCAGCCGGCATGCGCTCTTCCCCGTGTTCCGGAGCGGGATGACCGCGTAGCCGCCCTGGAGACGGAGCACGAACCGCACCTGGGCCGGGATCGCGAGCCCGGACGCGGTGCAGCGGCGTGCTGCGGGCGAGCGCTCGGCGAGCTGCGCGGGCCGCTTCGGCGTCCAGGCCACGGCCGGGCCGGCAGCGGCGTGCGGCTCCTTCTTCGAGCCGGAATCACAGCCGGCGGCGAGCGCGAGCACCGCGAGCAGCAGCAGGAAGACCCTGGGCCTCACACGTCCATCATCGCGACACCGCCGCGGCGGCGCGGGGGTAGGGTCCGGTCGATGCAAGGGCGGGCTCTCCAGGCGGTCGCGGCGGCTGCCCTCGCCGCGGCGCTCGCCGGCTGCGGGCACAAGGCGAGCGCTCCCGCCCCCGCGACTACACCGCCGCCGCCTCCGCCCCCGCCGGCGCCGACGCTGACCTCGGCCTCCGACCTCACCGCCTGCAACGAGCTGCAGACGAACATCCGGATCATCTCGGCGCTGGTCTCGAACAGCGTCGAGACGATGACCCAGTCGCTGCACCCGAAGCAGCTTGCGAAGCGCACGGGCGACACGAAGCGGAACCTGCTCTACTCCGCGGCCGTCCTCTCGAGGATCGACCCGCCCGCGTCGCTGGACGGGGCGCGGAACCACCTCGTCCACGGCCTGCGCGCCTTTGCCGCCGATTTCGGACGCGCGCAGCGCTCGGTCGCCCGCGGCGACATGGCCACGGCGTCGAGACAGCTCGTCGATCGCCCGGCTCTCGCCGAGGTCACCCAGGCCACGAGCCTGATCGACAAGGCCTGCGGCACGTAGCACGCTTGTAATCGCCGCGGGGAGGGGCGTAGGATCGCCCGGCTGAGGTGGGTGCGCCGCGTGAGGGCGCGGCGACGTGCGAGGGGAGGTCAGGCATGACCGTTGTTCGTAAGCTGAGACGGCCCAGGTGGCTCGTCGCAGTTGTTGTTGCCGTGGCGTTGGTGCCGGTCACCTTCGTCGTGAGCGGAGTCGCCACGGGGGAGACGCACGGGCCACAGGCAGCGCCGGTCGTGGATCCGGACTACGTCTACGGCCAGCTCTTCGACATGGCCTACAACGACGTCTACCGCGTGTCGGGCGCAGACGGCGACCCGCACCTCGTCCAGGCCGGCGGAACCGATGCGTTCAACGAGCCGTCGACGATCAACGGCTGGCAGGAGCTCTTCCTGCACTGGAAGCAGCAGCTCACGGACAAGAACGTGATGGGCAACCTCGCCAAGTACTCGACGGTTTCGGATCACTACTTCCGCCGCATGGACGAGCAGCGGACGAATCCGAACTACTCGTTCAACCGTGCCTACCCCTGGGATTCCGACGACGCCGAGGTCACCCTGCCCGGCTACGCCTGCGCGGGCCGGCGCGTGCTGCTCGCCGCGCACCCGGACGGAACCCCGATCTCACCGGCGATCGTCGGCGAGGTCAACAACCCGCAGAACTCGACGAGCGGCGTGTTCGGCTTCGGCGCCGCGCGCCGTGACATCGCGACCAGCAACCTCGCCAACGGGGGCGCCTACGACGACACCTCGGGCGTCGCGATGACGATGGGCGAGTACCAGGCGCTGCTGCGCTGGTACGAGGCCAACGGGACCTACCCCTCGAAGACCGTCAAGATCGCGCTCCTCGACGCCTCGGCCGGCCGCGCCAAGAACGGCCTCTTCCTGCGCGAGGGCTCGAAGTACTACGCCGAGAACCTGATCCCGCAGGGCCCGCAGGGCAAGTACGCGATGTTCGCGGTCATGAACGCGAACGGGATGAGCTATCCCGCCTACCACCTCGGGACGCAGTACTACTGGAACAACACCGCCGGCGGCGGAGTCCCGCCCTGGCGGACGTTCATCACGGACACGCCGTCGGCGCCCAACGCGCTCTACCCGGACTTCAGCGGGGCCATCGCGGCCAACAGCGCCGCGAGCGCCGCGTTCAACAGCGACCTCAACGCCGCGGTCACCGCCGGCTTCGCCGAGCAGAGCGCCAAGTAC
>Ga0187776_10000186_pt1 | contig 30552 bp, 30 predicted proteins | sample 0216_BV02_MP12_2_FD_132426 | JGI IMG/M metagenome (GOLD analysis project Ga0187776, IMG submission 132426) | Tropical peat soil microbial communities from peatlands in Department of Meta, Colombia - 0216_BV02_MP12_20_MG | ecosystem: Environmental > Terrestrial > Soil > Wetlands > Peat | place...
CTTGCCCGACCCGGTCGTGCCGGCGATGAGGATGTGCGGCATCCGCGCCAGGTCGGTCCAGACCGCCTGGCCGGAGATGTCCTTGCCGAGCCAGACCGCCAGCGGGCTCGACGACTGCGGCAGGTCGGCGAACACGTCGCCGAGCGTGACGAGGTTCGGGCTGGTGTTCGGCAGCTCGACGCCGACGGCCTGCTTGCCGGGGATCGGCGCCAGAATGCGGATCTCGGTCGTGGCCAGCGCGTAGGAGAGGTCGTCCTTGAGCGCGGCGACCTTCGAGACCTTCGTGCCGGGTGCGAGCTGCAGCTCGTAGCGAGTCACCCGCGGGCCGGAGATCTGGCCGACGACGGTCGCGTCGACGCCGAAGTTCGCCAGCGTCTGCACGAGCGCGTCCGCGATCCGCGCGTTCTGGTCGGCGTTGGGGCCGCCGCCGGGCGGCGAGCTGCGCAGGAGCTCGCGGTCGGGCAGCCGGTAGTCGGCGGCCGGCTCCGAGAGGACGTCGAACAGGCTCTCCTGCTCGTCAGGCTCTGGCTCGGGCACGAGGAGCGGCGGCGGCTCTTCGCCCTGGGAGACAATGTCGGGGAAGGCGTTGACGACGTCGACCGGCGGCGCCAGTGGCTCCGGGGCGAGCGCCTCGCCTTCGATCACGCGCAGGGGCGGTGCCGCCGGCCGCCGCTGGAGCGAGCGCCTGGCCGCGGTGTGGACGGCTCGGCCGGAGCGGCGCACGATCGCTCCCGCGGAGGCGCCGGTGAGCAGGAGCGTGCCCGCGAGCAGCGCGAGCACGCCGACGATCGCGACCCCGGTGGCGCCGAGGGCGAGCCCCAGACCGCCGCCGAACGCAGTGCCCAGGTAGCCGCCGTGAGCGGTCCCGAGCGTCAGCATCAGGCCGAGGAAGAGGACGATCATCCCGGTGCGGAACGGCCGCACCTCGACCAGGTCGCTGCGGGCGACCATCAGCGCGCCGAGGATCGCCAGCGCGGCCGGTAGCGCGTACGAAGCCGAGCCGACGAGCGCATCGAGGCCGTGCGAGGTCCAGCCGCCGACGTAGCCGCCGTTCCAGCCTGCCCAGAGCACCGCGGCGAGGAAGGCGCCGAGCGCGAGCAGGGCGAGGCCGACCAGCTCCGGATGCTGGTGCCCACGCGGCTTGCGAGCGCGCTTCGTGCGCTGCTTCACGCGCTTGGGCACGCGCGGCTTGAGCGTGCGTCCTTTCCGACGGCGCGCCATGCGCGCCTGCTTCGACGCCGCCGGCGCCTTCCCTTGTCTAGCGGCGCTGCTTCTTCAGCTTCTCGGCGGCGCGGCGCTGGGCGCGGTTCATTGGCTCCGGCGCCTCGCCCTGCTCGCCGGCGGCCTGGATGTAGGCCTGCCGCTCAGCCGCGGTGAGGCGGGAGAGCGCCTGCTGGGCCTTCATCGGGTCTCGGGTCGCGCCGGAGCGCTCGAGCTTGGTCACGGCGCTCGCGAGCTCCGGGTTCTGGCGCTCCAGGGACGCCCGTGAGGCCTTCTGCAGCTGCTTGCCGATCCATGGAAGCTTCATCAGCCCCCGCGCGAGCGGCCGAACGTAGCGCCCGCCCTGCACGCGCGCCAGCAGGTTCAGGGCGATGAGCAGGAGGACGAGCCCCGCGAGGATGAAGACGGGGATCAGGACGATCCAGATGTCGGCCAGCATCACCCCTAGCCTAGCCACCCGGTGCTCCCAACCGATCCAAGTAACACAGTGTTACAAGGAAAGCTGTCGCTACGCGGCCAGCGCGCGCAGGTCCTCGACCGCGCGGCCGAGCAGGTTCTCGCGCAGGTCGAAGAGGCCGGCCCAGAGCGCCGAGCGGTCCGGTGTCGAGCGCAGCCGCGCGCCGTCGGCGAGCCCGGCGAGGGCGCGGAGGAAGACCGCGAGCTCGAGGTAGGCCTGCGTCACGCGCAGCGCCGAGACCCGGACGCCCGCACGGTCGAGCACGGGCGACCACTCGAGCACCTCGGCCGCCCCGGGCGCCCCGTACCAGGAGCGGCCCTCGGCGCGCTCCGGCTCCAGCTCGAGCAGGTAGCGGCCGAGCGGCCCTTCGAGCCCGGCCAGAGCCGTCTCGGCCCGGTCGGCCGCCCGCCGCAGCGCCGCCTGGCGACCGCCCGGCGTGGACGGCGCGGCGTCACCGCGCGCCCAGCGCTCGAGCAGACGGCAGAACGCGAGCGCGGCGACCTCGCAGGCGTGCAGCTGCCGGATCAGCCGGTCGGCGGTGTCGACGTCGGCAGCGTTGTCGACGAGCACGTCGGCCCAGGTCCGCTCGATGCGGAGACGACTCATACCTCCACTACTACAGGCAAGATCATCGGCCGTCTACCCGTGCGGTCGTAGACGAGCTGGCCGAGGCCGTCGTGGAGGTGCTCCTGGAGGAGCTTGATCTCGGTGACGTCGTCCTCGATCAGCTCGGCCAGGACGCGGTGGGCCTCCCCCCGCATCTCGTCGAGCAGCTCGGGGTCGGGCTCGGCGAAGCCGCGCGCGATCAGCTCCGGCTGGCCGGCGACGGCCCCGTTCGTGCCGGTCAGCGTCGCGACCACGATCAGGACGCCGTCCTCGGACAGATGGCGCCGGTCGCGGAGGGCCACGTCGCGCACGTCGCCGACGCCGAGGCCGTCCACGAAGGTGACCCCCGCGCCGACGTGGTCGACCAGGCGCGCCACGCCGTCCGTGAGCTCCACCACCGAGCCGTTCTCGGCGATCACGATCCGGTCCTCCGGCACGCCGCCCTCGCGCGCAAGCCTGGCGTGCGCGGCCAGCATCCGGAACTCGCCGTGGACGGGCATGACCGCCTTTGGCCGGACGAGCCCGATCATCGTTCGCAGCTCCTCGGCGTTGCCGTGCCCGGAGACGTGCACGGGAGCGACCTCCTGGTGCAGCACCTCGGCCCCGAGCCGCGCCAGCTGGTTGATCGCGTCGTGGACGCGCAGCTCGTTCCCGGGGACCGGCTTGGCCGAGATGATCACGGTGTCGCCCGACTCGACCCTGACCGCCGGGTGGTCGCCGTAGGCGATCCGCACCAGCGCCGAGAGCGGCTCGCCCTGGCTGCCCGTGCAGAGGATCAGCGTCTCCTCCGGCCGGTAGTCGTCGAGCTGGTTCGGCCGGATCAGCACCTCCTCGTCCACGTCCATGTAGCCGAGGTTGCGCGCGATGTTCACGTTCTTGCGCATCGAGCGGCCGACCACGCACACCTTGCGGCCGACGTCGACGGCGACGTCGACCGCCTGTTGCATCCGGTGCACGTTGGAGGCGAACGACGCGACGAGCACGCGGCCCGTGAGCGTCGGGATGATCTGGCGGAAGGCCTCGCCCACGAGCCGCTCGGAGCCGGTCACGCCCGGGCGCTCGGCGTTGGTCGAGTCCCCGAGCAGCAGGTCGACACCGCTGCTGCCGAGCTCCGCGAGCCGGCCGACGTCGGTGCGCAGGCCGTCGACGGGCGTATGGTCCATCTTGTAGTCGCCGGTGTGCAGGATCCGGCCGCCCGGTGTGTCGAGCACGATCGCGACCGCGTCCGGGATCGAGTGCGCGACCCGGACGAACTCGACCGTGAACGGGCCGAGCCGTAACGGCTCGCCCTCGGGGTCGGCCTCCTGCAGCTCCGCGGCCCGGGCCAGGCCGTGCTCGTCGAGCTTCGACTTGATCAGGCCGAGCGTCAGCCTGGTCGCCCAGACCTCCTGCACGCGCCCCTGGCGGAGCAGGTACGGGAGCGCGCCGACGTGGTCTTCGTGGCCGTGCGTGAGCAGGACGGCGCGGATCGGCCGCTCGTTGTCGGTCAGATAGCTGAAGTCGGGGAGGATCAGGTCGACGCCGAGGTGCTCGTCGCGAGGGAACGCGAGGCCGGCGTCGACCACGATCACCTCGTCGTCCGCCTCGAAGGCGGTCATGTTCTTTCCGACCTCGCCGAGACCGCCGAGCGGGATGATACGAACACTCCCAGGCATCAATGCATCTTACGGCCACTAACCCTGGCGAGGCTCCCTTCCGATAGAGGCACCGTGCGGTTTCCCCTGCTCGGGTATCTGACCGTTGCCTGCGGCGTCGCCGCCGCAGCCGGCGGAGTGCTTGCGGCCCTGCACCGGCCGCTGACCGCGCTCGCCCTGCTGGGCGCCGCTGCGCTCGCGGCAGAGCTGATCGAGGAGCCGGAGAGCGCCCGCGTCCGCGAGCCGGTCGGCCCCGGCGTCTTCCGCGTCGCGTCGGGGGTCGACATCGCCGCGGTGATCGTCCTCGGCCCGTGGCGCGGGGCGCTCGTCGCCGGGGCGGCCGCACTGCTCGCCCGGCTGGTGCGCGGGAGCTGGCGGTACGCCGCGTTCCAGGCCGCGGCCTTCGCGCTGGCGGCGCTCGGGGCGGGCTACGCCTTCACGATCGCCGGCGGGCACGCCGGAAAGCTCGTCCTGCCCGACGACATCGTCCCGCTGGTCGCGCTCGCGCTCGTCTACCTGCTCGTCTCGCGCGGGGTGCTACAGCTCGTCGGCGCCGGCGAGGCGCTCGAGCCCGACTTCGCGGCCGCCGCCGCCGAGACCGGCCTCGGCGCCGTGCTCGCGATCTTCGCGCTGGACCACCCGTGGAACGTCCTCGCCGTGATCCCGGTGGCGCTGGCCGTCAACCGGGCCCACGCGCGCGTGCGCCACTCGCGGCAGGAGACGCTGCACGCCCTCGAGACCTTCGCGAACATCGTCGACGAGCGCGACCCGTCCACCTACCGCCACTCGATCCGCGTCGCCCGCTACGTCGACGAGCTCGCCCGCGCGCTCGGCCTCCCCTACTCCGACATCGACCGCCTGCGGTGGGCCGCCCGGCTCCACGATCTGGGCAAGGTCGCGGTCGACGCCTCGGTACTGCGCAAGCCCGGCAAGCTCAACCCCACCGAGTGGGGCACGATGTGGCGGGCACCGAGGCTCTCGGCCCGCCTTCTGCGCCGCTTCGAGCTCTCGGCCGCCGAGGCGCGGACGGTCGAGCTCCACCACGAACGGTTCGACGGCCGCGGCTACTACGCGATTCCGCCCGAGGAGCTGCCGCTCGCCTCGCACTTCCTGATCGTCGCTGACAGCTACGACGCGATGCGGTCCGACCGGGCCTACCGCCCCGGCCTCAGCGAGGAGGAGGCGCTGGCTGAGATCGAGCGGAACATCGGGACGCAGTTCCACCCCGCGGTCTCGAAGGCGTTCATCGCCGTCCAGCGAGGCCTCGACCCCTACTCGGTGCTCGACCCCGAGGAGCAGGACGAGCTGCGCGGCGCCGCGGCGCCTACCCGGCTGCCCGTCATGCCCGGCGCGTTCGACGTGCGCCAGCGGCCCGAGCTTGCAGCGCTCGGCGGCCTGATCGCCGCCCTGGCCGGCGTCGGGCTCGGGGCGGCCTGGCTGGTCGCCGCGGGAACCGTGCTGCTCTGCGGCGGCCTCCTGCTGCGGGCCTGGGTGCGGCTCCGTTCGGCGCGGCTGCGTTCCGCGATCTCGGCCTCCCTGGCCGACGGCACCCGCGACGAGGTCTTCGAGCGGCTGGCGGCCGTGCTCGGGCATGCGCTCGGCGGCGACTGGGCGGCGCTCGTCTCCTGGGAAGAGGACGGGCTCGGCGGCCAGGTCGAGGCCGAGCGCGGCCAGGGCCTGCCCGAGCGCACCCTGATGAGCTGGCTGGTGCGGGAGGCGGAGTCGCGGGAGGAGTTGCTGGCCGCAACGGCGGACGAGCTCTCGCTGCCGGGCGACCACGTCTACGTCGCGCTGCCGTTGCGCCGCGAGAACAGCGCGCTCGTCGGCTTCGTGGCTCTGGGCGCCGCAGGGCTGCTGCCACGCTACGTGCGAGGGGCGCTGGCGGCGTCGCTCGACGAAATCGGCCTGGCGCTTGCAGACCGGCCCGCCCCTGGAGACGAGCAGGCCGGGCAGCTCGCTTCCTGAGCTCTGACCGCTCGATCCCTCGTGCGAGGGATTCGGCGGAAGATCACCCTTTGGGGGGAGACCTGCGCGCCTCGTGCCAGGCACAACGTGGGCATGCGGTTGCGGTACGCGGGGCAGTGGGCTCTTCCTTCCGTCCAGGCGTGCGTGACCACGGTCCCGGGATCGACGGCTCGGGAATCCAGGGCGGTGCCGCGCATCCGCGTCCTCTTCGCGCGGGGCGCGGCGGCCGCCTACTAGCTAGACGCGCGAAGGCTCGAGCAACTTCAGGCGCTCGAGGCAGGCGCGGATCTGCGCCGTCTCCTCCTCGTTCGCTTCGACCAGCGGCAGGCGCAGCCCGCCGACGTCGTGGCCGAGCAGGTTGAGCGCGGCCTTGATCTGGATCGGGCCCGTGACGACGCCGATCAGCTCGTATGCCGGCGCGAGCTCGTCGTCGAGCTGACGCGCGGCCTCGATGTCGCCCGCTCGGAAGCAGCGGATCATCTCCTTCACCTGCGGCCCGACGACGTGCGTGTGCACGCAGACGCCGCCCAGCCCGCCGAGCTCGACGAAGGGAAGCACGAGGTTGTCGTCGCCCGCGTAGAGGTCGAGCCCGAGCTCGACGATATGCCGAGCCTGCTCGAGGTCGGCGTTCGACTGTTTGACCGCGGTGACGTTCGGAACCTCGGCCAGCCGGTCCATCGTCTCCGGCTCGATGTTGATCACGCAGCGGCCGGGGATGTTGTAGGCGACGACCGGCAGCTCGGTCGCAGCCGCGACGGCCCTGAAGTGCTCGACGATTGCGCGCTGCGGAGGCTTGTTGTAGTAGGGCGTGACGACGAGGACGGCGTGCGCGCCCGCCTGGGCGGCCTGTCGGGTGAGCTCGATCGAGTGCGCGGTCGAGTTCGTGCCGGTGCCGGCGACCACAGTCGCGCGGTCGCCGATTGCCTCCAGCGCCGCCCGGATCAGCGCGACGCGCTCGTCTTCGCTGAGGGTCGAGGCCTCTCCCGTGGTGCCGTTGACGACGACGCCGTCGGAGCCGTTGTCGACGAGGAACGCGCACAGCTCCTGGTAGCCGTCGAGGTCGACGCCCCCGTCTGCATCGAACGGCGTCACGGTCGCGGTCAGCACCTCGCCGAGCACACCGGCATTGTACGCCGTCACCGGCATGGCCCCTCCCGCCACCGCATGACCGTGTCGCTAACCGCCCCCAAGGGGTCCCCCGTGACCCCTTGGAAGAACGCTAGCGGTCCACCTGTCACGCGTCTGTGACGGGGATGTGACGGTTCCGTGCCAGTTCGCTAGCCGAGCTCGAGGATGCTCTGGAGGCCCGTCGTCAGTCCCGGCGGCAGCTCGGCCAGCTTCTCCAGAGCCAATAGGACCCCCGGCACGTACGCATCGCGGGAGTAGGTGTCGTGGCGGATCGTCAGGAGCTGCCCCTCACCGCCGAAGAGGACCTCCTGGTGGGCGACCAGGCCCGGCAGCCGCACCGAGTGGATCGGCGGCTCGCCCGGAAGCAGCTCGGCCGTCGCCCGCGCCGTGCCCGACGGCGCGTCCTTCTTCGCGTCGCCGTGGAGCTCGACGATCTCGGCCCGCGGCAGGAAGCGCGCGGCCTCCTCGGCCAGCCGCATCATCACCACCGCACCGATAGCGAAATTCGGCGCGATGAACAGCACCAGGCCGCGCTCCGCCGCCAGCTCCCCCAGCGGCGTGGGATCCCAGCCGCTCGTCCCGACCACGCAGGGCACTCCGGCGTCGAGCGCCGCCCGCACGTTGGCCTCGACCACGTCGGGCGCGGTGAAGTCGACCATCGCTTCGGCCTCGTCCAGCTCGACCAGCTCGTGCCCGGCAGCCTCGAGCGCGGGCGCCAGCACCGACCCGACCTTCCCCCCGCGTCCGAAGACCGCAACCTTCACGCCGCCCGGGCGAGCCCCGGGTTCACCCGCTCGACGGCGTCCAGGAAGCGTTCTTCTGCCGGCCCGATCCCGGCGGCCGAGAGCTTCTCCGGCGCGAGCAGCACCTCGGCGAGCTCGGCCAGCGCCTCGGGCTCGACCGCGTCCACCTCGGCGACAATCCGCTCGATCGAGAGCAGCTCGGTGTCGGTGATCAGCGACTTGCCCAGCCGGCTCATCCGGTTCGAGGTGGATTCCATCGAGAGCATGATCCGGCCCTTGAGGTTCTCCTTCGCACGGGTGAGCTCCTCGGGCCGAAACCTTCCCTCGGCGATCTCGCCGATCTGCTCGCTCATGATCTCCAGGCAGGCCGCGAGGTTGTCCTCCCGCGTGCCGATGTAGACCCCGATCTGGCCGGTGTCGGTGTACTGCGCGGCAAAGCTGTAGACGGCGTAGGCCATGCCCCGCTTCTCGCGGATCTCCTGGAAGAGGCGCGACGAGGCCGAGCCGCCAAGGATCCCGTCCAGGAGCGACGCGGCGAAGCGGCGCTTGTCGGAGCGTGCGATCCCGGGCGCGGCGATGCAGACGTGGTACTGCTCGGTGTCCTTCCGCTGGAAGCGCAGGCTCGGCGCCGGCGGCTTGACGAGCGCGGGGCGCACGCGCGGGCCTTTGCGCACGGGCTCGACGGCCTTGCGCTGGGCGCGGAGCAGGAGCCGCTGCAGGTCCTCGTGCTTCAGGTTCCCTGCAGCCGAGACGACGACGTTGCCCGGCACGTACATCGAGCGGTGGTACGAGGAGACGGTCCGCCGCGACACGCTCGAGATCACCTTCGCTCTACCGATCACCGGCCGCCCGAGCGGATGCCGGCCGAAGGTCGCCTCGGAGATCAGGTCGTGGACTAGCTCCTGCGGCTGGTCCTCGTACATCGCGATCTCCTCGAGCACGACCTCGCGCTCGGCGTCGAGCTCGGCGAAGGACGGCGCGAACACCATTTCGCCCATCACCTCGAGCGCCGTCTCCAGTCGGTCGTCGGGGACCCGCGCGTAGAGGACGGTGTGCTCGCGGGAGGTGGCGGCGTTCAGCTCGCCGCCGAGAGCATCGAACGTCTCGGCGATCTCCTGTGCGGTGTAGGAGGCCGTGCCCTTGAACAGCAGGTGCTCGAGGAAGTGCGAGACGCCGGCCTTGGCGTCCGTCTCGTCGCGCGAGCCGGCGCCGATCCAGAAGCCGATCGCCACGGAGCGCACGTGCGAGAGGCGCTCGGAGATGACGCGCTCGCCGGAGTCGAGCTCGGTCAGGACGTAGCGCTGCACGGACTGATCGTACTCGTCGCTAGGCTCGCGGCTCGTGGACGACTTCGAGGATTCGGCGCAGGCGGCGATCGACTCTCTGCCGGACGACCTGCGGCAGGCGATGTCCAACGTCGCGATCATGGTCGAGGACGAGCCTCCGCCCGGACAGCCGCTGCTCGGGCTCTACGAGGGCGTGCCGCTCACGCGCCGGACGACCGGCTACAGCGGGGTGCCGCCCGACAAGATCACGATCTACCGCGGGCCGCTCGAGCGCCACTACGGGCACGACCCGGCGCTGCTCCAGCAACAGATCCGGCGCGTGGTGCTGCACGAGATCGCGCACCACTTCGGGATCAGCGACGAGCGCCTGCGCGAGCTCGATCGCTACTGAGGCGCGACTTGCGCTACTGAGCCCTTTCGACCGCCGCTTTGATGTCGTTGAACGTCGGCACGCCGCCCGGGGTGATTTCGGTCAGCTTGCCCCCGCTCTTTCCGATGAGCACCGTCGGCGTCCCGCGAACGTTGTCGGCGTTGGACTGCCTGTCGAACTGCTGCTCGATGTGGGCCACAGCCGGGGTGTTGCGTGCAGCCATCGCAGCGTCGGCGTTGATCCCGGGAGTGCTGGCGAAGGCGTCCGCGAGCAGCTGGTTGGTCACCCAGCCCGAGTTCTCGACGCCCTGGTTGAAGTAGAGGAGCTGCACGAAGTCGAAGAGCCTGTTGTGCTGAAGCGACACGATCGCCGCCCTCCGCGCGACCTCGGAGTCGGGCCCGAGGATGGCGACCGGCCGGGAGACCACCTTCAGCTTCCCGGTGCGGACGTAGCGGGAGACGACGGACGGCATCACCGTCGTCTCGAATTCCCGGCAGAAGGGACACTGGAGGTCGATGTACTGAACCAGCGTCGCCGGTGCCGACGGCGAGCCGAGCACGTTGCCGTGCTGGGGGATCCCGTGGAAGAGGCGCGTCGCAGCCGCCGCGTCTGGCAGCGTCGTCACGTTCTTCGGCGTGGACGATGAGCTCTTGTTGCCGGTGACCGCAAACACGACTGCGACGATCACCGCGATCGCGATCACTCCCGCGACTCCGGCGATCACCTTCGGGTTCGCCTTTCGGGCGGCGCCCGTGCTCCGGACCGGCGGCGGCGCCGCGGCCCGCTGGCGCTGCTGTCGTGCCTTTTTCGCCCTCGTCATGGCTCGCTAACGGTAGCGGGCGGTGACACGGAGGCGAGCAGCAGGAAGGCGAACGCCAGGGCGAAGCCGGTGAGCGCGAGCACCGGGATCGTCACGTAGCCGAACTCTTCGATCCACTTCGTTGCGCACCCGCCGGGAGCGGATATCAGGCACGTTTGCGGCTCCGCGATCACGCCGTTCTCGACCAGCAGGTGGTAGACCGAGACCCCCGCGCCGACCAGCGGCAGCGGCAGCAGGTAGCGAGCGGCGTGGCGGTCGTCGGCGAGGGCGACGAGCAGCGTGATGATCGAGAGCGGGTACATGCAGATCCGCTGGTACCAGCAGAGCTCGCACGGCACGAAGTGCGCCACCTCCGAGAAGAAGAGGCTGCCGCCGGTCGCGATCGCCGCGACCAGGAACGCGAGCCAGAGCTCGTAGCCCTCGAGCAGCCGCCTGAGCCAGTCGGCGGGGCGGCGCAGGCCGGCGAGCCACGCGAGCCCGATGACCAGCAGCGCGGCCGCGAGCACCTGGCCCGCGACCCCGAGCGCCGCAAGGACGACGATTGTGTCGTGCGTCACCGGGGTGCCTCGTAGATCCGCTCGGTCCGCCGCGCCTCGATCAGGATCCGCGCGTTCCGCTCACGCTCCCAGGGGCCGAGACGCAAGGCACCTGCGAACAGCTCAGCCGCGGTCGCGGCCGCCGCCGCCGCGTCCCCGGCCGCTGCCGCCGCGCCCGCGCCCGCGCTCGCCGTCACGGCGGGGTGGCCGCTCCTCGCGCTCGCGCGGCGGGGCGTTCTTCGCGCGCTCGATCAGTTCCTCCGGCTGGATGAGCGAGCCGTTCTCGTGCTTGGCGATCAGCTTGAGGCCGATCCGGCCGCGCTCCTTGTCGACCTCCTGGACGAGCACGTCGAGCACGTCGCCGCGCCCGATGACGTCCTCGATGTGGCCGACACGGCCGGGACCGACGTTGGAGACGTGCAACAGGCCGTCGGTTCCCTTCTTCAGCTCCACGAAGGCGCCGAACTGCGTGGTCTTGACGACCTTGCCGGTGTAGGTGTCGCCGACTTCGGGGGTCTTGGTGAGCGACTCGATTGCGGCGATCGCGGCATCGGCTTTCTCGCCCTCGGTCGCGTAGATCAGGATCGTGCCGTCCTCCTCGATGTCGATCTGCACGTCGTGGTCGGCCTCGAGCGCGCGGATCGTCTCGCCGCCCTTGCCGATCACGAGCCCGATCTGCTCGGGGTCGATCTTGACCGTCGAGATGCGCGGAGCGTGCGCGGCGAGCTGGCCGCGGCTCTCCGGCAGCACCTCGGCCATCTTGTCGAGGATGAACTCGCGCGCCCGCTTGGCCTGCGCGAGCGCGTTGCTCATGATCTCCTGCGTGACGCCGGTGATCTTGATGTCCATCTGCAGCGCGGTGATCCCGTCGCGCGAGCCGGCGACCTTGAAGTCCATGTCGCCGAGGTGGTCCTCGGCGCCCTGGATGTCGGTCAAGATCACGTAGTCGTCGCCCTCCTTGACGAGCCCCATCGCGATCCCGCCGACGGGAGCCTTGATCGGGACACCCGCATCCTGGAGCGCCAGCGTCGAGCCGCAGACCGAGCCCATCGATGACGAGCCGTTCGACTCCAGCGTCTCCGAGACGATCCGGATCGTGTACGGGAACTCCTCCAGGCTCGGGATCATCGGCTCGAGCGCCCGCTGGGCGAGCGCGCCGTGGCCGATGTCGCGCCGCTTCGGGCCTCGCATGAAGCCCGTCTCCCCGACCGAGTAGGGCGGGAAGTTGTAGTGGTGCATGTAGCGGCGCTCCGACTCGAGCGAGAGGTCGTCGATCCGCTGGCCCTCCTTGGCGGTGCCGAGCGTCAGCAGGGTCATGATCTGCGTCTGGCCCCGCGTGAACAGCGCGGAGCCGTGCGTGCGGGGACTGACGCCAACCTCACACGTGACCTGCCGGATCTCCTCCGCGCCGCGGCCGTCGGGTCGCCGCTTGTCGACCGCGATCTTGCGACGGACGAGGTCCTTGTAGATCGCCTCCGCTGCCCGCTTGACGTACTGCTTGGTCATCGAGTCCTTGACGGCCGGCGTCTCGTCGTCGGGCGCCGTCGTCCCGGGCGGGAAGGGCAGCTGGATCTCGTCTTCGATCTTCTCGAAGAGCAGGTTCCGCTTCGCCGACTTGAGCTCCTTGGAGTCCTGCTCGGCATCGGTCAGCGCGCGAAGGTTCGACTCGAACTGCTGCCGGACTGGACCGAGCACTGCGTCGAGGCGCTGCCGGTCGAGGATCAACGCGAGGCTCGAGCGCAGCTGGATCTGCTTGCGGATGTCCTCCTCGGTGGAGTCCATCGTGATCTGCGGCGCGAGCTCGGTGACGAGCTCCTCCACGACCGCGCCGGCCTCTCGCAGGCCCTCGGCCCCGATCCGCTCCTGAAACCGCGGCCCGTGGTCGCGCTCGAGCTCCTCGGTGAGCTCGAGGTCGAGCCACCGCTCCTTGCCGGCCTGGCGGCGGAGATCCTCCTGCGCGTCGCAGATCTTCGTGATCTCGCCGTGCGCGAGCTCGAAGGCCTCGAGAATCTTCTCCTCGGGGACCTCCTCGGCGCCGGCCTCGACCATCGTCAGGGCGTCTTTCGTGCCGACGACGATCAGGTCGAGGGAGCTCTCGCCGGTCTCGATCGCGGCCAGCGTCGGGTTGACGACGAACTCGCCGTCGATCAGGCCGATCCGGACCGCGCCGATCGGTCCCAGGAAGGGGAGCGGCGAGATCATCAGCGCGGCCGACGCGCCGTTGATGCAAAGGATGTCGTGCGCGGTGACGAGGTCGGCCGACAACGTCGTGCAGACCACGTGCACCTCGTTCTTGTAGCCCTTCGGCCAGAGCGGCCGGATCGGGCGGTCGATCATCCGCGCGGTCAGGATCGCCCGCTCGGTCGGGCGTCCCTCGCGCTTGAAGAAGCCGCCGGGGATCTTCCCGGCTGCGTACATCCGCTCCTCGACGTCGACGGTGAGCGGGAAGAAGTCCGCGCCCTCGCGCGCCTCCATCTTGCCCTGCGCGGTCGCGAGCACCATCGTCTCGCCGGCGCGGACGACGACGGCGCCGTCGGCCTGCTTGGCGAGCTTTCCGGTCTCGAACGTCAGCTCCTGGTCGCCGACGGTGACGGACACCGTCGCGGTCCGGGGCTCAGTCGTAACTGCCATGTCATTCCTCCACTTCGTGAGGAGAGTGGAGGTTTGAGTCAGCACCTGACCGGCAAGGCGATCGCCAGGAACTCGCTCAAACTTCCACCCTCCGCGGGTTGGTCTCGGCCTCGGCTACCTCCGGAGGCCGAGCTCCTGGATCAAGGCGCGGTAGCCCTCCAGATCGCGCTTCTGCAGGTACTGGAGCAGCCGCCGACGCCGGCCGACGAGTTTGAGCAGCCCGCGGCGCGAGTAATGGTCTTTCGGATGCGCGCGGAGGTGCTCGGTGAGCTCGTTGACTCGTGCCGTGAGGAGCGCGACCTGCACGTGCGCCGAGCCCGTGTCGTCCTTGCTGCGGCCGTGCTTGCCGACGATCTCCTGCTTCGCTTCCTTGGTAAGGGTCAAATCGTCTCCTTCTAACGTGACTCCGCAGTCCAAGCGCGCCGCGGGGAAGCGCCCGCGCACGGCCGAGACTGCGGTACCGCCGAAGGGTAGCAATTCGCCTGTTCTCGGGCCGGCAGCCGTTTCCGCGCTGCTTTCGGGGCCGGCAGCGTTTCCGGGCTGCTTTCGGCCTCCGGGCGCCTCCGTTCGTGCATACCGGGACGAGCGCACCGGAACACCCTTTCGGCCCCCGCCCCTGGAATGGCACGCGCGCGCGGAGGCCACCAACCTCCTCCCCACCGCGAGCCTATCGAGGAAACCCGCACACGTGTGTGACGGGAGTGCGTCGAAAGCGTCACGATCTGTCCACGATGGAGGCGGCGGTCGCAGCGGGACATCCGGCCACGGTGGCGGCCGGAATCGAAGCGCTCGAAGCGGGAGGCTCGGCGGCCGACGCAGCTGTTGCCGCGTGTCTCGCCTCCTGCGTGGCCGAGACGGTGATGACCGGCTTTCTCGGCGGCGGGCACGCGATCTACCTCGACGTCGGGAGCGGCCGGATCCGGAACCTCGACTGTTTCGTGGCGGTTCCGGGCCTCGGAGGTGAAGTACGAGACGCGGAGCTGCTCGAGCTCGAGGTGCCGTTCGGGGCCGAGCTCGTCCACTACACGGTCGGGGTCGCCTCCTGCGGCGTCCCGGGCCTCCCGGCGGGCCTGGGCGTGCTCCACGCCGACCACGGACGGCTTCCGTGGGAGCGGGTCGTCGAGCCCGCTCTGCGTCTGGCCGAGAACGGCGTAGCGTTGCCGCCTGCCCACGCGTCCTGCCTGGCGATGCTGGCGCCTGTCATGACGATGAACGAGGGGGCGCGGATCTACTCGCCCGGCGGAGAGCTCCTGCTCGCGGGAGCCACGCTCGAGCAGCCTGGTCTCGTTCGGGCCCTCGAGCTGCTGGCCGACGAAGGGCCGGAGGGCGCATATCGCGGCGCGCTCGGGGAGGCCCTCCTTCAGCTGATGGGCGAGCGCGGCGGACTGGTCACCCGAGAGGATCTGCTTGCCTACCGCGCACGCTGGTCGAAACCGGTCGAGGTTCCGTATTCGGGGACGCAGTTCTTCACCCGCGGCGACCTCTCCGGCGTCCCGGAGACGCTGCCCCGGCTACCGGTGCTGGCGGGCCTGAGCCCTGCAGAGCGCGCTCTCACGCTTGTCGAGACGCTCGACGGTCCGCGGGGCGGCGGTCACACGACCAGCCTCACCACGGTCGATCCCGCCGGCAACGCCTGCGTGCTGACGACGAGCCTCGGCCTCGGATCCGGTGACTTCCTACCGGGGCTCGACCTGCACCTGAACAGCATGCTCGGCGAGACCGATCTGATCCGCGGGTCGCTCGAGCCCGGCGAGCGGATGGGCAGCATGATGGCCCCGAGCCTCGCCCTTGATCCCGGCGGGCTCGTCCTTGCGTTGGGCTCGGCCGGAGGTACCAGGCTTCGCAGCGCCCTCGTACAGGTCGCCGCCGGGATCCTCGACGAGGGGCTCGATCCCGAGGACGCCGTCTCCCGCCCCCGTCTACACGCGGCGGCGGGCATCGTGCAGCTCGAGCCGGGATTCGAGGCGGATGTGGCCCGTACCCTGGAGGAGGCTGGCTACGAGGTGCGTGCCTGGCCGGGGCAGCACCACTACTTCGGCGGGGTCAGCGCCGTGTCGCGTACCGGCGCAGCCGGCGATCCACGACGAAGCGGGGCCGCAGCGACGCTTACTCAGGCCTGAACCTCCGAACCCAACAGATTCCGCAAGGTGGGGGAACTTGCGCAGGACTATCCGCCGGTCTCGGCATCCTCCTGTGCCCGATCCGCCTCTAGAGGCGGGTGTGCAGCACGGGTTTGCTCGACGTCTCGGGCGATCTGCGCGATCAACTCCTCCTCGCTCGCGAATGCGGCCTCGTCGCGCAGCCGCTGCCAGAGGCGGAGCACGAGCTTCCGACCATAGAGATCGCCCGAGAAGTCGAGCAGGAACGCCTCGACACGCCGCTCCTCGCCGCCGTAGTGCGGGTTGGTGCCGATCGAGATGGCTGCGCGATGGCCGTCTGCGGCACCTGCGTAGATGCCGTGCGCAGGGACGATCATCTGCGGGTCGACCCGCAGGTTGGCGGTCGGAAACCCCAGCGTGCCTCCACGCGCGTCGCCGGCAACCACCGTGCCCTCGACCTCTGGCGCACGGCCGAGCAGCCGGGTTGCCCGCTCGATCTCACCGGCCCGCAGCAGATCCCGGATCCGGCTCGAGGACACCCCTTCGACGAGTGGGACGGCTCGCACGTCGAAGCCCAGCCGCCCGAGCAGCGCGAGATCGCCGCTGCGGTCGTGGCCGAAGCGAAAGTCGGCTCCCGCAACGACCACCTCGGTTCCGAGCGGGCGCAGGAAGGCGTCCACGAACGCCTCGGGCTCGAGCTGCGCAAACTCGAGGTCGAATTCGACGACCAGGGCCTCCGCGATGCCCGCTTCCGCGACCAGCTCGAGACGCCGTTCCAGGCTCGTCAAGAGCTCGACCCCGTACCCCAAGGCGATCCGCGGATGCGGGTCGAAGGTGACGACGGTCGGCAACAGCCCCGCGGCGACCGCAGCAGCGAGCAACTGGCGGTGGCCCAGGTGGACACCGTCGAAGGTGCCGATCGCCACGGCGCGCCGTTCGCCGCCGAGCCGGGCCAGCTCCCGCTCGACCCTCACGACCCGCGCCGCAAGCCCGCCGGCTGTCCGATCCGCTCCAGTGCTTCATCGGCCGGGATCAATCGCTCCGGATCGGCCTCCTCGACCCGGAACGGCCCGACTTCCGTCCGCCGCAGCGTCGCGCAGTGACCGCCGAGCGCCTCGGCGATCGCGCGCACGTAGGTTCCCGAACTGACCCGCAGGTCGAGCCGGACAACGCCGTCGCTATAGGAGATGACCTCGAGCGCGTCGACCCGCGAGCGCCGCAACGGCATCTCGACCGGTACGCCGCGCCGGTGCAACCGGTAGGCGCGCTCACCGCCGATCTTGACCGCCGAGGCGGCGGGGACCGGCAGCTCGATCTCGCCGCGGAGGTCCGCGAGCCGCGCCTCGAGCTCCTCCTGCTCCGGCGCCTCCAGATGCTCGACGACCTCGCCCTCGGGGTCTCCAGTCGACGTCCGAGCCGTGAGGTCGACCTCCGTGACGTAACGCTTGTCGAGCCCGACGAAGCATGACGCCAGCTTAGTTGCCGTTCCGGACAACACGACGAGGAGCCCTGATGCGAAGGGATCGAGCGTTCCGGCATGCCCGGTACGCGCGCCCGTCCGCCGCCGCACCTCGGACACGACGCCGAACGACGATGGTCCCTCCGGCTTGTCGATCAACAGGACTCCGGTCGGGCTAAGCGCCCGCGGCGGCACTGGCGAACTCCCGGTGGATGAAATCGGCGATCTCCTCGACCGACGCATCGCTCGAGAAGCCGGCTGCCTGGCGGTGGCCGCCGCCCCCGGACTTGCGGGCGATCGCGGAGACGTCGATCTCGTCCACCGACGCACGCAGGCTCACCTTGCGAGCGGGCGCATCGTCGCTGCGCGGCGGCTCGCGGATGAGCGCGACCATCTCGGCACCGTCGATCGCCCGCAGCGAGTCGATCACGCCCTCGGCGTAGGCCTCGGCCGCGCCGAGCTCGGTGAAGTCGCTCCGCTCGAGCCACGAGATCACCAGCCGCCCGCCCTCGAGCACCTGCGCCCGCTCCGCGGCCTTGCCGATCAGCTTGAACTTGATGAAGTCGATCGACGCGAAGAGCTCCTGGAAGATGCGGTGGAAGTCGACCCCCGCTTCCACGAGCTCGGCCGCGAGCCGCAGGGTCTTCGGCGTGGTGTTCGTGTACTGGAACCGGCCTGTGTCGGTGACGAGCGCGGTGTACAGGGCCTCTGCGATCTCTCGCGTCAGCTCAACTTCGAGCTCGGCGAAGACGTCGCGGAGCACCTCGCCGGTCGAGGAGGCGTCGGGCACGACCAGCGTGACATCGCCGAAGCGAGTGTTGTCGTGATGGTGGTCGATATCGAGCGTGAGCGGCGCCTGCCGCAGCAGGCTCGGGTCGGGCCCCATCCGCTCCGCGTTCGCACAGTCGAGCGCCACAAGGACGCGCTCCGCGGCGTCGGGCGGCAGCTCACGACGGAGATCGTCGAGTCCCAGGAACGCGTACTCGACCGGCAGCGGGGCGTCGCCGTACAGGTACATCTCCGCGTCCTTTCCGAGCGACTCGAGCGCGAGCTTCGTCGACTTGATCGAGCCGAGCGCGTCGCCGTCCGGGTTCTCGTGGGTCACGAGCAGGAAGCGATCGTGAGCGCGGAGCGCCTCGGCGACCGCCTGCAAGTCACTCATCTTCTGGCTCCGGAGCGAGCTCATCGATCAGTTGCGTCATGCGGACGCCGCGCTCGACCGTCGGATCGTATTCGAACGCCAGCTGAGGAGTCCGCTTCATTCGCAGCTCTCGGGCCAGGCGCGCCTGGAGCAACCCGTGTGCGGCCGCGAGCCCGGCCAGCGTCTTCTCGCGCTTCGACTCAGAGCCGAGCACGCTTACGAACACGCGCGCGTGGCGCAGGTCGGGCGAGGTCTCGACCCCGGTCACCGTCACGAAGCCGATTCGCGGATCCTTCAGCTCCCCCACGCCCTGCGAGACGACCTCCCGGACCGCCTCGTTCACCCGCCGCATCCGCTCGGTCACGCGTAATCCTCCAGAGCCACGACCTCACGCTCGACGCCCGCGAGCTCGAACGCCTGGCCGGAGAGATAGCGCTCGGCGCCGTCGAGCAGCTCGGCGAGCTCCCGATGGCCCCTCGCGACGCACGAGAGCGTGACCCGCGAGCGCTGCCAGAGCTCGTGGTGGTCGACCTCCGCGACCGACGCGCCGAAGCGCCGCTGCAGTTGGGCCTTCAGCGAGAGCAGCTCCTTGCGCTTGCCCTTCAGGGACCCGTTCTCCGGAAAGTGCAGCTCGGCCGAGAGGATGCCGACGTAGCCCGCGCCCACCGCGGTCTCCGGCGTTACGCGGCCGGCGTGCCGGCGGGCGTCTCGAGGTCGGTGCGCTCGACCTCGCGCGTCTCGTAGATCTCGAGCACGTCGCCTTCCTTGACGTCGTTGAAGCCCTCGAGCAGGATCCCGCACTCGAAGCCCTCCTCGACCTCGCGAACGTCGTCCTTGAAGCGCTTCAGCTGGGCGATCTTCGTCTCGTAGATCACGGTGCCGTCGCGGACGACGCGGACGTTCGCGTTTCGCTTGACCGTGCCGTGGGTGACGTACGAGCCCGCAATCGTGCCGAGCCGCGAGACGCGGAACAGCTGCCGCACCTCGACCTCGCCGATCGTCTCCTCGGTGCGCACCGGCTTCAGCATCCCGACGAGGGCCTGCTCGATGTCGTCGGTCAGCTGGTAGATGACGCGGTAGGTGCGGATCTCAACGCCCTCGCGGTCGGCGAGCGCGCGCGCCTCCGCGTTCGGGCGCACGTTGAATCCGACGACCATCGCGTTCGAGGCCGAGGCGAGCATGATGTCGTTCTCGGTGATCCCGCCGACGCCCTGGTGGATCACATTCACGCGCACCTCGGGGTGCTGGATCTTCTGCAGCTCGGAGATCGCGGCCTCGACCGAGCCGACCACGTCGCCCTTGAGCACGAGGTTGAGATCCTGGACGGCGCCCTCCTGAAGCGCCTCGAACAGCGTCTCCAGCGAGACGCCGACCCGGCGTTGAGCCAGCTGCTCGCGTCGCAGGCGCTCACCCCGCACCTGGGCGTAACCGCGCGCCTGCCGCTCGTTCTCGACGACGCGGCCCTGCTCGCCGGCGGGCGGCGGGTGGTCGAAGCCGAGGATCTCGACCGGGTCGCCCGGCCGGGCCTCCTTGACCTTCTCGCCCCGGAAGTTGTAGAGCGCGCGGACCTTGCCCCAGGCGTCGCCGGCGACGATCGCGTCGCCGACCCGCAGCGTGCCGCGGTGGATCAGCATCGTGGCGACCGGGCCGCGGCCGACGTCGAGCCGCGACTCGATGATCGGCCCGGAGGCGTCGGCCTTCGGGTTCGCCGTCAGCTCGAGCTCGGCGTCGGCGACGAGCAGCACCTTCTCGAGCAGGTCGTCGAGGCCCTGGCTCTGCTTGGCCGAGACCTCGGAGAACTGCGTCGTGCCGCCCCACTCCTCTGGCTGGAGACCCTCGGCGGCGAGCTCGTTGCGGACGCGGTCGGTGTTCGCATCGGGCAGGTCGACCTTGTTGACGGCGACGACGATCGGCACCTCGGCCGCGCGCGCGTGCGAGATCGACTCCTTCGTCTGCGGCATCACCCCGTCGTCGGCGGCCACGACGAGCACCGCGATGTCGGTCACCTTCGCGCCGCGCGCGCGCATGGCCGTGAAGGCCTCGTGGCCGGGCGTGTCGAGGAAGGTCAGCTTCCGCTCCCCGTGCTGTACCTGGTACGCGCCGATGTGCTGGGTAATGCCGCCGGCCTCGGTCTCGACGACGGCGCTCTTGCGGATCGCGTCCAGCAGCGTCGTCTTCCCGTGGTCGACGTGGCCCATGATCGTGACGACCGGCGGCCGCGCCTCGAGATCCGCCTCGTCGTCCTCGTAGACCTCGGGCTCGAGCTCCTCGTCGGCGGCGTGCTTGATCGTGATCTCGCGGCCGATCTCGGCGGCGATCAGCTCGACCTCCTCGTCGGCCAGCGACTGGGTCGCCGTCTTGGGCGCGCCGAGGCCCATGAGGATCTTGATCAGCTCCGGCATCGACTTGCCGAGCGCCTGGGAGAGGTCCTTGACCGTCACGCCGGACTCGACGGTCACTGGGCCCGTCGGCTGGACGACCTCGCGCGGCTGCTTGGGACGCGTCTCCTGGCGATCGCGGGCCTGGCGGCCGTCCTGGCGCGGGCGAGCGGCACCGGTGTCGATCACGACACGGCGCTTGCGGCCGCCTGCCGGAGCTCCCTGACGGGGCCGGATCGGGCGGTTTGGCTTGTTGGGACGGTCAGCCATCGACGTCAGTGTAGAGCCGTGCCAGCCCGGGATCGACCCTGACGGACGTCTTCAGCGTGCGGTTGAAGGAACGGTGCGCGGTCGCGCGTTCGAAGCACGTCAGGCGGCGACAGGTGTAGACGCCGCGACCCGCCCCGTTCGGCGACGGTGTGAGCTCGCCGCCCCGGGTCACGAAGCGCAGCAACTCGGCCTGCGGAGCCTTCCGTCCGCAGCCGGCGCAGGTCCTGGTGGGCCCGGTCACGCAGCGGTTTCGTCCTCTCGTTCCTCGAGCGCGGGCTCTTCGACCACCGTTTCCTCCGGCCCCTCGGCCACCGGCTCCTCTGCCTCCGGGCCGGTCTCGTTGGCCACCAGCTCCTCAGGAGGAGGCGGCGCCTCCTCCGCAACCGGCGCCTCCGCGGGTGCCTCGGCGGCCTCCTTCTTCGCGAGCTCCTGGTGGGCCGGTACGCCGCAGTAGTGCGAGCCGGGGAGGGCCGCGTTCGGGCAGCGTTTTCCGGTCGAGAGGATCGCGGCGCAGCGGCCGGTGAACTCCTCGTCGGCGCCGTCGCCCGCGTAGGCGGCCTCGGCCTCCTCGGTTGCGAACTCGGTGTCGGACTTGATGTCGACCTTCCAGCCGGTGAGCCGCGCGGCCAGGCGGGCGTTCATGCCCTCCTTGCCGATCGCGAGCGCGAGCTGGTCGTCGGGCACCACGACGGTCGCCTCCTTGGCCTCGTCGTCGAGATAGACCTCGCGGACGCGCGCCGGCGAGAGCGCCTTGGCGACGAACCGCGCAGGCTCCGGGTTCCACGGGATGATGTCGATCTTCTCGCCGCGCAGCTCGGAGACGACCATGCGGACGCGTGATCCACGCGGGCCGACGCAGGCGCCGACCGGGTCGACGCCCTGGGCGTGCGACTCGACCGCGATCTTCGAGCGGTAGCCCGGCTCGCGGGCGACGCCGCGGATCTCGACCAGGCCGTCGGCGATCTCCGGCACCTCGAGCTCGAAGAGCGTCCGGATCAGCTCCGAGTCGCGGCGCGAGAGGATGACCTGCGGGCCCTTGGTACCGCTGCGCACCTCGGTGATGACCGCCTTGATCCGCGAGCCCTGCTCGTAGCGCTCGCCGTCGACCTGCTCGGAGCGCGGCAACAGGGCCTCGACCTTGCCGAGGTCGACGAGGACGTTGTTGCGGTCGCCCGCCTGCTGGACGATCCCGGTCACGACCTCGGTCACGCGGTCGACGTACTCGTCGTACATGATCTGGCGTTCGGCCTCGCGGATCCGCTGCGTGATGACCTGCTTCGCGGTCTGCGCGGCGATGCGGCCGAAGTTCTCCGGCGTGACGTCTGCGCGCCTGACCTGATCCTCGGGCACCTCGGACCAGTCGATGTCGAGGTCCTCGTCGGTGACGAGCACGTGCGAGCGCTCGCCGTTCTCGGCCTCTGCGGCCTCCAGCTCGGTGAGCACGCGCTCGCGCGCCTCTTCGAGCAGGCGCTCCTCGATGTCGGAAGGAAGCTCGATCGAGAAGACGCGGAAGTCGCCCTCCTGACGGTCGAGCTCGACGACGGCATGGCGCGAGGCGCCCGGCGTCTTCTTGTAGGCGGCGAGCAGCGCGTCCTCGAGCGCGAGGATCAGGGTGTCGCCCTCGATTCCGCGGTCCCGCTCCAGCTCGTGAACGAGCTCGATGATCTCTCGGCTCATCTCGACTCCTCGATCAGGTTGCCCCGCACGATCTGACCGTACGGGATGTCTACTTGGCCGCCGTCGGCGGCCAGGGTCACGGTGTCATCAGTCGCTCGGACGACCTCCCCGCGGAGCTTCGCGCGCTCGGCGGTCTTCAGCTTGACGCGACTGCCGACCGCGCGCCGGAAGTGCTCCGGCTTGCGCAGCGGGCGCTCGGGGCCGGGCGAAGAGACGTCCACGGCATAGGTGCGCAGGTAGTCCTGGAGGACGCGGGTTACGCGCTCGCAGAGCGCGAGGTCAACCCCTTCCGGCCGGTCGACGAAGACGGTGAACCGCTCGGGGCCGTTCAGCTCGACCGCGAGCACCTCGACGCCCGGCAGGGCTTCCTCGACCTTGCCGCTGATCTCTCGCTCCAGCGTTCTCTCCCTCTCGTAGACGTTTGCCATCGTGCTCCTCACAAAAAATGGGCGCCTCGCGCCCATTTCGCCAAGCCCGGTGAAATGTGGTCTCAAGAGGATAGCAACCCGCCCTCGCTACTCGATCGGAAGGGCTCTGGGCCCCGCCGGAGCGGGGCCGCAAGCCTCAGACGGTGCCGGTCTCTGCGGGCTCGTTGCCTCGCAGGTGCTTGATCACGTCGGCGACGTCGGCGATCTCCTGCTCGAGATCGCGCTGGTACTCCTCCAGCTTGCGAAGCCAGTCTTCGCGGCTGGGGAAGCGCCGGTGGCCGCGGAAGCCTAGGCGTCCGCGGAAGTGTCCGTGTCGGTGCATGCTCATCACCTCCTTCCTTGTTCGTAGCGCTCGAGGAACCCGCCGATCGTCTCCTGGGCGCGGCGCAGGCCGTCGGCCCAGGAGTCGAGGACGCGGCGGCCCTCGGCGGTCAGCTCGTAGGTGCGCTTGGCCGGGCCTGGCAGGTCGGCGCTCCACTCGGAGCGGACGAGCCCCTCGTCCTCGAGCCCGCGCAGGAGCCGGTAGAGGTTGCCGATGTCGATCCGGCCCTCGACGCCGAGCTCCGGGAGCCGCTCGAGCAGCTCGTAGCCGTGCAGCGGCCGCTCACGGAGGAGCAGCAAGAGCGACGGCTCGACGAAGCGCTCGACCCGGGCCCGCACGTGCCAGTGGCCGGGCCGAACCAGGTGCCGGCTGCGAGCGCGCGGGTGACGACCTCGATGCCTCATTTCCGGCAGTATAGGTAAAACACATATGTGTGACGCAGGCGTCTAGGCTTGGCGCTCGATGGCCCACCCGGACCTCCCCGCCGAGCAGACCTACGTCGACGAGGCCTACGCGTCTCTGGACCGGATGCGCGAGGCGCTGCTGCGCGCGGCCGAGGCCGGCGCGACCGACGTGGCCCAGCAGGCGATCGAGGACTGGGCGACCGGCCGCCTGCGCACCTACGAGGACGCCGAACGAGGTCTCTGTTTCGGGCGGATCGACTCCGAGGAGTCCGCCGACCCGCTCTACGTCGGCCGCCGCTGGATCCACGACGACGCCCGCCGCGCACTGGTCGTCAACTGGCAGGCGCCGGCCGCACGGCCCTTCTACACCGCGACCCCTGCCGCGCCGCACGGCGTCACCCTCCGCCGCCGCTTCCGCACGAAGGGGCGCACGCTGACCGGGATCAGCGACGAGGCGCTCGACGGGTCGCTCGCCGACGCCGCGGCCGTCGACGACTTCCTCCTCGAGGAGCTCGACCGCGCCCGGGACGCGCGCATGCGCGACATCGTCGCCACGATCCAGGCCGACCAGTACCACCTGATCGCCCGTGACCCCGAGCCGCCGCTCGTGATCCAGGGCGGCCCAGGCACGGGCAAGACCGCGGTCGGGCTCCATCGTGCGTCCTTCCTGCTCTACGCGCACCGCGAGCGGCTGCGTCGTGTGCTCGTCGTCGGCCCGAACCCGGCCTTCATGGAGTACGTCTCGCACGTCCTCCCCACGCTCGGCGAGGACAGCGTCGACCAGCGCGCCGTCGCCGAGCTCGTCGACGGCGTCGAGGTCACGCGCGCGGACCCGCTCGAAACGCAGCGCCTGAAGGCGGACACGCGCCTCGTCCCGGAGCTCCGCCGGTTGGTCGAAGCGGCATCCGAAGGTGAACCGCAGGAGCTCGTCGTGCGGCTGGAGGGGCGGTTCGTGGGCCTCGAGGCCGACGAGGTCGTCGAGCTCCTCGATGAGGCGCGCGAGGAGCTCGGCCTCTCGGCCGCGGCACGCGAGCGGTTCCGGATGAACGTTCTGCGCCGGTTCTACGAGGACTACGGCGTTCGCCTCGGCGGGCAAGCCTTCCGAAACTTCGAGGAGATCGAACGAGCCCTGCGGCGCGACGGGCGGTTGACGCGATTCCTGAACCGCGCGTGGCCGGTCCCGAAGCCCGAGCAGATCGTGCGGCGCCTGCCGGAGCTTCCCCGCTCCCGGGGCTGGAGCGAGGCCGACCTGCCCCTGCTAGACGAGGCTCGCGCACTGATCGTGGGCCCGCCGCAGCAATACGGCCACGTCATCGTCGACGAGGCGCAGGACCTGACGCCGATGCAGCTGCGAATGGTCGCTCGCCGCGCCGGCGCGGGCTTCACGCTGCTCGGCGACATCGCGCAGGCGACGGGCCCGATCGCCTACGAGCGCTGGGCCGAGCTCCTTCCCCACCTCGACGGCGGCACGGCGCAGGTCGAGGAGCTGCGCCACGCCTATCGCGTGCCGCGCGAGATCATGGAGCTCGCCCTGCCGCTCCTGGAGCGGATCGCGCCCGAGGTTGAGCCGCCGCTCGCCTACCGCTCCGGCGCCGATCGGCCTCGGGTCGTCGCCGCGGATGACCCGATCGCGACGGCGTTCGAGGAGGCAGCGCGGCTCGCGGGCGAGGAAGGCCTGCTCGCCGTGATCGCGCCCCCGTCCCTGCGCGGCGAGGGCTCGGGCTCGCTGTTCGACGACACCCGCGTCGCCGTGCTGACGCCGCGCGAGGCCAAGGGCATGGAGTTCGACCACGTGATCGTCGCCGAGCCGGCCCTGATCGTGGCCGAGGCCGCCGAGGGCCAGGGTCTGCGCGAGCTCTACGTCGCGCTCACCCGGCCGACGACGACGCTCGTCCTCGTCCATTCGCGCCCACTCCCACCCCAGCTCGGCCTCTGAGGCGGCGTTAGAGCCGTTGAGCAGGCTCTCTCTCGGAGCAGGCGAGAGGAACCGAGAGGAGGCTTCCGATGAAGCTCAGGGCCCGCGCACGCAGCCTCTGGCTGCTCGGCGCGGCGCCGTGTTCGTCGGCGACCACCGTCTGGCAGTTCATCCATGTCGTCAACGCAAATCCCCTCACAAACGAGGAGGGCGGGACGAACCGGGCGACGGTGCCGAACGCCTTCGTCGTAAACAGCGTTGCTTGGCGGATCTTCGTGAACGGTGCCGAGGTGCCGGCACGGGACGTTGAACGGCAACCCCGTCGACCTCACCGCGAGCTCGCCGCCGATCAAGATGACGAGCTAGCGAGACGCTTGGGATCGAAGGGCACGGCTGACCGGTCGGGCCCTTCGCTACCCGCGTCTCGGCACGTCCGACCCGGCCCCGCACAATCTGTCCGTGCCGGGCCCGCTCCACGAAGACGAGGCGCAGCCGGGTTCGGAGCCCGACGCCGAAGAGGAAGCGCGTCCAGCTCCGACGTCGCCGTCCGAGCTCGATCAGGAGCGGCGCACGTCGATGGCTGCGGAGCGCACCTGGCTGGCATGGTGGCGCACTGCGCTCGCCGCCACCGCCGGTGCGCTCGCCGTGGGCCGGTTCGCCCCGCAACTGCTCCACGTCGCCCCAGGGCCGTACATCGTGCTCGGCTGCGGCTACGCGTCTCTCGCGGTCGCGCTCTCGATCATCGGCGCAAAACGCCAGCGCGACCTGGAGCATGCGCAGCGAACCGGTGGCCACGTACCCCTGCGATTCCGCACGGTCGCGCTGTTCACCGTCGGCGGAGTCGCGCTTGCCGTGATGACCGTCGTGCTCGTGATCGCGCAGACCTGAAGCTGTCTCAGAGCACGATCGTGACGGGGCCGTCGTTCTCGAGCTGGATCGCCATCCGAGCGCCGAAGACGCCCGTCTCCACGCGGACGCCGAGGCCCCGCAACGACTCGCAGAACGCCTCGTAGACCGGCTCGGCCTCCTCGGGTGGGGCCGCCTCGGAGAAGCTCGGCCTGTTCCCTTTCGCCGTGTCGGCGATCAGCGTGAACTGGCTGACGACGAGCGCCTCGCCGCCCACGTCCAAGAGCGACCGGTCGAAGCGGCCCTCCTCGTTTTCGAAGATCCGCAGCCGCGCGACTTTCTCGGCCAGGCGGGAGGCCACGGCAGCATCGTCACCGCGGGCCACGCCGAGCAGCACGCAGACCCCGAAGCCGATCTCGCCGGCCACCTCCTTCCCAACCCGCACGCGCGCGCGGGAAACCCGTTGCACTACCGCCTTCATGTTTCTGCCCGAAACGACGATATAGCCCAGGTGGAAGCGGCCCAGCTCCCCTGGCAGCACCTCGGCTCGCTGCTGATCAACCGCGGCCTGCTGACCGTGGACCAGGTGAAGCAGGCGTTCGAGGAGCAACGTCTGACCGGACGGCGCCTGGGCGAGATCGCAGTGGGGCACGGGTGGGTCTCGAGCTCCGACCTCTCGAAGGCGCTGGCCGACCAGTTCGGCCTCGAGTACGTCGACCTGTCCGAGACCGAGCCCGACCGCGACGCGGCCACCCTCCTCCAGAAGGAGCTCGCCTTCCGCTACCAGGCCGTGCCGATCCGCTTTCTGGCGAGCGACCTGCTGCTCGTCGCCGTCGCCGACCCGACCGACGTCGGCCGGGCCGACGACCTCCGCCTGGCACTCGGCCACAACGTCAAGCTCGCCGTCTCCGATCCGACCGACCTCGAGCGCGCGATCAAGACGCTCTACCGGACGCAGATCGAGGTCGACCAGGAAGAGGAGACCGACGAGACGGCCTTCGAGCGCGCCGCCCAGCGCGAGGAGATCTCCGAGGCGGCCGGCGAGACACCCGCGGTCAAGCTCGTCCACACCACGCTGGCGCAGGCGATCGAGGACGGCGCCTCCGACATCCACTTCGAGCCGCAGGAGGAGGAGATGGTCGTCCGCGCGCGGATCGACGGCGTCACCCGCGCGGTCGCGACGATCCCCAAGCAGATGCAGCCCGCCGTGGTCACGCGCCTGAAGATCATGGGCCGACTCGACATCGCCGAGCGCCGCGCGCCCCAGGACGGCCGCGTCTCGGTCCGCTTCGGCGGCGAGCCGCTCGACCTGCGGATCGCGGTGATGCCGACCACGCACGGCGAGCAGGTCGTGCTCCGGATCATGCACCGCGCGGTCAGCAAGCCCGACCTCGAGGTGCTCGGGATGACCCCGCCGATGCGCGCGCTGTTCGAGCGCGCCATCCGCCAGCCCTACGGCGCGGTAATCGTCTGCGGGCCGACCGGCAGCGGCAAGACGACGACGCTCTACACCGCGCTGCACATGCTGAACGACCCGGGCCGCGTGCTGATGACGATCGAGGACCCGGTCGAGTACCAGATCCCCGGCGTGAACCAGATCGAAGTCTTCCCCAAGGGCGGCCTCACCTTCGCGCGCGGGCTGCGGACGATCCTGCGGAGCGACCCCGACGTGCTCCTGGTCGGCGAGATCCGCGACGAGGAGACCGCGCGGATCGCGATGCAGGCCGGCATGACCGGCCACCTCGTCCTGACGACCGTGCATGCGCACAACGCCGCCGGCTCGATCGCGCGCCTGAAGGACATGGGCGTCGAGACGGGGCTGCTCGCGAGCTCGGTCAACTGCGTCGTCGCCCAGCGGCTGGCGCGGCGGCTCTGCACCGAGTGCCGCGAGTCGTACTGGCCGAGCGACGAGGAGCTGATGCAGCTCGGGCTGCTCGAGCACAAGGGCAAGGTCTTCCTGCACCGCGCCAAGGGCTGCGGCCGCTGCGGCGGCACCGGCTACCGCGGCCGGGTCGCACTCTACGAGGTGATGCCGGTCACGCGCGAGGTGCGCCTGATGCTCGGCGCGACGACGGACGAGATCCACCAGGCGGCGATCCGCGGCGGGATGACCACACTGCACCAGGACGGCGTCCGCCTCTGCGTCCAGGGCATCTCGTCGGTGGAGGAGATCCACCGCGTCGCCGGCGAACGGCTCTAGCCGAGCTGCGCGCGGACGCGTTCGGCCATCACGAGAGCTCGTAGCCGACGACGTCCACCGCGTCCCGGGTGGGCGGCTCTGGCGTCGCTAGATTTGCTCCGACGGAGCGGTTTCGGGACGAAGATCGGCCAGCTTCTTGCGAGCTCTTTCCGCCATGACGAGGTTGCCCTTGCGTTCGTACCGGGCGAGCGCCTCCTGGAGAGCCTCCTCCGCTTCACGCGCGCGCCCGGCCAGCAAGAGCGTCTCGGCGAGATCGGCGTAGGCGTCTGCCTGGTAGCTGAGGAGATCCGTCTGTTCGCCAAGCGCAACCGCCTCGCGCGCAAGCCTCTCGCCCTCGGCATGCTCACCTCGGCGTCCCAGTACCTTGGCGCGCACCTGGCGCCAGTGCATCTGTGTGCGTGCGTCGTCCCTCGCGCCGAGCTCCGCCGCTCGACCGGCCTCCGAGTCTGCGTCGTCGAGCCGGTCGAGCGCGTAGTACGCCTCGGCCAACATCGCGAGTGTGGTCGAGAGTATGCCTCGCTCTCCGAACTCTCCGAGAAGCGCGCAGCCCCGCTCACCGTGCTCCACAGCGGCGGCCGGATCGTCCGCCAAGAGCTCGACGTCGCCGGGGCGTGATTGCGGTCTCCTCCGGCGCGAGCGCCTGCACGGCGCCCCGATGAGCCATCGCCAGCATCTCGCCCACGAAGAGAGGGTTTCCGCCGGCGGCCCCGGCAATCTGTTGGCGCAGCTCGGTTGACACCTGACTGCCGATGAGGTCGTCGACCTCCTCGTCCGCGAGTGGCTCGAGCCTTAGTGGCGCGGGCCAGCTCGGCCGGCGCTCGACGAGCTCGGACCTCGCCATGCAGAGGAGCAGCACCGGCGCGCCTGAGGACAGGAGCGCGATGTGCTCGACAAGGTCCAGGAACGTCGCCTCGCCCCACTGGAGCTCGTCGAAGACGCAAACGAGCGGCGCCTGCTCCTCGAGTAGCTTGCGGAAGGACCAGGCGATCTCCTCCGACGAGGTACCCGTCTCCGACTCGCCGAGCAGCGACCGAAGCGAGGTGGCCGCCGCCGGATCCGAAGGCCGCGCGTCCAGCTGCTTCAGCACCTCGACCACGGGCCAGTAGGTGATCCCCTCGCCGTAGGGGAGGCAGCGGCCTTCGACGACGCGAGCCTCGATCGAGCCGAGCGCCTCGGCGACGAGTCGCGACTTCCCGATGCCGGCCTCGCCCACCACCGTCACAAGCTCACAGCGCTCACCGTTCACGGCCCGCTCCCAGGCCTTTCGGATCGCGGACACCTCCTGTGCCCTCCCGACGAACAGCGACTGGTGGCCTCGCGCGGGCGCCTCCCGGACCGCGAGCAGCCGGTAGGCCTCGACCGGCTCCGCCTTCCCTTTCAGCTCGAGCGGGTCGACCGGCTCGACCTCCGCTGCATTGCGGACGAGCTCGAATGTCGGAGACCCGAGAAGCGCCTCCCCGGGCTGCGCGGCCTGCTGGAGCCGAGCAGCGACGTTGACGGCATCGCCGGTTGCCAGGCGCTCTTCCGTGCCGGTCACCACCTCGCCGGTGGTGACGCCGATCCGGCCGTTCAGATTGAGCTCCGGAAAGGCAGCGCGCATCTGGACAGCGGCCCTGCAGGCTCGCAGCGCGTCGTCCTCGTGTACCTGCGGGACGCCGAAGACGGCCATGACCGCGTCGCCGATGAACTTCTCGACGGTGCCACCGTGGCGCTCGACGATCTCCTTCATCCGCTCGAAGTAGCGCGCGAGCAGCACGCGCGTCACCTCGGGGTCGGTGGTCTCTCCCAGCGCGGTCGAGCCGACGACGTCGCAGAAGAGCACCGTCACGACCTTGCGCTGGAGCACAAGGACGAGTCTAGGAGGGTCTAGCCGAGGTCGCGAATGCGCGACTCGTACGCCGCGCTGCCCGGTCTGAGCGAGCTCGCCAGCTTGTAGTGCCCGTTCGCCTCACGGGCGCGGCCCTGCTTCTCGAGGCAGCGGCCGAGCGCGTAGTGCGCGTAGTCGTCGACCGGCGC
>Ga0187776_10000188_pt1 | contig 30350 bp, 29 predicted proteins | sample 0216_BV02_MP12_2_FD_132426 | JGI IMG/M metagenome (GOLD analysis project Ga0187776, IMG submission 132426) | Tropical peat soil microbial communities from peatlands in Department of Meta, Colombia - 0216_BV02_MP12_20_MG | ecosystem: Environmental > Terrestrial > Soil > Wetlands > Peat | place...
CAGACGGGGGCTGGAACGCGAATCTTACAGGTTTTACTCTGTTGACCCACTTCCCTCTCGCCCCTACCATTGCATCCATCTCCCCGCCCCATGATCGGCCAGACCATTTCGCACTACCGCATCCTCGAGAAGCTGGGCGGTGGCGGAATGGGTGTGGTCTATAAAGCCGAAGACATCTCCCTCGGCCGCTTCGTCGCTCTCAAATTCCTTCCCGACGACGTCGCCGAAGATCCACAGGCTCTCGAACGCTTCCGCCGCGAAGCTCGCGCCGCCTCCGCCCTGAATCACCCCAACATCTGCACTATCTACGAAATCGGGGAACACGAGGGAAAGCGCTTCATCGCCATGGAATACCTCCAGGGAATGACGCTGAAGCATATGATTACCGGCCGGCCTCTCGAGACCGATACCCTCCTCTCGATTGCCATCGAGATTGCCGACGCATTAGATGCCGCTCACGCCGAAGGCATCATCCACCGCGATATCAAGCCGGCAAACGTCTTTGTGACCAGGCGCGGACACGCCAAGATTCTCGACTTCGGCCTTGCCAAGCTTACCCCCACCAGCGCTCGGGTCGCCGAAGCCGCCGCAGTCATGGCAGAGGCCACCGCTGGCGCCAGCCAGGCGCACTTGACCAGCCCCGGAACTGCGCTGGGCACGGTCGCCTACATGTCGCCCGAGCAGGTACGGGGCAAAGAACTCGACAGCCGCAGCGACCTGTTCTCTTTCGGCGTCCTGCTCTACGAAATGTCGACCGGCGTCCTTCCCTTCCGCGGCGATACCTCAGGCGTGATCTTCGATGGCATTCTCAACCGCGCTCCGGTTGCCCCCATACGCCTGAATCCCGACCTGCCGCCCAGGCTGGAAGACGTCATCAACAAGGCGTTGGAGAAAGACCCGGCGCTGCGCTATCAGCACGCCTCCGAAATGCGCGCCGATCTGCAGCGCATCAAGCGCGACACGGACACGGGCAGAATAGCCGCAGTCACCACAGAGCAGTTGTCGGACACGCGTCCCACCGCGTCCTGGCCCGGCACTCCCGCAGTCCACCTTCCTTCGACCTCACGAAGATGGTGGCTGGTAGGCGTCGTCATCCTCCTGTTAGTGGTCGCTGCCGCAGGCATCTGGCTCCTGCACCGGACTTCCTCCTCTGGCAGGATCGACTCCATAGCTGTGCTCCCTTTCGTGAACGCTACGTCGGACGTCAACAACGACTTTCTCACCGACGGATTGACCGAAGACCTCATCAACACGATTTCGGAAATGCCGGATGTGCGAGTCATCGCCCGCAGTACTGTCTTCCGCTTCAAAGGAAAGGACCAGGATCCAGCCAAAATCGCCCAGGAGCTGAAGGTGGACGCGGTACTCACCGGGCGAGTCGCCCAGCGCGGCTCTGAGCTGCTCATCCAAACCGACCTGGTAAACGCCAAGGACGGGACTCAACTCTGGGGATCACGTTATTCGCGCAGTATTGCCGACATCAGTTCCTTGCGCGGCCAAATCGTCGGTGACCTTATGAAACGTCTCAAGGGAGGCGTGATCGAGGCCCAGCAGCAGAAGATGGTCAAGCCCGCAACTACCAATTCTGAGGCCTACCAGTTGTATCTCAAAGGCCGCTATTACTGGAGTTTGCGCGGCGATAACATTCCCAAAAGCATTGAATACTTCCAACAGGCCGTGACAGCCGATCCGAACTTCGCACTCGCATACGCAGGTCTGGCCGATGCCTACGCAGTCGCTCCAGGATACGGCTCGGTTACCCCTCGCCAGGCCATGCGCGACGGCGAAATGGCGGCCCGCAAAGCCATTGCCCTGGACCCTTCCGCGTCGGAAGCGCACGCCGCCATGGCTAACGTCGTCTCGAATATCAGGCCCGCCGAGGGAGCTCCCGAATATCTCCGCGCTCTGCAGCTGAATCCCAACAACGCTACCGCCCGCTATCTTTACGGATTCACTTGCCTGCTTCCGTTGAAACGCTTTGATGAAGCCTTGCACGAAATCCGCTCTGCCCTTGCCCTGGATCCCTTGTCTCCCATCATGAACGTGAACTATGCCGCGACTCTGTTGGCCGCCCACCGCTATCCGGAATCACTCGCCCAGTTCCAAAGGGCGTCGGAGATTGCGCCCTCTTTCGGGCCCGTCCACCTCAAAGGCACCCTCTTGTACGCCGCGATGGACAAAATCGATGACGGCATCCGGGAATGGAAGCTATTCGACCCAGGAGCAGTCAATCACGGAACTAGTCGAAAAGCTCTCGGAGAGATGATAGCCGCTTCTCTGATCGCTCGCCGCCAGGCGTCCGGCTATTGGCCAGCCTCCTACATTGCGGGCGGTTACGCGATAGCTGGAGATCGCGAAAAAACTTTCGAATGGCTCAATCTGGCTGTCGCAGAGCAGGATTTTCAGCTTGGCGAATTCATCCGCTACCCGGTGTTCGACGACATCCGCTCTGACCCCCGATACATCGCCATGATGCGGCGTCTTGGCCTGCCCGAGTGACCTGCAGGCCAACAGCGATCTGCTGTGGACGGCATTTCCTGGCTACCCACTATTTTGTCAAGACCCTTCCCGTTCTTCTTCTCCCCCAACCCAATCATTCGGCAGCAGATAAATCGGTATTCAGAGTGTCCCAATTGCCCCTGCTGATTCGCTACACTGGAAGTAGATCGCTGAAGGTCAGGGTGATCCCTGGAAAAACAAACATCCTCTAAGGCCATCTAAGTCGTTGGGAAAATTAGATTTTCAATAACTTAGTAACTAAACAGCACGTTTTCAATATCTTACAGATAATTTCGCTGTAATCGTTTGAAAATAAAGTAAATCGTCCCACCAGGGTACGACTTTTGGTGACTCCGCCGTCCCCTCGGTTTAGTTCCGAATCCTAACCAGAAATGTTTGCCCTGTGGAAACTCTCATCACTTTTGGGGTTGACGCCTATTGCCTGGGCCCTTATCATAGCCAGTTTGGGTTGGGGTCCCGGACGATTCAGGTAACCTGCAGAAGCAAAATCAGTTAAGGCCACTTCGTGAATCCAAAAACCGGCCCGGTGAATCAAACCATTTAGTTCTGGTTCCCATCAACTTTTTATCTACCAACAGCGAGGCAGGACGAACTTATCATGGCAAAGCGACGCGGAAATCCTAACTGGGGCAAGCCCGAGCCGATTGGCCCCATTGTCCCCACCGTAACTGAGTTCGAGCAGATCGTGCGTGAATTCAAGCTCACCCCCGATCAGTACATCCGTTCCACCCGTTTGCGGGAGTGGGCACGCAAGAATCGTAATTCCAAGTACATCCCTGAGCCTCTCCTGGAAGCTTGGGGATTCGAAATCGAATCCGCCCTCTAACGCGGACGCGAAATCAGCTTAGTTTCATTGAAAGGACCGCCAGGTTCGTGGCGGTCCTTTCTTTCTTTGCCCGCGTGTGAAAAACGTTGCAATGTTGCTCGACGTTGCCAAGAATTGATCTCTGGTAGGTCGCGACATGCACCTCTCTGGAGAACAACTCGCTGCTCTGATCGCTGCCACCAGCTTCGCTGCCGGACTGAACGTCTATGCCACGGTTGCCGCCCTGGGATTACTCTCCCGGGCTGGCTGGATCGCACTGCCCTCTTCCTTGAGTGTGTTGGATAGCTGGTGGATCATCGGCATAGCCGGTGTGATGTTCCTGATCGAGTTCGTCGCCGACAAGATCCCGGCTTTCGATCTGATCTGGAATGCGCTGCAGACTTTTGTGCGGGTTCCGGTGGCGGCTCTGATTGCGTTTGCGGCCACGCATCATCTCTCCCCTCAGCTGCAATTGGTCAGCGTGGCGGGTGCCAGCCTGATCGCCCTGGCTGCGCACGGTGGCAAGACGGCCGTTCGTGCTGCCGTAACCCCCTCGCCCGAGCCCCTTTCCAACATTGGCCTGAGTGCGGGAGAAGATGTTCTTGCGATCTTCCTGACCTGGTTTGCCGGCGTGCATCCCTATTGGGCGATCGCGATGGTGGTGGCTCTGTTGGTCGTCATCGCATTTGCCATCCATTTTGTGATCCGCGCTTTACGCGCCCTCTTCCGCGGCGCCGAGCGCTCACTGCGATCTGATCCGGCCCCTCATTCATCCTGATTCCCTTTTGTAACGAACGGCTCGGTTCCTAGGTGTCCCCTTTGGCCCATCAGCTAGAATTGGATTGACCATGCCGCCAGCTCCTTTCACCGACGTTGAGACCGCACTGGACGACATTCGCGCCGGCCGCATGATCGTTCTCGTGGACGATGAAGACCGGGAGAACGAAGGCGACCTGATGCTGGCCGCGGAGAAGGTCACTCCCGAAGCCATCAACTTCATGGCTAAGCATGGTCGCGGGCTGATTTGTCTGGCTATGACGGATGAACGGCTCGATCATCTGCGGATCGGCCCGATGACCAGCGAGAACACTTCGCAGTTTGGAACTGCTTTCTGCGAAGCCATTGACGCTCGCGAAGGTGTGACCACGGGAATTTCGGCTTATGATCGGGCTCAAACGATTCGAGTCGCGATCAATCCCGCCACCCGGCCCTCCGATCTTGCTCGCCCCGGACACGTATTTCCCCTGCGCGCCCGCCGTGGGGGCGTGCTGGTGCGCGCCGGTCAAACCGAGGGCTCGGTGGACTTGGCTCGCCTTGCTGGCCTGGTACCCGCAGCCGTGATCTGCGAAATCATGAATGATGACGGCACCATGGCCCGCGTCCCGCAACTAATGGTCTTCTGCCGCCAACACGATCTTAAGATGCTGACCGTGGCCGAACTGATCCGCTACCGCATGGCGCATGAACGCTACGTTCGTCGTGTGGGCGAGGCGATGCTTCCCACCCAATATGGCGAATTCCGCATGATCGCCTACCAGAGCGAAGTCGATGGGGGCGAGTCACACATTGCATTGGTTAAGGGAGACATCCAGAGCGCGGAACAGCCTGTTCTTGTGCGCATGCATTCGCATTGCCTGGTGGGAGACGTGTTCGGCGCCACCTGGTGCGAATGCCACAATACCATCGATCAATGCCTGCGCTTGATTTCCGAAACCGGCCGCGGCGCCCTCATCTACCTCCACCAGACCTCGCCTGGTTTTAGCGTGGAGCAACTCGGGGAGCGAACAGTCTTAGCCTTTCACCGCGAGGTGCGACTACCCACCATCCCTGCCCACGAACGCAAGATTCAGCGTGAAATCGGCATCGGAGCGCAGATTCTCTCCGACCTGAATTTACGCCGCATCCGCCTGCTCACCAATCATCCCCGCCGCGTGGCAGGCCTTGAAGGTTTCAACATTGAGATTGTCGAACAGGTGCCGATTCCGGCGGGCGTGAAAGCGAAGTAGGATTGGTCTGGAACTCGCCCCGATTTGTAACGTCTGGCTCTCTGCGAAGGACTTTCAGAACTCTGGTTCCGCTTTCCTTTGTGATCTTCTCGTCTCCTCTAAGGTTGATCTAACAAGGTTTTCTGGCCACGATATCGCTCTCACGTAAAAAGAACTGCGCCGAGCACCGATTAGAACCACAGATCACCGACAGCAGTCCCGCAATCTGCTTGCGTGTTATCAACCCCAGGGTCCCGCACTCTGGGCAGGAAAGCACCGCCCAATAAGGATCGCTGCTGTCGCCGATGTCGCCCGCATTCTCCAGCACGAAGAGCGTGCCGGGGCTCATCTGCTCGGGTATCCACTCGTTCAGGATGGTGACTTCGCCGACCATCTACACCTCCGCTCCCGCGCTTATGATCGTCACGATGCCTTTCTTCTGGTCCCCGCAGTTCGACCCGCTTTGCCCGCTGAAGCAGCAAGAACGACCGGCATGGGACCGCGCCGGCGTCGAGCTGACACCGATCTGGATTCTCGTTCCACAACCTGGCCAGCCTTCTTCGCCCGCACGCTGGCCTGTATTTGGCGGACGCGATCGCTCAGGCAAACCGCCAGCATGGGCTGGCGTGAATTCTTCAAGATGTCGACGATCTCGTCCGCAGAACTCTGCAGGTAGATGCGCTGCCCGTCGGTCAGCAGGTGGTATTCCCCATGCTCGGAAACGGTGTCTACCAGACGTTTGCGAAATTCTCGTTGCAGGAGCCGCATCACTCTGCGAATGCGTTGCAGGGAGAATCCGCGGTCGCGCAGATCGCAGATCACCGATATCTCAGCCAGATCATCCAGCGAATAGAAACGCTTGTGCCCCTGACGCATAGGACGGACTACACCACGCTCGTCCCAATATTGCAGCTGGCGGGCAGTAATTCCCGTCAGCCGCATCACTTCCGCCGATGTATAGAAAGCTTCCACGCTCACCCCGGGAAACTACCGCCGATACATAATTAAAGAAAAATGTTTTAAACATTCTAGGCAGGGGATGTTCGGTGTCAATGAGATTCTTGGCGGAGTCGAACCTTGGCGGGTAACGGGGCTGTCAGCAATCAGACGCTGTCATCTAAGTTTCGTTGCGTTCGGCGAGCGGAATCACACGAATCAAAATCCCCTCCGCCCACGAAGTGCACGATCTCCAGTTTGTCCCCCTCGTTCACCTGAATCTCGCTCCAGCGCTGTCGAGGGACCACCTCGCGGTTCAGCTCGATGGCCAAGCGATCGCTCTTCAGTCCGAGGTTCTCCACCAACTCAGAGAGCTTGAGATTCTCCGGAAAATTCTTCTCTTCCCCATTGATCTGGATACGCATCGTGAGCACAGGCCAATACCGCGGAAGTTATCTCCCAACTGCCCTGATGGTAGCAGGCTCGCCCGCCTGGTGCGGCAGCGATGGTTTGGCTGACTGCTGACTGCTGACCGCTGATTGCTGATTACTGACGGCTGACTACTGATTTCTACTTACTCGACGACTCGACCAGCTCCTTCACTCTTCCCCCTCGGATGGTATCTACCACCAGCTTGTGCTGGCCCTTGAGCATCTCCTGCATCTCGCTCTCGGAAAAGTCTGGTCGCTCCACCTGGTCAGCGTAAGATTGCGTTCGCTTGGCGATGCATTGGCCCCGGACGAAAACCTGGGTTTCCAGGACATGTGCGCCGCCCCGCGCTTCACTCTGCACGTGATAAAGCGTCTCGCCGTGCCTGACATCGGTGTTGAAGCCGAAGATCATGAAAGCCTGATATTACAGCCCGGTAAAAATCGCGGCACCCTCGCAAACGCTCGGAAACATTGGATCACCATGTAGTCTGCCGCCCCTGCCGCTCGCTTGACACTTAGGCGAAGCACTAAATATAGTCGAGTGTTTAGGTTGCGCGTTGGGCGCGCATTATATATAGCAGCCTTTATGCCGCACAACTACTTCGCCCGCTACATCCCGTTACTCTTGCAGGCTCTGGTAGCCGCCGCATTGGCGACTGCCTTCATCGTAATGTCCACGCTGATCGGCAAGCACAAGTGGGTGCGAGAGAAATTCGAGCCTTATGAGTGCGGCATTACTCCCACCGGCGGCACCAAGGAACGCTTCACGGTCAAGTTTTACCTTGTCGCGATGCTGTTCATCTTGTTCGACGTCGAAGCCATCTTCCTTTATCCCTGGGCGGTGCTCCTGCGGGAGTTGAAGATGTTCGGCTTCTGGGAGATGTTCATCTACATCCTCATCGTAATGTCCGGTCTTTTCTATGTCTGGAAAAAAGGCGTGCTCGATTGGAATCCGCAGCGCGTTGTACCTACTACGGGCATTCCGGCCTCACCCGATTTCATGCCGGCCCATTTCGAGGCAGCCGTGCGCAAGCTAGCCCCCAACGAACCGTCCGAAGCCCAAGAGGTCACGGGAGGCGGTAGGAGCCGCTCTTGATATGCCTCTGACACCGGCGATTACCGATCTGGACAAATTGAAGGAGAAGCAGGACCTTGCTGCTCTTCTGGAATGGAATCCTTCGGCGGTAGACAGCGCACGCTGGGATCGCAATGAACTCACCATCTGGATCCATCGCGCGCACATCCGGGAGGCCTGCGGGTTTCTTCGTGATCATGCCGTGCTGCGTTTTGACGCGCTCTCCGACCTCACTTGCGTCGACTGGTATCCCTCAGAACCGCGCTTCGAAGTTGTGTACCACCTGTTCTCAAACCCGCGCAAATCGCGCTTGCGCCTCAAGGTAAGGTTGAGCGGCGACGATGCTGGCGTCCCCTCCGTCGTTCCGGTCTGGCCGTCAGCAAATTTCTTCGAGCGTGAAGTGTTCGACTTGTTTGGGATACGTTTCGAAGGCCATCCTTACCTGCGGCGGCTCCTGATGCCGGAGGACTGGCAAGGGCATCCAATGCGTAAGGACTATCCTGTTGAGGGTTATCGCTAGGCATGGCCCATCTGACGCAAACCCCCGTCCTGGAACCCGGCGCCGATCGCACCATGATCCTCAACATGGGGCCGCAGCACCCTTCCACCCACGGCGTGCTACGGCTGGTGCTGGAGATCGATGGTGAGAGCGTTGTCCGGATCATGCCGGACATCGGCTACCTGCATACCGGGATCGAGAAGACCTGCGAGGCCAAGTTCTATCAGCAGGTGGTGGTGCTGACCGACCGCATCGACTACCTCTGCCCGATGACCAACAATCTCTGCTACGTGCTGGCGGTCGAGAAGTTGCTCGGCCTCGATATCCCGCCGCGCGCGCAGTGGCTGCGCGTGATGTTGAATGAACTGACGCGCATCAACTCCCACCTGGTCTGGCTCGGCTCGCACGCGCTCGACATCGGCGCCATGTCGGTCTTCCTCTATTGTTTTCGCGAGCGCGAAGACATCCTTCGTATGTTCGAAATGGTGTCTGGCCAGCGCATGATGACCTCCTACTTTCGCGTCGGCGGGTTGTCCCTGGACATCCCGCTCGGCTTTCTCGAAAAGGTCAAGGCATTTGCCGATATCTTCCCCGGCCGTGTCGATGAATATGAAGGCTTGCTGACGGGCAATCCTATCTGGCTGGAGCGCACCAAGGGAGTAGCGTACCTGTCAGCTGAAGATGGAATTGCGCTGGGCGCAACTGGACCCACCTTGCGCGCCAGCGGCGTCGACACCGACCTGCGCCGCGACCAGCCATATTCCAGCTACGAAAAATTTCAGTTTAAGGTCCCCTTGTCCAAAGACGGCGACGTTTTTGCCCGTTATCTGGTGCGTGTGCAGGAAATGCGCGAGTCCATTGCTATCGTCAAGCAGACTCTGGAAGGACTGCCGGAGGGGCCGATCAAGGCCGACGCTCCAAAAGTAGTTCTCCCCGAACGCGAGAAGATGAAGACCCAGATGGAGTCGCTCATCTATCACTTCAAAATTGTCACTGAGGGATTTGCGGTTCCGGCTGGCGAAGTCTATCAGTGTGTTGAATCGCCACGCGGCGAGATGGGGTACTACGTTGTCAGCGATGGCACGGCTAAGCCGTATCGTGTGCACATGCGCTCGGCGTGCCTGGCCAACCTTCAAGCCCTGCCCAGGATGTGCGAAGGCAGGCTGATTGCCGATGTAGTGGCAGCCATCGGCAGTATCGACATTGTGCTGGGAGAGATTGACCGCTAAAGAAATGAAATTTTCCGACGAACTCGAAACTCGCTTTGCCGAAATGGCAAAGCATTACCCGACGAAGCGTTCTCCTCTCGTCCCGCTGCTCTTGTACGCGCAAGACGAAGTCGGATATCTATCGGACGAAGTTATCTCCGAGTTCGCCCGCCGCCTGGAGCTCACCGAACTCGAAGTGCGCAACGTCATCAGCTATTACTCCATGCTGACCACCAAGCCGCGCGGCAAATACAACGTGCAGGTCTGCACCAACATCAGTTGCCTGCTGTGCGGCGGCGAAGAAATTCTTGATCACTGCAAGAAGAAGCTGGGTATTGGGCACAAGATGAGCACGCCCGACGGCCTGTTTTTCCTGGAAGAAGTGGAATGTATCGGGGCATGCAGCTGGGCTCCAGCCATGCAGGTCAACTACGACTTTCATGAGAATCTCACGCCCCAAAAAGTCGATCTCGTGTTAGATGAGATCGCCCAAAAACACCGGCGATAATCGCGACAAATGGCTGACCTCGTTTCCCATCCCGATGAAGTAAAGGTAGTCTCCAAGCGCTTCGGAAAGGGCGCGCCAGACGTCGACCGTTACCTGGAGCTGGGTGGCTACCGGGCCGTGCAAAAGGCATTGGCCATGCAGCCCGATGACATCATCAATGTTGTCAAGGCTTCCAACCTTCGTGGCCGCGGTGGAGCTGGCTTCAATACGGGGATGAAGTGGTCGTTCGTTCCGAAGCAGTCCCCCAAGGCCAAATATGTTCTGTGCAACGGCGACGAAAGCGAGCCCGCGACCTGCAAGGACCGGCTGATCCTCGAGCATGATCCTCATGAAGTAATTGAGGGAGTAATGATCGCTGCCCTGTCCGTACAGGCTCATACCGGATATATCTATATTCGTGGGGAGTATCGTTACCTTTCGGTGATCATGCAGAAGGCCATCGCCGATGCCTACCGCAAGGGTTTCCTGGGAAAAAACATTTTCGGCAGCGGTTATGACTTCGATGTTTATTGGCACGGCGGTGCGGGCGCTTACGAAGTCGGAGAAGAATCGGCGCTCATGGAGTCGCTGGAAGGCAAGCGCGGCATCCCTCGCATTCGGCCTCCCTTCCCTGCTGTTGTCGGCCTGTGGGGAGGGCCGACGATCATCAATAACGTGGAGACGCTGGCCAGCGTCCCCGAGATCATCCTGAATGGCGCCGAGTGGTACGCGAACCTGGGCACACCCAAGAACGGTGGCACACGCCTCTTCTGCCTCAGCGGGCATGTGAATCGGCCGGGCGTATACGAGCTGCCTCTCGGATACAACCTGATGAAGATGATTTACGACGTCGGTGGCGGAATCCCCAATGGCGCCAAGCTGAAAGCAGTGATGCCGGGTGGATCTTCCACTCCGGTACTTAGTGCCGAGGAGTGCGATGTGGGCATGGATTTCGATGCTCTGATGAAGGCGGGCTCGATGCTGGGCTCGGGCGGCGTGGTTGTCATCGACGACAAAGCCTGCATGGTCAAATTCGCACAGCGCATCATGAAGTTCTATCAGCACGAGAGCTGCGGCTGGTGTATTCCCTGCCGCGAAGGAACGGACTGGCTGAAGAAAACGCTGGACCGTTTCCACGCCGGGGGCGGCGTTCGCCGCGACATCGACAACATCCGTTACCTTTCCGAAAACATGTTGGGCCGGACTTTCTGTCCCCTGGGGGATGCCGCCGCCATGCCGACCATCTCCATCGTGCAGAAGTTTCGCCAGGAATTTGAAGACCACCTGGACGGCAAGCCCTGCCCGTTTGAGCCCCAAGGCGCGGTCCAGATGCTGCCCGTATTGACGCATTGAGTAGGTTACCGATGAATATCTTCACCGAGACTGAACGACAAGATTTGCTGAGCTGCTTGCACATCGGACGCGACACATTCCTCAAGGCCGTGGCAGGATTGAGCGAGGAGCAATGCTCGGTCCGCTCTACACCTGAGTGCTGGACGATCCGCGAGTGCGTCGAGCACGTCGCCTCCGTAGAAAAATTGATGTTTCGCGCTTTGGAAAAAGCTCCTGTGACCGGAGCATACGCAAATCCGTCGCGCGATCAGTCCATCCGGCACAGCATGCTGGACCGCAAGCAGAAGCTAATGGCTCCAGAAATTTCGCGGCCCTCCGCAAGGTTCTCTCGCACGGACGAGGCCATCGACTTCTTCAAACAGAACCGTGAGCAAGTGATCGCCTTTGTAGAGCGGAACCAGGATGATCTCCGGCAACGCTCACTTGATCACCCCCTGCTCGGTCCGATCGACGGCTATCAGGCTCTGCTGGTGCTTGCGCTGCATCCCCAGCGTCACGCCGAGCAGATCGAAGAGATCAAGGCGTGCTCAGGCTTCCGCCGGTTGGTGGCGGCGTCATAGCAGATGTCAGAAGAGTCGTTGAAAATGGAATCCCTGAATGGCAGACGTGAACATAACGGTTGATGGCAAGAAGGTAACGGCTCCCCCAGGAACGCTACTCATCGAAGCGTGTAAGAGCGTTGGCATCGAAGTGCCTTCTTTCTGTTACTACCCTGGTCTTTCGCTGCAGGGCGCATGCCGTATGTGCCTGGTGAAAGTCGAAAAGATGCCCAAGTTGCAGACCGCTTGCACCACGGTCGTCACGGAAGGAATGACAGTAGTCACCGACAGCGACGAAGTCCGCCAGGCTCGTAAGGGGATGGTCGAGCTTCTTTTGGGCAATCATCCTCTCGACTGCCCGGTGTGCGATGCCGGCGGCGAATGCGAACTGCAGGACATGACGTTCAGCTACGGCGCTGCCGAGAGCAAATTCATCGAGCTCAAGAATCACCGCGATGAGCAGGAGTGGTCGCCGGTGGTTTACTTTGATCGGCCCCGCTGCATTCTGTGTTATCGCTGCATACGCATCTGCGGCGAGGGCATGGACGTCTGGGCCCTGGGCGTTCAGCAGCGCGGCGTCAGTTCTATCATTGCCCCCAACCAGGGCGACCATCTGGAATGTGAAGAGTGCGGGATGTGCATCGATATCTGTCCCGTCGGTGCCCTGACCTCCGGCGCCTACCGTTATAAGACGCGCCCCTGGGAGATGAACCATGTCGGCACCATCTGCACCCATTGCGCCGATGGCTGCAAAACGACCCTGGGCATTCGACGCTCCGACAGCGGCATGGAGATTGTACGCGGCGATAATCGCGATAAGAGCGGAATCAATGGCGACTTCCTCTGTATTAAGGGCCGCTATGCCTTCGATTTCGTGCACAACGGCCAGAGGATCACGCAACCGCTGATCAAGAAGAATGGTCGGCTCGAACCGGCAACCTGGGAAGAAGCAGTTGACCTGGTTGGGCGCGAACTGAAATCTGCGCGGGACACGCACGGTGGCGCTGCCATTGGCGTGATTGGCTCCACTCGTACCACCAACGAGGAGAGCTATCTGCTGCAGAAGTTTGCCCGTCTCGTGCTCGGTACAAACAACATCGATCATCACCGCACCGCTGACTATCCCGCTTTCGTGAAGGCACTTGCCGGCCGGAAGAATGCTACTGCCGGCATGCGTGATGTCTTTTCTGCCCCCGCCATTCTGCTCATTGGCAGCGATCCAACAAACCAGCATCCCCTGCTGGCTTGGCAAATCCGTACCAATGTCCGCCTGAACCGCGCACGTCTATACGTGGTTAACTCCAAGCCCGTCAAGCTGCATCGCCAGGCAACTGTGTTTGCGCAGGTTTCCGAAGACAATGGCGATGCAGACTTCATCAGCTTCCTGGGGAGTGATTCGGCGGCTTCAGACACACTGGGCGTCCAGGGTACAACTCCACAAGCTCTCGCGGATTTGCGCTCCAAATTGAAAGGCGAGCAGCAACTCATCGTGGTGTTTGGTTCTGAATTGCGCGACCACAGCATCGCCGAACTGGCACGGGCGCTGCCGCAGGCGCGATTTGTTTGCCTGGGTGATTACGCCAATTCGCGCGGCGCCGCCGACATGGGTCTTTATCCCGACCTGCTTCCGGGCTACATCCCAATAAGCGAGGTCGGCAGTCTGCCCTCTTCGCTTCGGAACGAGTGGTTCGCACGTGTGTCACCGTCTGCCGGCCTCAATCTGCGGCAAATGTTCGCGGCTGCGGGCCAGGGCACTCTGAAGGCGCTTTATGTTGTGGGAAGCAATCCGATTTCCCGCTACCAACTCGACCCGTTCTCGCTCTCACGGACATTTGTTGTTGTCCAGGATATGTTCCTGACTGAAACGGCAGCGATGGCCAACGTAGTCCTTCCTGCAGCCAACGCTTACGAGAAGTCTGGCACCTTCACCAATACCTGTGGCGATCTGCAGCTGTTGCGCAAGGCAGGAGACGTAACCACAGTAAAGAACGATTTTGAGATCATCGTGCGGATCGCAGGCGCGATGGGATCCAATGTACGCGAGTTAGTGCCCTTCGGGCGCGCCTTGAAAGCGGATATGGGACAATCGCGAGGTGCTCAGTCGGGAGAGGCCGACCGGCACGAAGTCTGGCTCATAGCGCATGGAATTGAGCCCAAACTTAGCCCCTTCGATCCGACGGCCATGCTGGATGAAATTCAGCGGCTGGTTCCAGGTTACGACGTCTCTCGTCTCAACCTGATGGCTGGAAATGACGAGCACACAACTTTGCCCGACGGCCCCTGGGTGCATGCGATTCCCAGTCATCCAGAATTGATTGTCCCTGCCGAGGACACGCTATTCACCTCCGGCACTTTGGGACGCTATTCAAAAACCTTGAACTCTGTAATCGAAAACCCGCTCCGCCAGGTTCCGGCGGACAAGAATGAAGTGGCAGCCGACTAGGCCGTACCTGCAGTTCAAGTAATCAGCCCAGAGGACGCGCAGTTTTCATTCCAGCGATGCGCTGTCTTCTTACGATTGGGAACAAAGACTGTGCCGACCGGAAACCTGGATACGACGACCTTTGTTATTGCCTCGATCATCAAGATCGTACTGTTCCTTCTCGTCCTCCTGACTACTGTCGCATACACCACCTGGCTGGAACGCAAGCTGGTGGGACACATCCAGAACCGCTGGGGGCCAAAGCGGGTGGGCCCTTTTGGGCTGCTGCAGCCGCTCGCCGACGGCCTGAAGTTCATCTTTAAGGAGGACCTGACTCCTCCGTACGTTCACAAGTACTTATATTTGTTGGCGCCGTTCCTTTCGCTGACGCTGTCGCTGATTGCCATCTCGCTGATTCCCATTGGTGGCTGGATCACGGTCGCCGGCGTGCACACGGCTGTACAGATCACCGACGTCAATATTGCCTTGTTGATCATTCTGGGCATAACCTCCATCGGAGTTTATGGCGTGGCCCTGGCAGGCTGGTCCTCCAATAGCAAGTATTCATTGCTGGGCTCGCTTCGCGCCAGCGCACAGATGATCAGCTACGAAGTGGCGCTCGGGCTTTCGCTCATCGGCGTGCTGATCCTGGCTGGCTCCTTTAGCCTGCGCGAAATCGTAGACTCACAAGCTGGAACATGGTTCGGTTTCATTCCCAAGTGGAATATCTTCCTGCAGCCGGTGGCGTTTCTGATTTACTTGACGGCGGCATTCGCCGAGACCAACCGCATCCCCTTCGATTTGCCAGAAGCCGAAAGTGAACTCGTAGCGGGGTATCACACCGAGTACAGCTCCATGAAGTTCGCCATGTTCTTTATGGCAGAGTACGCCAACATGGTCACCGTCGCTTGCCTCGCCTCCGTGCTATTTCTGGGGGGATGGACTGGCCCGGTGTTTGGCCCAGCCTGGCTGCAGGGACTGTTGCCGGTGATCTGGTTCCTGATACGGGTTGCGTTTTTCCTTTTCTTTTATATTTGGGTTCGCGGCACGTTGCCGCGTTTCCGCTACGACCAGCTGATGGGGTTAGCCTGGAAGTTCTTATTGCCGTTGGCAGTGGCAAACATCGTGGTCACCGGGCTGATTGTGGCCCTGCGGTCCTGAGGTAAGCGCGAAGTAAGAAGGATAGAGATGCTTCATCTCACCTTATTCACCATATTCGGGGTCGTCTGCGTTGCTGGTGCGGTCAATCTGGTGGCTCAGCGCCATCCCATCAACAGCGCGCTTTCCCTCATCGTAGTAATGGGCTCACTGGCAGTCGAATTTCTGCTGCTGGGGGCGGAGTTCGTAGCTGCTGTGCAGGTCATTATTTACGCCGGCGCAGTGATGGTGCTGTTCGTTTTTGTCATCATGCTGCTGAATGCCGGCGAAGAGGAGCATACCCGCGGCAGCCGCGTCGCTTTGCTTTTCGGCGTACCGGGCATGCTGATCGGCAGCGTTTTGGTTGCCTGGGAGTTGGTTCGCAGTACTCCCGGAACCGAAGCCGCTGGCGTCGGCGCGCTCTATGGTTCGGCGAAGACAATCGGCCGTCTGTTGTTCAACCAATTCCTCCTGCCATTTGAAATTACTTCAGTCCTGATTCTCATCGCCATTATGGGAGCCGTAGTACTGGCCCGGAGGGAAAGCTGATGGTCCCGCTTTCTTACTATCTTTTGTTAAGTGGCATCCTGTTCGCCTGCGGCGTTTTGGGATTCCTGATCAAGCGCAACATCATCACCATTTTCATGTCGATCGAGTTGATGTTGAACGGTGTCAATCTCTCTTTCGTCGCCTTTGCTACCTATTGGAAAGCGTTGAGTGGTCAAGTATTTGTCTTTTTCGTGATGGTGGTAGCGGCAGCGGAAACGGCTGTCGGACTGGCAATCATCATTTCTGTCTTCCGCACGCGAGAGACTCTGAATCCCGACCGTGTGAATTTGCTCAAGCTATAGCTAATTTATGCCTACGAATTTACATCTATGGCTTATCCCGCTATTGCCGCTGACCGGCGGAACTGTCAATGGCCTGCTGGGTCGCCGCTTGCCCAAAGCTGCAGTCACTGCGATCGGTCTTTTGTTTGTGGCGGTCTCGATGCTGGTTACCTGGTGGGTGGCATGGCAGTTCTTTCAGCTTCCTGCCAGCGCAATTCCGCACATCGAGTCCTACGGCACTTGGTTGAAGGCAGGAAGTTTCTCCGCAGAGTACGGTTTGCAATTGGACCAACTATCCCTGGTGATGGCGCTGGTCGTGACCGGGGTCGGCTTCTTGATTCACATCTACTCGGTCGGTTACATGGCCGAAGATGGCGGATACTATCGCTTCTTTTCTTACCTGAACCTCTTCATGTTCTTCATGCTTACGCTGGTCTTGGCGAACAATTACTTGCTGATGTTCGTGGGATGGGAAGGCGTGGGACTGGCGTCGTATTTGCTGATCGGTTTCTATTTCCTTCGCGATACTGCCCCCTCGGCCGGCAAGAAAGCGTTCATCGTCAACCGCGTGGGTGATTTCGGATTTCTGATCGCTCTCTTCTTGCTCATCCAGCACTTCGGTTCCCTGCGCTACACAGATGTATTCCAGCAGGTCGCAAAGCTTCCAGCCGAGACCGCGGGCGCGGGACTATTGACCGCAGTTGGGCTGTTGATGCTCCTGGGGGCCACCGGCAAGTCGGCGCAGATTCCTCTCTATGTATGGCTTCCTGATGCGATGGAAGGCCCCACGCCGGTTTCCGCTCTGATTCACGCCGCCACCATGGTGACCGCCGGGATCTACATGGTCTCGCGATCTCATGCCATCTTCGATCGCTCGCCGCATGCGCTGATGGCTGTCGCCATGATTGGCACGCTCACCGCATTCTTTGCTGCGACCATTGGCATCACGCAATTCGACATCAAGCGCGTGCTCGCTTATTCGACGATCTCCCAACTCGGCTACATGTTCGCTGCCTGCGGTGTCGCGGCCTATGCTGCCGGCATGTTCCACCTCGTTACCCATGCTTTCTTCAAGGCTCTGCTCTTTTTGGGAGCAGGTTCTGTGATTCACGCGATTGGCGGCGAGCAGGACATGCGGAAGATGGGCGGGCTGCGCAAGTATGCTCCGGTGACTTTCTGGAGCATGACAATGGCCACCCTGGCGATCGCCGGAACTCCCCTGTTCAGCGGCTTCTTCAGCAAGGACATGATTCTGTTCAAAACCTGGACCAGTCCTTTCGGTTCGAAGGTCTATTGGGCAGTCTTGTGGTTCACTGCATTTCTCACCGCGTTCTACATGTTCCGCCTGTGGTTTCTTACATTCTTCGGCGAATATCGTGGCGAGACTGGTGGCGGCCAGGGTTCGAACCACCACGCCCACGGCGGCCATCCGCATGAGAGTCCCAGAGTGATGCTGATTCCGCTGATCATCCTGGCAGTGCTAGCAGTGATTGGCGGATGGATCGGAACGCCGGGCAACGACCGCATTGGCAATTTCCTGGCCCCGGTTTTCTCCGCCTATTCCGAGGGCTTGCCGGCAGCTGCAGTCTCTGGCGAAGTCGCCCCAGCGGGCGCTCACGAATCCGATCACGGGCTGGAACTGACACTTACAGTGGCGGCCAGTGCTGCCGGAATACTTGGCTTCCTGCTCGCGTGGTATCTCTACTATCGGCGCCGCGACCTGCCGGCAAAGATCGCCGAGGGCCTGAACGGCCTCTACGACTTGGTGTTTCATAAATATTACGTGGACGAACTCTATGCAGCCGCCATCGTGTGGCCGATCGTAGAAGGTTCCCGCACTCTGCTATGGAGGACCATTGATGCTGGTTTGATCGATGGCACCGTGAACGAGAGCGCCAGGGCCGCCAAGGAAACCTCCGACGTGGTGCGGCAAATGCAGTCTGGAAATCTCCGCTCGTATGCAGGCTGGGTGGCAGCCGGAGCGGCGGCGGTGATCGCCTTCATGATTTGGATAGGCGTTAGATGAATACTGAGATCATCAATCCGTTCATTCTCAGCCTGGTCGTTTTCGTGCCCGCGGGCGGCGCTCTCCTGTTGATACTCTTCCCGCGCCGAGACCGCGACATACGGCTGTTCGCGCTGGTGGTTTCGCTGCTGACTTTCATCCTGTCGCTGCATCTACCCTTGCACTACGCCAATGGTGCCGCGGGCTTTCAGTTTGAAATCGACCACGCCTGGATCAGCACTCCCAATATTCACTACCACCTCGGCATCGATGGCGTTTCCATCTGGCTGGTTGTGCTCACTACCTTCCTCACGCCGCTTTGCGTTCTGATGTCCTGGAAGTCGATACACGAGCGCGTCAAAGAATTCTTCATCCTGTTCCTGCTGATGGAGACTGCGCTGATTGGGGTTTTCGTTTCTCTGGATCTGTTCCTCTTCTACTTCTTCTGGGAAGCAGGACTGATTCCCATGGCGCTCGTCATCGGGATCTACGGACACGATCGGCGCATCTATGCTGCAGTGAAATTCTTTCTGTACACCATGATCGCCTCCATGTTCATGCTTGCCGCCATTCTTTGGCTCTATGCACGAACCGGCAGTTTCGATTTCGTGGTGATCCATCAGGCATTGTCGACTGGCAATCTCAATATCGGGAGCGCGGGACAATGGCTTTTCCTCGGTTTCTTCATCGCTTTCGCCGTTAAAGTGCCGCTGTTCCCGTTGCACACCTGGCTCCCAGACGCGCACGTGGAAGCACCTACGGCCGGTTCCGTCATGCTTGCCGGTGTTCTGCTGAAAATGGGCACCTACGGTATGCTGCGCTTTAACCTGGGACTCTTCCCCGAGCTAGCACACCGCAATGCACCTTGGATTGTTACCCTTGCGATCATTGGCATCATCTACGGCGCACTTGTGGCCATGGTGCAACCCAACCTCAAGAAACTTGTCGCTTATTCCTCGGTGAGCCATTTGGGATTTGTCGTTCTCGGTATCTTTACCTTCACCACCATCGGGCTGGTGGGTGCAAATTTCGTGATGCTGGCACATGGAGTTTCCACCGGAGCACTCTTTACCCTTTGTGGAATGCTTTACGACCGCCGCCATACCTACGAGATCAGCGAGTATGGAGGCATCGCGACTCCCATGCCCGTTTACTCGACTTTCTTCCTCATAATTACGCTGGCTTCCATTGGTTTGCCGCTGATGAATGGATTCGTAGGCGAATTCCTGGTGCTGACGGGCGCATTCAAGGCTCGGGCACTGTATGGAATCGTCGCTGCCACAGGCGTTATCTGGTCGTCCTGTTACATGCTCTGGATGTACCAGCGGGTCTTCTACGGAGCCGTGCACAATCCCGCCAATCAAGCGCTTCCCGATCTCGACACGCGTGAGAAGGTGACCATGTGGCCGCTCGCCCTCGCAGCCCTGGTGATGGGCATCTTCCCGCTGTTATGGACACGAGCCATCGATCCCTCGGTCCAGTCAATTCTCGGCAACGCGCCGCAATATGCCAGCGAAGTGGTGGGAGAGCATAAATGACCATTACCATTCCCACCGCCGATTACCTCCGCATTCTGCCTGAGCTGTTGCTTATTGTGTTTGGCATGCTGGTCATGATCGTCGATCCGCTGCTGGACGAAAGCGGGGATCGGAAGCCTGTCGGAATTCTGGCCCTCATTGGCGCAATCCTTGCCACGGCAGCCAGTGCTTTTGGAGCCGGCTACACCGGATTCGGCTTCGACGGCATGATTCGTGTCGACACGTTCAGCATCTTCTTTCATGTGCTCATCGGGATCATCTCCATTGTGGTGATCCTCGCATCCTTCGAGTACATGCAGGTGCAGCAACTCCGAAGCGGCGAATACTACGGCCTTATCCTCCTGGGGACCGTGGGCATGATGCTCATGTCCTCCGCAGTCGAGTTGGTACTGGTATTCATCGCTCTGGAAATCTCCTCCATTTCCACCTATATTTTGGCGGGCTTTCGCCGTAGGGTGGCCATTAGCGTTGAATCCTCTTTGAAATATTTCCTGCTGGGCTCGTTCGCAACCGCATTTTTCCTGTACGGAGTGGCGCTGATGTTCGGCGCCACGGGTTCCACCAGCGTGTACGTGATCGCCAACACTCTACGCAGCGGACCCTCCACGCTTGCCTATGCCGGAATGGCGATGATGTTCGTGGGCCTCGGCTTCAAGGTAGCCTCTGCCCCTTTTCACATCTGGACGCCGGATGTGTATGAAGGAGCTCCGGCGCCGGTTGTGGCCTTGATGTCCACCGGACCAAAAGCTGCAGCGTTCGCCGTGTTGCTGCGCGTTTTGTTCGGCTCGTCCGCCCCAGGCTGGTTCTGGCTCATCTGGGCGTCAGCCATTCTCTCGATGACCATCGGGAACCTGGGCGCGTTGGTGCAAAACAATGTGAAGCGCCTGCTAGCCTATTCTTCCATCGCCCACGCCGGATATCTGCTGGTTGCGTTCGCGGCAGCCAAAGAAATCGGGATTTCCGCTGCCATTTTCTACACCGCCGCCTATGCAGCAATGAACGTGGGCGCTTTTGTAGTGATCAGCCATTTCGCCAACCTCGGCGAGCGCTACGTGACCATTGATGACTATTCCGGCCTGGGCCGGCGCGCACCCGCTATGGCTGCCATACTCACGGTGTTTCTGCTCTCGCTGATTGGGATTCCGATCACTGGAGGGTTTCTCGCCAAGTTCTACGTCTTTCAGGCAGCCATGCAATCACATCTGGTTGGGCTCACGATCATCGGCGTGATTAACAGCGCCATTGCCTCCTACTACTATCTGCGCGTGATGGTCTACATGTATATGCGTGAACCCAAAAGCGAGGTTCCGTGCACTCCAATGGCCCCCGCGTTGGTTGTCTCGCTGATTGCCTGCCTGGTGGCAACAATATATCTGGGAGTATTTCCTAATCGGGTGTTGCAGTACGCACTGCAGTCCGCCCACGAATTGGTGAAGTAGAACCCAGCGTCTGCTCAACGACCGCCGCGCTCTCTGACGAGCCCCACCTCTCGGCGTTGTCATTATGAGGTCGCCGCAAGCGACCGGGCGATCTGCAGTTCAGTTCTCAAGCGGCTCGCTTGCTGAAAGCCTGGCAGTCGCCGTCCGCCTCAATCCACCGCCACCGCGATGTCCCTGTGCGCGAAGACCCAGCACGCGACCATCCACACGACCGCGGCCTCCACAACCGCTCCCAGCAGAGCGCTCCCGGATACCTGCCATCCACTATCAAATGAAAACTCCATGATTGAGGACATCAGCGGGTACGCTGGCAAAACCAGTTCGCGCAGGGGAAACGAATTGCGAACTGCACTCGAAGCCGCCAAAAGCGCACTCGCCGCCACCACGGCCAGAATCGGATTGAGGAACGTGGAGAACAGGAGTGATGCCGTTCCTGCCAGAAGGCAGGCGGCAAGAACAGCAGCCATCAGCTCCAGCAGCGATACGAGGCTGCTACGCCCGAATATCCATGCGCCTGTGAACAGCATTACTAGGCAACAGCCCGCCGCAATACCAGCGAACGTCAGCACGATTCCCAGGAGATATTCGCTGCGAGAAACGCTCTTCGATAGCACCGCCAGAATTCGCCGCGAGCTTCGTTCGCTCTGGATTACCGACGCTGCCAGAAACGCCGTGAACCCGATCACATACACCATCGCCAACTTGTACAGGTACAGCGCCTCTTCTAATGACTGCGAGGCTTCCTGTTTCGCCAAGCCCCCACTCAGCGCCACCCATGCCAGCAACGCGATCGTTGGCCACCGATTCTGGCGAATGAAGCTCCAAGCCAGCAGTCCGGCGGCCCTCATGACGTGTCCTCATTCGATGAGCCCTTGCCCGACTCAGCGGGCTGTGCTCCCGTCAGTACCAGAAAGACATCCTCCAATGACCCTTTTCGCGGGTTCACTCGAAGAACCTCTCCACCCGCGCTCCAGATTTTTTCCAGCGCCGCCCTCTGCTGATCCCGCCTAACTGTGAACACAACATTACCGTCATTCATTGCCGCACCCGTAACCGCGCTGGCGGAAATCCCCCTCGCTACGACTTCAAACTCCTCGGAAGACTCCAACAGTTCCGATGTCCTCCCCAATCGGATCAGGCGGCCCTTATGCAGGATCGCTACACGATCACAAATCAGCTCGATTTCCGATAGCAGATGGGAACTGAGAAAAACAGTCTTGCCCCCCCGCTTCTGTTGTAGCAAAAGATCACGCACAGCCACCCGGCCCCCTGGATCGAGCGCTGAAGTCGGTTCGTCGAGCAGCAGTAGGTCCGGGGCATTGACCAGTGCCTGCGCCAGTCCTAGGCGCTGCAGCATGCCGCGGGAAAGCCTGCCCGCATTTCGGTTGGCAACATCGTTGAGCTGCAAGAGGTCGATAACTTCCTTCACGCGAGATGCCAGCTCAGGATCGCGGAGCCCGTTCAATGCGCCGTAAAAGCGCAACAGATCGCGCGCCGACCGATGATAGAAAGCAACATTTTCCGCGAGAAACCCTACGCGGCGGCGGGTCCGCGCGTCACCAAAGGGCTGCCCCAGCGCCCTCCCGTTGCCTTTCGTTGGCCGCATGAAGCCTAGGGCAAGATGCATGGCAGTGGTTTTCCCTGCGCCATTTGGGCCGAGAAAGCCCAGAATCTCCCCAGTCTCAACTGTCAGTGAGAAATCATCCAGGGCGAGCAGACGCTTTCGCCCGGACCAGGAACGGTATTCCTTCGTGATCTCCTGGTATTGGAGAGCGGCTGGCACAGAGCATTATATGCGGCGCCTAGGACGTAAGTGCGAGACTCTGGCGGCGGAGCCGGCGCTCCGTTGGCGAGGACGTGCGTTCCCACGAGGCCCGAGTCACAAGGAAGTTCAGCGCCCCACCTTACTGGTGCGGAGATGGGGCGCTCAACAGGAAATCAAAATGCCAGGTGATGCCGGAACTACCGCACTACCTTCACGAAGATGATCACCAGCGTGAAGAGCACCAGCGACTCAATAAAGGCCAGGCCAAGAATCAGTGCTAGCTGAATTCCCGGGCGGGCGGAAGGATTCCGCGCCATTCCCTCGCACGCCGAGGATGCTACCCGCGATTGCCCGAGCGCAGCCAGTGCTACGGCCAGCGCCATGGCAAATCCAGAGGTAATGGCAACCCAGTTGGGGGCGCCCGCTGCTTCCCCGCCCTGCGCATACGCCGGAGCGGTTACCACCAGCATTGCCGCTATCGTCAAGCACAACGTCATCAATCTACGCATTTTGGTTTCTCCTCATGAATTGTGGCCAGTGGGTGGTTGACGTCATCCTCGTACAGACGCCCTCACGCTGACACACGATGATTCCTTGGTCCCTTAAAGTCCCTGCCTGCGATAGTCGCCATATGCCGACCTGAGCCCGCGATGAAAGATTGCTGCAAAGCTTCAGTGCTCGTGGGCCGTCGCCTCGGCGAGATACACCATCGCCAGCAACACAAAAATGTAGGTCTGAATAAAGGAAACGCCGAGGTGCAAGCCCATAAAAATCAGCGGCACTCCCAGAGGCACGAGCGAAAAGAAAACCAGCGTCACCATGTCGCCGGCAAACATGTTGGCAAAAAGACGGATGGTGAGCGACATGATGCGTGCCAGGTGGCTAAAGACCTCGATGGGGAACATCAGCGGCGCCAGCCACCATACCGGTCCGGCAAAATGCTTGAAGTATCCGAGGCCGTTGGCCCGAAGCCCCTGCACGTGATAATAAAACCATGTCACCAGCGCGCAGCCCAGGGGCACTGAGGGAAATGCCGTTGGGGACTCCAGGCTGGGAATCAGTCCGATCAGATTGCAGCTCAGGATGTACATCCCCAAGGCGATCAAGTAGCCAGTGTATTTCTCCGCGCCGTGGCCAATGATCTCGTTCGCCTGACCGTTTACAAACCCATGAATCCCTTCCAGCACATGTTGCAGTGCCGATGGCTGATCCACCGAGAGCCGGCTCCGCACGACAATAAAGAACAGAATCAGCAGGATGACTACCAGAATCTGCACTGCAACAAAATCCGGGATGGGCCGAGCGGGATCGTGTACTTGAATTCCCAGCGCGTGCAGCAATGCCGTGACTGGACCTGCCAGCAGCCGGTTGAGCAGAATAGTGAACGGGAGTTCTGCGTGCATTCAGATGTCCGGAGAAACGGCTTATGTCGAGACTAAAGCCCGCGATGCAAAGCCACGAAAGCCTCATATCCGGCTTCCAGCATCATCGCCGCGACTGGCAGGCACAGTCCCGCCAGGAGTCCGTACAGGGCTGAAGACCAACCGATCAAGATAACATAGGCCGCTAGTCCGATCAAAAAGTAACGCAGCAGGAAGCGTGCCACGATCGTGCCACCACGGTCGCGGCGAGGCGCGCTGATCACGCGATCTGCAAGGCCGCGAATGACTGCGGTAAGCCAGTGGAAATTCAGCCAGGAAAGCGCAATTCCCAGCAGGAAGCCTAAGGCAGACGCGCTCCCAAAACGCAGCCAGCAAGGAATAATGAGTACCATTCCAACCAACAGGATCAACCTAAGAATGCGATCCGGCGCGCCCCCGTAAAAGCGTTCTGCGGCGTCTTGCGGCAAGCTGGACGGATCGGGTTGGGAAGCTTCCGTCATCCATTACTTCTCATGCTCATCCCGCGAAGCCGACGTAACCATGCGGATCATCTGCACAAAACCGACAATCGCTCCAAAGACGATGCCGGCGATCATCAGCCAGTGAGTGTGCAGCCACCAGTCAAGCGCCTTGCCTAGAAACAGCCCGAGGATGACCGCCGCCGGAATGATGAAGCCGATCTCCGAATATCGCGCCACCTGAACGACAAAGCTGCGCTCCTTCGGCTGATCTTCAGGCTTGGGCATGGCAAGAGGTTAGCAGATTTGGACCACACGTGCGGATGGACGTCTCGTCCGTCCAAGTCGACGCGCAGCGTCGACTCACCGGAAAAGGCTGGCGATCGCATTGGCCTGCGGCGTATTTAGTGACCAATTCGCTGCGCGCAAGAACAACTCCGGGAAGATTCCAATGAAGACCGTGGCAGCGCCGGTGATCAGCAATGCCAGCCGCAGACCCGGGCTCATGGAAACCGGTTCCGTGTCGGCCGCCGGTCGCATGAAGATGGCGCTCGCGATGCGCATGTAATAGTACAACCCTAAAACCGCATAGAGCACCGCCAGTGAGGCCAGCAGGTAGTGTCCCGATTCGATCAGCGAGAGAAAGATGAAGTATTTGCCCCAAAATCCCGCCATGGGCGGTATTCCTGAGAGCGAAAGCAGAAAGAGCAGCATCAGCATTGCTTCCGTGGGTGCACGCGAGATCAAGCCGGCGATGTCATCAATCTCATCGCCAATGACGTCGCGGCGGCGCAGTGAAGTAATCACCGCGAAGGCACCCAGGTTCATGAATGTGTACACCAGCAGGTAAACCAGAATGCCTTTGATCCCGGTTGTGCTCGCGGTTGTCGCGGTGCCGGCAATCAATCCGAGAAGCATATAGCCGACATGCGCGATCGAAGAGTACGCCAGCAGCCGCTTCAGATTGGTTTGCGCGAGCGCCGCCAGGTTGCCGCCAGTCATTGTGGCAATTGCGACAAACACCAGTAAAGGCACGTATGTCGGTCGCAACGGATAGATCATGAACAGGAAGATGCGCAGTAACATCGCCCAAGCTGCTGACTTCACTGCCACGGACATGAAACCCGTAATACTGGTCGGTGCACCTTCATACGCATCCGGCGCCCACTGATGAAACGGCACGGCAGCAATTTTGAACAACAAGCCTGTGGCTGTGGCTAGCAAAGCAAGAATCACTACCGGATCATGCGGGTTGTTGCGCACCTGATCTTCCAGCTTCTGCGCAATCGTTCGCACGTTCGTGCTGCCAGCGAGACCGTAAAACAGAGAAAGCCCATAGGCGAAGATCCCCGAGGAAAATGCGCCCAGAAGCAGATATTTGAGCGCAGCTTCATTGGAACGCTGATCCCGCCGCAGAAATCCCACCAGCACGTAAGTCGAGATCGCCATCAACTCCAGGCCGATAAACAGAAGCACGATGTCATAACCCGCGGCCATGCACATCATGCCCACTACGGAAAACAGAACCAGCGCATAGAACTCGCCATGGTTCTCGCGCTCGATCTCGAGGTAGCGCACTCCCATCAGAATGGCAATCGCCGCGCCCGCCAGGAATAGATAAAAGAAGTAAACGGCAAAACGATCCACAATGAGCGAGTCCCCGAAGCCCAGAAAAGCGGCTGCAGGCTGGCCGCGGGAGTCGGCAATCCGGTAAGCGAGTTGAATCTTCCATACCCCACCGGCAGAGAACAGAATACCGGCGAGCGCTAGCCAGACGTTGGCGTGCTTCCATTCCGCCGGCAGCATCAGGTCGATCAGCAGGATTCCCAGCGCAAACAGCGACAGCATGATCATGGGAAGCGACAGCAGGTAGTCCGCGCTGGTGAAGTACTGCTGGATCGCACTACTCATCGGCGATTCCCTTCCTGCGGTGTTGGTGAAACTTTAGCCGTAGCAATGTCCGAGGATTGGGAAATAACTGTAGGCGGAGCCTGCCTTGAGGGGGCGGTTATCCCTGCCCCACTTGTACTGGCCATGACGGGCCGGCGTTGATCCGGCCGAACCGTCATCACCAGATTGCTCACCGGTTTGTCGAGGATCTGGAAAAACGGCTTGGGATACAGACCAATCCAAAAGGCGGCTATCAGCAGCGGCGCAAAGCAAAGAACTTCGCGAGGAGTCAAATCCTTTAAATGTTCATTCTTCGGGTTATTCACCTTACCAAAGAAAACGCGCTGATAAAGCCACAGCAGGTAGGCTGCCGCTAGCACGACTCCCGGAACCGCCCAGGCAGCCCACGCCTTGCTCTCAAGAAACGCCCCCTGCAGGATGGTGAACTCGCCAATGAAGCCGTTGAGCAGCGGCAAGCCCATCGACGAAAGAAACATGATCATTGTGATAGTGGCATACACCGGCATTACGTTGGAAATGCCGCCGTATTCTGAAATCTCCCGCGTGTGGCGCCGTTCGTAGAGGATACCCACGATCAAGAACAGTGCCCCGGTGGAGATTCCGTGATTAATCTGCTGCAGCACAGATCCGCTGAGCCCCGCCTGATTCAGTGCAAAGATTCCCAGGGTACAGAAGCCCAGGTGGCTCACCGACGAGTACGCCACAAGTTTCTTCATATCCTTCTGCATCAGTGACACCAGTGCTCCATACACGATGCCCACAATGGATAAGAAGATCAGCCAGCCGCGCACCTTGGGATCCATGACCACCTGCGGGAAAAATGGCAGCGAGAAGCGGATGAAACCGTATGTTCCCATCTTCAGCAGGACGCCGGCCAGGATTACCGAACCGGCAGTGGGCGCTTCGACGTGAGCGTCGGGCAGCCAGGTGTGAAACGGGAACATCGGAACCTTAATGGCAAACCCGACAAAGAATGCCAGGAAGAGCCAGATGGCGTACCTGAAGTCGATTTGTGGCGCCGTGGTGTAAAGATCCGGGATGTGGAAGGTGTACACGCCGGTCACGGTGTGGTGATGGAAATACAAGAACAAGATTGCCAGTAACATCAGCACCGAACCTAGCAGCGTGTAGAGGAAAAACTTGATTGCCGCGTAGAGCTTGCGCGGGCCGCCCCAGATGCCAATCAGCAGGTACATTGGCACCAGCATGGCTTCCCAGAAGACAAAGAACAGGAAGAAATCCAGGGCCATGAAGACCCCGAGCATTCCCGTCTGCAATACAAGAAACCAGGCGTAGTATTCCTTCACTCGATCTTCGATCGCCGTCCAGGAGGAGAGAATCGAAATCCACCCCAGAAGAGTGGTCAGCATGATCAGCAGGAATGAGATGCCGTCGATGCCGAGCACATAGCCAGCCCCGATGGAAGGAATCCAGTTGTTCCTGGCGCCTTCCACAAACTTCCAGCCGGGCTCGAACCGCTGCGCCCAGAACCACGGCACCAGCGGAAGCGAAACGAGCAGACCGGCAAGCGCGAACAGGTTCGCCACCCAGCGAATGGCGTCCTTGTTTTCTTTAGGGAGGAATAAAACAACAAAGGCGCCCACCAGGGGCGTGAAGAGAATGACCGAGAGAATGTGGTTATACATGTCAGTTGCCAGCTATGATTTCATTCCTGCTCGAGCGTCTTTTGCAGCGCAGCTTAGCGCAGCGCGTAATACCAGATAAAGCCCACCAGTCCGAGCACCATCACCAGCGCATACCACTGCACCAGTCCCCACTGCAGCAGGCGGACTGGAATCGCCAGAGCGCGGGTGATGATAGCTGTTCCGTTTACCAACAAGCCGTCGATGATCCACGTGTCCCACCACTTGGAAAAGTTTGCCGCAAGTCGTGTAATCCAGCCCGCACCATTCACTGTTCCGTCAATCACGTCGGCATCGAACTTTGCTGAAGCTATTCCCAGTCCCATCGCGCCCAGCCGTATTTCCCCGCCAATGGGCCGGCGTCCGGTAAATACGTAGTCATATGCTTCGTCCACGTAATACTTGTTCAGCAGAGTGTCATAGACTGGGGGGGATGCAGCTTTGATGGGCTCGACGTAATCCCTTTCCGCTTTGTCGTAGGCGCGGTACGCCAGGTACCAACCTAAGCCCGCCGCCGTAAGCGAGAGAAACATCAATAAATACTCAGCGGGGGTGGTGTGCTCTTCTTCGTTGACTCCGGCCGCCAGTTGCCCAGCCTCGCCCTCGGCGCGGAACTCCTCGGCTTCGGGTGCGAACACCGGTTCGAGAAATTTTTCAAAGCGATTGGTGTGAGCGTGGATTCCTACCACCGCCGCCAGGCTGCGTGGGAAGCCCAGGAATCCGGCAAACACCGAACAGACTGCCAGAATAATCAGTGGCACTGTCATCGTCGGCGGCGATTCATGGATGTGATGCTCCACCTCCTGGCTCATGCGCGGCTTGCCGTAAAAGGTCAGATAGACCAGGCGGAACATGTAAAAAGCCGTCATGATCGCGGTGATGTAGCCAATGCCCCACAGCCAGCGGTAGGCGCCAGCTTCCCGGGACCATGTCTGCCAAAGAATCTCGTCCTTGGAGAAAAAGCCAGCAAAGGGAAAAATGCCGGCGATGGCCAGCGTAGCAATCAGCATCGTGCCCCAGGTTCGAGGAATCTTTGCTCGCAGCGCGCCCATGTTGCGTAGGTCTTGCTCCCCGCTGAGCGCATGAATCACTGAGCCCGCGCCCAAGAACAATAGGGCTTTGAAAAATGCATGCGTAAACACGTGGAATACGCCCGCCGCAAACGCCCCTACCCCGAGCGCGAGAAACATGTATCCGAGTTGGGAGACAGTGGAGTAGGCCAGAACACGCTTGATGTCATTCTGCACCAAACCGATGGAAGCCGCGAATATGGCCGTTAGAGCGCCTACAATCGCCACCACCTTCATCGATTCCGGCGCCAGCGTGAACAGCGCATTGGAGCGTGCAACCATGTAAACCCCGGCCGTCACCATGGTCGCAGCGTGGATCAGCGCCGAGACTGGTGTTGGACCTTCCATCGCGTCCGGTAGCCAGACATACAGAGGTAGCTGCGCTGATTTGCCGCAGGCGCCACCGAACAACAGCAGCGTCATCGCTACAATCCATGGATCACCCGTCTGGAAAACTCCACTGCGGGCAATGGCGTTCACCTCGGTAAAGCGGTAGGTTCCGAAGTACCAGAACATCGTGAACATGCCCAACAGGAATGACGCGTCGCCGACGCGGTTCACGATGAACGCTTTGTTGGCGGCTGTCGACGCGGAATGCCGCTGGAAGTAAAAACCAATCAGCAGGTACGAGCACAGCCCCACGCCCTCCCAGCCGACAAACAACAATGCGTAATTGTTGCCGAGGATGAGCGTCAGCATGGAGAACATGAACAGGTTCAGGTACCCGAAGAATCGGTAATAGCCACCCTCGTGGGCCATGTACCCGATCGAGTAGATGTGGATCAGCATGCCCACACCGGTCACGAACAGCAGCCAGATCGCAGACAGGGGATCGAGCAGAAAACCCGCTTCCGCCCTGAAATCGGCGAAGCCATTGCGCACCGGCAGCTTGAACATTCCAGTGTCGCTGCC
>Ga0187776_10000189_pt1 | contig 30228 bp, 27 predicted proteins | sample 0216_BV02_MP12_2_FD_132426 | JGI IMG/M metagenome (GOLD analysis project Ga0187776, IMG submission 132426) | Tropical peat soil microbial communities from peatlands in Department of Meta, Colombia - 0216_BV02_MP12_20_MG | ecosystem: Environmental > Terrestrial > Soil > Wetlands > Peat | place...
GCTTCCTCGTCCTTGTTGATCGCCACGATGACCCGGCTGTCCTTCATGCCCGCGAGATGCTGGATCGCTCCCGAGATCCCGACCGCGATGTACAGGTCGGGCGCCACGATCTTCCCGGTCTGCCCGACCTGCCAGTCGTTTGGGACGAACCCAGCGTCCACCGCCGCGCGCGACGCCCCCATCGCCGCGTGCAGCTTGTCGGCGAGCGGCTCGAGCAGCTTGAAATTCTCACCCGATCCCATGCCCCGCCCGCCCGAGACGATCACGCGCGCGGAGGTCAGCTCGGGACGCTCCGACTTCGTCAGGGCGCGCCCGACCAGCGACGACAGCCCGCTGTCCGCGAGCGCCGCCGAATTCTCCGCCGGAGCGGAGCCCCCGCTCGCCGCGACCGCGTCGAATCCGGTCGTCCGCACGGTGAGGACCTTGATCCTGTCCAGCGACTGCACGGTGGCGAGCGCATTGCCCGCGTAGATCGGCCGGACGAAAGTGTCCGGGCTCTTGACGTCGACGATGTCCGAGATCTGCGCGACATCGAGCAGCGCCGCGATCCGCGGCGCCACGTTCTTTCCGAAGGAGGTCGCCGGCGCCAGAATGTGCGTATGGGCGCCGGACAGCCCCGCGACGAGCGCGGCGAGATTCTCGGCGAGCTGATCCTTATAGTGCGGCGCGTCGACGAGAAGCACCCTCTTCACGCCCGCCACCGCTCCGGCCGCTTTCGCGACGGCCGCGCAACCCGACCCCGCGACGAGGACCGCGATGTCGCCGCCTATCTTCGCGGCGGCGGCAACGGTGTTCAGCGTCGACGGCCGGAGCGTCGCGTTGTCGTGCTCGGCGATGACGAGGACGCTCATGCGATCACCTTTGCCTCGCCCCTCAGCTTCTGCACCAGGGACTTGGCATCGGACACCTTGACGCCCGCCTTGCGCTTGGGAGGCTCCTCGACCTTGAGCGTCTTGAGGCGCGGCGCCACGTCGACGCCCAGGGCGTCGGGCCTGAGGACCTCGAGCGGCTTCTTCTTCGCCTTCATGATGTTGGGCAGCGTGACGTAGCGCGGTTCGTTCAGCCGCAGGTCGGTCGTCATGACCGCGGGCAGCTTCACCGCAATCGTCTCGAGGCCCCCGTCCACCTCGCGGGTCACTTCGGCCTTGTCGCCCGCGATCTTCAGTTTCGAGGCGAAGGTTGCCTGCGGCCACCCCAGCAGCGCGGCGAGCATCTGGCCGGTCTGGTTGCAGTCGTCGTCGATCGCCTGCTTGCCGAGAATGACGAGGCTCGGGCTCTCCTTCTGCGCGATCGCGCGCAGCAGCTTGGCCACGGCGAGCGGTTGCAGCTCGGCCTCGCTCTCGACGAGGACGGCCCGGTCGGCGCCGAGGGCGAGCGCGGTGCGCAGCGTCTCCTGGCAGGCCTGGACGCCGCAGGACATCGCGACGATCTCCGTGGCGGTGCCGGCTTCCTTCAGCCGCACCGCCTCCTCCACCGCGATCTCGTCGAAAGGATTCATCGACATTTTTACGTTCGCCGTCTCGACGCCGGAGCCATCGGCCCTCACGCGCACCTTGACGTTGAAATCCACCACGCGCTTGACTGCTACCAGGATTTTCATTGAAGTCGTCTTGGAGAAAACGACACGGATTATAATCGCCCCGTCCTGAATCGTCCCCATGGCGCGTCCCCTCTCGCACATCCGCGTACTCGATCTGACTCGCGTGCTCGCCGGCCCCTGGGCGTCGCAGAACCTCGCCGACCTCGGCGCCGAGGTGATCAAGATCGAGCGTCCCGGGTCGGGCGACGACACGCGCAGCTGGGGTCCGCCTTTCCTGAAGGACAAGGAGGGAAAGGACACCGGCGAATCGGCCTACTTTCTCTCGGTCAACCGCGGCAAGAAGTCGGTGACGCTGGACATCTCGACGCCCGAGGGCGCCAAGATCGCGCGCGACCTAGCCGCGAAGTCCGACGTGCTGCTCGAGAACTACAAGGTGGGCGGCCTCGCGAAGTACCGGCTCGGCTACGACGACGTGCGGGCGACCAACCCCGGCATCGTGTACTGCTCGGTCACGGGGTACGGGCAGAGCGGGCCCAGCGCGCACCTGCCGGGGTACGACTTCATCTTCCAGGGCATGGGCGGCCTGATGAGCATCACCGGGGAGCGCGACGAGCTGCCGGGGGGCGGACCGCAGAAAGTCGGAATCGCGATCACCGACGTGATGGCCGGCATGTACGCGAGCCTCGCGATCACGGCCGCGCTGCTGCACCGCGAGCGCACCGGCAAGGGCCAGCACATCGACATGGCGCTCCTCGACACGATCGTCGCGTTCGGCGCCAACCAGATCTCCAACTACTTTCATTCGGGGAAGATTCCGGTGCGCTGGGGCAATGCTCACCCGAACCTGCTTCCCTACGAGGTGTTTCCCACCGCCGACGGGCACCTCATCCTCGGAGCGGGCAACGACAGCCAGTGGGCGAGCCTGTGCGCCGCCGCCGACCGGCCGGAGCTCGCCTCCGATCCGCGCTTCCGCACGATGCCGGATCGCATCCGCAACCGCGAGGCGCTGATTCCGCTCCTACAGAAGATCCTCAGGCAGCGCACGAGCCGGGACTGGATCGCGCGCTTCGACGCCGCCAACGTGCCCTGCGGGCCGATCAACAACTACAAGGAAGTCTTCGAGAACCCGCAGGTGCAGCACCGGCGCCTGAAGATCGAGCAACCGCACCCTCTATCGGGGAGCATTCCAGGAGTGGCGAGCCCGATGCGCTTCTCCGAGACACCCGTCGAGTACGGCATGCCCCCGCCGCTCCTCGGGCAGCACACCCGCGAGGTGCTTTCCAGCGTGCTCGGGATGAGCGGCGAGGAGCTGGATCGCCTCGCCGCCCTGAAGATCACCAGTCTTTGAACGAGTACCCCACCGAGAGCACGATCGCGCTCGGATTGAAGTTGATCGTCGTCGTGCGAACGATGCCGGCGGTGGTCAAGGTGGCATCGCTCTTGACTTTGGCGTAGTTGTACGAGGCGTACGCGTGCCACGGCCCGTCGATGTGCCAGGCGACGCCGACATTCACCGCCGGGCCGAACGAGTTCGTCAGCTTCAGCGTGGTCGGGCCGCCCGTCGCCGCGTTCCCCGCATCCGTCGGCTGGATGTCGTAGAAGTGCGTGAAGTTCACGCCCAGCCCCACGTAGGGGCGAAACGCCGACGACTCCTCCAAGAACTTGTACTGCAGCAGGAGCGAGGGCGAGAACCACTTCGCCGTGGCGAGCACCTGCCCGTCGTAGGGCGCGGACCCCAGCGTCGCCGGTCCCTTGCCGACCGTCTCCGTCTTCGGCGGATTGCCGAACGCCAGCTCGACATCCCAGTCCTTGTTGATGCGGCGGGCATACGCAAGGTACAGCGTGTTGGTATCGTTCACGTCGAGGTTCGTGCCCGGCGGCACGAAGGGACCCTGGATGTCGTCCGCCTTGACGTTGTACTTGATGATGTACAAGCCCGCGCGCACCGAGTTGTCGTAGGTCTGTTGTGCGAGCGCGGGCGCCGCTCCGCATCCCAGCGCGAGGGTCGCAACCGCCAGCGCAATCGATCGTGTTAGTTTCATATTGGCCCTCCCCGCTTAGAATGTGTTGAAGAATCCGCGGACGGTTACGGTACACGGTGGCGGTACCAGCGTGCCGTGATATGCCTGGAGCACGGCTTGCGTTCCGGCTGCGCCGCCGCCGGCCCCCGTGAACACGGCAGTTTGCGCGGCAAGGAAGACGGCTTGCGGGGTCCCTGCCGGAGCCGTGGTAGCCGGTGCCGGGTCGACGTCGACTACCGTCAGCAATGCCGGGCTGAGCAACTGTGGCGTCCAGAACGCCTGCATGGTTTGCGTGTTGACCTGGTAAAACACCGTCGGGTCCTGATGTCCCCCGCAAAGGAGAACCGGCGACGTCGGTACCCAGCTGCGCATGTCGTTGGCCTTGAAAGCTCCGCGCAGGGTCCCTCCCAACGTCGCCCCCGTGGCTGCGGGAGGTAGCCCCGTCGTCGGCGTCGGCACGACACCATCCGGGTTCAACAATGCGTCGGCCAGATACGCTGCCCGGAAGGTATTCTTGACCAGATTTGTTTCATTCGGAAAGTTCGGCGACGGGTTGAAGCCGAACGCGAATTGCGCCGATGGGGGCGTGATGGTCGGAAACAGGCTCGTCAGCGCGGACACGATGGGAGCCGGCGTCCCAGCCGGGATGTCAGCCGCGGTGGGCGGGTTATGGTTGAAGAAGAACAATTGCGGCAGCACGCCCTGCGCGAACAGCGTGTTGATCGGCGTGGCGCTTGGCAGCACGCCGACGTTCGCCGCATACGGGGCCTCGGCGATATCGGTCGGCGCAGCGTAGATATTTCCGAAGGCGTGCTGATAGCTCGTCGCAATCATGGGACTGAAAGCTGTCGCTCCGAGATTGACGTTGCCGAAGAACACTGCATCGCCGAAAGACGACAGGGCGTACGGCCCGGAACTCGCGCCGGCGGCGGTGACTTGGAGCGAGGTATTCCCCGGATTCGCGAGCGAGAATGCCTGCATCGCCTTTTGCGCGGCCATGGCGACGTACCCGCCCTCGGAATACCCCGCAACGAACAGCTTGCCGCTGTCCGTCGTGCCCGCCGCCGGGATGTTACCCAGCGCCTTCCGCGCTGCAGTGAGCGCGTCGATCATTTCTTTCGAGTTCTGATCTCCGTTGAGGAAGGGGTGATAGGGCAGCGGCGAGCTGTCGTAGCCAGCGTAGTTCGGAGCGACCACGATGTAGCCGAACGCGGCGAACGTCGCGGCGACCAGCACGCCTTCGGTATTGTTCGGGTTCGTGACATCAGCCATGTTAATGGTCTTGTCGACGTCCGTGCCGTGCGCGTAGAGCACGATGGGACGCGCGCCCGAGCACCCCGCTCCTCCCGTGGGCACCATCAAGGCGCCCGATGCGGTCGTGGCCTGTTGCGGATTCCCGCCGTCGACGGTGGCGTATTGGATGTAGTGAAAATCGACGCCGCAGGGAAGTATGCCCGTCCCCCCGGTGACCAAAGCGAGAAGCTGCTGCCCCGTGGGACCCTGCGCGTTGAGTTCCGCGGTGAAATCCGCCGCCGTCAACGTAGCGATCCGCAGCGGTGGATTCCAGATGAGCGTTCCCCTCGCGGTGCTGGGGTCCGGGGTCACGGTGGACCCGCCGGTGCCGTCGTTGCACGCGGCCAACGCAGCCGCGAGCGCGGCCACGAACAAACTCGTTAACGTGCGCATGGTTTCCTCCTTGATCGGACGCGGGCCGCCTGTTTCCCCTTCACGCGGCCAAATATACGGCTTGCATTCTGTCACATCGCATGCGGTGCGACGCAAGCGATTTGTAACCTATCACGAAACGCGCCGCTGCGGCGCCGCATGCTAGAGCGGTTTCCTCAGCCAGCGCCCCAGTTCGCCGATCACTCCCCGGCGAAAGGTCAACACGCACACCACGAAAATAATTCCCTGTGTGACGGTCACCCATGAGCCGAGTTGGGCGAGGTAGTTCTCCATCGAGACGACGATCAGCGCGCCCACGACCGGCCCGAACACGGTGCCCAAGCCCCCGAGCAGGGTCATCAGCACGACCTCGCCCGACATGGTCCAGTGGACGTCGGTGAGGGACGCGAGCTCGAACACCAGAGCCTTCGTCGCTCCCGCCATGCCCGCAAGCGTCGCCGACAGCACGTACGCAAGCAGCTTGTAGCGGACGACGTCGTACCCGAGCGAAAGAGCGCGCGGCTCGTTTTCCCGGATCGCCTTCAGCACCTGGCCGAACGGGGAATGGACCGCGCGATAGATCAGCAGGAAGCCGCCGAAGAACACCGCGAGCACGACCGCGTACATCGCCCACGGGTTTCTCAGGTCGATCAGCCCGAAGAGCATGCCGCGCGGAACCGACTGAATGCCGTCCTCGCCTCCGGTGAACGGCGCCTGGACGCAGAAGAAATAGATCATCTGCGCGAGCGCGAGGGTGATCATCGCGAAGTAGATGCCCTGACGCCGGATCGCCAGGAGGCCGGTCACGAATCCGAGCAGCGCCGCGCACGCCGTTCCGAAGAGGATCGCGAGCTCCGGCGTAAGGCCCCACACTTTCGCCGCGTGCGCCGAGGCGTAGCCGGCGGTGCCGAGGAACATCGCGTGTCCGAATGAGAGAAGCCCGCCGTATCCGATCAGCAGGTTGAAGGCGCAAGCGAACAGCGCGAAGCACATCACCTTCATCAGGAACACCGGGTAGGCGACGAGCGGGGCAGCCAGGAAGAACGCGAGCATCGCCAGGAAAGCGATGCGCTGGTGCGCGAGGCCGTTCGCGCGCCCCCCGCCTATGAGCTCGGGCACCGCGGCCATGGTCTAGGCGGTCCTCATCGCTGCGTCCCGAAGAGCCCGGCCGGCTTGATCATGAGCACGATCGCCATGATGATGAAGATCACCGTGTTCGAGGCCTCGGGATAGAACACCTTGGTCAGGCCCTCGATCAGCCCCAGGGCGAATCCCGTCACGATCGAACCCATGATGGAGCCCATCCCGCCGATCACCACGACGGCGAACACGACGATGATGAGGTCGGCCCCCATCAGCGGGTTCACCTGGTAGATCGGGCCCGCCATCACCCCCGCGAAGGCCGCGAGCGCTACGCCGAAACCGTAGGTGAGCGTGATCATGCGCGGGACGTTCACGCCGAAGGCCTGCACCAGCGCCGGGTTCTCGGTCGCGGCGCGCAGGTAGGATCCGAGCTTCGTCTTCTCGATCAGGAACCAGGTGCCCAGGCACACGGCGAGGGACACGGCGATGACCCAGGTGCGGTAGTTCGGCAGAAACATGAACCCTAGATTGTGGCCCCCCTCGAGCTGCGCGGGCATGGCGTAGGGCGTACCGGCCGCCCCGTACTCGTTGCGGAACAGGCCCTGGATGATCAGGGCGAGGCCGAACGTAAGCAGCAGTCCATAGAGGTGATCGAGCCTGTACAGCCGCGACAGCATGAACCTCTCGATCGCCACGCCCGTGATTCCGATGATGACCGGCGCGAGCACGAGCGCCCACCAATAACCTATTCCCAGTTTCTCGAGCAGGATGGTCGCGCAGAACGCCCCCATCATGTACTGCGCGCCGTGCGTGAAATTGATGATGTTGAGCAGCCCGAATATCACCGCAAGCCCGAGCGAGAGCAGCGCGTAGAACGAGCCGTTGATCAGCCCGATCAGGAGCTGTCCGAAAAGCGCCTGCGTCGGAATGCCGAAGATTTCCATCGCGACCGTGTCATCCCGAGGCCGAAGGCCGAAGGATCTCCGCAAGCACCCTGCCTATCGGAGATCCCTCGCTGCGCTCGGGATGACGTTCGGGCTTTCGCCCGAAAGTCACTTCACCAGCGGGCAGCCGCCCTCGTTCATCGGCCTGAACGCCTGGTCCGCAGGGATGGTCGCGAGGATCTTGTAGTAGTCCCACGGCCCTCTCGACTCCGAGGGCTTCTTGACCTCGACCAGATAGGCCGGATGCAGCTTGCGCCCGTCGGCGCGGACGACGCCCTTCCCGAACAGAGGATCGTCGGTGGGAAGCTTCTTCATCTCCGCCACGACCTTGGTGCCGTCGTCGCTCTTGATCGCCTGCACCGCCTTCAGGTAGTGCAGCACAGAGGAATACACTCCTGCCTGGACCATGGTCGGGTAGGCGCCGTTGTGCAGCGCGGCGAAGCGCTTGCTCCAGGCGCGCGTGGCGTCGTTCAGGTCCCAGTAGAACGTCTCGGTGAAGATCAGGCCCTGCGCCTTGTCCAGGCCGAGGCCGTGGATATCGCTGAGGAACACCAGAAGGCCCGCGAGCTTCTGCCCGCCCTTGACGATGCCGAACTCGGCCGCCTGCTTGATCGAGTTGATGGTGTCGCCGCCGGCGTTGGCGAGGCCGATGATCTTCGCCTTCGACGCCTGCGCCTGCAGCAGGAACGAGGAGAAATCCTGCGTGTTGATCGGGTGCCGCACCTTGCCGAGCACCTTGCCGCCCGACTTGAGGACCACCTCCTCGGTGTCGTGCTCGAGCGCGTAGCCGAACGCGTAGTCGGAGGTGAGGAAGAACCACGTGTCGCCGCCCTGCTTCACGATCGCGCTGCCGGTGCCGTGCGCGAGCATCCAGGTGTCGTAGGTCCAGTGGATGGTGTTGGGCGAGCAGGCCTTGCCGGTGAGGTCCGAGCTTGCGGCCCCCGAGACGAGGAAGGCCTTGCCCTTCTCGCGGGTGACCTGGCTGACCGCGAGCGCCACGCCCGAGTTGGGCACGTCGAGGATCACGTCGACGCCGTCGACGTCGTACCACTGGCGCGCGATCTGCGATCCCACGTCCGCCTTGTTCTGGTGGTCGGCGGAGACGATCTCGACCTTCAAGCCCTTCTTGGCGGCGCCGAAGTCCTCGACCGCCATGCGCGCCGCGACGACGGAGCCCGGGCCGCCGACGGCCGAATAGAGGCTCGACATATCCGACAGCACGCCGATCTTGACGACGCCGCCCGAGATCTGCGCCTGCACTCCCGATGCCGCGATTGCGGAAGCCAGCGCTAGCGGCGCTGCGATGAACAAGCTCCGTTTGAAGTGCCTCATGCCCCCTCCTATGGTTGATCGATTCCCTGCCATCTCACACGCCCAGGTACTCGTGCACCTTCGCGATGCTGGACTCTAGCTCGGCGTTCGGGATCATGTCTACTATGCGCCCGTTCTCCATCACATAGTGCCGGTCGGCCACCCGCGAGGCGAAGCGGAAGTTCTGCTCGACGAGGAGGATGGTAAACCCCTCCGCCTTGAGCCGCGAGATGGTCCGGCTGATCTGCTGGACGATCACCGGCGCCAGTCCTTCGGTCGGCTCGTCGAGCAGCAGCAGCCTCGCGCCGGTGCGAAGGATGCGGCCGATCGCCAGCATCTGCTGCTCGCCGCCGGAGAGCTTGGTTCCCTGGCTGGAGAGGCGCTCCTTCAGGTTCGGAAACAGGCCGAAAACCTGGGAGAGAGCGAATCCGCCCCGCCGGACTTCCGGGGGAAGGAGCAGGTTTTCCTCCACGTCGAGGCTGGCGAAGATGCCGCGCTCCTCGGGACAGAAAGCCAGTCCCAGCCTGGCGATGCGGTCCGAAGCGAGCGAGATGGTTTCCGTGCCCTCGAAGCGGACCGAGCCCTCGCGGCGAGCGACCATTCCCATGATCGACTTCAGGGTCGTCGTCTTGCCTGCGCCGTTGCGGCCCAGGAGCGTCACCACTTCCCCGAGGCGCACCTCGAAGTCCACTCCGTGCAGGATGTGCGACTCGCCGTACCAGGCCTGCAGGCCCGCCACCGACAGCAGCGGGGCTTCAGGCATGCTCCGTCCCCAGATAGGCCTGGATCACGTCGGGATGCTTCGACACGGCGTCGTAGTCCCCTTCGGCGATGATTTCTCCTCGCGAGAGGACGGTGATGTGGTTCGAGAGCTTGGCGACCACATTGAGGTTGTGCTCCACCATGAGAACCGTGCGGTCGGCGGCGACCCGCTTGATCAGCGCGGCGATGCGCTCCACGTCCTCGTGGGCCATGCCTGCGGTCGGCTCATCGAGCAGCATCAGCTCCGGCTCGAGCGCGAGCGTGGTCGCGATCTCGAGCGCCCGCTTGCGGCCGTAGGGAAGCTCGACGGCGACCGCGTCCCTGAACTCGGCGAGCCCCACCGAGTCGAGGAGCTCGCGCGCGCGGTCGTCGAGCTCGCCGAGCGTGCGCTCCGAGCGCCAGAAGTCGAACGAGCCCCCGCGCTTGCTCTGGAGCGCGATGCGCACGTTCTCCAGCACGCTCAGGTGGGGGAACACCGCCGAAATCTGGAACGAGCGGATCAGGCCCATGCGCGCGATCGCCGCCGGTCCCGATCCGGTGATGTCGCGGCCCTTGTAGAAGATGCTCCCGCGGGTGGGCGCCAGAAAATGCGTGAGAAGGTTGAAGCAGGTCGTCTTGCCCGCCCCGTTGGGGCCGATCAGCGCGTGAATGCGCCCGCGCCCGACCTTGAGGCTCACGTCCCTCACGGCGACGAACCCCCGGAACTCCTTGGTGAGGCCGCGCGTCTCGAGGATGATGTCGTCGGCCATCGGCGCGGAAGGAGCGGTGCGGGGCTCTACTTGCCGCGCCAGCGCGGCTTGCGCTTGGCGAGAAATGCGTCGATGCCTTCGCCCGCGTCGGCAAGCATCATGTTGCAGGCCATTCCCTCGGAGGCGAGGGAATACGCGTCCTTCAGTCCCTTCTCCACCTGGTCGTAGAAGAACTGTTTCCCCATGGTGACAACCGCTCCGCTGTGGGCGAGGATCTTCTGCGCGAGCCGGTCCACCTCGGCATCGAGTTCGGCGGGCGCCACCACCCGGTTCACCAGCCCCCAGGAGAGCGCGGTGCTCGCATCGATCAGGTCGCCCGTAAGCAACATCTCGAGAGCGTGCTTGCGCGCGACGTTTCGGGCAACTCCGACGCCAGGCGTCGTGCAGAAGATCCCGCTCTTGATCCCGGGGAGGGCGAACCGCGCCGCATCGCTCGCCACGGCGAGGTCGCACATCGAGACGAGCTGGCAGCCCGCGGCGACGGCGACGCCCTGCACCCGGGCGATCACCGGCTGCGGCAGCCGCACGAGCGAGAGCATCATCCTGCTGCAGCGATCGAACAGCGATTTTTGCCATTTCTTGGCCGGGTGCTCGCGCATTTCCCGCAGGTCGTGTCCGGCGCAAAAATGCGCCCCCGCTCCCGCCAGCACCACGACCTTTACCGCGTCCTCGTCGGCGAGCCTGTCGAGCTCGTGCTGGAGCGCGGTCAGCATCGCGGTCGACAGCGGGTTCATGCGCTCGCCGCGGTTGAGCGTCAGGGTCGCGATGCCGTCCTTGTCGGACCGGAGTACGTACGGCGCTTCGACTTCGCGCTTGCCTGGTGCGTTCATGTCCGCTACTCGATGGCTTCGACCGACTTCGCCTGCTGTCGCAGCACGAACTTCTGGATCTTGCCGGTCGAGGTCTTGGGCAACGCGCCGAACACCACGGCACGCGGGGCCTTGAAGCGCGCGAGGTGGGCGCGGCAATGCTGGATCAGCTCGTGCTCGGTGACCTCGACACCGGGCCTGACCTCGACGAAAGCGCAGGGTGTCTCGCCCCACTTCGGATCGGGCTTCGCCACGACCGCCGCCGCGAGCACAGCCGGATGGCGATAGAGCACGTCCTCCACCTCGAGCGAGGAGATATTCTCGCCTCCGGAGATGATGATGTCCTTCGAACGGTCCTTGATCTTGACGTAGCCGTCGGGCTGCATCACCGCGAGGTCTCCCGAGTGGAACCAGCCCCCGGCGAAGGCCTCCGCGCTCGCCTTGGGGTTCTTCAGGTAGCCCTTCATCGTGATGTTCCCGCGGAACATGATCTCGCCCATGGTCTCGCCGTCGGCGGGCGTCTCCTTCATCGTCGCCGGATCCATCACGGTGAGGCCCTCCTCCATCAGGTAGCGCACGCCCTGCCGGCCGTTCCTCTCGGTGCGTCCGCCGATGTCGAGGTCCTTCCAGTCGTCCTGCTTGGCGCAAACCGTGGCCGGCCCGTAGACCTCCGTCAGGCCGTAGACGTGCGTCAGCTCCCAGCCCATCTTCTCCATGCCTTCGATCATCGCAGCCGGCGGCGCGGCCGCCGCCACCATGGCGTGCACCTTGTGGCGTATGCCATCGCGCAGCTTCGGGTCCGCGTTCATGAGCGTCGAATGCACGATCGGCGCGCCACAGTAGTGCGTGACCCTGTGCTCGCGGATCAGGTCGAAGATCGCCTTGGCCTCGACCCTGCGCAGGCAGACGTTGGTCCCGGCGTTGGCCGCCATGGTCCACGGAAAGCACCAGCCGTTGCAGTGGAACATCGGCAGCGTCCACAGGTAAACAGCGTGGTGCGGCATCGCCCAAGTGACGATGTTGCAGATCGCGTTGAGATACGCGCCGCGGTGGTGATAGACGACCCCCTTGGGGTTGCCGGTCGTGCCCGAGGTGTAGTTGAGCGAGATCGCGTTCCACTCGTCCCCGGGAGGCTGCCACGCGAACCGCGGATCGCCGCCGGCCACGAATGCCTCGTAGTCGAACGCGCCGAGGCGCTTTCCGGGCCCCGCGTACTCGGCGTCGTCGACGTCGACGACGAAGGGCCTTGCCTTCGCGAGAGCAAGCGCCTTTTCGATCGTGGCCGAGAACTCGCGGTCGGTGATGAGGAGCTTCGCGCCGCCGTGATCGAGCATGAACGCGATCGCCTCGGCGTCGAGCCGCGTGTTGAGCGCGTTCAACACCGCGCCCGCCATGGGCACACCGAAGCTGCATTCGTACATCTCGGGAGTGTTCGACAGCATGACAGCGACCGCGTCGCCCGCGCCGATTCCGCGCCTGGCGAGCGCCGAGGCGAGCCGGCGGCAGCGCGCATAGGTCTCCATCCACGTGTAGCGGCGCGAGCCGTGGACGACGGCGATCCGCTTCGGATGCACGTAAGCCGCGCGCTCGATGAAGCCGAGGGGCGTCAGGGGCGCGTAGTTGGCCGGGTTCTTGTCGAGATCCGCCTCGAAGGGATTGGGGCCTGACATGGGTCTGTCCGCCTGCGCCATTCTCGCATACCCTTTCAGCGAAGCTCCACGGCCGCCTCGAGGCGCCGCCACACGCTGGGCGTCCGATTCTCGGCCTCGATCGCCTCGAGCATGCGCTCGTGCTCGGCGAGCTCTTCCGCGCTCGCGGGAACGACGATGAGGCGCGGGCGCTCGCCCTCGGCGGTCCAGGCCTGCGATGCCGTCCGCGGCTCCAGGTCGATCGCGAGGCTGTCCTGGCCTCGGGTCATCGCGAGGTAGACCTCGGCGAGGAGCGACGCGTCGAGCAGAGCCCCATGCAGCGTGCGGTGGGCATTGTCGACCTGGTAGCGCTCGCACAGGGCGTCCAGCGAGTTCTTCTTGCCCGGGTGCAGCTCGCGCGCGAGCGCGAGCGAGTCCACCACCGCAGCGCAGTGCTCCTCGACCGGGGGCTGCCCGATCCTGCCCAGCTCCAGGTTGAGGAACTCGAGATCGAAGGCGGCGTTGTGGATCACCAGCTCCGCGCCGCGTATGTAGTCGAGGAACTCCGCGGCGACCTCCCGGAACTTGGGCTTGTCCTGGAGGAACTCGCCAGTGATCCCGTGCACCCTCAGGGCGCCCTCCTCGCTCCTGCGCTCGGGATTGACGTAGCGGTGGAAGTGGTTGCCGGTGACGCTGCGGTTCAGGATCTCGACGCAGCCGAGCTCGATGATGCGGTCGCCGAGCGCGGCGTTCAGGCCGGTGGTCTCGGTGTCCAGCACGATGCGGCGCATGCCGAAGCCTAATCCGGCGGAACAGGGGGTGTAAAGCCCCGCGCGAAGCGGTCAGCGCCCCTTGCGGCGATACCCGTCGATGTGCGACTTGATGATCGCGCCGGCGCGCTTGCGGACCGGCCCGCCGGCTCCGTCCATGAGCCAAAGCCGCACGAAGCCGATGAGGAAGCCGCACGTTGCGAGAGCGGCCGCGGCCGGCGCAACGCCGCGGCGCAGCTGCCCGGCGCGCTGCGCCCTTCGGTAGACCTGCGCCAGCCTCCCCGTGAGCTCCGCGCAGCGGCTGCGCTGGCGCCCGAGCTCGCGCTCCAGCTCGCCGACGTACTCGCACTTGAACGTCATGATGCGAAACGTCTCGCGAGCAGCCGGGTCCTGCAGCGACGCGACCACGCCTCGCAGATAGCGCTCGGCGCTCCCCAGCGGATCGGCGGCGTCCGACGCCGACGACGCGAAACCGGTGTCGATCGTCGGCAGCGACACCTGCTCGCGCATGGCGTAGAACAGGTCGGTCTTGCCCGCAAAATGCCAGTAGATGGCGCCGCGCGTCACGCCAGCCGCCTGAGCCACCTCCTCCAGCGTGGTGCGCCTCACCCCCTGGCGGGCAAACACCCGCCGGGCCGCGGCGATGATCCGGCGCCGGGTCTCCTCGGATTCTTCCTTGGTTCTACGCACGCGCGGGCCGGTATTCTTCAATATACATTCACACGCGATTGTATATACTGAGCGCCCGGATTCCAACAATGCCTCCGATCCCAAACTCAGCGGCCGTCCTCGCGCTCGCCGTCCTTCTCGCTTCCGCGCTCGCCGCGTGCGACCGCGGCGACGCCGCCACGCGGACGTCGCGCGCGCCCGCTGCGGTGGCGGCGAAGGTCCGCGCCGCAGCCCCGCAGAACGTGCCCATCGTCCTCGAGGCCGTCGGCCAGGTCCAGGGCTCGAAGGAAGTCGAAATCCGCGCGCGCGTATCGGGGATCCTGCTCAAGCAGCTCTACAAGGAGGGCCAGATCGTCAAGGAAGGCGCTCCCCTCTTCCAGATCGATCCCGCGCCCTACGAGATCGCCCTCGCCCAGGCGCAGGCCCAGCTCGCCCAGGAGCGCGCGCGTCAGGAGCAGACCGCGCGCGAGGCGGTCAGGCTCAAGGCGCTCGCCGAGGAGCGCGCGATCAGCCAGAAGGAGTTCGACGACGCGGTTTCGGCGCAGAAGCTTTCGGCGGCGACGCTGCAGGCAGCCGAGGCCAACGTGCGCCAGGCCGAGCTGAACCTGTCATACACGCGCGTCACCGCGCCCGTCTCGGGCGTGACCGGGCGGATCGCGCGCTCCGAAGGAAGCCTCGTCACCGCGGGGCAGGATTCGAGCCTGCTGACGACGCTCATCCAGGTCGAGCCCGCCTGGGTGCGCTTCAGCCTGTCGGAATCGGATCTCGCCAAGGTGGCCGGCGGCAAGCTCACCCCGGGTGCGGGCCAGGACATCCGCCTCGTCCTTCCCGACGAGTCGGTGTACCCGCTGAAGGGCCGCCTCAATTTCGCGGCGACACAGATCGACTCGCGCGTCGCGACCCAGGAGCTGCGCGCCGAGTTCGACAACCCGAAGGTGCGCCTGCTGCCGGGGCAGTTCGTGCGCGTGCGCATCACCGCGGGCGAATACAGGGACGCCTTCCTCGTCCCGCAGACGGCCGTGTTCCAGAACGAGAAGGGGCACTTCCTGTTCGTGCTCGACAGCGAGGACAAGGCCGCGATCCGCCAGGTCCAGACCGGGGAGTGGAGCGGCCAGAACTGGCTGGTCCTCGCCGGGCTGAAGACCGGAGAGCGCGTCGTCCTCGATAACCTGCTCAAGCTGCGGCCGGGCGTGCCGGTAAGCCCGCAGGCGGAGGACGCCGCGCCGGCGGCGCCGAAGTAGCCCGCGCGCGGTGTTCTCGAAATTCTTCATCGAGCGGCCGATCTTCGCCTCGGTCATCTCGATCATCTTCACGCTCGCCGGCCTGGTCGCATCGCAGGTCCTGCCGATCGCGCAATACCCCGAGATCGCCCCGCCCACGGTGACCATCACCGCGACGCTCCCGGGCGCGAGCGCCGAGACGCTGTCGCGCACGGTCGCCGCGCCGATCGAGGAGCAGCTCTCGGGCGTCGAGGGACTGCTGTACTACCAGTCGACCTCCTCCTCGAACGGCACCCTGACGATCACCTGCACCTTCGAGGTCGGGACCGACATCAACAACGCCACCATACAGGTCAACAATCGGGTGCAGATCGCGCTGCCGCGGCTGCCCGACGACGTGCGCCGCACCGGGGTCGTCGTGCAGAAGCGCTCGCTCGATATCCTGCTTTTCGTGGCGGTGACCTCGTCCGATCCGCGCTACGACACGCTGTACCTGTCCAACTTCATGACCATCAACGCGCTCGACGTGCTCAAGCGCGTCCCCGGGGTCGCGGACGCGACCATCTTCGGCGCGCGCGACTACTCGATGCGCATCTGGCTGCGCCCCGACAAGATGGCGCAGCTCGGCATCACCGCGACCGACGTCGCCGGCGCGATCCGCGCTCAGAACAATCAGTACGCGGCGGGCCGCATCGGGCAGGACCCGGCGCCCGACGACCAGTCGCTCATCTACACCGTCACCGCGCAGGGGCGCCTGGTGCAGCCCGAGGAATTCGGCAATATCGTGCTGCGCTCGAGCGGCCCGGGCGGAGTGCTGCGCATCCGCGACATCGCGAGAATCGAGCTCGGCGCCATCAACTACGACTCCTACACCACGGTCGACGGCAGGCCGACCATCGGCACCGCGATCTTCCTGCAGTCGGGCGCCAACGCGCTCAACGTCGCGGGCAACGTGCGCAAGGCCATGGACGAGATCGCGAAGGGCTTCCCCACGGGCGTGAGCTACATCATTCCGTTCGACACGACGCGCTTCGTGCAGTCCTCGATCCGGGAGGTCGTGCACACGCTGTTCGTCGCGGCGCTGCTCGTGCTCGCGGTGGTGTTCATCTTCCTGCAGAGCTGGCGCGCCACGCTGATTCCGTTCATCGCGGTGCCGATCTCGCTCATCGGCGCCTTCGGCGGGCTGTACGTGTTCGGCTACTCGATCAACACGCTCACGCTGTTCGCGATCGTGCTCGCCACGGGTATCGTGGTCGACGACGCGATCGTCGTGCTGGAGAACGTCGAGCGCCTGATGGCCGAGAAGGGCCTCTCGCCCAGGGAGGCGGCGATCGAATCGATGCGCGAGGTGACGGGCGCCATCATCGCCATCGAGCTGGTGCTGTGCTCGGTGTTCGTTCCGGTCGCGTTCCTCGGCGGCCTCGCGGGGCGCCTCTACCAGCAGTTCGCCGTGACGGTCACCACCGCGGTCGTCATCTCGGGCGTTGTCGCGCTCACCCTCACCCCGGCGCTGTGCGCGCTGCTGCTGAAGCGCTCGCACGGCGAATCACGCGTGTTCCGGCCGTTCAACCGGGGCTTCGCCGCGCTGGTGTCGGTCTACACGAACGGAGTGCGCTGGGCGGCGAACCATGCCGCGGCCTCGCTCGTGATGTTCGCCTTGGTGATCGCCGCCACGGCGGGCTTGCTGCGGTACGTGCCGGGGAGCCTCGTCCCCCTGGAGGACCAGGGCTACCTGTTCGGCGCGGTGGTGCTGCCCGACGGCGCTACGCTCTCGCGCACCGGCAAGGTCGGCTCGGCGATGCAAAAGGCGCTCACCGAGCACCCGGCGGTCGAGCACGTCTTCATGATCAACGGCTTCGACCTGATCGGCGGCGGCAACAAGACGAGCTCCGCCACCCTGTTCATCACCCTCAAGCCCTGGGACGAGCGGACCGCCACGGCCGACGACATCGTCAGGTTCGTCGGCGCCAAGGGCGCGGGCGTGACCGAGGGCCTGGTGTTCGCCTTCAACCCGGTGCCCATCCGCGGCCTGGGGACCGCCGGCGGCATGGAGATGTTCCTTCAAACCCGCGTCGACGCTGACCCGAAAAAGCTCGCGGGCGTGGTCCAGCAGTTCCTCGGAGACCTGCGCAAGCAGCCCGATCTCACCGCCACCAACACCTTCTTCCGCGCCAGCGTGCCGCAGATCTTCGTCGAGGTCGACCGGGAGAAGGCGCTGGCGCTCGGCGTGCCCGTGACCGACGTCTTCGATGCTCTCCAGAGCACCATGGGCGCGCTCTACGTCAACGACTTCAACAAGTCGGGACGGACCTTCCGCGTCCAGATCCAGGCCGAGTCGCAGTTCCGCTCGCGCCCGGAAGATCTCGGCAACGTCTACGTGCGCTCGGCGACGACGGGCCAGATGCTGCCGCTGGGGAGCCTGCTCCGGATCCAGCCTATCGTCGGGCCCGACCAGATCGACCGGTTCAACGGCTTCGTGTCCGCCAAGGTCCTGGCGGCGACCGTCCCGGGCGTGAGCTCGGGACAGGGCATCGCCACGGTGGAGAAGGTTGCGCGCGAAGCCCTGCCCGCAGGCTACGCCCAGGAATGGACCGGCCAGGCCTTCCAGGAAAAGCGCGCGGGCAGGGCCGCGGTCATCGCCTTCTCCTTCGCGCTGGTGATGGTGTTCCTGATCCTGTCGGCAAACTACGAGCGCTGGTCGCTGCCGGTGGCGGTGCTGCTCTCGGTTCCGTTCGCGCTGCTCGGCGCGTTCCTCGCCGTGCTCCTGCGGGGCATGAGCAACGACGTCTACTTCCAGATAGGCCTGGTGACGCTGATCGGACTGGCCGCGAAGAACGCCATCCTGATCGTCGAGTTCGCCGCGCAGAATGCCGCGCAGGGCATGTCGGCCTTCGACGCGGCGGTGACGGCGGCGCGGCAGCGCTTCCGCCCGATCGTCATGACCTCGCTCGCCTTCGTGCTGGGCGTGCTGCCGCTCGCGGTCGCAACGGGCGCCGGCGGCGCCGCGCGGCGATCGATGGGCACGGGCGTCGAGGGCGGCATGCTCGCCGCCACCTTCGTCGCCACGTTGTTCGTGCCTCTGTTCTTCATCCTCCTCACGGGGCGCAGGGCAAGGAAGCGCCAGACCATGGCGACGCAGGAGACGGGGACATGAGCGCTCGCCGCGCCCTCCTCGCCTGCGCGCTCCTCGGCGCGGGTTGCGCCGTCGGTCCCGACTACCAGCGGCCGGACCTGGCGCTGCCCAAGGCCTACACCGAGCCCGACATCGGCGACGCGCTCACGATCCGCGCCGACTGGTGGAGACTGTACGGCGACCCGGTGCTCGACGGCCTGGTCGCCGCGGCGCTCGAGCGCAACGCCGACATCCGCCTCGCGGTGGCGCGCATCGAGGAGGCCGACGCGAACTTGCGCGTCGTCAACGCGGCGTTCCTCCCCGAGATCGACCTGGGAGCGGGCGCGAACCGGACGCGGTTCAGCACCACGACCGCGGTGCCCACCCCTCCCGGCGTTCCGCCGGTCCGCAACGACGTGCGCCTCGCCCTGTCGACCTCATACGAGCTGGATTTCTGGGGGCGCCTGCGCCGCCAGGCCGAATCGTTCCGCGCTCAATACCTCGCCACGCGGTACGCGAGGGACGTGGTCGCGCTGACGCTCGCCGGCCTGACCGCCCAGACCTATTTCGCGCTGCGCTCCTTCGACGCGCAGATCATCGTCACGCGCGAGACGATCGTCACGCGCCAGGAGTCGCTCGACTACGTGCGGGCCCGCGCCCGGGGCGGCATCGCCTCCGACCTTGAGATCGCGCAGGCCGAAGGCGCGCTGGCCGACATCACCGTCCAGCTCAAGGAGCTGCAGCGCCAGCGCGCGCTGTTCGAGCACCAGCTCGCGACCTTCACCGGCCGGCTCGATCTGACGCTTCCCGGCGGCGACATCCGCACGCTCCCGGCTCCTGCCCTGCCGCCCGCCGGGCTGCCCTCGGCGCTGCTGGAGCGGCGCCCCGACGTGCAGCAGGCCGAGCAGCAGCTCGCTTCGGCGAACGCGCAGATCGGCGTCGCCAAGGCGTCGATGTTCCCGACGTTCACGCTGACGGGATTCGGAGGCGGCGAGAGCACGACGCTCGCCAATGCCGTCAACGGCGGCTCCTCGATCTGGTCTCTGGGTCTGGGCGTGAGCATGCCGCTCCTCGACTGGGGCCGGTACCGGGGCCTCACCGACGCGGCGATCGCCCGGCAGCATCAGGCGACCGCGGTATACCAGCAGTCGGTGGAAACGGCCTTCCGCGAGGTCGCCGACGCGCTTTCCTCGGTGCGGTCCACGGCCTCGGCCGAGCGCGACTACCAGGCCAGCGTCGACGCCGCGCGCCGGGCGTTGCGCCTGTCGCGCATGCGCTACGACGCGGGCTATTCGCCCTACCTCGAAGTGCTGGACGCGCAGCGCCAGGCCAACCTGAGCGAGATCGCCGCGCTGCGCAACCGTCAGGCGCTGCTCTCGGCCACGGTCGATCTGATGAAGTCGCTCGGCGGCGGATGGACGCCGGATCAGGTCACGATGAGGGAGTAAGCTCCTCGGCCCCGCGGTTTGCCAGCGCGTCCGCGCGCTCGTTTTCCGGGTGCCCGGCGTGGCCCTTGATCCAGTGCCAGCTCACACGATGGGCCGCCGCCGCGCGCTCGAGGCGCTGCCACAGGTCGACGTTCTTCACGGGCTTCCTGTCGGCGGTGCGCCAGCCGCGCCGCTTCCAGTCTGGGAGCCACTCGCTGATCCCTTTCTGCACGTACTGCGAGTCGGTGTAGACCTCCACGCCGCTCGACGCGTCGATCGATTCGAGGGCGCGGATGACCGCGGTCAGTTCCATGCGGTTGTTGGTCGTCTGGCGCTCGCCGCCGTACAGCTCGCGCTCGGAGCCGCCCGCCCTGACGATCGCGCCCCAGCCGCCCGGACCGGGGTTGCCCTTGCACGCGCCGTCAGCGTAGATCCGCACCATCTCAGCGCCGCTCGCGCTTTTCGACATGCAGCCCGTTTTCTCTCTGGGTCACCGGCGCCAGGGTCTTCTTCGCCACGCGTTTGTCCCGCCAATTCGGCGTCACCAGGCGCATCCCAGCGACGCGCTTCACCGCGCGCACCACGTAGACGCTGCCGCAGATCGGCCACCAGCGCTCGCCCGCCTTCTCCATGAAGCCGAAGCGCTCGAGCCAGCGACCCTGCGAGAACGGCGGCGCGTAGCAGCCGAAGCGGCCGCCATTCAGCTCCAAGCCGAGCAGCGCGAGCCAGTCCTTGAGACGCAGCAGCCCGATGTACCGTCCGCAGCCGGGATAGCGCCGCCGCTCCCAGCCCAGCGCACGTGCCGCGCCCCACAGCGAGAGGGGATTGAATCCCGAGATCACGACGCTGCCCTCGGGCATGAGCACGCGCTCGGCTTCGCGAAGTATGGCGTGCGGCTGCGCGCAGAACTCGAGCACGTGCGGCAGGACGACGAGGTCGATGCTCTGCGAGGCGAGCGGCAGCTGCACCGGGTCGGAACGGAGGTTGCAGCCCTGCTCCGCGCCGGCCCGAACCTTGAGGGGAATGCGCGACTCGCGCAGGAAATCCAGGCCCGGAAGGCCGACCTGCACCGCGTTGTAGCCGAAGACGTCCTCCACCGCCGCGTCGAACTGCTTGCGCTCCCAGCCGAGCACGTAGGCACCCTTGGGAGTTTCGAACCAATCCGCTAGCATTGAGTTCTGCAGCATCACTGCACACACTCCACAGCGCAAAGATCATGTCCGAGGAACTCGAAGTTGTCCCGTTGCGCGCGTTCAAGGACAACTACGTCTGGACTCTGCGCAAGGGCCGCTTCGCCGCCGTGGTCGACCCGGGCGAAGCGCGTCCGGTGCTCGAGTACCTCGCCGCCGAGGGCATTGAGCTGAGCGCGATCCTTGCGACGCATCATCACCAGGATCATGTCGGGGGAATCGCGGAGCTGCTTCAGGCCCGCAACGTTCCGGTGTACGGACCGCGCGGCGAGCCGATCGCGACGCTCACCCGAGCGGTCGGCGGCGGCGACAGGGTCTCCCTCGAACAGCTGGGCGTGTCGTTCGAAGTGCTCGAGATACCTGGACACACGCGCGCGCACGTCGCCTATTATGGGGCAAACATGCTGTTCTGCGGCGATACGCTCTTCGCCTGCGGCTGCGGCAAGGCATTCGAAGGCACGCCGCAGCAGCTGTATGCGTCGCTCGAGAAGCTGATGGCGCTGCCCGACGAGACGCTCGTCTATTGCGGCCACGAGTACACCCTGGCGAACATCGGATTCGCGAAGGCGGTGGAGCCGGACAACGCGGCGCTGCTGGAGCGCGAGGGGAGCGACGCGCGCCTGCGGCTCGACAACCGCCCGACGCTGCCCTCGACCATCGGCCGCGAGAAGGCGACCAATCCCTTCGTCCGCGTCACGCGGCCCGCGGTCATCGCCTCCGCCAACAAGTACCTCGGCAAGCGCCTTTCCGATCCGGCGAGCGTCTTCGCGGCGCTGCGCCAGTGGAAGAACGAGTTCTGAGCCTGTCGAAAATTTCCGCTTTTGGCTGACACCCGGCGCCGCCTGGCGCGTTAGTTGCGTCATTCCGGGAATCGCCTTCCTTGCTTGACCGGGTGCAAAGGCATGGTACTATCGCGGTTCTTGTGTTTTATGAACAATAATGAATAACCGTCTGATACATAAGAATATACGACTCGGCCTCACAGCCTCTGCCTGCGTCCTGGCGACGGCATGCTCGCAGATTCCCTGGAGTCCTGAGTCGGTCAGCGGCGACAGTCCGCCCCCGCAGACCGCGCTGCCGCTGCCGGTTCCTCCGCCCCCGCTTCCCGCGGCCGCCGCCACTCGGGCCCCTGCGACCGTCGCACCGGCCCCCGCGCCCGCCCCGGCCGCCGCGCCGCAGGAGAGCAAGGAGGTCGAAGCGCCGCGCCCGGTGGACCTCGCGCGGCCGGCCGACGACCTCTGGGACCGCATTCGAGGCGGCTTCTCGATGGACAATCTCGACGGCCCCCTCGTGGGAGTCCGTGAGCGCTGGTATGCGGGCCAGCCCGACTATCTCAAGCGAATGGTCGAGCGCAGCAAGCTGTACCTGTACTACATCGTCGAGGAGGTGGACAAGCGCGGCATGCCGACCGAGATCGCGCTCCTGCCGATGGTAGAGAGCGCGTTCAATCCCATGGCGTACTCCCGCTCGCACGCGTCCGGCCTGTGGCAGTTCATTCCCTCAACGGGCAAGAAGCACCAGTTGACGCAGAACTGGTGGGCCGACGAGCGACGCGACATCATCGCCTCGACCAATGCTGCGCTCGACTATCTGCAGGCCCTGTACGACCTCTACGGCGACTGGCACCTCGCGCTCGCCTCGTACAACTTCGGCGAGAACGGCGTCGCCCGGGCCATCGAACGAAACCGCGTCAAGGGCCTGCCGACCGATTATCAGAGCCTGAAGGTGCCGTCGGAGACTCGCGGATATGTTCCCAAGCTGCAGGCGCTGAAGAACATCATCGCCAACCCCGAGACCTTCGGCATCACGCTCGAGCCGATTCCGAACGAGCCTTACTTTGCGACGGTTCCGACGCCGACTGCGATCGATATCCGTCTCGCGGCCAAGTTTGCGGAAATGTCGGTCGAAGACCTGATCGCGCTGAATCCTGCGATCAACCGCCCGATGATCTCCGGACCCCACACCCAGTCGCTGGTGCTGCCCGCGGACCGCGTCGACGCATTCGAGCGGAACCTCGAGGCGTATCCGGGGCCGCTGACGTCCTGGCAACCCTACACGATGAAGCAGGGCGACAGCCTCGACAGGCTCGCCGCGAGGCATGGCATCGCCGTGTCCAAGCTCAAGCTCGCGAACGGGATCACCTCGAGGACCCGAGTCAGGCCCGGATTCGAGCTGCTGCTGCCCGTCAAGGGGTCGAGCGCGGGCGCCGAGCCCCTGCCCGCGGTGTTCCGCCAGCCGGCGCTGCCGCCAGCGCGCAGAGGAGGAGCGATCCACATCGTGCGCAAGGGCGAGACCCTCTACGGCATCGCAAGGCGATACCACGTCAGCACCGACAGCCTGCTGCGCTGGAACCACGTCGGGGTTCTCACGACGGGCCAGCGGCTTGTGATCTACCGGCCCGCCAAGGCTCGCGGCAAGTCCGCGAATAACCTCAAGGTCTCCGCCGCGCAGAAGTAGCAGCGCAGTCCCCTAGACGGGGTGCAGTCCCAGCGTCAGCCCCAGCGGCACGAACACGATCGCGAACGCGTTGCCGATCAGCACCAGCGAGGCGACGCGGTCGGGCTCCTGGTTGTAGCGCTCGGCGAGCAGGTAGTTGAGCGCCGCCGGCGGGAGGCTCGCGAACAGCATGAGCTGTGCGAACTCCTCCTCCGGAAGATGCAACGCGAATTGGGCGAGGTAGGCCCCCGCGAACCCAGCGAGGGGACACACTACGGCGCCGAGCACGCCGAGCTGCCAGCCGCGGCTCGACAGGTCAATGAGGCGCGCGCCGAGCGCGAACAGCATCATCGGCAGCGTCGCGTCGCCCAGCATCTTGAGCCCCGGCATCAGCGCCGCCGGGACCTTCCACGAGAGGGCGGCGAAGAGCAGCCCGAGCGCGCTCGCGATGATCATCGGCGAGGTGGCGAGCGCTCTCCACTCGGCGTGCCGGCTGACGATGCGGCTTCCCAGGGTGAACTGCAGCAGCGTGCTCGCCACGACCATCAGCACCATTGCCGCGAGGCCCGGCCTGCCGAACGCGAGCACCGCCAGCGGCAGGCCCATGTTGCCGCAGTTGTTGAACATCATCGGCGGCACGAAGGTCCGGGGACTGACGCGGGCCAGGCGCGCGATCGGCCAGGCAATCAGCCCCGAGGCGAGGATCACGATGACCCCCGCGGTGACAAATGCAACGTTGCCTCTGAGCTGGAAATCCTCGCCGGCGAGCGACGTGAACACGAGAAGCGGCCCCAGCACGTGCAACGAGACGTGGTTGAAGGTCCTTAGATCGGGCCTGTTGCGTCGCCCGTAGCCGTAGCCGATCGCGATGATCAGGAAGACCGGCGCGATGACCGAGACGATGCGCTCGAGGATCTGCATGGGCGGCGCCCGCATTATAAATTGCTAGAATCGCGCTAACGCCACCTCCGGGGAGAACGCCATGGCACGAAAGCCTCGCGGGAAGTCCGCGCGCGTCCCGTTCAAGCTCACGAGCCCCGACATCCGGCCGAACGGCCCGATCGCAATGGAGCAGGTCTTCAACGGGTTCGGGTGCTCGGGCCAGAACTTGTCGCCCGCGCTCGACTGGTCGGGCGCGCCCCCGCATACCCGGAGCTTCGCGCTCCTCGTTCACGACCCGGACGCGCCCACCGGCGGCGCCGGCTGGTGGCACTGGCTGGTGGCCAACATACCCGTCGGCGTTTCCGGGCTGAGGAAGGACGCCGGGCGCGCCGACGGGTCCAACCTGCCTCCGGGCTGCATCCAGGTCAACACCGACTTCGGCGGACCGGGCTGGGGCGGCCCCTGCCCGCCCGCCGGCGACAAGCCCCACCGCTACAACTTCACCCTCTACGCTCTCCAGGTCGACCGCCTCGACGTGAGCGGCGCGAGCCCCGCCCTGGTCGGCTACATGGTGAACGGAAGCGCCATCGCGAAGGCGCGCCTCACCGGCAGGTTCGGCCGCAAGAGGTAGAGCGGTCCCGGACCGGGGAGTGGGACGCGGCCCAAGCTTGCCCCGCTGTGCGAGCCTTGCTAAGGTTCAGGCTCGGAGGAGGTCCTCATGACACGACAACTCGCAGCAGCCCTCGGCGCGCTCGCGCTCGCCGCATCTCCCGTCCTCGCTCAGGAGCCCGTGAAGATCGGGCTGATCATGGCGTACACGGGCCAGTTCGCCGACGCTTCGTCGCAGATGGACAACGGCGTGAAGCTCTACGTGCAGAAGCACGGCGATACGGTCGCCGGCCGCAAGATCGAATTCATCCGCCGGGACACGGGCGGGGTGCCCGACAATGCCAAGCGCCACGCCCAGGAGCTGGTCGTCCGCGACAAGGTCGACATCCTCGCCGGCTTCGTCATCACGCCCGAGGCGCTCTCCGCGGCAGACGTGTCATCCGAGGCGAAGAAACTCATGGTGGTGATGAACGCCGCGACCTCCATCATCACGACCCGCTCGCCCTACATCGTGCGCACCTCGGTGACTATTCCGCAACTTGAGGAGGCCTTCGGGGCCTGGGCATACAAGAGCGGCGTCCGCAACGCCTACACCATGGTGGCCGACTACGCCCCGGGGATAGACGCCGAGGGCGCGTTCCAGCGGTCATTCAAGGACGCGGGCGGCCATCTGCTCGGCTCGGTGCGCATGCCGGTGGCGAACCCGGACTTCGTTCCGTTCGTGCAGCGCGCCAAAGACCTCAACCCCGAGGCGATCTACGTCTTCATCCCCGGAGGCGCGCAACCCGGCGCCTTCGGCAAGGCGCTCACCGACCTGCGCGTCGACACAAAAAAGACCAAGGTCCTCGGCCAGGGCGAGATCACCGACGAGAACGCGCTGAAAGTGATGGGAGACGCCGGGCTTGGGATGATCACCGTGTTTCACTACGACTACAACCACAAGTCGAAAGCGAACGCGGAATTCGTCGGAGCCTACAAGGCGGCGTACGGACGCAACCCCGACATCTACTCGATCGGCGGCTGGGACGGCATGCACCTGATCTACGAAGCCCTGAAGAAGACCGGCGGCAAGGCCGACGGCGACTCGCTCGTCGCCGCCGCGAAGGGGATGAAATGGGAAAGCCCCCGCGGTCCGATCGAGATCGATCCCGAAACCCGGGACATCATCCAGACCGTCTACATCCGGCGCGTCGAGAAGGTCGACGGCCACCTCGTCAACGTCGAGATCGACAAGATCGATAACGTCAAGGACCCGGTCAAGGGGAGGATGAAGAAGTAGCGGCGCCGGGCGCCGGAGCGCGGCGTGCCCCGCCGCGCCCGCATACATTGGGTTATGCTTCGGCACCACCCGGGACGCCGACTTGCTCAACCCCTTTCAGAAGATAAAGCGCATCGAAGCGCGGACGTTTACTTCGCTCCCCGCGAAGTTCCGCAAGAACAGGCGCACCGCGTGGTCCGACCCCAACCGCGGCGGGGCGCAGGTCGACAGCTTCCTCGAAGGTCCGTCGTTCGACCGCGAGGGCAACCTGTGGTGCGTCGATATTCCCTTCGGTCGCATCTTCCGCATCGACTCGAAGGGTGAATGGGATCTCGCCGTCCAGTACGACGGCTGGCCCAACGGCCTCAAGATCCACAGAAGCGGCTGGATCTTCATCGCCGACTACAAGCGCGGGCTGATGCTGCTCGATCCCAAGTCGGGGAAGATAGAGACCTACCTCGCCACGGCGTTCAGCGAGGGCTTCAAGGGGCTGAACGACCTGCACTTCGCCGACAACGGCGATCTCTACTTCACAGACCAGGGGCAGACCGGCATCGCCGACCCGAGCGGCCGCGTCTACCGCCTGCGAACGAACGGCGAGCTGCAGCGGCTGGTCGACAACGCGCCCTCGCCCAATGGCATCACGCTCAACACCGGCAACACGCACGTGTATGTCGCGATCACGCGCTCGCAGCAGATCTGGCGCCTGCCGCTGATGGCGGGAGGCACGCTCTCCAAGACCGGCGTTGCGATCCAGCTCTCGGGCGGCCACGCCGGCCCCGACGGCATCGAGTGCGACGCCGAAGATGGCCTCAGCGTCTGCCATCTCGGCGTGGGAATATGGCGCTTCGACTCGAACGCCCTCCCGACCCATCTGGTGCACGCCGGCAAGCGGCACCGTCTCATGACGAACATCGCCTACGGCGGCCCGAAGCGGAGCACGCTGCACGTCACCGACTCGCTCAACGGCGAGATCCTGACCGCGGAGATGCCCGTGCCCGGGAAGAAGATGTTCGCCCACCGTTGAAGGAGAGCCCATGAAGCGCCTTGTCCTCGCTGCATTCCTCGCGCTGCCAGTCGCCGCCCAGGCGCAGCCCTACCCGACCAAGCCGGTGCGCGTCCTCGACGGTTACGCCGCGGGGAGCACGACCGACATCATCGGCCGCCTCATGGCGGGGCGCCTGAGCGAGCTCTGGAAGCAGAACGTCTACGTCGAGACGCGCGCGGGCGCCGCGGGCAATCTCGCGGCCGACTCGGCGGCGAAGGCGCCGGGCGACGGCTATACGCTGCTCTTCGCGCAGAACGGCCTCGCGATCAGCGCCGCGGCCCTGCCCGACCTTCCGTACAGGGCCGAGCGTGATCTCGTGCCGCTCGCGCCTGTATCGGCGACGCCGCACATTCTGATCGTTGCTCCTGAGTTCCCAGGGAAGACGGTGCAGGATCTCATCGCGGCCGCGAAGAAGGACCCCGGTAAGCTCACCTTTGCGTCGTCGGGCGTCGGCAATTCCGATCACCTCGCCGGCGAGCTTTTCAACATGATCGCCGGCATTCAGGCGATCCACGTCCCCTACAAGGGGGGCGCACCTGCGTCGACCGACCTCATGGCGGGGCGGATCACGTACTATTTCGCGGGCATGCCGGTGGGCCTGCCGCTCGCGAAGGCAGGCCGTGCCCGAGCTCTGGGCGTGACCAGCAGGCAACGGTATCCAGGGGCGCCGGAGATCCCGACCATCGCCGAGCAGGGGCTTCCGCGATACGAGGCGACGCTGTGGCAGGGATTCTTCGCGCCGGCCTCGATCGATCCGGCGCTGGCGGCGCGCATCGCGCGCGACATCGAGGCCGTGATGAAGCAGCCGGAGACGCGCGAGAAGCTCGAGAAGGCGGGCGCAGCGCCGTTCGAGGACAACCAGGCGAACTTCAAGAAGTTCTTCCACGCGGACATCGAGAAGTGGAGGAATCTCGTCAAGAGCACTCACCTAAAGCTGGAGTAAGCCATGAAGCGCCTCCTCGCCCTCCTCGTAATCGGCCTTGCCGCAGGCCCGCTCGCGGCGCAGGACTATCCCTCCCGCCCGATCCGCTTCATCACCGCGGCGGCACAAGGTGGTACGTCCGACATCCTCGCGCGCACGTTCGCCGCGCATCTCACCGAGTCGCTCAAGCAGCCGGTGCTCGTCGACAACCGCGCGAGCGCGTCCGGCGTGATCGCCGGGGAACTCACCGCCAACGCGCCGCCCGACGGCTACACCATCCTTCTCGCGTACCACCAGCACACGGTGAACGCGGCGCTCAATCCGAAGCTGCCCTATCACCCGGTGAACAGCTTCACCCCGATCACTCAGCTCACGAGAGCGGGACTGCTGCTGGTTGTGAACCCGTCGACGCCGGTGAAGAACCTGGGGGAGTTCATCGAGTGGACCAAGAGCTACAAGGGGCCGCTCAACTTCGGCTCGGCCGGCATCGGAACGGGCGGTCACCTCGCGGGAGAGCTCTACAAGCTGATGACCGGAGTGAAGGCGGAGCACATCCCGTACAAGGGCTCGGGGCCCGCGCTCATGGACCTGATCGCGGGGCAGTACCAGTTCAATTTCGCGGGTCTGGAGCCGGCGCAGGTGCAGGTGCGCGCCGGAAAGCTGCGCGCGATCGCGGTCACCACGCCCAAGCGCATCGCCGCCCTTCCCGACATTCCCGCGGTGGCGGAGGCGCTTCCCGGCTTCGAAGTCGTGGGCTGGTACGGCGTGATCGGCCCGGCAGGTCTGCCCGCGCCGATTCTCGCGCGGCTGCACGACGAGTTCGTCAAGGCGCTCAACCGCCCCGACGTGCGACAGCGCATCGTCGCGGACGGTGCCGAACCCGTCGGGAGCGCGCCCGAGGAATTCCGGCAGTTCATGCTCGCCGATCTCGCCAAGTGGGCGAAGCTGGTGAAGGAGAGCGGGGCGAAGCTGGACTAGGTTGTGAGACTCTTTCTAACGCTCGCTCTTCTTGCGTGCCTCGGCACCTCAGCGGCGCTGGCTTGCGAAGGTGGCACTCCATGTGACAAGTGTGCAAAGGAGCCCGAGTTCACCTGGAATCCCGCGAATCAACATGTAACCCCGAGACTCAATCGTTTCTACAGTCTCGAAGACAAGATCAAGGGAGCTTACGACGCTCACGACGATGCCGAGGTCAAGACCCTTACCGCCGAATATCTGACCCTGGCATCGAGTTACCGGTGCAACTGGAACTACGGGAATGCCATTCACGACGGAAATCTATACCTCGGCCTTGTAAGCCTTCGGAACGGGAATGTGGACGAAGCCGCGACCTTCCTGGCACTCGCCGGCAAGAGCACCGGATCTCCGCAACTGGACAGTTTCGGGCCGGACCTGGATTTGGCGAATCAAGTCCTCAAGGCGGGGAAGACTGGCCCCGTCAAGGAATACCTGAGGGGCGTAAAGACCTTCTGGAAGATGGACGACGGCCAGCTAGACGAGTGGCTATCGGCGATCGATCGGGGCGAGACGCCCGAGCTCGATAGCTTTGCAGCGATGAAACCAGGCCCTTGGATAGTCGCGCTTACCTTCTTCCTCGCAGTCTGGCCGGCAATCGCCGCGCTGTCATTCCTCTATGCCGGGCGCAAGCGCCTTTCCCGAAAATGGGTATTTCTTGTTGTTGGCGTGATGTCGGGTTACGCGAGCCTGGCCCTCCTCAACTGGGGAACGGTGACTCTGCTCCCCAGCATAGCGGGCAGCATCGCGTCGCCCGGAGCGCTTCTCACCTTTTCAGTCGTGGTCATGCCGGTGATTCTGGCCCTGGCTGCACCAGCTCTCGTCGTGCTTCTGGTCTACCGTTATTTCTCCGTAGGGAAATAGAACTCCGCCTTGGTCAAATCACCCCGCAGCCGCACGCCTGCCACGCCCCGCCGTCCGCGATGAGCCCCGGCTGCGACAAGGCGCGCGCGAGGGTGTTCGCCTCCAGCGCCGCCCGCTTGTAGTACTCGCCGTACTGGCGCACCGGCAGCCAGTCTTCCTTGACCGGCGGCAGCGGCGGCGACAGGTGCGAGAAGGGGCCCGCTCCGTAGACGACCTTGCCGCCGACCACGGTCATCACCGACTCGATGTCCTTGATGCCGTCGACCGGAACGCTGAAGTAATCGGCCGACAGGAC